>Ga0209862_1000515_pt1 | contig 13982 bp, 7 predicted proteins | sample OrgsoiDNA_201061_FD_185809 | JGI IMG/M metagenome (GOLD analysis project Ga0209862, IMG submission 185809) | Permafrost soil microbial communities from the Arctic, to analyse light accelerated degradation of dissolved organic matter (DOM) -... | ecosystem: Environmental > Terrestrial > Soil >... | reverse complement strand
TACAGTCCTGGTCCGACGCCGAAATAGCGCTTGAAGGCGCGGTTGAACGCCGCCTCCGACTGATAGCCGACCGCTTCGCCGATATCGCGCACCGAGCGTTCGTGGCGCGCCAGCCACACGGCCGCCTGCGCCATGCGCGTGTGTAGCAGCACGGTGGCCGGCGTGGTGCCGGCGACGTGATTGAACAGCCGGACAAAGCTGGCGCGCGACATGTGGCACAGCCGTGCCAGATCGTTGAGGGCCCAAGCCTGTTCCGGCGCGGCCAGCATGGCCTGCACGGCCGGCAGCAGGCGGCGCTCGCCGAGCAAGGCAAACAGCCCGCTGGCCGGCGTGCTTTGCTCCAGCCAGACCCGCATCAGCAGCGCGAACAGGGCCGACGACAGATGCGCCATCAGCACATTGGCGCCCGGCTGCTGCCGCTCGGTTTCGGTGCGCAGCATCGCCATCAGCGCTTGCAGACCGGCGAAATCGGCGCGGCCCGCAGTGCGCACCAGCAGCACCTCCGGCAACGCCATCAACACCGGATTGGCAGCGCCGTGTTCGAATTCGAATTTGCCGCACAAGATGTCGGCGACCGCGCCGTCGCCGTCGTTGCGCTTCCATTGCAGGCCGCGCGCGCCGACGTTGATCCGCAGCGGCGGCGTGCCGCCCGCCCCGTCCGCATCCGCATCGCCGGCGCGCAGGCGATGGGCGCAGCCGCGCGGCAGCAGCACGATGTCGCCCGCGCGCAGCTCGATGCTGTCGGCGCCGCTGCGCTCCAGCCACGCCGTGCCCGAGACGATCAGGTGGTAGGGGGCCACGCCGGGCGCTTCGGCTTCATGCCGCAGCACCCATGGCGCGCCCAGTTGGCAGCGCACATCGAGCGCGCTGCGCGCTGGATACAGCGCCAGCGTGCGGCTAAGCGCGTCCATGTCGCCACTCAGCGCACAGCAGACGTTTGCCTGCGCGGCGGTTCACGAGTTTGCGCAGTGCCATTGCATCAGCCGTGGTACAGCGGATTGCTGGCGACGTACACGCGCACCATCGGCACGTGCAGGCCTTTCGGCGCGATGGCTGACAGGTCGAAGCTGGTCTCGCCGCGCAGCGTGCCGAAGTTCCACACGAAGGACTGGCCGTCGACATTGAAGCGCACCGTTTCGCCGTTGACGACGTTGATCCATTTGGTCGACGCGCTGACGTCGATCTGGCGCTGCGCGGCGGCGGCGCTGGCGGCGCTGCCGTAGGCATTGCCGGCGCTGGCGGCGCCGCCGTAGGCACCGTAGGTGTTGACGGTGTCGGCCTGGGCATTCATGGCCAGCGCGGCGCCGGCCAGGTTGAGGGCCAGCAGGATGCCGATGGAGCGGTTCAATTTCAACATGATCAATTCCTTTCAAAATAGTGGGGCGTCGCGTACGCGACGTTGGCCGGGTTGGCCGGCAAGGCTGGCAGTGTAGGGACGCGGCCCGCTGCCGGCCATGCTCGATGAACTCAAAGACTTGCCTCAACCGCTCAGCTTGAGCGATCGATGTGTTGAGTATAGAAATCCGGCGCTGACGGGAGCATGGCGCTCCGATTACATTTGCATGACGGCGCGATGACGAGCCGGAACAGCGCGTCGCCGCCGGATTTGCCGACCGACGCGCGACGATATCCGGCGCAGCCTAACTGGCCGGCGCTTGTGCCGCGTCATGGCGCGCCGGCCGATTCCCCGGAAAATGCATACTCTTTTCGAGGAGATCACCATGTCCACCCCATCCGATCGTGTCATCATTCCGGGCAGCGAACGCCCTGTGCATTTGCAGGCCAGGCTGGTCGGCCCGGCGTCCGTCGACGAGCGTTTCGACGTCACGCTGCGCCTGCGGCCGCGCGCGCCGCTGCCGGCCTTGTCGCTGCTGGCCAAGGGCGGCGGCGCGCCGCTGTCGCGCGAGCAGTACGCCGCCAGCTACGGCGCCGACCCGGCCGACGTGGCCAAGGTGGCCGCCTTCGCGGCCAGCTACGGCCTGGTGCTGGTCGACACCAGCCTGGCCCGCTGCAGCATGCTGGTATCCGGCACGGCCAGCCAGTTCGCCGCCGCCTTCGGCGCCCACATCGAGCAGAGCGAGCACGAGCACGGCATGTTCCGCAGCCGCAGCGGCGCGCTGACGGTGCCGGCCGACCTGAACGGCATCGTGCTCGGCGTGTTCGGCATCGACAACGCACCGCTGGCCGAGCCGCGCTACCAGATTGGCGCCGTCGTCGACGAGCAGACCGTCAACGCGGCCGACGCCTCCTACACCGCGCCGCAGGTGGCGGCGGCTTACGACTTCCCCGGCGGCGTCGACGGCAGCGGCGAGTGCATCGCGCTCATCGAGCTGGGTGGCGGCTACCGCAGCGCCGACATCAAGAAGTATTTTCAGCAGCTCAAGCTGCCCGTGCCGACGGTGAAAACCATCGCCGTTGACGGCGGCCGCAACGCGCCGAGCAACGCCAATGGCGCCGACGCCGAGGTCATGCTCGACATCGAGGTGGCCGGCGCCATCGCGCCCAAGGCGCTGATCGCCGTCTACTTCGCGCCGAACACCGACCAGGGCTTCCTCGACGCCATCACCACGGCCATCCACGACACGACCCACAAGCCATCGGTGATTTCGATCAGCTGGGGCGCGCCGGAAAAAGACTGGAGCGGCCAGACCTTGAGCGCCTTCGACCAGGCCTTCCAGAGCGCCGCCGCGCTTGGCGTGACGGTCTGCTGCGCCGCCGGCGACGCCGGCTCGGGCGACGAAAATCCCGACCAAGGCACGCCCGACGGCCTGGCCCATGTCGATTTCCCCGGCTCCGATCCCTATGTCTTGTGCTGCGGCGGCACGCGCCTCGAAGCGACCGGCCGCGCGATCAGCAGCGAAACCGTGTGGGACGACGATCCACTGCGCAGCGCCACCGGCGGTGGCGTCAGCGACACGTTCGCGCTGCCGTCCTACCAGCAGGACGCCGGCGTGCCGGCCTCGGCCAACCCGGGCGGGCGCGTCGGCCGCGGCGTGCCCGACGTGGCCGGCAACGCCGACCCGGCCACCGGCTACCTGGTGCGCATCGACGGCGGCAGCTACATCGTCGGCGGCACCAGCGCCGTCGCGCCGCTGTGGGCGGGATTGATGGCGCTGATGAACCAGCGGCTGGGCCGGCCGGTCGGCTTCCTCAATCCGCTGCTGTACGGCGGCATCGGCGAGAGCGGCGCCTTCCACGACATCACCGTCGGCAACAATGGCGCCTATACGGCGCAAGCGGGATGGGACGCCTGCACCGGCTGGGGCTCGCCCGACGGCGGCAAACTGTTGCAGGCGCTGGCCGCTTGATGATCTTTAAGCCACAATTAAGTCATCCATAAGTCACAAACCACCTTCGCCGGCCTTTTTCTAGTATGTTATCGAGCGGCGCGGACGATCTCCGCGCCGCCAACTTAACTAGAGGGTCTGGAGAATGAAAATACAAAATCGACTCACGCGCCGCCTGGCGCATACCGCGATCGTGCTCGGCGTCGCCGCGCTGATCGGCCCAGGCAGTGCGCAGGCCGCGCCGGAGACCGCGGCCCAATATCAGGCGCTGCTGGCCAACCCGGCCCGCACCGACGCCGACCGCAAGGACGACGCCAAGCGCAAGCCGGCGCAATTCCTCGAATTCGCGCAAGTGGCGCCCGGCATGAAGGTGCTCGACGTGGCGGCCGGCGGCGGTTCGACCTCGGAGCTGCTGGCCCTGGCCGTCGGCGATGGCGGCGAGGTGTGGGCGCAGGGCACCAAGCCGTCGGCCTCGCTGGCCAAACGGCTGGGCGAACATCCGCAAGCCAATCTGCACCCGGTCATCGCCACGTTCGACGATCCGGTCCCGGCCGGCACGCCGCCGCTGGACCTGGTCACCCTGGTGATGAACTACCACGACATCGTCAACACGCCGGCCAACCGCGAGGCCATGAACAAGCGCCTGTACGAGGCGCTGAAACCGGGCGGCCACTTCGTCGTCATCGACAACGCCGCCAAGGCCGGCAGCGGCTTGAAAGACACCGAGACGCTGCACCGCATCGACGAAGCGGCGCTGATCGCCGAAGTGAGCAAGGCCGGCTTCGTGGTCGAGGCCAAGAGCGACTACCTGCACGTGGCCGACGATCCGCGCGAGCTGCCGTTCTTCAAAATGGACGGCCGGCCGGACGACAAGTTCGCCGTGCGTTTCGTGAAAAAATAAGGCCCGCATCGTTCGATGCAAAAAAAATCGGCGCCTTCGAAGGCGCCGATTTTTTTTGAGAGCTTATGCTCACAATTTGTAGACCGCCTGCAGCGACACCGCGCGCGGCGCCACCGGCAGGTCGTAGGGGATGGCGGTGCCGGGTGCGATGCTCGGCTCGCGTGCGTCGGCGTTGAACAGGTTGCGCAGCGACAGCGAGAAGTCCCAGTGGTCCCTGCCGCGCCGGGTCGACAGCGTCAGGTCCAGCGTGGTGTAGTCCGGCACCTGGGGACGCACGTCGCCGGCCGCGCGGTGGCGGTCGGCCACCCAGTTCAGTTGCGGCGTCAGCAGGTAGCCGCCGGCGAATTGCCAGTCGGCGCGGCCGAAGGCGTGGTGGTGCGGCGCATAGCCGGCGTCGGTATTGGTGGCCTTGTCGACCGAGCGCTGCCACGCGTAATTGCCGCTCACGCGCAGCGCGCGGTTCACCGTCCAGTTGCCTTCGACTTCGACGCCGTGGCCGGTCTGGTCGCCCGTGTTGGCATAGGTCGCGCCGGTACCGGGTATCGGATTGGGCACGGTGCGGATGATGTTGTCCATCGCGTAGCGGTACAGCGTCAGGTTCACCTGCGCGTCGGCCCGCGCCTGCCAGGCGAACGCGGTTTCCAGCGTGTTGTTGGTCTCCGGTTTCAGGTTCGGATTGCCCAGCGCGACCGGGTTGGTGATGCTGTAGCTCTCGTTGAACGATGGCGCGCGGAAGGCGCGGCCGTACAGCAGCTTGGCGGTCAGGTCGAAGCTGGCGTCCCACACCAGTGCCGCGCGCGGATTGGTGGTGTTGCCGAAGTCGGAATAGTGGTCGCGGCGCAGGCCGGCCGTCAAATCCCAGTCCTGGGCCAGGTGCCATTCGTCCTGCAGGTACAGGTAATCGATCTTGCGCCGCTGCGGGAAGATGAAGGGGTTGCTGTCCGAAAAATCGACCACCTCCGGCAGCGGGATCGGCGCGCCGGTCGGCGCGTAGTTGAAGTTGCGCGTCTCGGAGGTGCGGTACATATTGATGTCGTCGTGGCCGACGCCGACGCGGATGCGGTGCTGCGCGTAGCCGCTGTAGTCGGCGTAGCCGGAGGTGCGCAGCTGGCGCTCCCAGAAATTCGGCGCGCCGATCAGGCCGTTGGGGAAGGCGCCGCTGGGCAGCACCGTCCCCGGCGGCAGCAGATCGAAGGCGACCGGTATCGTCTGCGCATATTGCTGCGTGCTGACGATGGCGCCCAGACCCCAGTCGCGGCCGAATTGCGGATCGGCCCAGGCCAGGCTGCTGGTCAGGCGCGAACTGCGCTGCTGGCCGACCGGGTCCAGCGCCGAGGCGATGCCGGCGCCGGTGCCGAGGTCGTCACGCAGCTTGTAGCCGAGGCGCGCGCGCCAGTTGCCGTAAGCGGCGTCGAAATTGGCGTCGATGGCGTGGTAGCCGACGTTGAGCCCGCCCGGCGCCAGGCTGGCGTGGGTGCCGAACAGGCTGTCGTCGAAGCTCTGCGCGTCGGCGCCGATGACGCTCTTGGCGCCGGCCGACTGGCCCACGCGCAGATACGCGGCGACATCGACCGGGCCGACGTCGCCGCCATGCTGCACCCACACGTCGTGCGTGCGGAAGGAGCCGTCGCGCGCGCCGAATTCGGTGCCGGGCGTGTCGGCCGCGGTCTTGGTGATGATGTTGATGACGCCGGAGAACGCGTCCGAACCGTACAGCGCCGAGCCGGGGCCGCGCATCACCTCGATGCGGGCGATATGGTCGACCGGATAGCCGCCCCACAGGTCGCCCTTGTTGCCGGTGTAGCCGACGGTGATGGGCACGCCGTCCTGCAACACCAGCACCTGCGGGCTTTGCTGGCTGACGATGCCGCGCACCACGTACAAGGGTGCGTAGTTGTTGGCGCTGCGGCTGACGTGGATGCCGGCCACGCTTTCCAGCACCTGGTCGAGGTCGGTGGCGCCCATGGCCGCGATGTCGGCCGCCGTGATGACGGAGGCGACGGCCGGCGCGCGCCGCAGACTCTGGGCGCTGCCGGTGGCGATGCTGACGCTGTCGGCGTCGCCGTAAACCTGGGTCAATTCTTCTTCTTCGGAGGACTGCGGCGCCGGCAGGGCGTGCGCCAATGCGACCGGGAGCGTCAGGACAGCCGCCATATAAAACCGAACCGCACACAATGACTTCAAAACCATGCTCCAGAAGTTGTCTTGTTACATTGTAACTTCTGACAGTTTGAATATACACAAATAATCACGCCGCCGCCGATTTGCGGCGCCGCCGCGCAACACTCGGGCCAGGACTTGGACCCGAGCTCAGACCCGCTGCTGCTCGCCCATGCGGTCGAGGATCAGGCGCTCGAATTGCTCGGCCGGGATGGCCGGGCTGAGGTGGTAGCCTTGCAGCAGGTCGCAGCGCTGCGCCTGCAAAAAGCGCAGCTGCGCCTCGGTCTCGACGCCTTCGGCCACCACCTCCAGGCGCAGGCTGTGCGCCAGCGCGATGATGGCCGTGACGATGGCCGCGTCGTCCGCGTCCTGCGGCAAGTCGCGCACGAAGGAGCGGTCGATCTTGATGATGTCGACCGGGAAGCGCTTCAGGTAGGACAGCGAGGAATAGCCGGTGCCGAAATCGTCGATCGACAGCCGCACGCCCAGCTCGCGCAAGCGATGCAGCGCGCTCAAGGTGTCGGCGGCGTTTTCCATCAGCGTGCCCTCGGTGATTTCCAGCTCCAGCAGATGCGGCGCCAGGCCGGTGTCGGCCAGCGCCGCTTCGACCGTCGCGGCAAAATCCTTTTGCAGCAGCTGCCGCACCGACAGGTTGACCGCCACACGCAGCGGCGGCAGTCCCTGCGCGATCCAGCGTTGCAGCTGCGCACAGGCGCTGCGCAAGACCCAGTCGCCGAGCGGGTTGATCAAGCCGGTCTCCTCGGCCAGCGGGATGAATTCCATCGGCGAGACCATGCCGCGCTGCGGATGCTGCCAGCGCACCAGCGCCTCCATCGCGACGATGCGGCCGTCGGCCAGCGTGGCCTGCGGCTGGTAATACACCTGCAGCTGCTGCTGTTCGAGCGCGCGCCGCAAATCGCTTTCCAGCCGCACGTGTTCCGAGATCGACAGCTCCATCGACGCCTCGTAGAACTGGAAGCCGGTGTTGCCGCGCTTGGCGCGGTACATGGCGCTGTCGGCATGCTTGACCAAGGTGGCGACGTCGGCGCCGTCGTGCGGATACATGGCGATGCCGACGCTGCTGGTGACGAAAATATCGTGGCCGTCGATCTGGAAGGGCGAGGCCAGCACGTGGCAGATGTGTTGCGCCGCCGTGGCCGCGGCGGCAGGGCCGTCCAGGTCGCCCAGCACCACGGTGAATTCGTCGCCGCCGAGGCGCGCCACGGTATCGATATTGCGCACGCTGTTGCGCACCCGCTGCGCCACGGCCGCCAATAAACGGTCGCCGACGTCATGGCCCAGGTTGTCGTTGACGTACTTGAAGCGGTCCAGGTCCATGAACAGCACGGCCAGCTGGTGCTGGTTGGACTCGGCCAGGGCGATGCCCTGCGCCAGCTGCTCGAAGAACAGCGTGCGGTTCGGCAGGCCGGTCAGCACGTCGTTGTAGGCCAGGTGGCGGATGCGCTTCTCGGCGCGGTTGGCCTCGATGATGCGGCGCACCCGCTGCGACAGCACGGCGTAGTGGATGGGCTTGGGAATATAGTCGCTGGCGCCGGCCGCGAACGCGCGCTCGACCGAGGAATTGTCCTGCAGCGCGGTGATCATCAGCACCGGGATCGATGCGCCGCCTGGCATGTCCTGCAAGCGCGCGCAGGCGGTGAAACCGTCCATCACCGGCATCACGGCGTCCATCAGGATCACGTCGGGCTGGCAGCGCTTGAGCATGGCCAGCGCCTGCACGCCGTCGGCCGCCTCCTCGACGCGGAAGCCGTCGCGCTGCAAGGTGTAGCGCAAGGTGCTGCGGGTGCTGCGGTCGTCGTCGACCACCAGCACCTGCGGCGCTTCTTCGCGCGGCGCGTCGGCGGCGTCGTGGCCGGGACCGATTTCGGCGCTCAGGAAGCCGGCCACGTCATGATAGGCGGCGCGCAAGGCCGGCAGCAGCGCGACGATGCGCGGCAGCTGGTGGGCGATGGCCAGTTGTTCGGCCTGGCCGGCCAGCTGCGCCAGCAGCACCGCGCCGAGGTTGCCGGACGAGCCCTTGAGCGCGTGGGCGCGGGCGCGCGCGGTTTCGATGTCGCCGCTGCGCAGCGCCTGTTCCAGCTCGTCGAGATAGACCGGCGTGTCTTCGAGGAAGGGCGTGACGGCATGCGCCAGGGTGCTGCCCAGGAGCTCGCGCAGCTTGCCGAACAGTGCCCGGTCGACCGGCTCGGGGGCGTTGTCGGACGGCGCCGCGTCGTGCTCCGTGGCGTACGCGTGCGCGTCGCCGTGCGGCAGCCATTTGTCGAGTTTGTGGCGCAGCTCGATCAGCGTGATCGGCTTGGCCAGGTAATCGTCCATGCCGGCGGCCAGGCATTTTTCGGCGTCGCCGCGCTGGGTGTTGGCGGTCATCGCCACCAGCGGCGTGCGCCGGCCCAGCGCCTCCTCGGCGGCGCGGATGTGCGCCGTGGCCTCGTAACCATCCATCTCCGGCATGCTGCAATCCATCAGGATCAGGTCGTAGCGCTGGCGCTGCGCCGCGTCGACCGCCTCGCGGCCGTTGAAGGCGAACTCGCACTGGCAGCCGTGCATGGCCAGCATGGCGGCGGCCACCATCTGGTTGGTGCGGTTGTCCTCGGCCACCAGCACGCGGTACAGGCGGCCGGGCGCGGCGGCACCGGGCAGGCGCGCCGTTTCGGTGTGGCGGCGGCCGGCCAGCAATTCGCGCAGCGCGGCCAGCAGACGGTCCTGGCGCAGCGGCTTGCCCAGCGTGGCGTGGCCGGAGACGCTGCTGCCGCCATGCCGGCCGTGGCGGTCGAGCAGCAGCAGCAGGTGCGGCGTCAGGCCGCTCGCTTCGATGCGGCAGGCCAGGTCTGCGCCGCGCTCGTCGGTGGCGGCGACGTCGAGGATCACCAGCTGATAGGGATGGCCGGCGGCGTCGGCGTGTTTCAACTCGGCCAGCGCCATGTCGCCGGACGCGCCGACGTGATGCAGCGCGCCGTGCCGCGTCAGCAGGTCTTGCAGGAAGGCGCGCACGATGGCGCTGTTGTCGACCGCCAGCACGCGCACGCCGCTCAAGCCGGCGTCGTGGGGCGGGGCGGCGTCGTGCGGTTGGGCGGTCGCCACCGGCGTGCAGCCTATGGTGAACACGAAGCTGGTGCCGAAGCCGGGCGTGCTGCTGACGCCGATGTCGCCGCCCAGCAGGCCGACCAGCTGCTTGCAGATCGCCAGGCCAAGACCGGTGCCGCCGTAGCGCCGCGTGGTCGATGGTTCCGATTGCGCGAACGAGACGAACAACTGCCGCTGCGCCGGTTCGCTGATGCCGATGCCGGTGTCGCGCACCGCGAAGCGCAGGCCGTGGCGCGTGGCGGCACCGTCCTTGTCATCCGCATGCTCACCAGCGGCCGCCGCCAGTTCGGCCGCCTGGACATGCAGCGCCACTTCGCCGCGCTCGGTGAACTTGACGGCGTTGCCGAGCAGGTTGATCAAAATCTGCCGCAGCCGCAGCGAGTCGCCGCTGACGCGCTCGGGCGTGCCCGGCGCCAGCAGGTAGCCGACATCGATGCCTTTCTGCTGCGCCGGACGGGCCACCAGATCGATCACTTCCTCGACCAGCTTGCGCAGGTCGAACTCGTGCTCTTCCAGGGTCAGCTTGCCGGCTTCCATCTTGGAGAAATCGAGGATGTTGTTGATCAGCTCTATCAGCGTGCGCGAGGAATTCCACGCCACGTCGACCTGTTCCTGCTGGCGCGCCGTGAGCTGGGTTTCCTTGAGCATGTCGAGCATGCCGACCACGCCGTTGAGCGGCGTGCGCACCTCGTGGCTGACGGTGGCGGCGAACTGCGCCTTCATCCGCGCCATCGACACGGCCGCGTCGCGCGAGCCGGTCAATTCTTCTTCGCGCTGCTCCAGCACATTCATCATCTGGTTGAAGGCCTGACCCATTTCGATCAGGTCGCGCGGCCCGGCCGGCGCCGCGCGCATGCCCGATTCGCCGGCCTCGGCGCGCCGCATCAGCGCCGACAGCGCGTTGAGCGGATTGATCATATGCCGCGCCAGCAGTCCCACCAGCAACAGCAGGATGGCGGCGAACGACAGCGTGATGGCCAGGTTGCTGACCAAGAGCGACCAGGTCAGCCGGTGCAGCGTGTCCTTGCCGATCTGGACGTGGACATAGCCGAGCAGCTGCGGCTGATGTTCCTGTACGTCGAACGGCGACGCCTCCTCGGCCTGGCCGCCGTAGACCGGCGCGCCGAAGACCCAGGCATCGCCATTCTCGCCGACCAGCGTGGCGCGCGTCAGCGCCGCCTGGCCGGCCGCGGCGGCGTCGAGCGTGACGCCTTGCTGCAGCTTGGCCAGCAGCACGTGGTGCTTGGCGTCGCTGATCTGCACGCCGGCCACGTCGGGGAAGGCGAGGGTGGCGCCGACCACGTCGCGCGCGTTCTCGGCCGAGTGGAACAGCAGCGCCAGGGTCGACTGCCGCGCCAGGTTGTCGGCCACGCGCTGGCCCTGCTCGATGAAGTAGGCGCGCATGCGCGCGCTGGCTTCCCACGAATTGATCAGCGACGAGAACAACGCCAGCCCGAGGATGGAGGCCGACAGGATCAGCGTCAGTTGGCTGCGGAAGCCGGTGCGGCGTAGGTATCGACGGAACATGAGGTGGTCAGCAGTCGAAGGGGCGCGTCATGGCTGCGGATAGATGAAATCGAAGCTGCGTTGCTGCTGGTAGCCCAGGTTCAGGCCCATGTGGTTGGCGGTGCGCAGGTTGATGGCTGTTTGCAGCTCGCGCAGCGGCAGCAGCGCGTGGTGCCTGGTTTCGCCGGCGATCAGACCCAGCGCCGAGTTGGCCAGCGTCCGGCCCAGCTCGACGTTATTCGGCACCATCGCGAACAGCGCGCCTTTTTTCACGTGCAGCACATTGCTGGAAAACAGCGGCACGCCGCTGTTCCATGATTCGCGCAGCACCAGCGGCAAGATCGTGCCTTCCTCGACGGTGGTGGTGTCGTGCGGCAGCCAGACCGCGTCGTGGCGGGCGTCGGCGCCGGCGAACAATTGCGGATACAGCTGCGCCGCCTGGGCCAGGTCGGCCGCCACGTGGGTCTGCAATTCCAGGCCCTGGGCGCGGGCCGCCTCGCGCGCCAGCTTCATCAGCCACTCGCTTTTTTGCGGGTTGTAGACGACGATGACGCGCTTCATCTCCGGCAGCAGCGCGTGCAGGCGGGCGAACAGCAGCGCCGGGTCGGGCGTCAGGCTGATGCCCATCAGGTTGTCGCTGTCGGACAGCAGCAGCACGCCGCCGACCAGCACGGAAATGTCGCGGTCCAGGGCGGCCGTCGCGTTCAGGCCCTGGCGGCCGAGCGCGATGACGACCTTGGTGCCGGCGCGTTTCAGCGTGGCGTTCAGCTCGGCGGTGTCGCTGTGCGGGTCGACCGGATAGCTGCGCACGCGCAGTTTGGTGCGTTCCTCGATGCCCTGGATCATGGCGACGAAGGCCGAGCGGAACGGCTCCTCGACGTTGGGATAGAGCACGGCGATGCTGCCCTTGCCGATCGAGGCCTGCAATTCGGGCCGGCGCAGCTGGTCCTCCAGCTGGGCCAGCGTCAGCGGGTGCACGTCGTCGCGGGTGGTGACCATGGCTTCGCCGCCGTCGATGCGCCGGAAGATCTCGGCCACGGCGTCGCGCGATGCGGCCGGGTTGACGGGAAGATCGATGATGCTGGCGGCGTCGGCCCACGCGGCGGCCGGCGCCAGTACCGCGCTCAGCGCCAGCAGCGCCGCTGCGCCGCCGCGCGCCAGGCGGCGCAATAGTATTTGATTGATCATTAGACTGTCGGTTGCATCCCCCGCAAAACTGAAAGACGTGCAGGGTCATTAATATTCAGCAATAGTATATGCCTTTTGTTAAATAAACAGAAAGGACTTGTGACAGGGATCAAGGTTCTGGGTAGAGAAAATCGAAACCGCGTTGTTGGTTTGCATCCATATTCAAGCCGATGTGGCTGGCGGTGCGCCAGTTGAAGGCGGTGCGCACGGCGCGCAGCGGCGTCACGCCGTGTTTTTGCGGCTCGCCGCCGAGCACGGCGGTGGCCAGTTTGGCGAGGTCGCGGCCCAGCTCGGTGTTGTTGGGGAATAGCGCGAACAGCGCGCCTTTCTTGACGTGCAAGACGCTGCTGGAAAAAATCGGCAAATTGCGCTCCCACGACTCGCGCAGCACCAGCGGCAGGATGGTCGACTCGTCGACGGTGGTGGCATCCGGAGGCAGCCACAGCGCGTCGAGCCGGCTGTCGGCGCCGGCGCAGGCGCTCTCGTAGTGGCGCACGGCGGCGGCCAGGTCGGACGCTTCCAGCGCCACCAGTTCCAGCCCCTCGACGCGGGCGGCCTCGCGCGCCAGCCGGATCAGTGGCTCGCTGTTCTGCGGATTGTAGACGACGATCACGCGGCGGACGGCCGGCAGCAGGTTTTTCAGGCGCGCGAACAGCAGGGACGGGTCGGGCGTCAGGCTGATGCCGTCCAGCTTGTCCTCCTCCGGCACCGAGCTGACGCCGCCGACGATGACCGGCGTGCCGGTCATCGCGGCGGCCGCCTTCACGCCCTGGCGGCCAAGCGCAATGATGACCTTGGCGCCGTTGCGTTTCAGCGCGGCCTGCAAGTCGGCGGACTCGGCGTGGTCGGCGACCGGGTAGCCGCGTACCGGGAGGTGGGTCTGGCGCTCGATGCCGTCGATGATTTCGGTGAAGACTTTGCGGTAGGGCTCGCCGATATCGGGATAGAGCACGGCGATGCTGTCGTCGTGGCCATGGCCGGCCTGATCTGCCTGCGTTTGGAGCTGGGCCTGGACCGGCGGCGCGGCATCGCGGCGGCCCACGACGGCTGGCGTGGCAGGGGCGCCACTGTCGCCGCCGGTGTCGTCACTGTGTGGGACGGCGTGCGCCTGCGGCAGCGCGCCCGTCAGCAGCGCCGCCAATATCGGCAGCATCGCGGCGGTGCCCAAGCCCGGCTTCAGTTCCATACGCCGTCGTCGCGGCTGGCCGCAAGCCGGCCGCCGGCGCTGTCGCGGCGTGGCTGGTCTGGGCGTGGACTGAAGTAACTCTGGCTCATGAGGTTCGATGTCGCGATCGTTCACCGTGCAGCGTTCAGGACAAAGTGTTCCTGAGCGACACATTCTCGCATACATCACCGGCCCGTTGAGCGCCAGCGCGCCGTCGTCGATGCCCGGCCGGGCGCGCCTCGGGCTTAGGCGGCGATGGCTGCCGTTTCAATCGCGGGGTAAAACTCGCGGTCTTCTTTTTTCATGCGCTCGTACAGCGTCTTGAGGACGGCGTTGGCCTCGTCGCGGAAGGTCTCCGGCTGCTCGACCAGCTGGCGCGGCGTGTTCCACTTGGCGGCGAAGGCCAGGTAGGCGCCCGAAATGCCCGCCATCTCGCCGCGATACTGGACGCTCATGCGGGCCAGCGCCAGGTCGCCGCTGGCTTCCAGCGCCGGGTACAAAGTGCGGTCCTCGACGGCCAGATGCAGCTTGATCACGCCGCTCATGGCGACGATGCGGGCCGAGATATCGGCCGCGTGTTCGGCGATCCCGGCCTGCACCTGCTTGCGCAGGCCGGCGATGGCGCTGAGGATGTCGGCGTGCTGGTGCTTGAATTTATCGATGTTCATGA
>Ga0209862_1000513_pt1 | contig 14007 bp, 19 predicted proteins | sample OrgsoiDNA_201061_FD_185809 | JGI IMG/M metagenome (GOLD analysis project Ga0209862, IMG submission 185809) | Permafrost soil microbial communities from the Arctic, to analyse light accelerated degradation of dissolved organic matter (DOM) -... | ecosystem: Environmental > Terrestrial > Soil >... | reverse complement strand
TCCAGGCTTAATCTCAGCATTCGATTTTTTCGATAATAGAGCGGTAAATTTTCCGTTTTTTTATTATTTCGGACCGGCGTATGATGAATTCATCGGTGCGGTGACCGACAAGCCGATCTGAGAAAAACGGCTTCGAAATTATCGCACATTAACCTCAGGAAGAATGGAGCTCATCATGTTGCAAATTCGTAAAAGTGAAGCACGCGGCGCCGCCAACCACGGCTGGCTCAATTCGCGCCATACCTTCTCGTTCGGACACTACCACGATCCAGAGCACGTCGGCTTCGGTCCGCTGCTGGTGATCAATGAAGACCAGGTGACGCCGGCCCAAGGCTTCGGCACCCACGGCCACCGCGACATGGAAATCATTTCCTACGTGCTGAGCGGCGCGCTGGAGCACAAGGACAGCATGGGCACCGGTTCGGTGCTGCACTACGGCGACGTGCAGCGCATGAGCGCCGGCACCGGCGTGCGGCACAGCGAGTTCAACCACTCGTCCAGCGACCCGCTGCACTTCCTGCAAATCTGGATACAGCCGAACGTGACGGGGATCGCGCCCAGCTATGAGGAAAAACACTTCACACCGGAAAGCAAACTGGGCCAGCTGCGTTTGATCGCCTCCAGCGACGGCCGCGAAGGTTCGGTGCTGATCCACCAGGATGCGGCGATCTACGCCACCATCATGACCGCCGGCGACAAGCTGGAGCATCCGCTGGCCCGCGGCCGCATCGCCTACGCCCACGTGATCCGTGGCGAGGTGGTCATCAACGGCACCACTCTGAAAGGCGGCGACGCCCTCAAGCTGACCGAGGAAACCCTGGTCACGCTGGAGCAAGCCAAGGCGGCCGAAGTGCTGTTGTTCGATCTACCACAGTAAGCCGCTGAAGTAATCAGCTGAAGTGACAGCAGCGGGCCGGAAATTCGCCGTCAAATTTCTTCCGGTCCAAGTTTTGGTATGATGGCAGGGCGCGCCGGGTCTGATCGATCAGCCCGGCGCGCCTTTTTACTTGATGACCGCCACTTTTGAAGAGCACAGCCATGCCGCACAGCGCCGATACCCCCGCCAAAGAAGAACTGGATTACATGACCTCGTGCGCGCTGCCGACGCCGTGGGCCCAGTTCACGCTGCACGCGTTTGTCGAGCACGCCACCGGCAAGGAGCACCTGGCCATGGTGCTGGGCGACGTCGGCAACGGCGAGCCGGTGCTGGCGCGCGTGCATTCGGAATGCCTGACCGGCGACGTGCTGTTCTCGCAGCGCTGCGACTGCGGCGCCCAGCTCGAAGGCGCCTTGAAGCGCATCGCCGCCGAGGGCCGCGGCATCTTGCTGTACCTGCGCCAGGAAGGCCGCGGCATCGGCCTGATCAACAAGATCCGCGCCTACCGCCTGCAGGAAGGCGGCGCCGACACGGTGCAGGCCAACGAGCAGCTCGGCTTCAAGGCCGACCAGCGCAACTACGCGCTGGTGCAGCCGATGTTCGCCAAGTTCGGCGTGCATAGCCTGCGCCTGATGACGAATAATCCGCGTAAGATAGCGGCGATGGAAAACCTCGGCATCACGGTGGCGGAGCGGGTGCCGCTGCTGGTCAACCGCAACGCCTTCAACCAGCACTACCTGAACACCAAGGCCGCCAAGCTGGGTCACATGATGACGCCGCTGACACCGCCACCGGCCGAGGACGGCGAACTGTAATTTTCACCACGGGATGGCATGAAACTGCACCGGCTTGCAAGTATTCTCACCCTGGCCTCGCTCTGCGCCGGCGCGCTGGCCGCGCCAGCCGCCGTCAAGCCGCCCGTCATGTTGGCAGCCCCGCCGCCATCCGCTGCCGCCCCCCGTGCCGCCGGCGCTGTCCCTGCCGCCGCAGCCACCGCCGATAACGCGCCGCTGCCGCCTCCTTCCAGCGCGGCCCAGCAGCTGTACTCCTCCGCCAAGAACGACATCCTGCAAGTGCGCTCGCTGCTCAAGAGCGGCCGCACGCAGTCGTCGGTCGGCTCCGGCTTCCTGATCGGCACGAGCAACCTGGTCATCACCAACTACCACGTCGTGTCGCAGTTCGCGCTGGAGCCGGAAACCTATGTCGGCGAATGGGTCGACACCAGCGGCCAGCGCGGCAACGTCGAACTGCTGGCCGTCGACGTGCTGCACGACCTGGCCGTGGTGCGCGTCAGCCGCAACGGCACCGGCTTCTTCAAGTTGCCCGAACCGCTAGCCAGGCTGACCCAGGGCCAATACCTGTACTCGCTCGGCAACCCGCTCGACCTCGGCTTCGCCATTTCCGAAGGCGCGTACAACGGCGTCATCACGCGCAGCTTCTACGAGCAGCTGATGTTCACCGGCCCGATCAACGCCGGCATGAGCGGCGGCCCCAGCGTGACCGTCAACGGCGCCGTGGCCGGCGTCAACGTGTCGAAGCGGCTGGACGGCGAGCTGGTCAGCTTCCTGGTGCCGGCCCGCTACGCGCAGGCCTTGTTGAACAGCGTCGCCCAGCAGGTCAAGCCGCCCAAGGATTTCAACGCCGTCGTCGCCGCGCAACTGCTGACGCACCAGAGCGCGATGGTCGACTCGCTGCTGGCCACGCCGCTGAGCCTGAAAGCCATGGGCCCCTATCGAGTGCCGGTGCGCGACTCGGAACAGATGCGCTGCTGGGGCCGCTCATCGGCGACGCCCGACCAGCCCTTCACCGTCGACGACACCGACTGCGCGATGGAAACGGCCATCTTCGTCAGCGGCGAATTGCAGACCGGCCAGATCGCCATCCGCCACCAATACATGCGCTCGACCGGCCTCGACAGCCTGCGTTTTTCGCAGCAGGCCAGCGCCTCGTTCAAGAACGAAGACTTCGGCAACGACAAAAGCACGCACCTGACCGGCCCGCGCTGCACCGAGCAATTCATCGACAACAAAAAACTGCCGCTGCGCGCCGTGCTGTGCGTGCGCGCCTACCGCAAGTTCGCCGGCCTCTACGATTTCGCCCTGCTGACGGCCAGCACCGACGACGGCAAGATGAGCCTGCAAAGCCGGCTCGACGCGCACGGCGTTTCCTACGACAACGGCCTGCGCCTGTCGCGCGCCTTCCTGACGTCGCTGGCGCGCGGAGCGCAGCCATGAAGCCGCCCTACTTCATCGAAACCCTGGCCCGCAACGGCGACGTGCTGCACCGCCATGCCGTCGCGGCGCTGCCGATCCGGCTAGGTCGCGGCTACGACAACGATTTCGTGCTCGACGACGCCCACACGGCCGCCAGACACGCCGTCATCGAAGTGGACGACGCTGGCCTGCTGGTGCTGCGCGACCTCGGCAGCCGGAACGGCATCGTCCACAAAGGCAGGCGCCACAGCACGCTGACGCTGGACGGCGACACCGTGGTGCGGCTCGGCCACACGCGCCTGCGCGTGCGCGGCGCCGATTTCCCGGTCGCGCCCGAGCTGGCCGACACCACGATGCACGGCTGGGAAGGCACGGCGCCGGCGCTGCTCGGCCTGCTGCTGATCGCGCTGTTCACGACGGCCGAATACTGGATCTCGCACGTGCAGCCGGTGCAGGCGGTACCGTATCTGCTGATGGTCGCCTCCGGGCTGGCCGGCGGCATGGTGTGGGCCAGCGCCTGGGCGCTGGCCAACCGCCTGTTCGGCGGCCACGCGCGGCTGGGACGGCATCTGTTCATCCTCGGCGGCGGCATGCTGGCCGTCGGCGCGTGGCGCGCCTTGAGCGAGGTCGCGGCCTACGCCTGGTCGGCCGAGTGGCTGACGCGCTACGGCAACCTGGTGTCGATCGCGCTGGTGGCGGGCATGATTTTCTTCCACCTGTGGACCGTCAAACCGCACCATCCACGGCGCTTCGCCGCCGCCAGCCTGATATTGATGCTGGCCGGCTGCGGCCTGTCGCTGATGAGCAACCTGCAAAACAGCGGCCGCGCCGCCGACGAGCTGTACATGTCGGTACTGCTGCCGCCGGCCGTGCGCCACAGCCCCAACCACAGCGTCGACGACTTCCTCGGCAAGGCCGCCAAATTGAAAACCGGCGCCGACAGCGCCCGCAGCAAGGCGCCCAAGGGCGACGACAGCGACGACGAAGGCAATTAAGCGGGCGGGCCTTTCAGCTCGACGGTATTGCCTTCGGGATCGTTGAGGTAGATGGACGGCCCCTGGCCCTCGGCGCCGTAGCGCGATTCGACGGCGCCGGCCGGCACGCCGGCCAAGGCCAGTTGCGCGCGGATCGCCTCGGCGTCGAAAGGTTCGACGCGAAAACAAAAGTGGTCCACATTGCGGCCTTCAACGCCGGGCGCGGCGCCGCCCATGCGGCCAAGCCTGCCGTCCACCGGTACCAGATCGATCAGCGAACGGCCGGCGCGCAGTTGCACCAGGCCGATTTCATCTTGCCGTCGCTCAACATCGCAACCGAGCACATCACAATAAAACCGCGTCATCCTGTCGAGGTCGACCACGCGCAGCACGATGTGGTCCAGTTCGCGTATCCGTATCATCCGCCCCTCCCTATGTGCTGATTAGCGACAGACCGCTACGACTGCGATGGTTGCAAGCCGTTTCTTGGCCAAGCTCAAGCTAATTTCAAGTCTATTCAAACCAATTTTGAGCAGGATCAAGACGGCCAGCCGCGCATCACCAGCGCCACCACCTCGTGCAATTGCTGGCGCGTGGCGCCGGCGGCGGCCTGCACCGCCATGCCGTTCGACACCGTCATCACATAGCGTGCCAGCTGGCCGGCGCAGGTGTCGGCCGGCAAGTCGCCGTCCTTTTTTGCCTGCACAAGGCGCTCGCGCAGCCGGCCCTCGTTGTCGGCGCGCACGGCGATCAGCTCATCGCGTATCGGCCGGGACTCGTCGCTGCACGCCAGCGCACCGTTGATGACCAGGCAGCCATGCGGCTGGTTCGATTCGGTCTGGCCGTCGGCGTTGTGGCGCAAAAAATAGTCGACCACCTCGCGCGCCGTCGGCTGCGCCAGCGCGGCGGCGAATAGTTGTTCGCGCGGCAAGGCGTAGCGCTGCAGCGCCAGATGGAACAGCTTTTCCTTGTTGCCGAACACCGAGTACAAGCTGGGCCGGTTCATGCCCATCGCCTCGGTCAGCTCGGGCAGCGAGGCGCCCTCGTAGCCTTTTTCCCAGAACACTTTCATGGCCTGGTCGAGCGCCTGGTCGGCGTCGAAGGTACGCGGGCGGCCGCTCTTGCGCGGCACGCCCGGCGCGGCGCTGTGACTGTCCTGTAAATCTGCGTGTTGAATATTTTTCATACCGATCGGTTAAAAACAAGTTGACAACGGTGGATTCGTGGCCGATTATGAACCGATCAGTAAAAAACTCAAGGGTTTTTTACGTCCGCCTTCCAACTATCCGAGGATCCCACAATGCAAAGCAACTCAAGCGCCGCCGCGGCGCCGGAAGCCGACCCGGCTGCGTCACCAGAAGCGCCCACCGGCTCGGCCTGGCTGGCGGTGGCGTCGGTCGCGCTCGGCGCCTTCGCGCTGGTCACCACCGAATTCCTGCCGGTCGGCCTGCTGCCCAGCATCGCCGCCGAGCTGCACGTCACCGAGGGCGTCGCCGGCATGATGGTCACCATCCCCGGCCTGGTCGCCACCGTCGCCGCGCTGGCCGTGCCGCTGGCCGCCGGCAAGAGCGACCGCCGCTACGTCATCATCGGCCTGATGGCGCTGCTGGCCATTTCCAACGGCATCGTCGCGCTGTCGTCGTCGTTTGCGCTGACGCTGTTCGGCCGCGCCCTGCTGGGTATCGGCGTGGGCGGCTTCTGGGCCGTCGGCGGCGGACTCGGCCCGCGCCTGGTGCCGGCCCGCTGGGCCGCGCGCGCCACCTCGCTGATCTTCGCCGGCATCTCGCTGGGCACCGTGGCCGGCGTGCCGGCCGGCGCGCTGATCGGCGAACTGGTCGGCTGGCGCGTCGCCTTCGGCGCCGGCGCCGTGCTGGCCGTGATCGGCGCGGCCGCCATGCTGGCGCTGATGCCGGCGCTGCCGACGGCCGTGGCGATGAAGGCGCGCGACTTGCCGCAGCTGCTGCTGATCAAAAAGGCCCGGCTGGGCATGCTGGCCACGGCGTTGATCTTCATCGGCCAGTTTTCGGCCTACACCTATATCACGCCCTTCCTGGCCCAGGTGGCCGGCCTGTCGGCCAAGACCATCAGCGCGCTGCTGCTGACCTATGGCGCGGCCGGCTTCGTCGGCAACATCATCGGCGGCTGGGCGGTGGCGCGCAGCGTGCGCGGTTCGCTGATCGCCACCGGCCTGGTGCTCGGCTTGTCGTCACTGGTGATGCCGCTGTTCGGCGCCAATATGGCCGCCATCACGGCGCTGATGGTGATCTGGGGCCTGGCCTTCGGCTCGATGCCTATCTCGGTGCAAACGTGGATGTTCCAGGCCGCGCCGCACGCGATGGAAAGCGGCGGCGCCGTGTTCGTCGCGACGGCGCAGATTTCGCTGGCCACTGGCGCGCTGGTGGGCGGCGTATCGGTCGACCATCTCGGCATTCCGAGCGCGCTGGTGGTCGGCGGCCTGTTCGCCATCGCGATGGCGCTGCTGATCTGGCGCCACGGCCACGACCGGCCGGCGCGGCTGCACGCGGTCGACTAAGTACACGGTGAGAAATGCGCACCGGTGTGCGCCGGGTGCGGGCACCATGCGGACAAAGGGCGTGGCAGTGACGACCGCGTCGCGGCACGGGGCGCTGCCGCCCCCACATGGAACGCGCACTAAATCCGGCCGCGTTTGAATTCGGCCAGGAAGGCTTTCGCTTCCTGCGCCGACATCACGACATCCGCGTCGCCATGGTAGGCGTATAAAAACGGCGTGCCGCCGAGGCGGTCGGTGAGCTTGGCGAACAGCAGAAAGCGCGTGCCGAGCGGATAAATCGACGTGTCGGCCAGGCGCCGCGCGCACTGCACCGCCAGCTCCGGCGAATAGGCCTGTCCCGGTATCGGATGCAGCTCCACCCTGCCCGCGCGCTGCACGGACTGCACGGCCACATGCCGGTATGCGTAAATATCGCGCGCCATTCCACTTCTCCGCTATCGTCGATCAGGCCGCCATCGTAGCAGAAGCGGCCGCCGCACCTGATTGGTGTAAATGATTTATAGTGTTTTCATCATGACGCATGGAGAGACGATATGGACCAAGGCAGCACCCTGCAAACCTGGCTGGATGACGAAGCGGCGGCGCGCGCCCGATTGGCGCCGGCCGGCGTGGCCACGCGCGCGCAACTGAGCGAGCGCAGCGGCCTGGAATTCCTCGGCGGGATCACCGCCGGCGACCTGCCGCCGGCGCCGATCGCCGAGCTGATGGGCATCATTCCAGTCAGCGTCGAAGCGGGCCGCGTCGTGTTCCAGGGCACGCCGACCCGGGCGCATTACAACCCGAGCGGCGCGGTCCACGGCGGCTACGCGGCGACCATGCTCGACTCGGCGCTCGGCTGCGCCATCCACACGATGCTCCCGGCCGGCAAGGGCTACACGACGCTGGAACTGAAGATCAACTACATCCGCGGCATGAGCGACCAGACCGGCCCGGTGCGCGCCGAGGGCAAGATCGTCAGCGTCGGCGGCCAGGTCGCCGTCGCCGAAGCGCGCATCACCGACGCCAACGGCAAGCTGTACGCCTTCGCCACCACGACCTGTCTGATCTTCGCCATTTAAACCATTACGGCTGGCTCAGCGACTGGATGAACGCCAGGAAGGCCAGCGTCTTGGCCGGCGCGTGGCGGCGCGACGGATACAGCGCGTACAGCGGGAAGCGCTCGTCGCACCAGTCGGGCAGCAGCTGCACCAGCTGGCCGGACGCGAGCATCGGCTGCACCGCCAGGTCCATCACCTGCGCCATGCCGTAGCCGGCCAGACAGACGCTGTACAAAGTCCCGGCATCGTTGACGGTCAACTGACTGTCCGGCGCCACCGTCAGTTTTTCCGCGCCACGATGGAACTCCCAGTCGAAGGGCTTGCCGGTGCGCGGATCGCGAAAGTGGATGCAGGTGTGGCGGCCGTTTTCCAGGTCCGCCGGCACGCCGGGCAGGCCGCAGCGGCGCACATAATCCGGCGTGGCGACGGTGAGGATGCGCGGCACCATCAGCTGGCGCGCGATCAGCGTCGAGGCCTGCAACTGGCCGAAGCGCAGAGCGAGATCGAAGCCGTCGCCGACCATGTCACCAAGCTGATCGCGCGTGATCAATTCCAGCTGCAGATCCGGATGCTGCGCCAGAAACGCGCCCAGCATCGGCCCCAACACGACACGCGAAAAATACGGATCGACATTGACACGCAGCCGCCCGCGCACCTTCACCGCGCCGGCCGCGGCCGACGCCACCGCCTCCTCAAGCCCGGCCAGCAGCGGCCCGACCTGCGCGTAAAAACGCCGCCCCTCGTCGGTTAGCGTGACCTTCCGCGTGGTGCGGTCGAACAGGCGGATCTTCAGGCGCGCCTCCAGCTTGGCCAGCGCGCGGCTCACGCCCGACTGCGACATGCCCAGCACCTCGCCGGCGCCGACAAAACTGCCGCTGTCGACGATCGCCTCCAGCACGCGCAGACCGTTCACCACTCTTTCGTCGAATGTCATTGATGCCCCGCAGTCATGAATGATATGAGCGCCATGCTATCGGAGTATCGCCGTTTATGCACCATCATTCTCACATGCGGAATTCACCGCCCACCGAAAACAGGAGTTCATCATGTATGCAATCACCGGTATCACCGGCCAGGTCGGCAGCGCCCTCGCCCTCAATCTGCTGGCCGCCGGCCGGCCCGTGCGCGCCGTCGTGCGCGATGTCGCCAAGGGTGCCGCCTGGGCCGAACGCGGTTGCGAAATCGCGCTGGCCGACATCAACGACAGCGCCGCGCTGACGCGCGCCTTCACCGGCGCCGAAGCGGTCTTCGTGCTGCTGCCGCCGACCTTCGATCCGACCGACGGCTTCCCTGAATCGCGCGCCCTGATCGCATCCTTGCGTAGCGCACTGGAAGCGGCCCGTCCGCAGCGCGTGGTGGTGCTGTCGACCGTCGGCGCGCAGGCCACGCAAGCCAATTTGCTCAACCAGCTCGGCATCATGGAGCGCGAACTGGGCACGCTGGACATGCCGGTCGCCTTCCTGCGCGCCGCCTGGTTCATGGAGAACAGCCTGTGGGACGTGGCGCAGGCGCGCGATGGCGCGATCGCCAATTTCCTGCAGCCGCTGGACCGCAAGGTGCCGATGGTCGCCTGCGCCGACATCGCCGCCATCGCCGCGGAACTGCTGCAAGAGCAGTGGCAGGGCGTGCGCGTGGTGGAGCTGGAAGCGCAGCAGCGTATCAGCCCGAACGACATCGCCGCCGCTTTCGCCAAGCTGCTCGGCCACGCGGTCAACACCACGGCCGTCCCGCGCGACACCTGGCACGCGCTGTTCACGGCGCAAGGCATGCGGAACCCGACGCCGCGCATGCAGATGATCGACGGCTTCAATGAGGGCTGGATCGATTTCGAGGGCGGCCAGCATGGCTCGCGCAAAGGCGTCACGACGCTGGAACAGGCGCTGCGCGGCCTGCTCGAACGCGCCTGAGCGGAGGCTGCGATGGCAGATATCGACAAGGGCCGCCGCCCCGGCGCGCGGCGCAGACTATGGATGAGCGGAGAGCGCGATGAATGACATGGAAAATGGCGGCGGCCGTCTCGGCACGCTGCACGGGCAAAGGGTGATCGTCATGGGCGGATCGTCCGGCATCGGGCTGGCGGTCGCGCATGCGGCGCTGCGGGCCGGCGCGGACGTGACGGTGGTATCGAGCCAGCTGGCGCGCATCGAAAAGGCGCTGGAATTTCTCGGCAGCGCGGCGCAGGGTTGCGCCGTCGATCTGGCCAGCGAGGCGGCCATCGAGCGCTACTTCCGCACCAGCGGCCGGTTCGACCATCTGGTCTACACCGCCGGCGACAGCTTGCGGCTGCTGCCGCTGGCCGAGGCCGACTTGAGCGACGTGCGCAGCGCGTTCAACTTGCGCTACTGGGGCGCGCTGGCGGCGGCCAAGCATAGCGCGTCGCGGCTGCGCGACGGCGGCTCGATCACGCTGACGTCGGGCATCGCCAGCCGGCGGCCACGCGCCGGCTGGGTGTTCGGCGCCAGCGTCTGTGGCGCGGTCGAAGCGCTGACGCGGGCGCTGGCGGTGGAGCTGGCGCCGCTGCGCGTGAACGCGGTGGCGCCGGGATTGGTGGCGACGGAGTTGTGGCGCGAAATGCCGGAACCGGCGCGCCGCGCCATGTATCAGCAGGCCGGCGACGCGCTGCCGGTGGGACGGGTCGGCTCGGCCGAGGATATCGCGGCGGCCTATCTGTTCCTGATGAGCAGCGGCTTCGCCACCGGCCAGACCCATGTCGTCGATGGCGGCGCGGTGTTGGTGTGATCGGCTTGCGCTAGTCGACGCTGGCATGGACGCTGCGCGGATACATTATCAAGACAGGCTTCGGCCTGCTTGATGTGTCTGCGGAGCGTCCTACAATGAATCAACAGCGATTTACTTGGGATGAAAAGAAGCGCCAGGCCAATTTGAAGAAGCACGGCCTGGATTTTGCTCACGTAGAGCGCGTTTTCGGCTATCGCACTTATACGTATGAAGACAAACGCTATGCTTATTCTGAGCAACGCTACATCACCCTCGGCTACCTTGGCGAAAGCGCCGTACAGATTACCTACACGGAGACTGCACATGAAATTCACATCATTACGTTCCGGCCAGCCACTCGCAGAGAAAACGCCACCCTCTTCGCCTATACCTCATTCTGATATCGAGCATCCAACGGATGACAGGCCATCAGTGGCTGATGACTTCGAGGATGATACCGAAATGGACCCGGAACAAATGAAGGGCGGCGTCTGGCGGGTCGGCATGCAGCCGGCGCCACCACGGATACCGACGCGTTTGGGCATCGACGAAGATCTGCTGAAATGGTTTCAGCTGAAAGGCGACGGCTTTGAATACGTCGTCAATCACGCGCTGCGGCTTTACTACGACACCTATAAATAACGCTCAGCGGCGCAGCAGCAGCGCCACCGCTTCGGCCGCGATGCCCTCTTCGCGGCCCAGGTAGCCGAGCTTCTCGTTGGTCTTGGCCTTGATGTTCACCTGGCCCGCCGTCACACCCAAATCCTCCGCGACGTTGGCGCACATGGCCGCGATATGCGGCGCCATTTTCGGACGCTGTGCGATGATGGTCGCGTCGACGTTGCCGATGTCGTAGCCGGTCGCCTGCACGCGGCGCGCCGCCTCGCGCAGCAGCGTGCGCGAATCGGCACCCTTGAACTGCGGGTCGGTGTCGGGGAAGTGCTTGCCGATGTCGCCCAGCGCGGCCGCGCCGAGGATGGCGTCGGTGATCGCGTGCAGCAGCACGTCGGCGTCGGAGTGGCCGAGCAGGCCCAGATGGTGCGGGATGGTCACGCCGCCGATGATCAATTTGCGGTCTTCGACCAGCGCGTGGCAATCGTAGCCCTGGCCGATGCGGAACGGGAGTGCGGGTGTGCTCATGGTGTGCTTTCTTTATTGTGGGTCGGCCAGGTACATTTCGGCGATGCGGATGTCGGCCGGCAGCGTGACTTTTAAATTGCGCGGATGGCCGGCCACCAGCAGCGGCGACAGGCCGAGCGCTTCGACGGCGCTGGCGTCGTCGGTGATGGCGCTGGCATCAGTGGCCGCGTTCAGCGCGCGTACCAGCAACTGGTAGGGGAACATCTGCGGTGTCTGCGCCAGCCACAGGCCGTCGCGCGGCACGGTCGCCAGCGCCGCGCCGCCCTGCCCGACGCGCTTGACCGTGTCGACCACAGGCAGCGCCAGCAAGCCGCCGGCCGGTGCGTCGCCGACGCCGACGATCAGCGTGTCGATCAAGGTCGGCGTCAGGCCGGGACGCGCGGCGTCGTGCACCAGCACCCAGTCGTCCTCGTGCAGTTGATAGCACAGCGCGCGCAGCGCGTTTTGCACCGACTCCATGCGCGTGGCGCCGCCGCAGCGCAGCACCGTCACGCCCAGCGGCGGGACCACGCCATCGATCTGCGCGTCGTCGGCGCTGACGACCACGAAGCTGTGCGCGATGTGCGCGCTGGCGAGGAAGGCGTCAAGCGCGTGGCGCAGCATCGGTTTGCCGGCCACGCTCAGATATTGTTTGGGGCCGTCGGCGGCCATGCGCGCGCCGACGCCGGCGGCCGGGATCAGCGCGAAGTAGCGCGGCGTGTGTGCGGGATTCGACGATGTCATGTTCTGTTATCTTTTTGATGGTCAGCGGGCCGGCGTGCGCGGACGCAGCTTGCCCAGCAAATTGGCGACTTCGCCGCCGCAGGTTTTGGCGAGCCGCGCGTATTCTTCGGGCGAGTCGATGGCCGCCTGCTCGATTTCGACCTTGGACAACTCGCCCCGGATGTAGGGCAGCCAGCCGCTGTTGATTTCATGCGACAGCGCCGACATGGCGGTGCCCGACGGCGCATACAGCGGCTTGTCGGCGAAGCGTTTGGTGAGCGCCTCGCGTACGCTCTTCTCGACCTTGGGCAGGTTGTCGTTGTAGGCCTTCAGGTGGCGCATCTCGTGCGTCAGCACTTCCTTGTAGGCGCAGCTGTCGACCGGCAGTTCCCTGGCGATGTAGATCACCACCGGCACGTAATACAGTTTGACGTCGATCTGCGGCGCGATGCATTCGTAGCCGCTGGCGGGGTCCTGCACAATCGGCCCGCTCAGCGCGACCTCGACTTTCGACTCGGTCTTGGTCAGGCCGGCGACGAAGGTGTTGGGCGGCGCGACGTCCTTCATCACCGTCAGCGTGCGCGCCGACAGGTGGTTGTCGATGCTGTAGCCGTTTTTTTTCGCCGACAGCACCGAGACGGTTTTGCTGATCGTGTCTTCGCAGCGGATCTGGAACGGCGTGCGCTCGGCCGCCTGCGCCGCGACGCCGGCCAGCAGGCCCAAGGCCAACAGCAACACGCGGATCACTCGAAACAAGGCACTCACGGGAGGCGGCCCTTATTTGAGCCAGGCGCCCGAGCGGATTTTATCGAGCCAGAACACGCCGATGATGGTCTTGACGTCGGTGATTTTCCCGTCGCGCACCCATGACAGCAAGTCATCAATCGTGGCGGTGAAGGTTTCCAGGAATTCGCCGTCGTCGAGCTTGGCCGGGCCGGCGACCAGGCCACGCGCCAGGTACAGCTCCAGGTGTTCGTCCGAATAGGCGATGGCGTTGTGGATGGTGCTGACGAATTGCCACTCTGTCGCGGTGTAGCCGGTTTCCTCTTCCAGCTCGCGCCTGGCGCAGGCCAGCGTGTCTTCGCCGGCGTCGATTTTACCGGCCGGGAATTCGATGAAGACGCGATCCAGCGGATAGCGGAACTGGCGCTCCATCAGCACCGTGCCGTCGTCGAGCAGCGGCAGGATCACCACGGCGCCGGGATGCTTGATGTATTCGCGCGCGGTGAGCTTACCGTCGGGCAGCGCAACGCGGTCGCGCTGCACTTTGAGGAAGTGGCCGTCGTAGACCGTCTCGCCGTCGATGCGGGTTTCTTTCAGGTGCAGGTCCATGCGGACTCCATCGATGAACAAAGATGGCAGTGTATCAGCCGTGCTGCTTGCGCAGGTAGCGCGTGACGAAACCGGGGAAGGCGAGGACCAGGAACATGCACGCCGTGATGGCGTAGAACTCCCAGGTCTGCGGGAAAGGATTGCCAAGTTTGGCTTCGAGCGCGAAACCGATGGCGCCGACCGCGAGGTACAGCACCACCAGTTCCAGCAAACGAATGAACAGCGGCTTGCGCGCCCGCCCCTGCGCGTTGGCGGCGCCCTTCAAGGCGACCAGCGCGAACAGCTTGTCGTTGAAGAACGGCAGGTTGGCGGCCGCGATAGACAGCGCGATCACCAACCAGCTGGCGGACGATACTTCCATTAGGAGTTCAGCGTCTTGGTCATCGCGCTCAGGCAGGCGCCCAGCAGCGGACCTGGCATCACGCCCATCAACAGGATGGCGATGCCGTTCAGGCTGAGGATGAAGCGGGTGTCGCCGTTG
>Ga0209862_1000497_pt1 | contig 14214 bp, 8 predicted proteins | sample OrgsoiDNA_201061_FD_185809 | JGI IMG/M metagenome (GOLD analysis project Ga0209862, IMG submission 185809) | Permafrost soil microbial communities from the Arctic, to analyse light accelerated degradation of dissolved organic matter (DOM) -... | ecosystem: Environmental > Terrestrial > Soil >... | reverse complement strand
CGCCTTCGCCGCGATTCAGGCGGATGCCGTTGGCCTGCAGAATCGTCTCCGGCAACACGTCCACCGGCACCGAAGGCTCCGCCGCCAGAACCACCGCCCGCTCCACAACGTTCTCCAGCTCGCGCACGTTGCCCGGCCAGGCGTGCTCCATCAGCACCTGCATGGCCTCGGGCTGAAAATGCAGAATGGACTTGCCGGAAGCGTCCAGATACTTATCGTTCTCGCGGCAATAGTAAGTAAAAAAGTGTCCGGCCAGCAGAGGAATATCTTCCTTGCGGTCGCGCAGCGCCGGCAGCGCTACGTTGATCACGTTCAGGCGGTAGTAGAGATCCTCGCGGAATTTGCCTTCCTTCACCAGTTGGGCCAGGTCGGCATTGGTGGCCGCCAGAATGCGGACGTCCACCTTGATGGGGTCGGTGGCGCCGAGCGCCGTGAATTCCTTCTCCTGAATCACGCGCAGCAGCTTGATCTGCGTTTCCGGTCCCAGCGTGCCGATCTCATCGAAGAAAATGGTGCCGTGGTCCGCCACTTCGAAGTATCCCTTTTTGGTCTGAATGGCGCTCGTGAACGCGCCCCTCACGTGCCCGAACAAGGTGGATTCCAGCAGCTCCGGCGGCAGCGACCCGCTGTTCACCGCCACGAACATGTGGTCGGCGCGCGGCGAATTGGCGTGAATGGCTTTGGCCACCAGTTCCTTGCCGGTGCCCGTTTCGCCCGTGATCAGGATGGTGGAACGGCTGGACGCCACCTGGCCCACCAGGTCCAGCATCTTCACGATGCGCTCGCTCTTGCCGATGATGTTGGGAAAACTGTAGCGCTGTTTCAACGCGCGCTTGAGATGAGTGTTCTCGTATTCCAGGCGCCGCCGCGCGATCATGCGGTCGATCTCGATGATCAGCTTCTCGTTGTCCCAAGGCTTCGAAAAGTAATCGTTGGCGCCCAGTTTCAGCGCATGCACCGCGGCCTCCACCGAACCGTAGGCGGTGATCATGAAGATGGGGGTTTCCTTGTCGCGCTGGCGGACGTCCTGCAGCACATCCATCCCGGACCTGTCCGGCATCATCAGGTCCAGCAGCACCAGGTCATAGCTGCCGTGCTCTATCTTCTGCAGACCCTCCGTCGCGTTCTGCGCCAGTTCGACCGAGTAGCCTTCCGACGTCAACAGATCTTCCAGGCTCTCGCGGATGTCCGACTCATCGTCGACTACCAGCACTTTGCCTTTGGAGGGAATGGTCGTAGACTGGGGAACGTTCATTTCAGGCGGCACTCACCGGCTTCCGGGCAGAACTGGGCACGAACAGCGGAAGCTCGACGCGGAACGTGGCGCCGCCGCCGCGCCGGTTGGAAACTTCGATCGATCCGCCATGCTCTTGAATGATACCGTACGTCACCGATAGGCCGAGCCCGGTGCCCTTGCGCGCCGCCTTGGTAGTGAAGAACGGGTCGTAGATACGGTGTACGTGTTCCGGCGCGATTCCGGATCCCGAATCGGCCACTTCCACCCTGGCGCAGGTGCCCTCGGCCCACGAAGTCACTTCCAGCGTGCCGCCCGATGTCATGGCGTCGCGGGCGTTGAGGAACAGGTTGAGAAATACCTGCTGCAGCTTGCCCGAGTTGGCGTGGACCCCCGGCAATGCCGGTTCCAGGTTGGTCTTCACCTGGATGCCCGACTTTTGCAACTGGTGCTCCAGCAGCGAAAGGGTCTCCTGAATCACGCGGTTCACACTCACGTCGCCGAAGGAAGTGGTGGAGGTGCGCGAGAAGTTCAGCAGCGAGTTCACGATCTCGCTGGCGCGGAAGGTTTGCTTGGCGATCTTATCCAGGATCATCGATTTCTGGGAATCGTCGGCCACCTGCTTGGCCAGCATCTGGGCGTAAGTCGAGATCACCGCCAGCGGCGTATTGACTTCGTGCGCCACGCCCGCCGCCAGCAGGCCGATGCTGCTCAACTTGTCCGCCTGCACCAGCCGCTGTTCCAGTTCGGCGCGGTCCGTGACGTCGTCGAAAATGATCAGCCGCCCGATCTGCCGCTGGTCCTTCGAAACCAGCGGTGTGATGGCAATGTTCAGGGTGGCCTCGCTCAGGCGGGCCGGCGTCCCGTGGCCGTTTCCCAGACCGTTTGATTTGCCGCTTCCGTTGGCAGCGGCGGCATTGGCACTCACGGCCGGCCGCAACACGAATTTATCCAGGTGATGAATTCCGGTCTCGCCGCGCACGCGGTCAAACTGTGCCGACAATTCGGCCGGAAACAACTCCGACAGTTTTTTGCCCACCGCTTTCTCGCGCGCGATGCCGCTCAAGTGCTCGATCTGCGTATTCCAGCTCTCCACCCGGTCTTCCAGGTCCGCCGCCAGAATGCCCACGTTGATGGACTCCACGATGTTCTCGCTGAATTCTTTCAGCCGCTCGTATTCCTCCACCTTGCGCTGCAGCGATTGGTACAGCGACGCGTTCTCGATGGCGATGGCTACGTAACCGGCCAGCGTGAGCAGCAGCTCCACGTCGGTGCTCGAAAGATAATCGCCATCGGCCGTCCGGCTCGCGCCCAGGTAAGCGATGGTTCGGCCGCGGACCGTGCAGGGTATGTAGTACGTCAAATCGAGATCGGCGATGGTCTTTCGCACCGAGGCCGGCCAGGATCGCGAGACCGCATCCAACTGGTAGCGCGTGCGCTCGAAGAACAAGTAAGGTTCCGGCAATTCCCAGTTGAGAAAACTGAGGTCCAGTTCCTCGTAGTTGACGCTGGCCAGGCGCGAGTTGGGTCCCATTGCCTTTTTCAGGAAGAAGCTCGGGTTACCGGAGTGAGTGCCAGACTGGTTACCAGACTGGTTACCAGACTGGTTACCAGAGTGAGTGCCGGAGCTTTCGTCCGTCAGGAAGAACACCACGTGCTTGATGGTGAGCGCCTGGAGAAGCCTTTCACCCACCGATGCCAGCATGGTATCGAGGTCGGTCTCCGAACTCAGCTCCCGTGCAAATTCCACCACCGTGCGGCGGTAATCGTAGCGGTCGCGGTAGAAATGCTTGTCCAGCCGTTCCTGAATCCAGTTGCGAATCGGCTGGAACACGAACGCCGTAATCAGCATGACGGTCATCAACCCGGTGGTGCCCAGGTCTTTGAAATACCGTTGCACCTGGTTGCCCAGCGAAAATACGATGGCGTAGAAAGCCGCCAGCACGCACACCGTGGCCAGCGTGTAGGCGTAGCCGCGGCGGAAAATGACATCCACGTCCATCAGCCGGTAGCGCACAATGGCGTAGGCCAGGGTCAGCGGAATCAAGACCACCGGCAATACCGACATCTTCAGGTAGGCGTTCGGAATCATCCCCAGCGAATAGGGCACCACGTAGAACGCCGCGTAAGGCAAGATGCCGCAGAAGGCGCCGTTGCGAAGCCATTTGAGTTGCTGGCGCACAATCGGATCCTCGGCCCGGCCGTATTCCATATTCAGCGCCAGGCCGCCGATGATGTACGGCACGGTCGAAAACACCACCCAGAAGCGGTCCAGCATCCAGCTCAGTTCCAGCAGGGGAACGCCGATTTTCACCGTATCCGAGGAGAATGCCACATAGGCGGCAAACAGCAGGGCCGCCGGAACGTACAGCAGGGCTTTGCGCGTCCGTCCCAGAAACCACTTGCGCGGTTCGGGGAAGGTAAGGCAGAAGTGCAGGAAAACGGTTGGCGCCAGCAGGCCGGCCGCCACGTTTCCGTAGTAGATCACTTTGTCGAAACTATCCAGTTGCCCGGTGTAGTGGAAGCAGAAAAAGATGAACGAAGACAGGCACAGGATGTAGAAGTGCTGCGCTTTATGAGCGCTGCCGCGCCGGAAATAAACGAACAGCCCGATCACCAGGTAGGCCAGCCCCACCAGGTACTCATAGCCCAGCGTGCGCGGAGCCTCCCCGACGATTACGCTGGTCTCCACGGGCACGCCGCCGTGGTTCACCAGGTACTTGGCTTTGCTCCACGGCCCCAACCTCACCAGAATCTGCGTGACCGTGGCTGCCTTATCCACCGGAACCGTGTCGATGCGCTCCAACCGGTCTCCCGGATGCACGCCCGCATTCGCCCCTCCGCTGCCCGCCCGCACGTACAGCGCTTCTACACTGGTCTGCCCCGGACTGCCTTGGCGGTCAACCCAAATTACGCCGTCCTCGGGAAGTCGAAAACGGGTTTGCTGCTCGAAACTGATAAAAGCGAACACACCGGCGGCGAGGGTCAATATGGTGAGTATTGCCGTGGACAGTTGGAACTTGAGTTCCTGAAACATGGTGACCGCGATCAACGCCGATTTCTACAGACAATAATGCGTGTAAACAGGAGCACGTTTAGTGCCGCGCATAATCCTGCTTTCGGTATTCAGACTACCTGATTTTTCTACAGCTTACCAGCATACCCCGGAATCGTCTTTTGTTTTTGGGAGAAATACACTATGCGGAAGTGTATCCTGTCCCCCCCCAGCCGCCGGCTTGATATGTTTGAGCGGGCCAATCCGAATGATTGAAAACACACGGATCGCGGTTTTGGGGGTTCTGATTTCAAATGCCGTACAGCCGTATAATTAGTACAATAACGCCTATGGCGCTTCGTCATACTGTTTGCGGGCCGCGTGAGGCACTAGTGGCGGTTTTGTGCATGGCAGGGTACGGCATTTTAGGATACGGCACGGTATACGCCCAGGATCCTCCCAAACCGAAGCCCGCTGCCGAATCCCAGGCGCCGCCGGTTGCCGATTCGGCCGGCAAGGTTCCTCAGGCGCCTCCGGCGGAAGTAGATCCATCGAAAATGGCGGCGCCGGCGGCCACCGGCACAGCCAAACCACAAGGCGTCGCGGGCGTCGATGCGAAGAAGTACATTCTGGGCGCCGAAGACATGATTGTCATTAACGTGTGGCACAGCGTAGAATTCACCGGTGCCCACATGATTCGCCCGGACGGCAAGATCACGCTTCCCTTAATTGGCGAGGTCGAGGCCGCGGGGCTCACTCCGGAAGCTTTCGGGGCCGCGATTCAGGAGAAGCTCAAGAGGGTTCTGAGGGAGCCCGACGTCAGTGTCTCCGTCACGCAAGTCAACAGCAGGCGATACTTCATCGAAGGAGAGGTCAACAAACCGGGCGAATACAAACTGGTGGTGCCCACCCGGGTGTTGGAAGCGCTGGTGAACGCCGGAGGTTTCAAGGATTTCGCCAAGCAGTCCGATATTACGATCATGCGCGGCAACTCGCGTTTGAAGTTCAACTATAAGGCAGCCATCAAGGGCAAGGGCCTGGATCAGAACGTTTTTCTCGAACCGAACGACATCATTATCGTGAAGTAGCGGCAGGTTTTTTGGCGGTTTCAAAAACTGAAAGTTAGAAGGACCGTGAGAATATGGCAGCAGCGCAAAATTATGTAAGCGTTTCCCGCCGTCCGCCCGACGTCGAAGATTACATCGATATGTTCCGGCGCTACCGTTCGTGGATCCTCGGGCCCATGTTTGCGGGTTTGGTGATCGCGGTTGTGGGTGCGTTTCTTTACCCGGACACCTACGTTTCCTCGGCTGTGATGCGTATCACGCCGCAGCAGATTTCCGCCAGCCTGGTTCCCACCGTGCTCAACATGCAGATGGCGCAGCGCCTTGACGAAATGCGGACGGATATTCTCAGCCGGAACAGTCTGGGGGAGTTGATCGTGCGGCCCGCGCTCAATTTGTATCCCAAAGAGCGGGCGCGTTATCCGCTGGAAGACGTCATCCAGGATATGCGCAAAAAAATCCTCATTCAGCAGGTCGAAGTGCAGGCAGGACAGGGCCGCGCGGTTTCCGCATTCACCATTTCTTTTTCTTATCCGGACCGGTTCAAGGCCCAGGCCGTGGTGCGCGAGCTGGTGACCGAGTTTACCAAGCAGAACTTCACGGTGCAGCACACCCAGGCCACTCTCAACACCAACTTTTTCAATGACGAATTGAAGATTGCCCGCGACAAGATGGTCACCCTGGAGGCCGAGATCACCAAATTCAACTCCCAGAACATGGGCCGGCTGCCGGCGCAGTTCCAGGCCAACGTGGCGGCGCTTCAGTCCCTGCAAATGCAACTCTCGAATGCCAACGAATCGCTCAGCCGGAATCAGCAGCAGAAGCTGCAGATCGAGACCCAATTGCAGAATTACAACACGCAGTTGAACTATTACACCGCCCAAGGCGAGGACACAGCCACTCTGGCGGGTCCGGCGGCGGTCAGGAACGAGAAGCTCAACAATCTGAACCAGAGGATCATGGATCAACAGTCGAAGGTGGCCGCCATGGCGGAGATGATGACCAAAGATCATCCCGACATCAGGCAGGCCCAGGCGACGTTGGCCTCTCTCGAAAAGCAGAAGGCCGATGCCGAAGGGGAAGACGTGGCGCAGCAGTCGGCTGCCGCGTCCGCCCAGCCTCAGGTAAGGAAGATCCCCAACCCGCAGAACCAGAAAATGGTGCAGGACCTGCAAGGCTCCATCGCCATGCTGAAAACCGAAATTCAGAGTGTCAATCTGCAAATGGACGAGAAACTGCGCCAGGTGTCGGAACTGAACCGCCAGATCGTCGGCTACAACTCGCGCATCGAAAGCAGCCCGCAGTTGGAGCAGCAGTATGCCGGCCTGATGCGCGAATATACGATGTCCAAGACGACCTACGAAGAGATGTCCAAGCGCAGCCAACAGTCCGAAACCGCGAAAAATCTGGAAGAGCACAAGGCCGGTGAGAACCTTGAATTACTGGATGCGCCTTCCGATCCAACCACGCCTACCGATCCCAATCGCCTTGAGATCGCCGCCATCGGCACTGGTTTGGGTTTGATGCTCGGTGTGGTGCTGGCCGCCGGCAAGGAGATGAAGAACACGTCGTTGAAGAACTTGAAGGATGTCCGGGCATACACTAACCTGCCCGTGTTGAGCAGCATTCCGCTGCTCGAAAACGCGTTGCTGGTCAGGAGAAAACGGCGCTTGCATTGGCTGGCCTGGTCGGTCGCCATTATCATCGGGTCCATCGCCATGAGCGGGTCGGCCTTCTATTACTATTCCGGCCACAACACTTAGAATCGAACGGGGAACCAGCCGTGGAGAAACAATGAGTCGCGTACATGACGCTTTACGCCGGGCAGAAGGCGGGTTGCCGGAAGAGAAGAGCCCGCCGGTTTCGATTGCGGTTCCGCCTTTAGGCCCCGAGATCCGGCCGGCGGAGCCCCCGGTGCTGTCCTCCGCGCCCAGCGCCACTAACGGAGCTCCTCTCCGCCTCAACATTCATCCCGACATGTTGAGCGAAGTGGCGGTAGTGCCCTTCTCGCCCGCGCCCGAGTCTCACCTTCTGGATCTCAACAATTCTCATGAGACGCCGGCCGAGGAATTCCGCACCCTGCGCACCCGGCTGAATCATCTGCAGACTCTGCAGCCCCTTCACACCATCATCGTCACCAGTCCCTCGCCCGCGGAGGGAAAGACGTTTACCGCGGTCAACCTCGCGCTGGCGCAGGCGCACCTGGAAGAAAGTTCGGTGCTGCTGGGCGATTTCGACCTCCGCCGGCCCATCATTCACAAGCTGTTCCAGATCGACCGCGCCCCCGGACTTTCGGACTTCCTCACCGGGCAATGTACCTTCGCACAGGCCTTGCGGCATATCGAGGGTATGAACCTCTATCTCCTGCCCGCCGGCACGCCGGTTAAGAATCCGCTGGAACTGCTGAACATGCGGCAGGCCAGGTTGTTGTTCGAAGAACTGCCCCGCAGTTTCACCTGGGCCATCTTCGATACGCCGCCGCTGTTGTTCTCCGCCGACGCCAACCTGCTGTCCACCGCCGCCGACGGCACCATCCTGGTGGTGAGAATCGGCGCCACCACCTTCGATAATGTGACGCGCGCCATGCAATCGCTTTGCGAGAACAACGTTCTGGGAATCGTCGCCAATGGCGCCCGGGCTTCCGAGCTCTACAGCAAGTACACCTACTACTACTCCAAGGTCGAGTAGGATAGGCCTCCTGGCCTGTCTCGGGCCAATCTCCAGGAACAGGCCTCCTGGCCTGTCTCGGTGGCAGGCGGGGACGCCTACCCTACGCCGGCTTCACCCAGACCTTGGCCGCAACCGCCCGCTCAATCCGAACCGCCCGCCCGTCCACCAGGAGGTCGATCTCCGGCGTATCGATGTGTCCCTGGCCCGGCGCCACATCCACGCAAACCCCGGGACGGATGCCCTGGCTATCGAGGTATTCCAGCAGCTTCCGGTCCCGCTCGAAGACGCTGACCACCGTCAGCCGTTCCTGAGCCTTGGCGTCCTCCAGCGGTTTGAGCCCTTGTTGCCGGCGCAGCCGCGGCGAATCCATCCCCACTACATTTCCGTGAGGGCAAACCGCGCCGGCGCCGAGTTTTTCGGCCAGCTTGCGCTCGAAATCGGCCGACACCGCATGCTCCAGTTGCTCCGCCTCATCGTGGACCTTGTACCACTCCAGGCCGAAAATCTCGGTCAGCATCCGTTCAATCAGGCAGTGCCGGTTGAGCAGCCGGTTGGCGATCTCACGCCCGGCGCCGGTGAGCGTGATCTGTCCTTCATCGGCCACGCGGATCAGCGCATCGCGCCTCAAGCGTTTAATGGCCATGGTCACGGCGGGCGCCGAAACGTGCAGCCACCGCGTCAGGGTGACGGCTTTTACGATCTCTCCTTCGGACTCGGCCTCCGCGATCGCCTTGAGATAATTCTCTTTTGAGATTGTGATTCGCACGATTCGGCGCGGATCTTGACTTACTTGTCTTTGTCCTTGTCCTTCACATCGCCGAACTTGATCGTGGATTCCCCGGAGTACTTGTGATAGTTGCGGAAATCGATCACATTGCGCGAGCAGAAGTCCGAGCCCCGCTGGCAGCTCAGCGATTCGGAATGAACGGGCAGCAGATACTGCTGGGCGTCGCCCAGGCGGATGTACTGATAATCGGTGGCCGATTCCACATGGTCCAGCGGAAACTCCTTGGGGAATGCCTTCGCCTGCATCTCGATGCGCAACACGCGCGCCGTGGCCGGGTCGATCCATACCGAGCCCGTATAAGCCGGCTGGTAGGTTTGGGCTGTAGCGTGGATGCTCCAACTGGAATGTTCGCGCAGCACCTCGAAATCGTACATCTTGGCCATGACTCCGCCCGCCCGGGAATCGCGGCGCAGGTGGAACTCGGCCGCCGTGTACGGTGCAAAGAGGTTCAGCAGAACCGTGCCGAATTCGCCCGTGGACCAGGAGCCGCCCGTTTCTTCGATTTTTGTCTTGACGGGCTTGTTGTTGATTTTGATATTGCGATAGTCCTCCCTGCCGTTTTCATAGACCACGTCGGTCGACACCACGTCGATGGGCTGGAAGTTCGGAACATGGGTCTCGCTCTGGAAGCGCGACATCATTTCCTGGCATATGTAGGCGGGCAGCGTCTGCGTGAATTCCATGGCGGCATCGGCGGCCTTACGGATGAGCGGTTCATCGGGGCGCTTGACCATGCGCACGGAATCTTCATCGGCATCGCCCCGCGAAATGCTGGGGCGCGACCGGTCCAGTGTTTCGGCAGCGGGCTCGGCGGCCCGAACGGCTGCGGGCGGTGGATTGTTCTCCGCCACCTGCGCCGGCGGATCGGCGGCACGCTCCCGGCTGGAGTCGGCAGGCTTGCCGCGTTTGAGCGTGGGTGGGCCCGGGTCGTCGGCGTCGCGTCGCGTGGGCGAGACTCGCTCGATGGCCTGGGTTGAAGAAGCCGGACCCGAAGAAGCCGGTCCCGAAGAAGCCGGACCCGAAGACGCCGGTCCCGAAGCGGCGGGCTGTGTGCCTTCCTTCGGACTGCCTTCCTTCGGCGTGTCCTTCCAGGTGTCCACCGAGCCGCCGGCGTCGTCGCCGCTCTTGGCCGTCTGCGCGCTGGCGCCCTTCTCCCAGTAAACGTTGACCGCCGTCATGCCGCCGGCCTGCTCTTCCTGGGCCTCCACCGAAAGCTGGTCGCCGGGCGAGAAGTCGGGTGTCTTCACTTCATCGCCGGCCCTGAAGAATTTGGTCTTATCGGTGCGTTTGAAATCCAGCACGCGGTTGTCGCCCAGTTCGAGCGAGATGGCTTTGGCGTCAATCTGCTTCAACTTGCCGCGGAAGTTGGGAAGCGGCTGGTTGGGGTCGGTCTTGGGCTTTCCCGCTTTGTTTCTTCCCGGCATGGGGATTCCGGTTCCGGTGCCGCGGCCCGGGTATCCGCCGCCGGGATAGCCGCCGCCACCGCCGGGGTAGCCGCCGCCACCGCCGGGGTAGCCGCCGCCAGGATAACCGCCGCCAGGAGGATAGATCTGAGCCTCGGCAGCCGCAAACACAACGAGCAACAGAATTCCTGATTTCACGGTATACATTTAGAGTCCCCGCACGGATATAAGGTTACCTGATTTTAGTGCCCACGTCGCCCCCCTTCGTGCGATACAGTTATGGAAGAGTGGGAATGCTTTGAGTTCGCGCTGCTTGCTCGTGATCGATAGCGACCCGGTGGTCCACGAAAACCTCGCCGCCATTCTCAAGCATGAGGACCATAAGATACAGGACGCCTACAATGAGCCGGACGCCGTGGAGCGGCTGCGTGCGTCGAAATACGATGTGGTGCTGGCCGGCCAGGGAAATAACGGCTTTGACGGGTTGAGCCTGATGCGGCGGATGCGTTCGCTGCAGCCCGAGGCCAGGGTAATTGTCACCGGCGCCGCCGACCCGTCACGCGTGGTCCGGGCCATTCGCGAGCGGGCCTTCAGTTACTTCCATCAGCCCATCGCCGGACCGCAAATGGCCGACATGGTGCAACTGGCGTTCGATTCGAAGTCGTGGAAAGACGATATCCGTATCGTCTCCGCGCGCCGGGAATGGATTTCGCTCGACGTTCGCTGCAAGATGGATGCCGCCGAACGCACCACCCAGTTCTTGCGCGAGATGGTGGCCGACCTGCCTCCGCAGATCCGCGAAGACATAGCGGCCGCCTTTCGCGAATTGCTGATGAACGCGATCGAACACGGCGGCAAATCCAACCCCAGCAAGCGCGTGCGCGTTTCGCTGCTGCGCACGTCCCGTTCGGTGATCGTCCACGTCCATGACCCGGGGACCGGATTTTCGCTCGAATTCCTGCCGCATGCCGCCATCTCGAATCCCGACGATTCCCCGATCAGGCACGTGGAGGTGCGCGCCGAATCCGGCAAGCGCCCCGGCGGCTTCGGCATCCTGATGACCCGCAACCTGGTGGACGAGCTGCTCTACAACGAACGCGGCAACGCCGTCCTTTTCGTAAAATACCTGTAGCCCTCATGCCTCAGCCCAAAGCGGCTCAACCCAAAGCGCTTGCTCCCGCCGTACTGACTCATATATCACAACTGTTAAATCTTTCCCTCAAAGGCATGTTGGCCGTCATCGGGTTGCTGGACGAAGGGGCCACCGTGCCGTTTATCGCGCGTTACCGCAAGGAGGCCACCGGCAACCTGGACGAGGTGCGGATTCGCGAAGTCCAGGAGAAACTGGAATATTTTCGGGAACTCGAGGATCGCCGCGAGACCGTGCTGCACACGATCGACGGGCAGGGCAAACTCACACCGGAGCTGAAGGCGCGCATTGAAGCCGCCATGGAGAAGACCGAACTCGAAGACCTGTATCTGCCATATAAGCCCAAGCGCAGGACCAAGGCTTCGATGGCTCGCGAGAAAGGCTTGGAGCCGCTGGCGCAATTCCTCCGCGACCAGTCCGGCGCCGGGCGGCTGGCCGAATTCGCGTCCACGTTTGTCAGCCCGGAAAAGGGCGTGGCCTCAGCCGCCGAAGCGCTGGAGGGCGCCCGGCATATTGTAGCCGAATGGATTAGCGAGAGTGCCGAATTCCGCAAGGCCGTGCGCGGCATGATGATGGCCGAGGGACGCGTGGTGAGCCGTGCGTTAAAAGGCGTGCCCGATCCCGAAGGCAAATACCAGATGTACGCCGAGTACAGCGAGCCGGTCTCGAAAATTCCATCGCACCGCATGCTGGCCATCCGGCGTGGCGCAAGCGAAGGCGTGCTGGCGTTCGAAATCGAGCTCGAAAACACGGGGCCCCTGAACTGGTTGCGGTCCCGCGTGGTGCGCAGCCGGGGCGACTGCGTGCCGCATCTGGAGCAGGCAATCGAAGATTGCTACCAGCGTCTGCTGAATCCCTCGATTCAGACCGAGGTGCGCCTCGAGTTGAAGAACCGGTCCGACGAAGAGGCCATCAAGGTCTTCCGCGAGAACCTGGAAAACCTGCTGCTGTCTCCGCCCGCCGGCATGATGACCGTGCTGGCGATCGATCCCGGCATCCGCACCGGCTGCAAGATCGCCGTGGTGGACGACACCGGGAAGTTCCTGGAAAGCTCCGTGATCTATCCGTTCCAGCCGAAGAACGACGAGGCCGGTTCCAAGAAGACGCTGGCTGCGCTGATGGCGCGCCACCAGGTGCGGGCCATCGCCATCGGCAACGGCACCGCCTCCCGCGAGACCGCGGCCCTGGTGCAGGACTTTCTCCGCCAAGCCAAACTGGAACAAGTTTTCAGCGTCTCAGTGAGCGAATCGGGCGCCTCGGTGTATTCCGCATCGGAGATGGCGCGCCAGGAATTCCCGGACCTCGATCTCACCGTGCGCGGCGCGATTTCGATCGCCCGCCGCCTGCAGGACCCGCTGGCGGAGTTGGTGAAGGTGGACCCGAAGTCCATCGGCGTCGGCCAATACCAGCACGACGTGGACCAGCGCCGCTTGCAGCAAAGCCTGGAAGCCACCGTGGAATCCTGCGTGAACCGCGTGGGCGTGGACTTGAACACCGCCTCCTGGGCGCTGCTGCGCTACGTGGCCGGCATCAGCGAGCGCACCGCCTTGAAGATCATGGAGTACCGCAATGAACACGGCAAGTTCCGTTCGCGGCTGCACCTGATGGCGGTCGCGGGCTTCGGGCCGAAGGCTTTTGAACAGGCCGCGGGCTTCCTGCGGATTCGCGGCGGCGAGAACCCGTTGGACATGACCGCCGTGCATCCCGAGAGTTACCCGGTGGTGGAGAAGATGGCTGCCTCTTTGGGCGCGAGTGTGGGCGACCTGATCGCCCAACCCGAGCTCATCGAGAAGGTGCGGCTCGAAGGCTTTCAGACCGAACGGGTGGGGATGTACACGCTGGGCGATATCCGCGACGAACTGCGCAAGCCCGGCCGCGACCCGCGCGATCGGTTCGTGGCGCCGAAGTGGCGCGACGACGTCAAGGAGATTGCCGACCTGAAGCCGGGTATGTGGCTCGAAGGCGTAGTCACCAACGTGACGCGCTTCGGCGCCTTCGTGGACGTGGGCGTGCACCACGACGGCCTGGTCCACGTAAGCCAACTGGCGAACCACTTCGTGAAGGACGCAAGCCAGGTGGCGAAGGCGGGCCAGATCGTCAAGGTGCAGGTATTGAGCGCGGACCCGAAAACCAAACGGATCGCCCTATCGATGAAAACGCCGGACGTGAAGAGGCGATAGCCGCTATGGCATGATCGGCGGGTTATAATCAACACGTTGCCTTGGAGCCATGATGACGCGCCTTGCACTATCGCTTCTTGTGGCCTTCTGCGCTGCCGGGCAAAGCCTGACTCCTCCAACGGGAGACGAGTTCACCATAGCCTGGACCGGCGATCCACACTATAGTGAGAGTAGGCCTTTACTCGATGAGATCGCTGCCTGGTTAACTCATAATGCCGAAAAGTGGCGCGTAAAGGCTTTTGTGAGCGTGGGAGACAATGTTTGCCGCGCGCAAGCGAATCAGACGAGTACCGATCCCTGCTTCATGGCAGTTGGCGGATACAGGCCGCTTACTAACTTTGCAGCGACGCTCGACAATCTTGGAATCCATTACGTAATCGTCAATGGAAACCACGATTGCATACAGGGGTCCACTGGTCTGCACTCGGTTTGGGACACTATCCACTTACAGCGAACGGGATGGAATTGGGACTCGGTCTTCCCCAATGAAACGTTTCGGAATCAGTACCTCAAGGTCGATTACGGCAGGGTGCATCTCGGGATTCTGGGACTCACCAGTGACAATACTCCATCCGATTCCGACTGTGAGACGCCCGATCTGACTACTACTTACGCGATTGCTTCCAGCAGTTGGAGCGGAGGAACCGCCGCCATCACGCTGCCCAGGCTCTTTGGGATTCTGGCTGGAGATACGATCGCGGTGACCGGGGCCGGCAATTATAACGCATCCG
>Ga0209862_1000495_pt1 | contig 14247 bp, 8 predicted proteins | sample OrgsoiDNA_201061_FD_185809 | JGI IMG/M metagenome (GOLD analysis project Ga0209862, IMG submission 185809) | Permafrost soil microbial communities from the Arctic, to analyse light accelerated degradation of dissolved organic matter (DOM) -... | ecosystem: Environmental > Terrestrial > Soil >... | reverse complement strand
CTGCAGCCGTCGGTGGTCCATCTCGGCCGCCTGTTGACCGGCAACGAGGAATTGATCCAGCGCGCGCTGGGTGCAACCATCGACGTCGAAACCGTCATCGCCGCCGGGCTGTGGAACGCCGCCGTCGATCCCAACCAGTTCGACAACGTGCTGCTGAACCTGGCCATCAACGCGCGCGACGCCATGCCCGACGGCGGCCAGCTGACGCTGGAGGTGGGCAACGCCATGCTCGACGACGCCTATGTCATGGCGCTGCCGGACGTGCCGTCCGGCCAGTATGTGCTGGTCAGCGTCAGCGACACCGGCAGCGGCATGAGCAAGGAGGTGATGGAGCGCGCCATCGAGCCCTTCTTCAGCACCAAGACGGAAGGCAGCGGCACCGGGCTGGGCCTGAGCATGGCCTACGGCTACGCCAAGCAAAGCGGCGGCCATTTCCGCCTCTACAGCGAGGTCGGCCACGGCACCACCGTCAAGATGTATTTCCCGCGCTCGCATGCGGCCGAAACCGCGCTGCCCATCGTGTCGAGCCTGCCGGCGCGCGGCGGCAGCGAAACCATCCTGGTCGTGGAGGACGACCTGGCGGTGCAGCAGGTTGCCGTCGATACGCTGCGCGGCCTCGGTTATCACGTGCTCAAGGCGGACGATCCGACCAGCGCGCTGGCGGTGCTGCGTTCGGGCGCGCATTGCGACCTGCTGTTCACCGACGTGGTCATGCCCGGCCAGTTGAAAAGCCCCGAGCTGGCCCGGCAGGCGACGGCGCTGCTGCCGGCGCTGCGGGTGTTGTTCACGTCCGGCTACACGCAAAACGCCATCATCCACGGCGGCCGCCTCGACCCGGGCGTGGAACTCATTTCCAAGCCCTACACGCGGGAAGAGCTGGCGCGCAAGATCCGCCAGCTGCTGGGCCGGGAGGAGGCGTCGATGCAGCCGGTCCGCCAGCCGGTCGGCAAGCGCATCCTGCTGGTGGAGGACGAACCCGACGCGCTGTCGATGACGGTGGACATCCTGCAAATGATGGGCCACCGCGTCAGCGCCGTCGCCAGCGCGGAGGAGGCCTTGCCCTTGCTGGTGACGGAGGTTTTCGACTTGCTGCTATCCGATATCAACCTGCCGGGCATGAGCGGGATCGAGCTGGCGGCTCGCTTGCAACAGCACCAGCCGGATGTCCGGCTGGTGTTCATTTCCGGCGCCGGCAACATCGATGAACAGGCCGACAAGGTCGGCGCGCGCTTTTTGCTGAAACCGTTCGCGCTGGGCGACTTGCGGGCGGTGCTCGGATAATCGGTATAAATCGTATAAACGATTTATATTGTTGAATAAGTTCAGTCGCGCAGTATGCCCAGTTCGCGCTGCGCCGACCTGCTCAAGCCATCGGCCGCCTTGCGGTACGACCATAGCACCAGCTCGCGCAGATACGCGTCCGGAAAGCCGCCGACCTTGACGATGGTGATCCAATGGTGGCGCGCGCGGAAGCGCGCCGGCTTCACGCCCGGCACGTCGGTCAGCTCGATGAAGCGCTCTGGCGCCACCTTGATGCTGAAACGCCACATTTCCGGATCGCTGGTCTTGAAATGCGCAAAGCCCTTGCCGCCCACCGTGTAGCGCAGGATATTGCCCGGCGCGCCGTGCAGCGTTGCCACGCTGGCGGGGAGTTGCTGGCAAAATGACTTCAATTGCTGTGTGTTCATGACCGGCGCCGGCAAACTGGCCAGCGCCGCCGCCGCCGGACGGGCTGTCCGCGTCCCGCGCTGACCTGGACCAAGCACCGACTATAGCGCAAGCGCCACGCTGTTGCGTGCGGCGCAGCATTTTTTGCGGATGACGCAAGCATGTCCGCCTGCTATGATTTATCGCTTCCATGCGGCGCTACCCGCGTCCGCATTCCCTCGGCGTACTGTGAAAGATCCCAAATGTCCCGTCCTAAAATGCTCGTACTCGCGGCCAGTCTCGGCCTGGCGCTGACCCAGATGGCCAATGTGGCGCACGCGGCCGCTGCGTCGTCTGCGTCTGCGCCCGCCGCCGCCGCCACTGCGGCGTCGTTGGCGTCGAATCCCTTCTTCAAGGCCAGCACGCTGCCGTTCAACTACCCGGCGTTCGACCAGATCAAGGACGGCGACTTCGCGCCGGCGTTCGAGGAGGGCATGCGCATCCACCTGAAGGAAGTCGAGGCCATCGCCAACAACCGCCAGCCGGCGACGTTCGACAACACCATCGTGGCGATGGAAAAAGCCGGCCAGATGCTGACCCGCGTCGCCACCACCTTCGGCAATCTGCAGGGCGCCAACACCGATGACGCGCTCGACGCCGTCGACCGCGACATGTCGCCGAAACTGGCCGCCCACGGCGACGCCATCTTCCTGAACGCCAAGCTGTGGAGCCGCATCAAATCGCTGTACGAGAAGCGCGACAAGCTGCACCTGGACGCTGAATCGAAACACCTGCTGGAACGCTACCACACCGACTTCGTGCTGGCCGGCGCCAACCTGTCCAAGGCCGACCAGGCCAAGCTGAAAGTCATCAACGGCGACATCGCCACGCTGCAAACCACCTTCACCCAGAACGTGCTCAAGGAAACCAACGCCGGCGCGGTGCTGGTCGACACGCGCGAGGAACTGGCCGGCATGACCGACGCCGCCATCGCCACCGCGGCGGCCGCCGCCAAGGCCAAGGGCCAGGACGGCAAATACCTGATCGCCCTCGTCAACACCTCGGGCCAGCCGCCACTGGCCGTGCTGACCAACCGCGCCGTGCGCGAACGCATCATGGCCGCCTCGCTGGCGCGCGGCATCCACGGCGGCGAATTCGACAACCGCGAGGTGGTGCTGAAGATCGCCAAGGCGCGCGCCGAAAAAGGCACGCTGCTCGGCTACGCCAACTACGCCGCCTATTCGCTGGCCGACCAGACCGCGCACGACACGGCCACCGTCAACAAGCTGCTGTCCGAGCTGGCCAAGCCGGCCGTCAACAACGCGCGCAAGGAAGCGGCCGATCTGCAGGCCGTGGTCGACGCCGAAAAAGGCGGCTTCCAGATCGACGCCTCCGACTGGGCCTACTACTCGGACAAGGTGCGCGCGCAGCGCTTCTCCTTCGACGAGAACCAGTTGAAACCGTATCTGGAATTGAACAACGTGCTGACCAAGGGCGTGTTCTACGCCGCGAATAAATTGTACGGCCTGACCTTCAAGGAGCGCCACGACCTGCCGGTCTACAATCCCGACGTGCGCACCTGGGACGTGTTCGACGCCGACGGCAAGCAGCTGGCCATCTTCATCGGCGACTACTACGCGCGCGGCAACAAGCAGGGCGGCGCGTGGATGAACGAGTACGTGTCGCAGTCGTCGCTGATGGGCACCCACTCGGTCGTCGCCAACCACCTGAATATTCCGAAACCGGCCGCCGGCGAACCGACGCTGCTGACCTACGACGAAGTCAAGACCGCCTTCCACGAATTCGGCCACGCGCTGCACGGCATGTTCTCCAACGTGAAGTACCCGCGCTTCGCCGGCACCAACGTGCCGCGCGACTTCGTCGAATATCCGTCGCAGGTCAACGAGATGTGGGCCGTCTGGCCGGAAGTGCTGGCCAACTACGCCACCAACTACAAGACCGGCGAGCCGATGCCGAAAGAGCTGCTCGACAAGGTGCTGGCCGCGAAAAAATTCAACCAGGGCTTCTTGACCACCGAGTACCTGTCGGCGTCGCTGCTGGACCAGCGCTGGCACCAGCTGACGCCGGCGCAAGTGCCGACCGACGTGGTGGCGTTTGAGGCGGCCTCGCTGAAGGACATGGGCGTCGACTTCGCGCCGGTGCCGCCGCGCTACCGCACCGCCTACTTCTCGCACGCCTTCTCGGGCGGTTATTCGGCCGGTTACTACGCCTATCTGTGGGCTGAAAAACTGGACGCCGACACCGTTGAATGGTTCAAGGAAAACGGCGGCCTGCAACGCAAGAACGGCGACTGGTTCCGCGCCAAGCTGCTGTCGCGCGGCGGCACCGACGACGCGCTGCAACTGTATCGCAACTTCCGCGGCCGCGACGCCAAGATCGAGCCGCTGCTGGAACGCCGTGGCTTGACCGGCCAGTAAGCAACGATCCCGCATCGACGAGGGGTCAGGCCCCATGCGGGACCTGGCCCCTTTTTTCATATAAACTATTTATACGGTATAAATCCATGTCCAAACCCCACATGATGATGATCGCCGCCGGCGTTGCAATGGCTTTCGCAGGCGTCGTGCAAGCCGCGCCGGCCTCGCAGCTGCCGGCCTCGAATCCCTTCGCGCAAGTGAGCACGCTGCCGTTCGAATACCCGGCCTTCGACAAGATCCACAACGAAGACTACGCGCCGGCCTACGCCGAAGGCATGCGCCTGCACGCGCTGGAGATCGAGGCCATCGCCAACAATCCCAAAGCGCCGACGTTTGACAACACCATCGTCGCGATGGAAAAATCCGGCCAGTTGTTGAACCGCGTGGCCACCGTGTTCGGCAGCCTGTCCGGCGCCAACACCAACGATGCGATGGAAGCGCTGGACCGCGATCTGGCGCCCAAGCTGGCCGCCCACAATGACGCCATCCGCCTCAATCCCAAGCTGTATGCGCGCATCAAGGCGCTGTACGACAAGCGCGACAAGCTGCACCTCGACGCCGAATCGAAGTATCTGCTGGAGCGCTACAACACCGACTTCGTGCGCGCCGGCGCCAAGCTGTCGGCCGCCGACAAGGAAAAGCTCAAGGCCTACAACGCCGAACTGGCGCAGCTGCAAACCACCTTCAGCCAGAACGTGCTGAAGGAAGCCAACGCCTCGGCGCTGATCGTCGACACGCGCGAGGAGCTGGCCGGCCTGTCCGACAAGGCCATCGCCAAAGCCGCCGACATCGCCAAGGCGCGCGGCCTCGATGGCAAGTTCGCCATCCCGGTCGTCAACACCACCGGCCAGGCCTCGCTCGACGCGCTGAGCAACCGCGCCGTGCGCGAACGCCTGATGGCGGCGTCGCTGGCGCGCGGCAGCCATGGCGGCGAATTCGACAACCGCGAGGTGGTGCTGAAGATGGTCAAGCTGCGCGCCGAAAAGGCCGCGCTGCTCGGCTACGCCAATTACGCCGCCTACTCGCTGGAAGACCAGACCGCGAAAACCCCGGCCGCCGTCAACAAGCTGCTGGCCGAATTCGCCAAGCCGGCGGTGGCCAACGCGCGCAAGGAGGCGGCCGATCTGCAGGCCGTGGTCGACGCGGAAAAAGGCGACTTTAAAATCGACGCCGCCGACTGGTCCTTCTACAGCGACAAGGTGCGCGCGCAGCGCTACGCCTTCGACCAGAACCAGCTCAAGCCGTATTTTGAATTGAACAATGTGCTGCTCAACGGCGTCTTTTACGCGGCCAACAAAGTCTACGGCCTGACGTTCAAGGAGCGCCACGACCTGCCGGTCTACGATCCGGACGTGCGCGTGTTCGACGTGTTCGACGCCGACGGCAAGCAGCTGGCCATCTTCATCGGCGATTACTACGCGCGCTCCAACAAGCGTGGCGGCGCGTGGATGAACGCCTACGTGTCGCAGTCGAAGTTGATGGGCACCCATCCGGTCGTCGCCAACCATTTGAACATTCCCAAGCCGAACGCCGGCGAGCCGACGCTGCTCACCTACGACGAAGTCAAGACCGCCTTCCACGAATTCGGCCATGCGCTGCACGGCATGTTCTCCAACGTCGAGTATCCGCGCTTTTCCGGCACCCGCGTGCCGCGCGACTTCGTCGAGTTCCCGTCGCAGGTCAACGAGATGTGGGCGGTCTGGCCGGACGTGCTGGCCAACTACGCCAAGCATTACCAGACCGGCGAGGCGATGCCGCAGGCCTTGCTGGACAAGGTGATGGCCTCGAAAAAATTCAACGAAGGCTATCGCACCACCGAGTACCTGGCCGCGTCCATCCTCGACCAGCGCTGGCACCAGTTGAGCGTCGGCCAGCTGCCCACCGACGTGCTGGCCTTCGAGGCCGACGCCTTGAAAACCGCCGGCGTCGATTTCGCGCCGGTGCCGCCGCGCTATCGCACGACCTATTTCTCGCACGTGTTCTCGGGCGGTTATTCGGCCGGCTACTACGGTTATCTGTGGGCCGAAAAACTCGACGCCGACACCGTCGAATGGTTCAAGGAACACGGCGGCATGAAGCGCGAGAACGGCGACTACTTCCGCAAGATGCTGCTGTCGCGCGGCGGCACGCTCGATGCGATGGACATGTATCGCGCCTTCCGCGGCCGCGACGCGCAGATCGAGCCGCTGCTGGAGCGGCGCGGCTTGACCGCCAACTAGCCAGTGAGCACGTCCGCGCTGAGCCGGATCAAGCGCGCGGCGACTCGACCCTGCCGGGTTCGCCGCCAGCGATAGTCGCTGGCGGCATTTCGGTGTATAAGTTGGATCATAAGTTGGGTATATACTGCGGGCGTCAACCTAGAACAGAGCATCGCCATGAGTGTGCAGGCATTACACGGTATTACCCTAGAATCGCTGCTGACCAAGCTGGTCGAGCATTACGGATGGGAGCAATTGGGTCAGCGCATCGACATCAACTGCTTCAACAGCGATCCGAGCATCAAGTCCAGCCTGAAGTTTTTACGCAAGACGCCATGGGCCAGAACCCAGGTCGAAGAACTGTATCTGGCGACAAAGTTTACCAATTGATGGGACGAGAATTATGGACAGCACGCTGAAAGATTCACTGAAAACCCTGCACGGCAAACTGGCCACGACGGGGCCGGTGGACGAGGAGTTGCAGGACTTGCTCAAGCAGCTCGATGGCGACATCAAGCTGCTGCTGGAGCGCCGCGCCGACGCCAGCCCTGGCGATGCAGCCGGCGCGACCACCACCTACGGCCTGGCCGAACGGACGCAGGAAATCTCGGCCAAGTTCGCCATCCGCCATCCGGCGCTGGAACCGGCGCTGCGCGAGCTGGGCAACATCCTGTCCAGCATGGGCATCTGAATTCGCCGAAAAAAACGGCCGGTCACCAGGACCGGCCTCGATAACAGGACCCGGAGCACACGGCTCCGGGCGGCCAGCGTTACGGAAACGCCAGCATCGGCGGTTCGCTACCGCCAAAGCCGATTTCGGGATGACGCCGCGCGATCATCTCCTCGATTTCATGCACGCGCCGCACCGGCACGTCGATAATCAACAATACTTGTCCTTCTTCGATGGGCCGCTCGAACTGCTTGAGCCGCGTATTCGGGATCGCCGCCGCGTTCATGCCGGAGGCCCAGCCGCCGAACAGCGCGCCGCCCAGCGCCACCAGCAAGATCGCCGCCGTGCGCAGCGTGAAGCCGTCGGGCGGGAACATTTCCAGGAAGATGCCGGCGCCGAGGCCGACGATGGCGCCGATCACCATGCCCAGCTGGGCGCCGTGGACCAGGTCGGTTTTCTGGAAGAAGCTCACGCCGGGCATGTCGGCCGGCAGCGTGCCGTCGCGTGCCATGAAGCGCATGTGGCCGATTTCTATGCGCGCCAGCAGCATTTCGTCGAGCATGGCGCGGGCTTGCGGGACGGATGGCAGCGTGAAATACAGACGGCGTCGCATGATGGTCTCCTCGGCTTGGGTGGCCTATTAGTTATAGCAAACCTGCAGGGCGATGCAATGTACGTCTGTCATCATGGTCGTCGTTATACGCCTTGCCTCTTAGTCCATATTTCACAAGTTATTGAAAAATAAAAGAATTTTCCTGCGTATTGGCTAGGCATCTGCTTAAAAAAAGAGCATGCGATGAGCAGGGCGCCGGCATTTCCGGTACAATCTCGCCGATATGAATTCCCCAGCCAACTTATTTGCGACCGTCCCCAAGCGGTCTGCGCGCGCTGCCGTCGCGCCTTTCCTCCCCATGTCCCGCGCCGAAATGGACGCACTGGGCTGGGATGCCTGCGACGTCATCCTGATCACCGGCGACGCCTATATCGACCATCCCAGCTTCGGCATGGCGCTGGTCGGCCGCCTGCTGGAGGCGCAGGGCTACCGCGTCGGCATCATCAGCCAGCCGGACTGGCTGTCGGCCGACGCCTTCCGCGTGCTCGGCAAGCCGAAACTGTATTTCGGCATCACCGCCGGCAATATGGATTCCATGGTCAACCGCTACACCGCCGACCGCAAGATCCGCTCCGACGACGCCTACACGGCGAACGGCGAGCCGAACAAGCGCCCCGACCGCGCCGTCACCGTGTATTCGCAGCGCGCGCGCGAGGCCTTCCCCGGCACGCCGGTGGTGATCGGCTCGATCGAGGCCTCGTTGCGCCGCATCGCCCACTACGACTACTGGTCGGACAAGGTGCGCCGCTCGGTGCTGACGGACTCCAAGGCCGACATGCTGATCTTCGGCAACGCCGAGCGCGCGCTGGTCGACCTGACCCACCGCATGGCCGCCGGCGAAGACATCAAGACCATCCGCGACCTGCGCGGCACGGCGTTTCTGGTGCCGGCCGGCTGGCTGCCGAGCGAGGAGTGGGGCGTGCACAACAGCACCCGCATGGACACGCCGGGCAAGATCGATCCGCCCGTCGATCCGTATATGATGGTGCAGCAGAACACGGCCTCGTGTGCCACCGAGAACGGCGGCGCCCAGGCCGAGGCCGAAGTGAACGAGGCCATGGTCGAACCGAAGGCGCCCGCCGCCGCGCCGGCCGAGGTCGTCAAAACCATACGCTTCATGAGCCGCGAGGAGCGTCAGGCCATGGAGCGGGAAAAACACCACAAGACCGTGGTGCGCCTGCCGTCGTATGAAACCGTCAGCACCGATCCGGTGATGTACGCGCATACCTCGCGCGTGTTCCACCTGGAGTCGAATCCCGGCAACGCGCGCGCCATGGTGCAGGCGCACGGCGAGCGCGACGTCTGGCTGAATCCGCCGCCGCTGCCGCTGGCGATGGACGAGATGGACGGCGTCTACGACATGAACTACGCGCGCGCGCCGCATCCCTCGTACGGCAAGGCGCGCATCCCGGCCTGGGAAATGATCCGTTTTTCCGTCAACATCATGCGCGGCTGCTTCGGCGGCTGCACCTTCTGCTCGATCACCGAACACGAGGGCCGCATCATCCAGAGCCGCTCGGAGCCGTCGATCCTGCGCGAGATCGAACACATCCGCGACAAGACCAAGGGCTTCACCGGCACCATCTCCGACCTCGGCGGGCCGACGGCGAATATGTACCGCCTGGCCTGCAAGAGCAAGGAAATCGAAACCTCGTGCCGCCGCCTGTCGTGCGTCTATCCGTCGATCTGCGTCAACCTGGGCACCGACCACAGCAAGCTGATCTCGCTGTATCGCAAGGCGCGCGCGATTCCGGGCGTCAAAAAGATTCTGATTTCGTCGGGCCTGCGCTACGACCTGGCCGTGCGTTCGCCCGAGTACGTCAAGGAGCTGGTCACCCACCACGTCGGCGGCCTGCTGAAGATCGCGCCCGAGCATACGGAAGAGAACACGCTGTCGAAGATGATGAAGCCGGGCATCGGCGCCTACGACGAGTTCAAGGAAATGTTCGACCGCTTCTCGCTGGAGGCCGGCAAGAAGCAGTACCTGATCCCGTACTTCATCGCGGCCCATCCGGGCACGACCGACGAGGACATGCTGAACCTGGCGCTGTGGCTGAAGAAGAACAACTTCAAGCTCGACCAGGTGCAGACCTTCATGCCGACGCCGATGGCGATGGCGACCACCATGTACCACACGCGCAAGAACCCGCTGCGCAAGGTGACGGCCGATTCGGAAGTGGTCGAGACCGCGCGCAGCGGCAAGATCCGCCGCACGCACAAGGCCTTCCTGCGCTACCAGGACCCGGACAACTGGCCCATCCTGCGCGAGGCGCTGGTGGCCATGGGCCGCGGCGACCTGATCGGCAACGGCGACAAGCATCTGATCCCGTCGTGGTCGGCGTCCGAAGCGAACGGCAAGCCGGCCGGCGACGGCCGTCGCGCGCCGGCCATGACGATGCCGCCGCCGGCCAAGTCGCAAGCGCCAGCACGCGGCCCGCGCGCCAACGCGCTGACCGGTTCGCTGACGGCGCGCGCCAGCATCGACAACAAGCCGCGCGCCTCCATCCTCGACACCATCAAGGTCAAGAAGCCGGCCGTCGCGCCGGCATCGGCCAAGGCCGCCAAGCCGGCCCGTGGCGCGGCTGCGACGCCGCGCGGCGGCCGCAAATAAGGCGGCGGCCACGCCGGAAAAACGCCCAACGCCGGGCGGCCGGCTAGCTGCTTGCTCATGCGGCCACACTGGCGGATTAAAACGGACTCTTAATCGGGTCCGTTTTTTTGCTACAGCCTAAATTTTGTGTGGAGGCCATGGCCCAAATATGGTTACACTCGCCCATCGGCCCAATTGCGCGGATAATGCGCCGCTGCTCGGCCGATGCGCCGGGTGGGCTTGTCGCTACACTTGATCAGGCTGGCATGTTGTCCGCATGCCCGCCACTTGTTTATGGATGGAATTGGAAGATCATGAAAAACGCCTACGCCTTTAATTTGCGCCACCTGTTGTTGATCCCCTTGCTGGCCGTGCTGGCCGCCTGCGGCGGCGGCGGTGGCGGCAGCGCGTCGAGCGGCACGACGACGACCACGCCGACGCTGGTGTCGATCGCCGTCACGCCGGCCAACTTGACGATGGCCATCGGCACCACCCAGCAGTTCGTCGCCACCGGCACCTTCACCGACAGCAGCACCAGCGCCTTGTCGACCGGCCTGACCTGGGGCGTCAAGGGCAGCAACATCACCATCGGCACCACCGGCATCGTCACCGGCAAGGCGGTCGGCCCGGACACCGTCACGGCCACCGTCGGCACCGTCGTCGGCAGCACGCCGGTCACCGTCAACGCGCCGTGGCGCAAGGTCGCAGCCGGTGGCGCACACACGGTGGCGCTCAAGGCCGACGGTTCTTTGTTCAGCTGGGGCTCCAATCTGCAGGGCCAGCTTGGCGACGGTACCAATACCGACCGCGTGTCGCCGGTGCAAGTGCAGGTGACAGCGCCGACGACCGGCACCATCAGTCCCTGGACCATGGTCGCGGCCGGTGAAGAGCACACCGTGGCGCTGCGCGCCGACGGCACGCTGTGGGCCTGGGGCTACAACTTTTACGGCCAGCTTGGCGACGGTACCAATATCGATCGTAACGTACCGACGCGCATCGGCAGCGGCACCGGCTGGGTCTTCGTCGCCGCCGGCAAATGGCATACCATCGCCATCGACAAGACCGGCGTGCTGTGGGCCTGGGGCGCGAATTTCAACGGCCAGCTGGGTGACGGCACCACCGCCGCCAAATCGGTGCCGACCAAGATCGGCGCCTTCACCAACTGGATGTCCGCCTCGGCCGGCGCGACCCACACGCTGGCGGTCCGCGCCGACGGCACGCTGTGGGCCTGGGGCGGCAACGCCAGCGGTCAGGTCGGCAACGGCAGCTTGGTCGACCTGCATGCGCCGCTGCAGATCGGCACTTCGACCTGGCGCGCAGTGGCCGCCGGCACGCTGCATTCGGTGGCGATCCGCGCCGATGGCGCGCTGTTCGCGTGGGGCTCGAACGGCAACGGCCAGGTCGGCAACGGCCTGAGCACCAACGCGACGGCGCCGACGCAGATCAGCAAGACCAACCCGAGCAACTGGACCGCCATCAGCGCCGGCGCCGCCTATACGGTGGGCGTGCGGACCGACGGCACTTTATGGGCCTGGGGTTCGAATAGCGATGGCCAGCTCGGCGACGGCTTCGGCCTCGACACCAACACGCCGAACCAGATCGGCACGGTCACCAATTGGAGCAGCGCATTGTCGGCCGGCCTGTTCCATGCATTCGGCATCCGCTCCGACGGCACGCTGTGGGGCTGGGGCCGCAACGTCGAAGGCCAGCAGGGCAACGGCGACGCCACCGGCGCGGCAGTGCCGACGCCGGTCAACCTGCCGTAAGCGGCGCGTCACGGCGGTCGCGGGGCGGCGGGCGCAAGCCCGGCCGCCCTTTGCTTTTTTGCGGCGTCAATGCGACACTGGCCGCCGCAACGTCGGCCCCAGCGGATACACTGTCGGTGTCGCCGCCGTCACCGCTGCCTGCATGGCGATGCGTCGCCGCGGCGCCGCCAAGGGCCGCTGTCGCGGCTGAGTGTCACCGTTGAGTTGCGTCGCCGACCGGCGTGGCTGACGGCGACCGATGTTGTCAGCGCTTACCGCCACCCCTTACGTCACTTTTGGATCCGTTCCCGTGCCCGACCGACTCGCCGTCCCGCCATCCTCCGCCTGCCAGCCGCCGCGCCGCGTGCGCCGGCCCGCCGCGTGGACGGCGCTGCTGGCGATGGCGGCCCTGCTGCTGGCGGCCGCGCCGGCGCGCGCGCTCGACAACGTCACGCTGCAGCTCAAGCATCTGCACCAGTTCCAGTTCGCCGGCTATTACGCGGCGCTGGAGCAGGGCTATTACCGCGACGCCGGCCTGAACGTCAAAATCCTCGAAGGCAGCGACGGCAACGAGCCGGAGCGCGCGGTGCTGGCCGGCGCCGCCGAATACGGCACCGGCAGCTGTTCGCTGCTGCTGTCGCGCGCGGCCGGCAAGCCGGTGGTGGTGCTGGCCGCGATCTTCCAGCATTCGCCGTATGCGCTGGCGATGCGCCAGAGCGGCGCGGCGCCCGACATCCGGCGCATCATCGGTCAGCGCGTGATGATAGGCCAGCTCAGCGACGACGTCAGCCAGTCCGACGAGCTGATCGCCTACCTGCGCCGCGTCGGCATCCCCGAGACGCGGCTGCGGCGCATGGGCCACAGCTACAATCCCGACGACCTGATCAACGGCTACGTGGACGCCGTCTCGGTCTACGTGACCAACGAGCCGGACTATCTGGACCGGGTCGGCTTCGCTTACGACATCTACAGCCCGCGCGCGGCCGGCATCGATTTTTACGGCGACAATCTGTTCACCAGCGAGCGCGAGCTGGCCAGCCATCCGGAGCGGGTGCGCGCCTTCCGCGCCGCCAGCCTGCGCGGCTGGCAATACGCCATGAGCCACCAGGAAGAAACGGTCGACCTGATCCTGAATAAATATTCGCGCCGCCACGACCGCCAGCATTTGCTGTTCGAGGCGCGCCAGATGGTGCCGCTGGTGCAGCCGGTGCTCGTCGAGATCGGCTATATGAACCCGCAGCGCTGGCGCGAGATCGCCGACGTCTACGCCAGCCTCGGGCTGCTGAAGAAGGGCGCGAGCTTCCCCGGCTTCCTCTACAACGCCGACGCCGGCGCCGGCCGCGCGGTGTGGCTGGCGCGCGGCGCGGCCGGCGTGGCGCTGTTGCTGCTGCTGGGCGCGGCCGGCCACTTCACGCTGCTGGCGCGCGAACGGCGCCGCTCGCGCGCCACGATACGCGACGGCGAGCTGCGTTTCCGCGCCATCTTCGAGGCCGCGCCGATGGGCATCGCGCTGATCGACACGCTCAGCGGCGAATTCCGCGACGTCAACCCGCACTATCTGAGCATCGCCGGCCGCACGCCGGCCGAGATCGGCGCGCTGCGCTGGATGGACCTGGTCCACCCGGACGACGTGGCCGCGATGCAGGCGCAGGTGGCGCAGCTGGCGGCGCGCCAGATCGACGGCTTCAAGGGCACGCGCCGGCTGCTGCTGCCGGACGGCCGCCAGGTGTGGGTCGACGGTCTGGTGGCGGCCATCGAGACGGCCGCCGACGGCCGCCCGCACCATCTGTGCATCATCGAGGACGTCACGGCCAAGCGTGCCACCGAGGAGCTGATCTGGCAGCAGGCCAACCTGGACGCGCTGACCCAGCTGCCGAACCGCCGCCTGTTCCAGCAGCGCCTGGAGCAGGACCTGGCGCGCAGCCGGCGCGACGGCAGCCGCATCGCCATCCTGTTCATCGACCTCGACCACTTCAAGGAAGTCAACGACACGCTCGGCCACCACCAGGGCGATGTGCTGCTGGTGGACGCGGCGCGCCGCATAGCCGCCTGCGTGGGCGCGGCCGACACGGTGGCGCGGCTGGGCGGCGACGAGTTCACCGTGATCCTGGCCGACTTGGGCGAACCGGGCCGGGTCGACGCCGTGGCCCAGCGCATCATCGCCGCGCTGCTGCCGCCCTTCGTGCTGGGCCAGGAGCGCGCCTATGTGTCGGCCAGCGTCGGCATCACCGTCTATCCCGACGACGCGCTCGGCATCGACGATTTGCTGAAACACGCCGACCAGGCCATGTACGCGGCCAAGGCCGCCGGGCGCAACCGCTACAGCTATTTCACGCCGGTGCTGCA
>Ga0209862_1000494_pt1 | contig 14261 bp, 12 predicted proteins | sample OrgsoiDNA_201061_FD_185809 | JGI IMG/M metagenome (GOLD analysis project Ga0209862, IMG submission 185809) | Permafrost soil microbial communities from the Arctic, to analyse light accelerated degradation of dissolved organic matter (DOM) -... | ecosystem: Environmental > Terrestrial > Soil >... | reverse complement strand
CCACGGCCGGCACATCCGTTTTGAAAACAGTTGCATCACGGGCTCGCGCCTTTACCTTGACAGCAAGCTGGCAGCCCGCGGCGGAATTGGCTTACGCGGCGCTCGAGCGCGCGTACGGCAAGCCCATCGAGCGCGTGCAAGAAGACCTGCGCGCTTACCTGACGGGCAACACCATCAACGCCGCGGTCTTCGACATCCAACTGCCGAAGGCGGTGGATTCGCCCCGGATCGAGCCGGGCGCCGGCCTCTCCGCGCGGCTCGCCCTGGCGGAACTGCTGGCCAATTATCGCGGCAGGCTGGAGCAGGCGCGCGCCGCATACGAACAACTGGCACGGGATTATCCCAAGCGTTGGGAAGTGGAAGAGGGTTGGGCGCAGTTCAGTTGGCGGCAGCGCAAGAATGACGATGCCCTGCGGCACTTTGCGCGCGCGGCCGAGCTTGGATGCCGGCACGCGGGAATGTTCATCGACTACGCGCGCATCCTCGAATACAGCCAGCGCGACCAGAATGCCAATCAGGATGCCGTCGCCGCATTGCAGACAGCCATCAGGCTCGATCCTACGCTCGAAGAGGCGCACTTCGAACTCGGCCTCGCCTACGTTCGCGTCACCAGGTACGCGGATGCGATGGGCGAACTTCAGCAGGTGAAGAAGGTCAATCCCGCCCAGGCGTCGCGCTACTTCTACAACCTGGCCTACGCCAGCTACCGTATGGGCGACGCAGCCAAAGCCCGCGCCTTCCTCGAAAAAGGCCGGCCCTACGCCACCAACCCGGAAGAGGCCGCCCAACTGGACCGGCTTCAACACGCATTAGACCGCTAGGATCAATCCGGATCGAAGTGCCGATCCAGATACATCCAGACCACGCGCGCGAAGCGGGTCACCACGGGAACGAACGGAAGATAGGCGACGAATGCCGCGACCACCACCAAGTCAAACCGCCACGTTGTGAACCGCCGGAACAGCAGCAACAGCACCAGCACCGGCGGGATCGACAACATGTAACTGAAGTACATCGCGCCCAGAAAATATCCCGGCTCGCGCTCGAATTTCAGTCCGCACACCGGGCAGCGTTCGTGCATCGCCAGATATCCGCGCAGCAAGGATGCGCGAAAGATCGGACCTTGCCGGCAACGCGGGCAGGCCTGATGCGCGATGGCGCCGAATGGTATGTCCACTCCTTGAGCATAGCGCTTGCGGATTTCAGCATGGTCCGGTGCTCTCTTAGGATACTTCCCGTACGATAACGGTACGTGTGGGACTAGCCGCGGGCCTTCCCGGTATTGCATGATTGGTTTCGGAGGGAAATCTTATGCGGATCCGATATGCAGACGGAAGAGTTCGGGATGGTATGATGCTGACCCTCACGGGCAGTGTGGCCCGCGTCGCGATCAAAGACGAAGTGGACGTAGCCGAGTTCCGCCTGGTGCAGGAACAGTGGATCTCCGACGACTTCGAAACCGTCGCATTCGTGTATCCACTGGCAATGCTTCGTCCCATGGAAGGGCCGGCCGCGAAACCCGCTCTCCGATTGCCCGAAGATTCCGCTGTGCCCACGGCCCAGTACGTCAACTGAAGGCTTGAACTCCTACAACACTCGAATTTTGATATTTTTGAACCACGCATCGCAGCCATGGTTCTGCAGCGAGATCGGGCAGGCCTTGCGCGGCTGCTTTACCAGCAACTCATAAACCGGAGATCCCACGCCCCATCGCGCGCCCGTGCCCTTGGCCACCTCCGGCGCATTCAAACTTCCGTCCACCACCTTTTCGCCGTTCAGCCAATGCTCCACGCGGTCGCCCTTCACCAGCAGGCGCGAATGGTTCCACTGGCCCACCGGGCGCGTCATATCTTTGGCCGGCGGAAACATATCGTAAAGCGCCCCCGTCTGGTGGGTGGCGCCGTGTAACGCATCGGGATTGCTGGCGTTGTCCAGGATCTGGTATTCGAACCCGACCACGTACTCCTGCCCCTTCGCCGGACGGACGGCCCGTTTATTCCGGAATGACTCATTGGCCCGGTCTTCAAACTTAGTTCTCGATCCGGTCTCATCGATCACAAACCCGCGATCCTGAATGCGATACTTGACGCCGCTGTTGCCGCCGGGCGATATCTTCCAATCGAACTCTAATTCGAAATCGGTGAAGGTGTCTGTTGTGAAAAGATCTTCCGTGATGCGCGGATGCGGCAACGACTTCAGGCAGCCGTCTTCCATGGTGAACGAATCGCCAGGAGGCGATTTCTTCGCGGGGTCTTCCCAGTTGGTAAAGGTTTTGCCGTCGAAAAGGAGCCGCCACCCGGCGGCCTTCTCCTTCGCCGTCAGTTCATTATCCGCGGCCCGCAGGCTTCCCGAAACCAGTACAGCGCAGGCCAGAGCGCCCATCCGTAACATTAGGTTCATGCGATTATTCTGCCACGTTTCAACCGGCGCCCTGTGGTATTGCCGGCATCCACCGGTACGGGCCCGGCCTGCGACGTCAAAGCCTCGCCATCCTGCTGGTCGCCTTGATCCGCGTCCTCATTCATGTGGGCATAGTAGCTGGCCAGGCCGCAGCCCAGCAGAAGCGCGAGCATCAGCCCAAACCATTTCAGGCTCTGGCTGTTCCATGCGCGCTCACGCCCGACCGCCGCGGCCGTGGCCTTCACTGCCGCGAAGGCGGTTCCCGTGCCGAGCCCCAGTTTGAGATACCAGGGCATCAGGTCCAGGTGGCTTTGGCCGCCTATCTGGCTCCAGAGCACAAAAACCGCGATCAAGGCGATCAGGAATTGCGTCGCATAGGCGAGACGAAGAATGGGCATTGGCGGCGCCGAACCTTCATCTTACGTCATTCAAGATCCGCCGCTAGAGCCGGCTCAACGGTAACGCGCGCTGCGGGTGCAGCGCGAAACCGCACCCACGAATTTGACGCACCCCCAAGCAAAACGGCAGTGGTGCAAGTCACCGGCCAAAGGTATAGACTGTTGCAAATGACGATTACTCGAAGATCATCCATCGCCCTTCTCGGGCTCCTGCTGCCGGTTATTGCGCTCGCTCAACCGCTCCCGCGCGCGAGCCGGCCGGAGGACGCCGGCATCTCTTCCGAGCGTCTCGAACGCGTCCGGCTGCGCATGAAGGCGGATGTCGAAAGCAAACGCATCCCGGGCGCGGTGCTGCTGATCGCCCGCAATGCCAAAGTCGCCTCGCTCGACGCTCTCGGGTTCCAGGACCGGCGGACGCAGACTCCGATGAAGACGGATGCAATCTTCCGTATAGCCTCGATGTCCAAGCCGATTACCTCGGTCGCCGCCATGATCCTCGCCGAAGAGGGCAAGCTCGATATCGGCGCGCCCGTCGCGCAGTATCTTCCCGAATTCAGGGAAGCCAGGGTCGGGGTGGAGAACGCCGCGCCCAAGCGCCCCATGACGGTGCTGGACCTGCTCCGCCACACGTCCGGGCTCACCTACGGGATCTTTGGCAACACGCCGGTCGACGACCTGTACAAGAAGAGCAATATCTTCGCGAGCAAGTCGCTCTCAGAAATGGTCGCCAGCATCGCGCGCCTCCCGCTGTTGCACCAGCCAGGCGAGGTCTGGGAATACAGCGTCTCCACCGACGTGCTGGGACGCGTGGTGGAAGTGGTCAGCGGCATGGACCTGGACCGCTTCGTCGCGCAGCGCATCACGGGTCCGCTCAAGATGGCCGACACCGGATTCTATCTGAATGCATCGCAAGGCGCGCGCCTGGCGCATTCGGACGCGCCGATGACGATGTTCCCGAGCGATGCGACGGTCAAGCCCCCGGTCTTGTCGGGCGGCGGCGGGATGCTCTCCACGGCTGGCGACTACGCGCGTTTCTGCCAGATGATGCTCAATGGCGGCGAACTGGACGGCGCGCGCATTCTTGCGCCCCACACCGTTGCCCTGATGACCTCAGACCAGCTCCCGCCTTCGACCGAACGGCACTCGCCGGTCGCCATGGTTCTGGACGCGTTCGGCCCCACCCCCGAGATGGGCACCAGCTTCGGACTCGGCTTCGCGGTCCGCACGGCCGCGGGCCGCAACCCCGTGCCCGGCTCGGTTGGCGACTTCAGTTGGTCCGGCATTACAGGCACCTATTTTTGGGTCGATCCAAAGGAAAAGCTGGTGGCGGTGCTCATGATGCAGGTTCCGCAGACAGTCCTCGTCCCGTACTTTCGACAGACGCGTACCCTGGTCTACCAGACGTTGGTCGGCAACGGGACCGAGTAAGACCCTTATGGCGGACGCGTTTGACGCAATCATCATTGGTACCGGACAGGCCGGACCGTTCCTGGCGGCACGCTTCGCGAGCGCCGGGATGCGCGTGGCGATCGTGGAGCGCAAGCTGTTCGGCGGCACCTGCGTCAACACCGGATGCATTCCCACCAAGACCATGGTGGCGAGCGCCTATACCGCCCACCTTGCCCGCCGCGCGGCCGAGTTCGGAGTGGGAACGGGGCCGGTCACGGTGGACATGAAGCGGGTAAAGGCACGCAAGGACGAGATCTCCGGGAAGTCGCGGACCGGGGTTGAATCCAGCCTCAGAAACACGCCGAATGTGACTGTGTACCAGGGCAGCGCGCGCTTCGAGTCGGCCAACGAAGTGAGCGTTGGGGAGGCGCGGCTCACGGCAAACCGCATCTTCATCAATGTGGGAGGCCGGGCGATCATTCCCGATCTGCCGGGCCTGAGCGAAGTGGAGTACCTGACGAACTCTTCAATGATGAGCGTCGACTTTCTGCCCCGGCATCTGGTGATTGTTGGCGGCAGTTATGTCGGCTTGGAATTCGGGCAGATGTACCGGCGGTTCGGCAGCGAAGTCACGATCGTCGAAATGGGGCCGCGGTTGATACGGCGCGAGGATGAAGACGTGTCCGCGGCGATCCGCGAAATCCTTGAAGGGGAAGGCATCGGGATCCATCTGGACGCGAAGTGTATCGGCGTGGCCCGACACAGTGACGGGATCGCCTTGGGAGTCAGTTGCCCGAGGAGCATGCCTCAGATCGTCGGGTCGCACTTACTGCTGGCGGTGGGGCGGCGGCCCAATACGGATGACCTGGGCCTGGAAAACGCCGGCGTCGCCCGGGACCCGCGTGGCTACATCACGGTGGACGATACGCTCGGCGCCAACGTGCCCGGCATCTGGGCGCTGGGTGACTGCAATGGCCGTGGAGGCTTCACGCACACGTCGTACAACGATTTCGAAATCGCCGCCGCCAATATTCTCGACCACGGCGCGCGCCGCGTGAGCGACCGGCTCACCGCCTACAATCTCTACATCGATCCGCCGCTCGGAAGGGTGGGCATGACCGAAGCCGAAGTGCGCGAAGAAGTCCGGAAATCGGGCCGGCGCGCGCTGATCGCAACCAGACTCATGACGCGTGTGGGACGCGCCGTGGAGAAGGGCGAGACGCGCGGCTTCATGAAGATTCTGGTGGACGCGGACACTCGCGAAATCCTGGGCGCGTCCATCCTGGGGACTGGCGGCGACGAGGCGATCCACTGCATTCTGGATGTGATGTACGCCAAAGCGCCCTACACGGTGTTGCAGCGCGCGGTGCACATCCACCCCACGGTTTCGGAACTGATCCCAACCATGCTGGGGGATTTGAAGCCTCTTACGTGAGTCACTTCGCAGGCGAACCGCCTGCGCCACCAACACAAGTCACATGTCCCGCAGTGGTGGCGCAAGGTTTGATCCGCGTCGAAGCGTCACGGGTCAGTGACCTAGTTTTTGATCGTGATCAAAGCGCCCGCCGGGGAACTGGCTCCTCCAATCTTCGCGACTACCGTCGCATCGCCGTCCGGCAGACCGGCAGGCACAGTCACGTTAAATTGATACAGGCCCGTCGCGGCAAGGCCCGCGAACGCAACAGTCGCGTTGATGCCATTGAACGTAATCGTCGGCGCCGCTACCAGGGGTGCGGCTCCAGCCAGGATCAGGCCGTTTACAGCCGCCGGATTGGTGGCGCCGAAACCGTTGCCGTACAGGATAATCAACTCGCCAGGCGCCGCCGGCGTACCGGCCGGCGGAGTGCCGACAGGCCCGATTAGTGAAAAATCGCCGTGTTGCGCCGCGATGTGCCCCGGTTTGTCCAACAGGAAAAACGAGGGCGCCACTAACTGTGGCGTCACATTGACTGTGGTGGATGTCAATGTATTGTCGGTTACCACCACCGTGATCGGCCCGCTTGCCGGCAAATCTGCCGGCGTCAGCAAATTGATTTGGACCGGGCTGATGTAGGAGAGAAACGCCGGTTCGCCGTTCAATGTAACGCTCACGCCATCGAGCGAAGTGGGTAAGGTCTGGCCGGTGGCGCCGAAATCCGCCGCCGCCCAGGTTCGCTTGGTAGCCGTCAGGTCGGTGCCGAAGATGGCGACGAAAGTATTGGCGGCAATGCTGCCGGTCCCTTGTGCGGCGTTGACGACGCCGGTGCTCAACACGTTGGGATTCCCCGTAATGCTGCCGAGCAGGCCATGCTTCTGGTTGCCCGGGCCCGCCGTGAAGTATAGCGTGTCCTTGTCGCCGCCGGCGGCGCCATTGCCGAACAGGAGGGACCACAAACCGGGGATGACAATATTCTTGCCGGTGGCATCCTGCAAGGTTCCTAGGACCGCGCCGGAATTCGGATCGTAAACGTTGATCGTGCCGTCGCCGAAATTCCCGACCAGCAGGTCGTTGGCGAATTTGCCGAAGGTGGCCGGAGCAATGGCCAGACCCCACGGCGCATTCAACAAACTGCCCGTGCCGCCGGCAATCAGCGATTGGAGCAGTTTGCCCGTGGTATCGAACACGCTGACGTAGCCAAGGCCCGCGCCAAAAGCGTTAAACGTCTTGTCCGCATTCTGTTGGGCATACGCGACGTAGAGCTTGCCGCCGAGGTTCCAAATGTTGAACGGAGCGTAACCCGCTGGTACTTTGGGATCCGTGAAGGAGCCGGCGGCCATAGTGACCGGTTTGAACTGGGCATCGAAAACGTCGATACCTCCGGACTTGAAGTTAGCGGCGAAGAGTTCCAGGACGGCCGTGGTATTGGGCGTGCTGGTTGTCAGCGTCGCGATAGCCAGACCCGTGTAAATCGCGGTCTTCGAGTTGTCCACCTGGAGGAACGCTTGCGTAGTGTCGGCCCCACCTGCCCAGGCGGAGAGGACACCATCCAGCGTCACAAAAATAAAGTTCGCCGCCACCGCGGCCTTTCCGGTTGCGACGACCGGGAAGTTCGGAGGCGTGCCTGCGGCGACCGCTGCGGACGTGTTGGCCACAATACCCGTGCAAGCGCCCTTAGCAGGAGGTCCTCCCGGGCCTGGAATAGTCGGATGAACCGCGGCGACCGGAGTTCCTAAAGGAGGAGTTACAGCCACGGCGTTGACGGTGTAAAGCGTCGAAAGGGCCGTGCCGGCGTCGCACACCCAGAAGGGACTTGCCGCTGACACGACGTTGCCCCATGCGTTGACAAGGTTGGGATCAATGAAATCGGCTGCCGGAGTTGCGGTTGAGGCCGCGTCGGCAACAAGGTTGTGTACGAGGTAGCCAGTCGCCGCCGGCAAGACATGAAGCGCCAGCGTAAAAAACAGAGAGGCAGCTATTTTCTTCATAGTCCCAACAGCATACCAGTAAGGCCGCCAACGGGACAAACCTCCGCGGAGCTGCCTGCGGGTGATTTTACAAAGGAAGCGGGCGGTTCTATACATCCCTGTCACATCATCGCCGCGCAAGGCCGCCTTCGCTCAATATCCGTTCTCGCGCAACTTCTCCACCGTCAGGCGCTCTTTCAGATCCAGCTTGCGCAGCAGCTTCTCCACGTGTTTGGCCAGCACATCGCACTCCAGGTTCAAGCGTGCGCCGGCGCGATACCCGCTCAGCGTGGTGTGGCGCCAGGTGTGGGGAATAATCGTCACCGAGAGCACATCGCCTTCCAGCGCCGCAATGGTCAGGCTGATGCCGTCGATAGCGATCGAGCCCTTGTACACCAGAAACGCATCCAATTCCGCCGGCACGCGCACCCGCAGCCACCAGTTGTCCTCCCCCAAATCCTCCAGTGACAGAAACTCGCCGGTGCCATCCACGTGCCCCTGTACGATGTGGCCGCTCAGCCGGCCGGTGGGAGAAAGCGGCCGCTCCAGATTGACGCGCGACCCCGCACGCAGGTCGCCCAGGTTGCTGCGCCGCAGCGTCTCCGGCGCCAGATCGGCGGAAAAGGAATCGGGCCGCGGGGAATGACTTGGGCGTCCAAATTCCACCGCCGTCAGGCAGACGCCGTTCACCGCGATGCTGGCGCCCTCCGCCATATCGGACATCACCGTGGAGCACCGCACCCTCAGCCGCGCTCCAGCCGCCAGCGTCTGCACGGATTCCACCGCGCCCAGTTCCTCAATGATCCCCGTGAACATCTACATAACCCTCCACGGCGAATTCGTCCGGCGGAATCGGGTGGATGGTGACGTTGCGTATGCGAATGGCGTCCACCCGGCGCCGCCGCCCAATGCCGCCGGCCAGCGGCAGCGCTTCCAGTCCGCCCAGAATCTTGGGGCCATAGTAGAAGAATATGCGGTCGATGACGCCGGTTTCAAGCGCCGTCCAGTTTAGCTTGCTGCCGGCTTCGATCATCAGGGAGAGATAGCGCTCGCGGCCCAGCCAGTCGACCAGGCTGCGAAGGTCCGCGCGGCCACCCGGCCCGTCGAAAATCAGCACCTGAATGCCGCGGGCTTCGAGCGCCCGCCGGCGTTCGGGCGACGATGCCGAGGTGGTCACCAGCAAGACGTCACCGGCCGCCGAGCGCGCCATCTTCGAATGGAGCGGCATCCGCAATTGCGAATCCATCACGATGCGCAACAACGGCCGCGAGCGCGGCATTCCGCTGCGGTCGCTGAGCAGGCAGTCATCCGCCAGCAGCGTGCCGATGCCCGTGAGGATGGCATCGTGATCGTGCCGCAATTCCTGCACGTGGGCGCGGGCGCGCTCGCTGGTGATCCAGCCGCGATTGTCGTCGGGCGCGGAAATCTTGCCGTCGAGCGTAATCGCCGTCTTCAGCGTCACCAGCGGCCGGCCCGTCCGCATGCAGTGCAGAAACGGTTCGTTGAGTTTCTCCGCCTCGGCTGCGAATTCCGGGAGCATGACCACTTCCACGCCCGCCGCGCGGAGCTTTTGGAGACCCTTGCCCGCCACCATCGGATTGGGGTCCTCAATAGCGGCCACGACACGTGCCACGCCGGCTTCGATCAGCGCATTCACGCAAGGCGGCGTCCGGCCCTGGTGAGCGCACGGTTCCAGGTTCACGTAAAGCGTAGCGCCGCGCGCCTGCGGTCCCGCCTGCTCAAGCGCCACGATCTCGGCATGCTGCAGCGCGGCATAAGTGTGAAACCCGCGGCCCACCACGCTGCCATCGCGCTCGAGCACCGCACCCACCATGGGGTTCGGGCTGGCCAGCGCCCTTCCTTTCCGCGCCAGTTGCAGAGCTTCGCGCATGAATGCCGGGTCCATTGTGGGGCTTTTATTTTTCGGGCTTCATCTTTCCGGTACCTCGGCGTTAGCTCCCCGATTATCCCATGGTTCAACAACGTTTCCTCGACGCGATTGGCGGGAAGAAGTGGACCAAATACGATAGGATGAGCTACGTAATGAAACTTCTCGGTTGGGTGCTGCTGCAAGCCGGGTGGCAAACGCTCGTAATCGGCTCCCTCGTACCGCCATTAACGATCGTCGCGGGACGGCTGGCGGCCGCCGAGGTGTCAGCCGAAACGCGGATTGCGGCTCAGGGCCTGGACGAGTTTTCGCGGGTCTGCGAGCATGACGGAATATTGCTCTGGCACAAATCCTTGTGCGGTCTAATGGTGTTGGTAGACTCATCCACCCGCGCCGCCATCGCCAACCGTCCGGACCCCGACAACCGTTTCCGGAAAAGCGGCGACATCTTTGTTGGAGAATTTCCGGAACAATTCACACCGTCCAACACGGCGATCCAATGGAAAGGACAGGAATGGGCCACGGTCATTCTCCCTTTGCCGGTGGATCCATTTCGGCGGCTGGCGTTATTGGCGCACGAATCGTTTCACCGCATCCAGCCTGGCCTGCGTCTGGGCGCATCGGACGCGCCGAATGCGCATCTGGACACCGAAGCAGGCCGTGTTTGGCTGCGCCTGGAACTGCGCGCCTTGACCCGCGCGTTGCGCTCGGAAGGCACGGCCGGCCGCCAGGGAGCGGCCGACGCCATGTTGTTCCGCATTTACCGTCACCGTCTTTTTCCCGGTTCCGAGGTCATGGAGGCTGCCCTGGAAAAGCAGGAGGGGCTGGCGGAGTACACCGGGGTTTTCATCGCTCTGCGAGAGACAGGGGAGAGTATCGGCCGCGAAGCGCGTATCGTGGAGGCGTTCGAGGACAGCGACGCATTCGCACGGTCGTTCGCCTACGCCACGGGTCCGGCTCTCGGCCTGCTGCTGGACCGTTATGCGGCCGGATGGCGCGAGCGTGCGGCGGCCACATCGCTCGATTCCATGCTGGCTTCCGTGCTGAACGTGAAGCCGCCCGAAGACCTTCAACGTGAAGTGCGGATGCGTGCCGGCCTTTATGGCTATGCCGCCGTGGCTGCCGCCGAGCGCGAACGAGAGGAACGGCATAAAGCTTTTCTGGCCGAGCTAACCAGCAAGTTCGTCGATGGACCCACGCTGGATTTTCCGCCCGCTGCGGAAATGAGCCGGAATTTCGATCCCGGAACTCTGGTTCCGTTCCCGCCGCACGGGACTTATTATCCTACCGGGACCTTCGCCGCTAGCTGGGGGAAGCTGCAAGTGCAATCCGGCGGCGCGTTGGTAGCATCGGACAATCGATCCGTACGCGTGTCTGTACCGGCCGATCCGGAAGCACGCCCCATTCGCGGGGACGGGTGGGTCTTGCAGATCGCACCGGGCTGGACGATTCGAACCTCCGGACGTCCGGGAAGTTTTTCGGTGATCCCGCTGGAACCGAAGTAGTAAGTCGACTTCATTTTTCAAACAGGGATTCGATGAATTTTTCCGCGTCGAACGGCAACAGGTCGTCCACCTTCTCACCCACTCCGATGTAGCGGATCGGCAAATTCAATTCGCGTGCGATGGCCACCACAATCCCACCCTTCGCGGTGCCGTCCAGTTTGGTCAGCACGATGCCGGTGACGCCCGAGGTTTCGGTGAACTTGCGCGCCTGCTCCAGGCCGTTCTGCCCGGTGGTGGCATCGAGCACCAGCAGAACTTCATGAGGCGCGCCGGGAATCACCTTGTCCGCCGTGCGGCTCATCTTCCGCAGTTCCAGCATCAGGTTTTCCTTGGTCTGCAGGCGGCCCGCCGTGTCCACGATTACGTAATCCACTTTGCGCGCCTTGGCCGCCGTCACGGCGTCGAACAGCACGGCGCTCGGGTCGCTGCCCGGGCCCTGCCGCACCACCGGCGTCTGGGTACGCTCGCCCCAAATCTCCAACTGCTCAATGGCGGCCGCGCGAAACGTGTCCGCCGCGCACAACAGCACCGTGCGCTGCTCCCGATGGAAGCGGTGGGCGAGTTTCCCGATGGTGGTGGTCTTGCCCGAGCCGTTGACCCCCACTACCAGCACCACCGCCGGCGGCGAGGCCACGCGCGCCGGCGCCCGTTCGCTCGACTGCAGAATCTCCAGCAGGTGTTCGCGGATCAGGCCCTTCAGTTGCGCCGCATCCCCCACCTGGCGCCGCTCCACGCGCTGGCGGATGGCTTCCAGAATCTCCTCGGTGGTGCGAACCCCAATGTCGGCCGCGATGAGCGTGGATTCCAACTCGTCCAGCAGATCGGCGTCGATCTCCTTCTTTCCCTGAAGGGCATCTTCGAGCGCCGTGACCAGCCCCGCGCGCGTCTTCTGCACGCCGCTCTTCAGTTTTTCGAGGAGCGACGGCTCCTGTTCAACGGAGCCGAACAGAGTCTGGATCATTTTGATTTCAGTTTAACAGGGGGCTGTAAACAGTGACTTGTTTTTGGGTGGCGCAGGCGGTCCGCCTTGCGAATCGCGGCTCGGTTATTGTTCCACCCGGCGCTGCCGCTCGAAGGCTGTCTTGAGATATTTGGCGGCCTCCTCCTGTGCGCCCTGGGTGTCGTCCTTGGTCCGGATGGCCAGATTATATTCGTTCACCGCGCGCTCGCGCTGCCCCGATATATCGAAAATCTTGCCTAAATTGATGCGCGCCCAGACTTCCGTCCACTTGGGTTCCAGGTCGCCTGCCAGCACCTCGCGGAACTCATTGGCGGCCGGTTGGTAATTGTTCTGGAGAAAATGAACTTCGGCGATCCGGTAGTGGGCCAGCGAACTGGTCCGGTTGGTCTCGAGCGCCTTCTGATATTCCTTTAACGCCTCGCCAAACTCGCTCAGTTCCGCGAACTGTTCGCCGCGCCGGATAGCCACCGCCACGCGCACCATCGGGCTGTAACGGAGCACCCGGTTATTGGTGTCGATGACCACGTTCTTGGGCTTGCCGAACGTGTCCACCGAAAACTCGGATGAGGTTCCCACCACTTCGACGCGCTTTTCCTCCGGGTTGCCTTCGGTTTCAATTTTAAGATCCACCGGCATGCGGAAGGTATCCAGATCCTGCGAGATCTTGCCCATCACGCGGAAACCTTTCTGCGTGCGGAAAATGGTGTATTCGAGTTTAAATTCCGGAGCCCCGCTCGATTCGATCCACTGGATAAAAAAGTAGCCCAGATCCTGACCCCCGATGGTCTCGGCCACCTTGCGGAAATCGTCCGTGTTCGCCGATTTCCAGGAAAACTGCTGCGGGTAAGCCTTCAGGGTCTTAAAGAAATTGTCGTCGCCCATGACGTAGCGCAGCATGCCCACTAAGCTTGCGCCCTTGCTCCCGGTGAGCGCCCACAATTCGGGCGAGTAATCCTCCAGACGCGCCGACTGAATCACGGGCACGGTGTCGATGGTGAGTGAATCCACCATCGTGTCGCGAAGTTGCGATTCCATGGCGCCGGGACCGCTGGCATGCTCGGTCCATAGCAGTTCGGAATAGGCCGCCAGGCCGTTGGTGAGCCACAGGTGGTTGCGCGTAGTGGGCGAAACCAGGTCTTCCCACCATTGCCGCGAAATCTGGTTGGCCAGCAGCTTGGCGTTGACCTGCTTGCCGATGCCGCGCGGAGCCAGGAAAAGGATGCCGGGCGCCGCATAACCGTTGGGCGCGCCTTCTTCGGTCTCCACCACCGTAAGATTGGCGTAAGGCGGCAAACCGAACAGGCCCGTGAAATGCGACATCGCCTTGCCGATGTGCTCGCCGTAGGGCTGCACCATTTCGGCTTCGGCGCCGCGGAAATAAAGCGCCGTGGTAACGCCCTCGGAAGCCACCTTCGCCGGCTGGCCCTTGACCACCGCGAAGCTGCCGGGAAACGACGGCCGTTCGAACTTGATCTCGTACAGGTTCTTGTCCCCGGCGGTCTGCTTGCTGTCGAGGCCGCTGCCCAGCACCGTATAACCCATGGGGACCTTGACGCGCAACAGGGCGGCGAAACGGTCGGTGCTGTAGCCGCTCACCGGAAACCAGCGGGCGGGATACATCAAGTACGAAAAATCGGGATGGATGGCGGCAAACTTGATGCCGGACACGGGCGAATCTTCCTGGCCGGTGAGCTTGCCATCGTAGTAGAACGTGATGGTGACGGGTTGGCCTTTGGGCAGGGGCTGTTCGAAGCTGAGCCGGACCGTAAAATCCTGCTGGTTGCGGGACGCTTGAATCTGCTTCCCCTTGTCGTCCTCCACCTTGGAAACATTCAACGCGTTGTTCAACTCAAACAGGGCCGAAGTAATGTTGTCGTCAATGGGCACAAACCGCACCGCGACTTTGGCGGTTACCGACTGCGTGTTGGGCGAAACCTCGGCGTCGATCGTGTACTGCTCCACGTCGATGCGCGAGCGGCGGTCCTGGGCCGCGGCGGTCACTGCAATCAGGGCCGCGAAAAGCAGCAGAGTTCGGAGATTACGAAACATGGCTTAGTTGTCCTTCCAAAATATCCTGAATCACTGCCGCGGCGCACTGTGGAGCGGTCTGCCTGACTTCCTTACCGGATAACTTTTCACGAACCTCAGCCAACCCGGCCTGCATTTCCGAACGCGCGGCTTCGCCGGTCAGCAACCGCAGGGCCTCGCGGGCTATGGCCTCGCCGGTCATCCGGCTTTGCATCAATTCGGTCACCACGGCGCGCCCGGCGATCAGGTTGACCATGGAATAGTACGGAACGCGTACCAGAAATTTCCCGGCCAGCCAACTGAGCGGC
>Ga0209862_1000490_pt1 | contig 14361 bp, 10 predicted proteins | sample OrgsoiDNA_201061_FD_185809 | JGI IMG/M metagenome (GOLD analysis project Ga0209862, IMG submission 185809) | Permafrost soil microbial communities from the Arctic, to analyse light accelerated degradation of dissolved organic matter (DOM) -... | ecosystem: Environmental > Terrestrial > Soil >... | reverse complement strand
CCGCTCGTTGGCGCGCGCCAGCTTGCTGTCGCTGCCCATCAGGAACGCGCCAGCCGGCACCAGCACCATGCCGGCGTGCGCGGACAGCGCCGCACTGTGGCGGGCGGGAGACAAGTCGCCGCAGGCGATCAGATAGCTGGCGCTGAAACTGGCGCCAGCGACAATGACGGCAACGGCGGCCTGCCGGGCACCTATGCGCAGCAGCATGGCGTCACTTCCGTGCACGCGCGCGGCGGCGGCGGACGATCCAGAAGGTCAACAGGGCGAGCAACGCCGCGACCCAGGGCGCCATCTCGATCAAGTGCGGCACCAGCACATGCTTGAGCGCGTAAAGCTGGCCCTGCACCTTGTAGTCATAATCGGCCGGCATGGGCTGCACGCCGTTGGCCTTTTCGTAGGCGGCGTAATCCCTTTGCATCTGCGTGAAACGCTCGGGCATGGCCTTGCTCAGGTCGCGCACCTCGCCCGGATCGGTGACGATGTTATACAGCCGCCACTGGTTGTCGCTGACCGGCGGCATGTTACGCACCAGCTTGAAATCACCCTTGAACAGCGCCGCGTTCCCGGACAGCTCGTAGCCGATGGGCTGTTCGGGCGCATGCACGCGCGCGGCCCTGCCCTGCAAGATCGGCATCAGGCTGGCGCCCGTCTCCGGCGCGACGGTGCGGCCGCGATAGCTGCGCTGCGGCTGCTCGACACCGGCCGCCGCCAGCAGCGTCGGCACGATGTCGGTCACATGCGTGAACGCGCCGGAGATGGTATTCGACTGCATGCCCGGCACGCCGGCCATGATCATCGGCGTGCGCAGGCCGCCTTCGCCGGCGAAGAATTTGTAGCTGCTCAGCGGCGACGCGGCCGCGCTGGCCCAGCTCGGGCCCAGGCTGGACATGGCGCCCTTGCCGCCCAGGCGGTCGAAATCGCGCGTGTAATGCATATACATCCATAACCTGGCGGCTGGAATATCGTAGGGGTCGGTCGGTTCGGCGCCGTTGTCGGACAGGAAAACGAAGACCGTGTTGTCGTACTCGCCGCTGCGCTTGAGTTCGGCGACCAGGCGGCCGATCTGCTGGTCCATCGCCTCGCCCATCGCCGCGTAGACTTCCATGCGGCGCGCCTCGTAGCGCTGCTGCGCCGGCGTCAGCGCGTCCCAGTCGGCGGTGCTGGACATGGTGACCGCCTCGGCACCCGGCGCGATCAGGCCCAGTTCAATGGCGCGCTTGCGGCGCGTCTCGCGCAAGGCGGTCCAGCCGGCGCGGTAGGCGCCATTGTATTTATCGATCAATGGGCGCGGCGCCTGCACCGGGATATGGTTGGCCTGGAACGCCACATACGCGAAGAAGGGCTTGCCATCCTTGCGGCCGGACTTGATGTAGTCCAGCGTCTTGTCGACGATGAAGGATGAGGAGTAGTAATCGGCCGGCAGGTGGGTCGGCACGTCGTTGTCGAACCAGCTCGCCTTGTCGTACAAGAAAATGTACGGCCGCTCTTCCCAGTTGTCCGAACCGCTGTCGGCCTGGATGAAGGAGCGTTCGAAGCCGCGCTGGCCGGGCAAGGTGGCCGGCGTTTTCCCCAGGTGCCATTTGCCTGCGATATAGGTGTGATAGCCGCCGTCCTTGAGCAGCGTGGCCAGCGTGACGGCCTTGTCGGTCAGGACGCCTTCGTAGCCGGGCTTGCCCTTATGGACAAAGGGCATGGCCTCGTCCATATTGCCCATGCCGTTCAGGTGATTGTCGACGCCGGTCAGCAGCATCGCCCGCGTCGGCGAACAGGAGGCCGCGACGTGAAAATTGGAAAAGCGCACGCCGGCCTTGGCCAGCTGGTCGATATTGGGCGTGGCGAATTCGCCGCCGAACGAACCGACATCGCTATATCCCCAGTCGTCGGCGACCAGTACCACGATATTGGGCTGCTTGGCCACTGCGGCGGCGAGCACGGACGGCAGCACGATGGTGCTGGCGCAAGCAAAAAATATTTTGCGAACTATTGGACTTTTCATTCCCTGACTCCTCGGTGCCGCCATCGCGTCGGCGTTCAGCGCCAGGCGTAGTTGGCGATAAGGAGGAGGATCGGCGAACTTGTCGCGGCGCGCCGGTCATTTCGATGATAGCGCTGGTCCCACAGGACAAGCTTGCAAGCCGCGGGATGGCGCGCGGCGACATGGATAGTGACAAGCTGCTTTTGCCGGCGGCGACGCTGGTGTGCCCTGCCCTCGCCCCTCAGCGCTAGCGGCATGGGGCGCGGCCAGCGCCGTGTTACACCGGCCCGATAGCCGCCACACAACTATCGAACACCAGGCGTATCCGCGCCGGCACGGGGCCTCGCTGCGGCCGGTAGATATACACGTCCCACGGCTCAGGCATGTATTCCTGCAAAACCGGCACCAGCCGGCCCGCCGCGATATGGGCATCGGCCAGGTAGCCGGGAATTTGTCCAAAGCCGATGCCCGCCAGGATCGCTTCGCACTCGGCGTCGCTGTCATTGCTTGAAAAGCGCGGGCCTGCTGGAACGACCTGCAGCCCGCCGGCGAAGTACCAGGGCCAGGCCCTGCCCGCCGTCAGGTCGCGCAGCTCCGTCGTTGGCAAGTGGTGCAATTGTTCTATGCTGGTCGGCTGGCCATGCCGCTCAATCAGCGCCGGTGCGCCGACGACATGAAACGCCGGCGAAGCGACCCGTCGGGCCACGAACCGGCTGTCGTGCAGCTGGCCGAAGCGCACGCCGATGTCGATGCGCTCATCCACCACATCCGCGTGCGCGTCACTGAGGTGCAGGTCGAAACGCAATTGCGGAAAGCTGGCGGCGAGCTGCTTCAATACCGGCATCAGCAAGGTTCGTCCCAGCATCACCGGCGCGGTCAGGCGCACCACGCCGTCCAGTTCCTGCGACTCCCGAGCCGATCCCTGCAAAAACAATTCGTCCATCTGCTGCACGCTGGCCTTGGCGCGGGTCGCCAACACGCCGCCATATTCGGTGATCTGGATGCCGCGTGTATTGCGGTGAAAAAGCAGCTCGCCATGCCAGCGCTCCAGATCCTGGATAGCACGCGTGATCGACTGCGGCGAAACGCCCAGCCGCGCCGCAGCGCCCTTGAAGCTCTGCGCTTCGGCCGCCGCGACAAATATCCGCAACATTTCCAAACGGTTGAGCATGCTTACGCTCCAGCCGGCGCGGCGCCGATGCCGACCTCGGCATTGCCCTGTTCGGTGAGATAGGGCGCGAACAAGCTCAACACCTGGGCCGCGCCCCAGTCGATGTGCTCGCGCAGGACGCTGTCCACGCCGCGCCGCGAGCGCAGATAGTCTATCCAGTAAGTCGAAACGATCCAGGCGTTGACGATCAGTTCGTCAAGCTGCCGCCTGCTGGCCTTCAGCAGTCCGGCCGCGACCATGCTTTCGAGCACGCGCAGCACCTGCCCCTGCAACTCGTTATTCAGCGCTTCAAGGCGCCCGCGCAGACCCGGCGCCAGACTGTAGACCACCGCGCTGTCGCGATAGAAGCAGCGCCAGTCCCACATCAGGCCGAACCAGCCGTTCAGGTAGGCCGCGTAGCGTCCCGGCGCCGGTCCGGCGTCGGCCACCGCCACCGATCTCAGGGCCTGCTCGAAATCGCTGAACAGCGCTTCGAGTATCTGTTCCTTGCGGTTGAAATGGTAGTGCAGATTGCCTTCCTGTATGCCGACGGCCGCCGCGATCTCGGCCGTCGTCACCGCCACCGGTCCGCGTTCGTTGAACAGGCTTTTGCAGGCTTCAAGGATGCGGGTGCGCGTCTTCGGGCGTGGCGTCGGCTTGGGGGATGCGCTCATGGTTCACTTTCTTCTGCTTGCGTTTTTGTGCGACAGCCGGTATCGACCGCATGCCGGCATTTTACCTTGACCGAATAGGGTGAATACCCTAATATTTATTAAAACCCGGCAAGTCACACCGCCCGGCGCCAAGACCACAGTTCCATTGGAGACGATCTATGCAACATGAAAGCCCGGGCGCCCCGCCCCAGCCGGCCCAGCATTTCGACGTGCTCATCGTCGGCGCCGGCCTGTCCGGCATCGGCGCGGCCTATTACCTGCAAACCGAATGCCCCGATAAAAGCTACGCCATCCTCGAAGGCCGCGACGCCATCGGCGGCACCTGGGACCTGTTCCGCTATCCCGGCGTGCGCTCCGATTCGGACATGTCCACGCTGGGCTACAGCTTCCGGCCATGGCAAAGCGACCAGGCCATCGCCGACGGCGGCGCCATCCGCGACTACGTGCGCCAGACCGCCGAGCAGTTCGACATCGTGCGCCACATCCGCTATGGCCAACGCGTGCTGCGCGCGTCGTGGTCGTCGGCATCGGCGCGCTGGACCGTCGACACCGAAACAAAAGACGGCGCGCCGCTGCGCCATACCTGCGCCTTCCTCTACCTGTGCAGCGGCTACTACGATTACGCGCAGGGCTACCGGCCGGACTGGCCGGGCATGGAGCGCTTCGGCGGCCAGATCGTCCATCCGCAGGGCTGGCCGGAAGGCCTGGATTACGACGGCAAGCGCGTGGTCGTCATCGGCAGCGGCGCCACCGCCGTGACGCTGCTGCCAACACTGGCGCAGCGCGCGGCCAGCGTGACGATGCTGCAACGCAGCCCGACCTATATTGTCGCCCGTCCGGCGCGCGACAAGGTGTCCGCGTGGCTGCGGCGCCATCTGCCGGAAACGGCGGCGCACCGCCTCACGCGCGCCAAGAACATCCTGCTGGGGATTTATTTCTACCAGATGGCGCGCCGCCGGCCGGAGCTGGCCAAGCGCGCCATCCTCGGCGGCGTGCGCCGCCAGCTCGGTGCAGGTTTCGACGTCGCCAAGCACTTCACACCCGACTACAAGCCATGGGACCAGCGCCTGTGCCTGGTGCCGGACGGCGATTTATTCAAAGCCATCCGTGCCGGCAAGGCCGATATCGTCACCGACCATATCGACTCCTTCACCGAAGACGGCCTGCTGCTGCGTTCGGGCCAGCACCTGACGGCCGACATCATCGTCACGGCCACTGGCCTGCAAATCAAACTGATGGGCGGGGTGCAGCTCGACGTCGACGGCGTGGACGTCGATTTCTCCAAGCGCCATATGTACAAGGGCCTGATGTGCAACGACCTGCCCAACCTGGCCTTCGCGCTCGGCTACACCAACGCCTCGTGGACGCTGAAGTGCGAGCTGTCGTCGAAGTATCTGTGCCGCCTGATCAAGCACATGGACGCGCACGGCCACGCCTGGTGCGCGCCGCGCTGGCGTGACCCGACGCTGACCGAGGAGCCGGCGCTGGCGCTGCAGTCGGGCTATGTGCAGCGCGCGGCCGGCATGCTGCCCAAGCAAGGGTCGAAGCAGCCGTGGAAGCTGTATCAAAACTATCTGTACGATACGCTGAGCCTGACGCTGGGCACGGTCGATGACGGCACCATGGAATTCGGCCGCGCACGCGCCGTGCCCCGGCCCGACCACGCCGCGCCGGCAAGCAGCCACGCCGACGACTACGAGAAAGCGGCCAGCTGATGACCATCCTGATCATCATCGCCGCGATCGTCGCGCTGGCTGTGCTGACCCTGCTGGCCCTGATCCTGTTCAACGCCGTCACCGCGCGCCGCGTCACCGACCTGCTGCCGCCCGATGGACAGTTCATCGACATCGACGGCGCGCGCCTGCACTATGTCGATCGCGGCCAGGGGCCGGCCATCGTCATGGTGCACGGCCTGGGCGGGCAGACGCGCAATTTCTCCTACGCGCTGCTGGAGCGGCTGAGCGCGCGCCACCGCGTGATCCTGCTCGACCGTCCCGGCTCCGGCCATTCGACGCGGCCGGCGCGGATGTCGGCCGGGCTGGCCACGCAAAGCGCGGTGGTGGCGCAATTCATCGGCGCGCTGCAACTTGAGCGGCCGCTGCTGGTCGGCCATTCCTTCGGCGGCGCCGTCGCCCTCGGTGTCGCGCTCGACCATGCGGATAGCGTCAGCGCGCTGGCGCTGATCGCGCCGCTGACCCATCCGATGCACAACGCGCCGGCATCGATGCGCGCGCTGGCCATCCGCTCGGCCGCCAAGCGCTGGCTGATCGCTTGGACGCTGGCCATCCCGCTGTCGATCCGGCACCGCAAGCGCATGGTGCGCGCCGTGTTCAGCCCGGACCGGCCGCCGCGCGATTTCGCCGTGGCCGGCGGCGGGCTGCTCAGTTTACGGCCGTCGAGTTTCTACGCGACCTCCTCCGACATGCTAGCCGCCAGCCTGGACTTGCCGGCGCTGGCGCCGCGCTATCCGCAATTGGCCGTGCCGGTGCGCATCCTGTACGGCAAGCAGGACGCGGTGCTGGACTGGCGCGAGCACGGCCAGGCCCTGCGCGACGCCGCGCCGCTGGTCGAGCTGACGCTGGTCGACGGCGGCCACATGCTGCCAGTCAGCGCGCCGGAGCTGTGCGCGGCGTGGATCGCCGAGGCCGTCCGGCAACCGGTATCGGCGTGATTCTGGCTAGGCTGCCGCCCGATTGTCACCTGACTATCGCTTGATGATCGCCTGATTTTCCGCTTGATTCCAATTGACCACGGCCGCCGCGCGGCAAGCCGCATGCCGGCGACGGCGCCGCTGCGGCGCGGCCGCCGATGCCAGCGATTGCCCGCTCCGCGGCCGTTCACCTTCCCCAACCCCATCCCGACAAGGACACCGTTCAACATGCAAATTTTTCAAAACAAGGTCGCCGTGGTGACCGGCGCCGGCAGCGGCATCGGCCGCCACCTGGCGCTGCAACTGGCGCAGGCCGGCGCCCACCTCGCCATCTCCGACGTCAACCAAGCCGGCCTGGCCGAAACGCTGCGGCTGATGCCATCCGGCGCGCGGGTGCGCAGCTATCGGGTCGACGTCTCCAGCAAGGACGAGGTGTACGCGCACGCCGACGCGGTGCGGCGCGATTTCGGCACCAGTCACTTCATTTTCAACAATGCCGGCGTGTCGCTGTCGGGCACCATCGCCAACGCGACGATCGAGGAAATCGAATGGCAGCTCGGCATCAACCTGTGGGGCGTGATCTACGGCACCAAGGCCTTCCTGCCGATGCTGCTGCAACAACGGGAGGGACATATCGTCAACATCTCCAGCATATTCGGCATCGTCGCGTTTCCCTGCAAGGGCGCGTACAACGTCTCCAAGTTCGGCGTGCGCGGCTGGACCGAATGTCTGTGGCAGGAGCTGGAAGGCAGCGGCGTGCGCGCCGTCAGCGTGCATCCGGGCGGCATCCGTACCGAGATCGCGCAGACATCGCGCGTGTCCGTCAACGCCGGCGCGACCGAGCGCCGCGCCCGCGCGCTGAGCGAAAAAATGCTGACCACGCCGCCCGAGGACATGGCGCGCGCCATTTTGCGCGGCATCGCGCGCGGCAAACAGCGCATCGTCTACGGTAACAAGGCACGCACGCTGACGTTGTTGCAGCGCTGGCTGCCGGGGTCGTACGGCACCGCGCTGCGCCTGCTGCAAAGCATGGCTTGAGATCGGCTTTGAGGCCGCGCCGGATGCTGGCTTGATGGCTGGACTGGATGCGGACTGGCACCGTCGGCGCCGGCCCGCAAACCATCAAGATCGCCGGGCCAGCGGCAACGTCAAATCGCGGAAGCGGCCGCGACGCTGCGGCGCCGCGACAGCGCCGCCAGAATGTCCGCATGGGCGCGGCGGTTCAGGGGATAGCGCCACACGATCACCACGCCCAGCAAGGCCAGCATCGCCGCGCCGGGACCGTACAGAAAGCCGAGCCAGTCGGTGGTGCCGGCCGGCAGCGTGGCGGCGGCGCCCGCATCGGCCAGCCTGGACGGGAAGGCTATCGCCTGCAGCATCAAGCCGGAGATCAGCGCGCCGCCACCGGTGGCGGCCTTGCCGGCGAACGCCCAACCGGCGAAATACAGGCCCTCGCGACGGCTGCCGAACAGCAGTTCATGTTCATCGACGGCGTCGGCCATCATCGACATGAAAGCCACCGCCGCCACCGTCATCAGCGCTCCGCCGATCGCGCCGCTGGCCGACAGCGCGGCAACCAGCGCCTGACCGTCGAACGGCAGCAGGCCGAGCAGCCGCAACGTCGCCGGACCGCCCTGGGTCGCCAGCAAGCCGCACAGGCTGGCACACAGCGCCGTGCGCTTTTCCATGCGCCCGACGATGGCGCCCGCCACTGGCGCGCCGAGCAACAATCCCAACACGAAGGACAAGGTCACCACCTGCACCTGCGGGCCGCCGAGCCGCCAGAAATAGGTGTTGGCGTGCAGACCCAGGCTGCTGGTCACGCCCTGTGCGACAAAGAACAGCAGCGCGGAGATGAACAGCAGCCGGAACGAGCGGCTACGGAACACTTCGCGCATTTCGGCGACCAGACGATGCAGCAGCCGGCCCGCGTGCGCGACGGGCGCGTGCTGGCGGCCGCGCGTGGCGTACACGGCGCGCATGGCGATCACGGCCAGCACAGTCATGGCTGCCGCCATCGTCAGCGCATAGTGGCCGTAGGCGGCGCGTCGGGCCAGACCGCCCTCCCCTTTGAAGAAAATGGCGAAGCCCAGCGCCAAGCCGCCCAGCGCGCCCAGCACGCCGATGCCCCAGCGCCAGATGGCGATGCGCGAGCGCTCGACATAACCGTCGCTCAGCTCGGCTCCCAGCGCCGTGTACGGCAGGTTGAATAGCGACAGCGACATGCGCAGCGCGGTCGACAGCACGGTCAGCAGCACGAACAGCGCGCCCTCGCTCAAGCCCGAGGGCAGCGAAAAGATCAGCACGAAACTGAGCATCGCCACCGGCAGGCCGACCATCATCAGCGGCAGCCGCCGTCCCAGCCGCGAGTGCAGGCTGTCGGACAGCGAGCCGATGATGGGTTCGGCGATCGCATCGACCACCAGTCCGACCGCCAGCGCGGCGCCGGCCAAGCCGGCCGACAAGCCGCACACCGCCGTGACGTAAAACAGCAGGAAGATATTCAGGCTGTGGCTGATCAGGCTGTCGAGCGTGGCGCCGCAGGAATAGGCCAGCTTGGTGCCGAAGCGCAGCGCGACGGCGCGTGTCGCGGCGCGGCTGGCGGCGTTCGCGCCATGGACGGAGGAAAAATCATGTGCTGCTAACTGCTCGATCTGCATACGTGCTGACATAAAAAGTGAAATAGATACAGGCGGCGCGGCGTCCGCCCGGAATGGCCAACTGTTGGCCGGGAAGTCCGTGGCAAGCCGGCACGATGCATCCATGCGCGGGGCATGGACATGCGCGGCAATCAGCGCCGCGGCCGCGTGCGACGGCATCGCGGCGAAAGGCGTGCGCTGCCACGATGCCATGATCTGCCTGACAGCGTCACTTCGTGCCCGCCACCTTTACTTTCAGGCTGCCGCCTTTACTTGGCGCGGCGGCGGCGCGCTTCGGCCAGCGCCGCGTCGGCCACCGGCCGCATCAGGGCATAGCCTGCGCCAACCGGATGCAGGCCGTCGCGCGCCAGGCCGGGACGGATGGCGCCGTCCTCCGTGGCCAGCACGGGATAGTAATCGGCCCACACCAGTTGCAACTCTACGGCCAGCGACTTGAGCCACGCGTTCAGCTCGGCGATGCGCCGGGCGTGCGGCGCGCACGGCAGGATGCTGCCGAGGATCACCGTCGCGCCGTTCGCCAGCGCCAGCGTGACCATGGCGCGCACATTGTTCTGGTAATCGCGCGGCGTCGACGGCCCGGTGTTGCCGGCGATGTCGTTGGTACCGCACAGCAGATGGACGATGGCCGGCTTCAGCGCGACCACGTCGGACATGAAGCGCACCAGCATCTGCGGGCTGGTCTGGCCGCTGATGCCGCGTCCGACCACGCCCTTGGAAAACAGTTCGGGATCGGCCAGCGTCCACATTTCGGTGATCGAGCTGCCGATGAAAACGGCGTCGACCGGCTGGCCGGCCAGCGCCGCGTTGGCGGCGCTGTAATAGCCGACCTGGCCCCAGTCGCGCGCGCGGCGCTGCGCCGTCAACGCCGCCCGCTCGGCGATGCGCGCCGGATCGCTCAGCCTCGCCTTGATGGCCGGGTCCATAGTCCCCGCTGCCAGATAGGCGTGGGCGAAGGCGATCTCGGCCGGGGTCGGGCCGGCATCGCTCAAGTCAAGCTGGTCGACCATGCCGGTCTGGGTGCTGCTGTTGCTCATGACTGTAGCTCCTTGGCGGCGAGCGCGCCCAGATGGCGGCCGCTCGGCTTGATGGTGCGTTTGAAGGTGGCGTAGTCGACGTCGACCAGGCCGAAGCGGTGGCCGTAGCCCGAGGTCCATTCGAAGTTGTCGAGCAGCGACCAGTGGATATAGCCGCGCACGTCGATGCCCTCGTCGACGCAGCCGCGCAAGGCCTCCAGCGCGCCGTCGATGAAGGCGACGCGGCGCGTGTCGTCGTCGGTGGCGATGCCGTTTTCAGTGACGTAGACCGGCCGGCCGGTGCGCGCGGCCGCCAGGCGGATGGTGCCGGTCAAGGCTTGCGGATAGAACTCGTAGCCGGCGGCCGTCATCTCGGCGCCGGCCGGCGCGGCGATGCTGCCGTCGGCCTGCATCAGGATGCGGGTGTAGGTCTGCACGCCGATGAAGTCGCTGCGCGCGGCCTCGTCCAGCCAGGGGCCGTACAGCGTGTTTTCCAGATGCGCGGCGACGGGCGGCGGCGCCTGGATGTCCTGCATGGTCAGCGTCAGGCCGACCGGGAAGTCGCCGGGGCCGGCCTTGATGGCGGCCGTGGCCTTGCGGTGCGCGTCGAGCAGCACCGGCTCGGTCTTGGCCGGATCGGCGAACAGCAGCGAGGAAAAGCGCGCGTCGCCGCAGGCTTGGGCGCAGGCGGCGAGCATGCCGGCCACGGTGGCGTGCCGCTCCCCGGTGCGCGGAATCATGGCTAGCAGGCGCTGGATGTTGGCCTCGTTGAAAGTGCTGGCGTAGGAGATCAGGTCGCCCAGGTGTTCGGTGACGCGGCCGGCATAGCGCGCGAACAGGTCGGCGCCGTCGGCGACTTCGAAGCCGCCGCGCGCCGCGAACCAGAGCGGCACCGAGAAGTGGCTGAAGGTGACCATGGTGGCCAGGCCGCGCTGGCGGCAGGTGGCCAGCAGCAGGCGGTAGCGGTCCAGCTCGGCGAGCGAAAACTGGCCCGGCGACGGTTCGATGCGCGCCCATTCGATGCCGACCCGGTAGCAGTTCAGGCCGAGGTCGGCCGCGATGGCGATGTCTTCCTCATAGCGGTGATAGCTGTCGCAGGCGTCGCCGGACGGCGCGCTGTAGGCCGTCGGCGTGACGTGCTCGCACAGCCAGGCGTCGGAATTGACGTTGTTGCCTTCGCTCTGGTGCGCCGAAATGGCGCAGCCCCACAGGAAGTTTTTCGGCAGCGGTTTATGTAGTACTGGATTCATTGGGGTCGTCGGCTGGCGCCGCTAGTGGATAAAAATGCTGCAGGATGTGGCTCAGGACGTCGAGCGACTTGGCGATGTCGGCGCGGTTCTTCATCACCAGCTCCTCCATGGCCAGGCCGCGCGCGGCCGCCACGAAGAGGCGGTGGATGGCCTCGTTGTCGGGATGCAGCTGGACGCCGACGGCCTGGTGGCGCTCGACCACCCAGGCGTGGGCCTCGATGTCGATCTGCTGTTGCAGTGCGCGCAGCTTGTCGGCCAGGTCGACGTCGGAACGCGAGGCCAGCATGATTTCCATCACCGCCACGCCGGACGGCCGGCTGACGGCCTCCCAGACGGTCGCCGCCAGCGTGCGCATCCATTCCTGCGGCGTGACGGTGCGCGCCACTTGCCGGTACTGCTCGCCGTCGCGCTCGAACACGGTGCGCACCACGGCCAGCATCAGTTCGGTCTTCGACGGGAAGTGGTGCAGCATCGCGCCGCGGCTCACGCCGGCCGTTTCGGCCACCAGCGTGGTGCTGGTGGTGCCGAAGCCGAGCCGGTGCAAACAGGAGATGGCCGCGTCGATCAGCTTGGCGCGGGTTTCGGCGCTGCGTTCGGCTTGCGGGCGGCGCACGCGCGCCGGGCTTGGGCTAAGGGTTTCCATGATGATCCAGTTCAAAAAGCGACGCGCCATGCGCCTGACGGTGGTGCGCGGGGCCGGCATGGCGCCCCGCGCGATAGCGCTTAGTGTATGCGATCATCAGAAGCGCGCGTCCAGCGAAATGCCGATCACGCGGTGCGACTCCGGTCCCGATATCTGCGAATACGAAACCGGATCGAGTTGCTGGGCGGCGGTCGGCGTCGGCAGGCGCGCAGTGGCGCGGTAGGTGTCGAACAGGTTGCGCACGAACAGCGACATGCCGTAGCGGCCGTTGCTGCTGCGCGCGCCGATGCGGCCGCCGACGATGGTGGCCGGCGCGATGCTGTTGACCGGGTCGTAGGCCGGGTCGCAGTAGATACGCGAGGTCGAAACGATGTCGGCCTGCACATAGCCTTGGTAGCCGCCCCAGACCGGCAGGCGGTATTCGCCGCTCAGCGTCAGCTTGGTTTCGGGCGTGCCGACCAGGCGGTTGCCGCCGGCATCGATGGTGGCGCCGTTGACTTTGCCGGCCGCGCTGAACGTCGGCGCGCAGTGGCCCGACGCCAGTTGCGACTGCGGGCAGGTGACGATGTAGCCGTCGCCGTACTTGGCCGAGTTATAGGTCGCGCCGAGGTTGACGGTCAGGTTGCTCTGCGGCCGGCCCTGCAGGCTGAACTCGATGCCCTGCGAGGTCAACGACGGCGCATTGCCGAACACGAAGGCCGAGATGGCGGGCGCGTAGAACTGGGCCTGGAAATTGTCGACGCGGGTATGGAACAGCGCGACGTTGGCCATCAGGCGGCCGCCCAGCAGCGTGTTCTTCAGACCCAGCTCGGCGGCGTGCGGAATCTCCGCGCCGACCAGCAAGGGTGCGCCGGCGCCACCGCCCTGGTCGTTGACGGCCGGTCCCTTGTAGCCGCGCGTAAAGCTGCCGTAGACCATCTGCTTGTCGCTCAGGTCGTATTGCGCGCCGGCGCGGTAGGACGTGTAGTGGTCGCGCGTGCCGCCATCGACCGGGGCGATGCTGGCCAGCGGCGCCACCGCGCCCGGCGCCAGCGTGCCGGTGGTGTCGGCGTGGATGTCGACGCTGCCGTAGCGCAGGCCCAGGTTCAGGCCCAGCGACGGCGTGACGAACCAGGTGCCGTCGGCGAAGGCGGCGTAGCTGGTCGAGGAGGACGTCGTCGACAGCGTCTGGCCCAGCAGGTAAGGCACGCCGAGGTCGTGCATCAGCGGGCCGATCTGCTCGACCGCGCTGGACAGCCGGCTGTCGAAATAGTACAGGCCGGCGACGTAGCTGCCCTGCGCGCTCTTGGGCGAACTGAGGCGCAATTCCTGGCTGAAGAAATGCGTGCTGCCCGGTCCGGACTGGTTGAGCAGGTAGGCCGGCGTGCTGTCGACGTCGTGCAGCGGGATGATGGTGTCGACCTGGCGATAGGCGCTGATCGAACTCAGCTCGTAACGGCCCAGCTTGAAATCGACCTGGCCCGAATAGCCGTAGGCGCGCACAGTCGACTGGTTGCCACCGGCTATGCAGCCATTGTCGTTGCTGGCGCCGACCTGCACCCCGCAGGCGGCCAGCGACTTCGACAGCGCGCTGCCCGGCGTGGCGTCGTACACGGCCCACGGCACGCCGCCGTTGCTGCTGACCTGTGTGTAATCGCCGATCAGGTTGACGGTGATGTCGGGCAGCGGCTTCCACAGCAGGCGCACGCGGCCGGCTTCGTCCTGGTTTTGCAGCCAGCTGTCGTCGGCCAGGTTGTGCAGCTGCCTGGGCGCCATGTCGTAGGAGGCCGAGGCGCGCACGGCGGCGTTGCCGGCCAGCGGGATGTTCAGCGTGACGCGTTCGAGCTGGTCGCCACGCGTGCCGGCGTCGACGTGGCCGAAGGCTTCGAACTTGCCCGGGTCCGGCGCGTTGGTGACGATGTTGATGATGCCGGCCGAGGAGTTGCTGCCGAACAGCGTGCCCTGCGGTCCTTCCAGCACTTCCACGCGGCTGACGTCGAACAGCTGCGGCGGGTTGATCGAAGTGCCGGCCAGCGCCACGTTGTCGACCACCACGCCGACGCTGCCCTCGGCCGAGCGGGCGAAGGAAATGCTGCCGATGCCGCGAATACTGAGCGCACCGAACGGGCCGGCCGAGTTCAGGCCCGGCGTGCCGCGCACCAGATCGGTCACTTCGCTGATGTTCTGGCGCTGTAGCTGGGCCGCATCGACCACCGATACCGACATCGGCACGTCTTGCAGGCGCTGCTCGCGCTTGTTGGCCGTGACCACCACCACGTCGGATGGCACATCGTTGCCAGTTGCCGCAGGCGGCGTCGCTGCCGAAGCCGGGACGGCGGCGTCCTGCGCCCATGCGCCGGACGCGGG
>Ga0209862_1000487_pt1 | contig 14422 bp, 14 predicted proteins | sample OrgsoiDNA_201061_FD_185809 | JGI IMG/M metagenome (GOLD analysis project Ga0209862, IMG submission 185809) | Permafrost soil microbial communities from the Arctic, to analyse light accelerated degradation of dissolved organic matter (DOM) -... | ecosystem: Environmental > Terrestrial > Soil >... | reverse complement strand
TGGTGCGCGGCGATACCGCGTTGCCGTTGCTGGAATGGATCATTGACCCGGTCGAGTTGGTGTGGGGCGATCAGGACAACGTGCTCGGCATCGCCCAGGCTGCCGCGTGGTCGGCGATTCTGGCCCGCGCGGATCTGACGATCAGTTTGAAAACCGGCTGGGGGCATTACCCGTGGATCGACTCGCCAGCGGAATTCGCCGCGTGGCTGGAGTCGGGCGAGCGTGGGTTTGTGGCGCACACCAAGGGTGGCCGTTTGCGTCTGGCCGAGTTGGCCGGGCAAGCGGTGCCGCCGGCGCTGTCGCTCAACGATGCTCTTGATTCGCGGTTGCCTGCGTTCCTCGCCAGTCAACCGGACGCCACGTGGGCGGTGCGTTCTTCCAGTTATGGCGAGGATCAGGCTGACGCGGCGAATGCCGGGTTGAGCACCACTTTTTTGCGGGAGCCGACGGCCAATGTGGTGGCGCGCATTACCGAGTTAAGCGCAGCGGGCGTGGAAGAAGTGGTGGTGCAACGCTTTATCACGCCAAAGGTGTCCGGCATCGGTTTTGTGCGGTATCTGTCGGTTGAACTGGAGTGGGTCGAAGGGCATCTGGAGTCGCTGGCCGACGGTCAAGTCAGCCCCGAACGCGCGATCATCTCCCGCCTCGGTGAATCGTGGAGCAGCGACACGTTTAAGCCGTCCCATGGCCTGACGGCGGACCTGTTGTGGCGCTTTCTGCAAGGTGTGTTGCGGGTCTTCCACTACGTGCCCGGCGACGTCGAATGGGCGTGGGACGGCCAGCAACTCTGGCTGCTGCAATACCGGCCAATCAGCGACTACGGCTGGCGCCGGCACCTGACCGCCGCCAACATCGCCGAGATCCTGCCGCCGCAGCCGAGCGTGTTCGTCGAGTACGCCCAGCGCCGGGCGGCGGCGAGTATTCCGGCGATCATGGCGCGCTGGGATTCGCGGGTGTTGCAGGATAACGAACCGTTTACGGCGGTGTTTGGCGGCGCTTCGTACATCAACAATGATCTGTTTCTGGCGCGGCTGGCGGACTGGGGCATTTCTGCCAGCAGCTACGCCGGAGAAGTGGGTGGCGCGACACCGCATCTGCCTTGGCGACCGTTGCGTCTAGTACGTTCTCTGCCACTGTTTCTACGCATGCAACGTATCGCTCGCGGGCATTTGCTGACGCTGGAAAGGGGTTTGCAGCGCTTCGATCAGGAACTCTCCGAACTCATCGCCCAAAGTGCCGACGGCCAGCAACTGGCGGACTGGTTCACCCGGTTTTATGTGTTCGTGGTGCAGGGCAATCTGTGCATCGCCACGGCGTTGGCCAGCAGCGGCGGCGACCTGTTTGGCCGCCCGCCAACTGCGTATGACAACCTCGAAAACAGTCCGCATCGACTGCCGTGGGAAACCGATCCAGGCACACCGCGCCCGGCCTCGACCGACCTGCCGCTGCAAGCCTTCCCGCAATGGCCCGCGCTGATCCGCGTCGCCCATTCAACCAGCCTGCCGGGCCTGCGCGGCTACTACCTGCAAGTGCGCGAGTGGTACCGCGACAACCTGATGCGGATCTTCTTCCGCCTCCATCACGCCATGCCGATGGCCGACCGGGCGCACTGGTTCGCACCGCATCCGGACATTCGAACCCGCGACGGCAGCTTCTGGCAGGACGGCCGCGAAGGTACGGAACAAGCAACCGGGTTCATGATTTATCCGGGGCAGGTGCAGGGGATTTTGGGTGGAGACATTTTGCTCGAAGACACGCTGGACCCTGGGCGGCATGCGCACTATCAGGCCGCGCGGGCGGTGATTGCGCGAATGGGTGGGCGGTTGTCTCATGGCTCTACTTTGCTGCGGGAGTTGCGCAAGCCTTCGGCGGTGTTGCCTCAGGTGGATGTGGGGTGGGTGGGGCGTGAGGTGTTGTATCGGGATGGGGAGTTGGTGTTGGTGACGTAGGGCGGGATTTTGGGGTGGTGGTTATTTCAAAGGATTTGAAGTGAAGAAAATACTCTTGTTATTGATCGGTTTGATGCCATTGACGGCGCACTGCGAGGTGACGTCGGAGAATTTATGTTTTCAACTGGATCAAGACAGTCCGGTGAAGTTCGAGTTGCGAACCTATTACGACGCTTCAAATAAGTGGCAGGGAGGTTTTGTTAAGTACGCGTCGTCCGGTGTGCCGATTTCTTTGGTTTTAACCGATGACCAGGCTGAAGAGGTGAGCCCCGACAGACCTTGGCTGACTACTCAGACGTGGTCCGAGGTGTTGGACGGAAAGGTGACCGGCGAATATGAAATGGTGAGTCAGGGCGGGATGATTGTTTCGATGAACTACACGAAGAAGTCGAACGGTAAGGAGTACGGATTTCTTTTTAATCCGGCTATCGACTCATCTCCGGAAAACGGATGCCAATGGGAACAATGAATTCATTCAGGAGCTACAGCGTGAAAGGACTTTCGATGTTGATGGGCGGCCTCCTGACGATTGCAGCCACCCAGTGTTTCGCCGCTGACCCTGCGTTCAAAGACTTCTCCATCACCGATGTTTTTACCGGCCCAAACCACGCGTTAGTCCCGCAGGAAAACAGCAATCAATGGATGGATGAAGCGCGGTCACAAGCGCTGGCCGGTCAGGTCAATTTCGCTGGGCACTACGTGCTGCATAAGGTGGGCTGTGGCGGCAGCACGATGTGTGTCGAGTTGCTCGATGCGCAGACCGGAGACGTCGCAACAGGCCTGCCGAATGCCTATGACGGCAACTTGTTGGACCTGACGTACAAGCCCGACAGCAACTTGATCATCGTCTCTGGCATCACCTCCGATACCGAAGAAGACATGCAGGGCAAACCCCTGAAGAACCGCGACCGGGTTCGCTATTACGAGTTCGTGAGCAACGAATTTCGGCTGTTGAAAATCAAGGACGAGTAAACGATGCAGCGCTTTATCAGGTTTTTCCTGGGATCGATGTTGGGCGGCTTGCTGATCTTGCCTACTGCTTACGCCGATCAAACAACCGAAAACGAAGGAGGTTGCTACGGCTATCTGACCGACCTGGTCCGAAGCAGCAACTTCCCGTTTCTGTATGTCATCAAGGACAAGGTCAACTTGCTGATCGATGACGATGACGGGGAAAGTGTTAGCGCGCAGCTGTTTTACGACACCGACGGCAGCGGAGTCATCGGCTGGATCAAATACACCCCGGCCACCCAGTCATTACTCAATACCTCAGCGGAACTGGATGAGCCCGTGGCGCTGTCATTTGATAGCCGGTTTGCCGAAGGCTATTCGCATTGCCTGGCCAGACCCCATGCGGGTTAATGCTTGGAGGGGCCGTAATGGTGCGGCGCCAATTGCGAGTGCGTTAGTCAAAACCAGGGAGTTGTTCTTGAAAAAGTTATGGATGTTGTTGCTGCTAGCGTTCCCCTTGATCGCTCACAGCGAAGTGAAAACAGAGATCAACTGTTTCAAAGCTCGGGAAGGCAAGGACATAAAGTTTGAGTTCAGAACCTACTACGACCCGGCAGCCAAGTGGAGCGGGGCGGCGATCAAGTATTCGACGTCCAAAGAATCGATCCCACTGGCGCACAAAAGTACTGAGCATGAAGAACTGTCCAATGGCCGTCCCTATCAATACACCACCACGTGGGTGGAAGTAATTGGCGGGGCCGTCACGGGCGAGTACGTCATGGTCAGTCAGGGTGGGCGGATTGACGACATGTTCTACACAAACGCTAAAAGTAAGAAACGCTATGGGTTTGAGCATGACCCGTTGGTCGAGTCTTCTCCTGAGACGGGGTGTCAGTGGTGAGGATGTTTACAGTAGTTTGTAAGCTGAAGTTCTCGATTTGCTTGCTAGTGATCGGCTGTTCAAGTGCGGTTGCCGCGCCTCAAGTTCTGAAGGAGATGCCGGCCAGTTTATTGGGTGATGCATCGCGTCAAAAGGTGTTTGTGCTGACCGGCGATGCTGATGAGACCAACCACCGATTGTTGATATCACCGGAGCAAGGCGGCAGCGATAACATTCTGCTGGACACATCAACGGCATTGCCGTTGATCAAGAGCCAATATTCGTCGGCCATGAGCGATGTCTTCAGCGTCAACATAATCAACAACCCGGCGGGTGTGTTGAAGGTCGTCGACATGCAGGGTGACACCGTGTCGGTCAAGCAGTCTTCTGCCGAAGCCGGGAACGCCCTTGTGCTGGTCAGCAGCGAAGAAGATAACGCCGTTTATAACTTCAACCTGGTGTTTCGCTATAACAAAAGCTCCAGGCAGTTCGAGCTGAAAAATGTATTGCAGGTCGTCAACAACGAGTCCTGTGATCACTCAATTGTCAGTGTTCAAGAAGTACCCAAAAGCCTGGTCGGTGAAATGTCTTTAGCGTCTTTCGATGGACGCAAGGTGTTTGAGCAGTTGTCTGACTTGCGCATTAAATCTGCCGGTGACAACAAAAAACTGATGATGACTGACGTCGCGGAACAGCTCGACAAGGCACTGGCGCTGTATCGAAAAGGGCAGACCGAGGCCGTTTCGACGCTGATGGCGAATTTCCTGATGGATGGCGGTGAAGGCCACTGTTATCCGCACAGCTACATTGCGCAAAAGTATGACTTCCCTCAGATGCCCGGTTGGTCTAACGACTTGGGTTTTCTATTCGGTGAAACCGGTTATTACGAAGAGTCCATCGAGTTGTTGAACGCGGTGATTGCCCGGAATCCGACCCGAACCGTGGCCTATCTGAACCTCGCGGACAGTTACTGGGGTTTGAAAAACAGGGAGCTGGCGGCGCAGGCCTATAAGCAATACGCCTCGTTGATGAGCGACGCGGGCAAGGTGTCGAAGATTCCCGGGCGGGTGTTAGAGCGCAGTAATGGAGCGGTGGAATGATGGATGCAAGATCAAAAGATCGCAGCCTTCGGCAGCTCCTACAGGGGCGTGTTTTGTCAGACGATTAGCGTGACTTGGCAGTCATTGGTGTCAAAAAGCGTGACATCTTCTTCTAACGCAGCTCGATGATGTTGTTATCGAATTAAGCCGCTACACTCCGCCAGCCGTTCATTTTCCTTTGAGGCTTTGCGCATGAAATTTCGTTTTCTTCTGTGGATGCTGGGTTTGTTGATGGGTAAGGCCAGTCGGACTAATCCTGCATTTCAACAGCAGTTGGGTGACAAGGAGCTTGTATTCCAATTACAGACCCTGGACGGGAAAGTCGCGCGGCATTTCCGGGTGAAGGATCAGCGCATCACCAGTAAGTCCGGCGTGTATGCCGAGCCGGCGTTTGCGATTGCCTTTAAAGATGCGGCGTATGGCTTTGCCACGATGCAGGCGAAGAACAAGCAGTTGGCGTTTATGACGGGGATTCAGGACAAGTCGATTCAGATTAAGGGCAACCCGGCGCTGGTGATCTGGTTTCAGGGGTTGACCAAGTATTTGAAGCCGCGCAAACCCAAGCCCTGAATCTGCTGGAGCGACTGTGCCCAGCCTGATCATTGTTGGCGCGCTGCTTTCAGAGCGACAGGCTTAAATACAAAACCCCGCCAAAGCGGGGTTTATGAATCTGAGTGACTTCTACAGCATTTACGCCGTGACGTTGATGGTCGTGCCGACGGTTTGCCCACTGCCGTTCACCGTCGGTGAAGACTCGGCTGAGGATGCGGTTGTGCTGCTGGCAGTGCTGCTTTGTGCTGCGCGGTGATGATGGTGCTTGTGGGTTGCCGTGGTATTGCTGGCGGTTGTACTGGAAGTCGGCGATTGCGTGGCTGTCTGGCTCGACGCAGTCGCGGCCTGAGTGGGCGCGGTGGTGGTGGTTGGAATCGAAGTTGAGATTGCACCAATAGACATTGTGACCCCCTGGATACTTAAAGAGACTGCACGAGTTGCGGCAAGGCAACGAGGAGCGCAGATCAGCATTTTTATTGTTGAATTATTCGACCATTAAAAGATGGGTCTACTGCGGGGCAACCCCGAAGTTGAACAAAGGTTAACACCGGCTTGCTGTCTGATTTGTCGGCGTAATGTCGGATCCGTGTATGGTTTCGAATACACGGTTCAGCGTCTTTTCAGCTAGTGGCTGCCGCGAGAATGCCGAGCCGGCGCTGGTGATCTGGTTCCAGGGGTTGACCAAGTATTTGAAGCCTAGGAAGGCTAAGCCTAAGGCTTGAGATCAGAAGGGGGTCAGGTACACCGCGTTGGGTGGATTGCGGCTGCTGCGCAGCCGAGCGGGAGCAAGCTCCCTCGCCACAGGGGTTGGTGGTGAGTCAGGTAGACCGAGGTGGATTCTTCGTGGGCAAGCCTCGCTCCTACAGGGATCGTATAAATCCTGTAGGAGCGAGGCTTGCCCGCGAAGCTTTTAGGCTTGGGAGAATTGCGAAGCCAGTTCGCGCAGCAGCACTTCAGCCTCAAGCACTTTGCTGACCACATCATTCGCCTTGTCGCGAGTCAAACCAACCCGCTCCAGCAACGCATCCGGAATGTCTTCATCCGGCCCGGACCCAATCCCGCGGCTACGCAACAAACGCACTGACAAGCACACAAGGTTCGGGTACTCAGCATACGCGCCGTCATAACCCGGATCGTGCTGGAAGCGCAGCGCCGTGGCCAACTCATCCGGCATATCCCAGTAGCGCATCAGCCACGAGCCAATCTGTTCGCGGCTGATGCCCAGCAGATGTTGTTCAACATAGCTGTGGCACAGGTGCGGGTTGACCTCCAGGTGACGGCAGATCAGCGAGAAGTGCGGCGGGAAGACGTGGGCCAGCAGCAAGTAGCCGAAGTTGTGTAGCAAGCCCGCGAGGTAGGTCAGGCCGGCTTCCGGGCGCTGGGCGCGGGGCATGGCGCGGGTCAGGCCTTCGATGACGGCGGCGGTGTAGATCGATTGCTGCCAGTACGGCGTGGTGTGCTGCGGGTGGTCTTTGGGCAGGCTCAGGGTTTTGCCCAGGGCCAGGCCCAGCGCCAGGTTGATCACCAGGTCGAAACCCAGCACCCGGACGATGGCGTCTTCCACTGAACGAATCTTGCCCGGCGAGGCGTAGTACGGCGACGCCGCCCAGCTCACCACTTGCGCGGCCAGCGCCGGGTCGGTTTCGACGACGCCGGTGATATCGTCGATGGTGGCGTTGGGGTCGACCCGCAGCTTGATGATTTTTTGCGCCGTTTCAGCCAGCGGCGGAATCTCGATGGTCGCTTCCAGACGTTGCTGGATGCGCCGCGCGGTGAATGCTTGAACGGCCTGGGTGATTTCCTCGCGGTCATCGTCAGGACGGTCAAGGTTCGGGCGGATGCTGGTCAGGGCTTCGCCGAAGTTGGCGGCGCTGGCTTTGGTCAGCATGGACTTGAAGGCTTCGCTGCTGATTTCCAGCAGTACCCCAGGCTCGCCCGAGTTGATCAGCAACGTCGGTTCGCGCAGCAGGCTTTCTTCATACAGGCACGGCGAACTGGTCAGCGCCGGCAGGCCGGGCAGCAGGCTCAGGCTGTGTTTGCCGAGCATTTTTTCCAGGCGTTCGGTCGAGACGGCGGTCAATCGGCGGCCAGTCAGTTCGGCGAGGCGATTGAGGTCCAGCAATTGGCTTTGCGGGAACAGCACCATGAGCGCGCCGACCGCATCATCGAGCAAAACGGCCTGCACTTTGCGCGCGGCGTTCAAGCCGTGATGGTCGAGAACTTCTTCGTAGGCGATGCCCAGCTTGCCGAGCAGCAGCCGAATTACAGACGGAGCGTGCGGGGGTTCTGGGGCGAGGGCAGCTTCGGTCATGGTGTGTATCCGCTTTTGAAACAATTGCAGGAGTATAACCAGCTTGCTCGGAACGATGGTCCAGAAACTGAGACGCTGCTCACACTTGGCCGTATTGCTGCCCATGACGTAGCCAGCGATCGAGCAACGGGCTGACATGATCCGGCCAGCGCTCCAGCAATGCCTGAGCCGCGTCACGTACGGCGGGCAGCAAGTCGGCATCGCGCATCAGGTCGGCGACCTTGAATTGAAGCAGACCGGTCTGGCGCGTGCCGAGCATCTCGCCGGGGCCGCGCAGTTCGAGGTCCTTTTCGGCGATGACAAAACCGTCGTTGGTTTCGCGCATGATGCCCAGGCGCTGACGACCGATCTGTGACAGCGGCGGATGGTAGAGCAGCACGCAATGGCTGGCGGCGCTGCCGCGACCCACGCGCCCGCGCAACTGGTGCAGTTGCGCCAGGCCGAGGCGCTCGGGGTTTTCGATGATCATCAGGCTGGCGTTGGGCACGTCGACGCCGACTTCGATCACCGTGGTGGCGACCAGCAGTTGCAAGTTGCCGGCCTTGAATTCGGCCATGACCGCGGCTTTCTCGGCGGGCTTCATGCGGCCGTGGATCAACCCGACCTTCAGCTCGCCGAGGGCGGCAGTGAGGTCTTCGTAGGTGGTTTCGGCGGCCTGACAGGTCAGCTCTTCCGACTCTTCGATCAGCGTACAAACCCAGTAGGCCTGACGCCCTTCGGCACAGGCGCCGCGCACTCGCTCAATGACTTCGACGCGCCGGGTATCGGTGACCAGCACGGTGTTGACCGGGGTGCGGCCGGGTGGCAATTCGTCGAGGATCGAGGTGTCGAGGTCGGCGTAGGCGCTCATGGCCAGCGTCCGTGGAATCGGCGTGGCGGTCATGATCAGTTGGTGTGGACACATCCGCCCGCCAACGCCTTTCTGCCGCAATGCCAGACGCTGCTGGACGCCGAAGCGGTGTTGTTCGTCGATGATCGCCAGCGCGAGGTTCTTGAACTGCACTTCTTCCTGGAACAGCGCGTGGGTGCCGACCACCATTGGCGTGCCGCTGGCGATTTGTTCCAGTGCGGCGACGCGGTTCTTGCCCTTGAGCTTGCCGGCCAGCCAGGCGACTTCGATGCCCAGCGGTTCGAGCCAGCGCTTGAAGGTGATGAAGTGCTGTTCGGCAAGAATCTCGGTGGGCGCCATCAGCGCGACTTGATAACCGGCCTCCAGTGCTTGCAGCGCGGCGAGGGCGGCGACCACGGTTTTACCGGCGCCGACGTCGCCCTGGATCAGCCGCAGCATCGGCTCGTGCTGACTGAGGTCGTAGGCGATTTCATTGCCGACCCGTTGCTGGGCGCCGGTCGGCGTGAAGCCGAGGTTGGCCAGGTACTTGGGCGGCAGTTTGGTGGCTTTCGGCATCGCCGGTGCGCGCAGGGAACGCATGCTTTCGCGCAGGCGCTGCTGGGACAGTTGATGCGTCAGCAGTTCTTCGAAGGCCAAACGATGTTGGGCCCAGTGATGACCGAGCGCGAGTTCGTCGACGTCGGCATCGGCGGGCGGGTGGTGCAGGTAGCGGATCGCATCGGCCAGCGGCGCCAGTTGATAGTCCCGGGCCAATTCGGTCGGCAGCCAGTCGGGCAGGCTGCTCGGGCCGAGCAAAGTCAGGGTTTGCATGCACAGTTGGCGCAAACGCTGTTGGGTCAGGCCTTCGGTGAGCGGGTAGACCGGCGTCAGGGTTTCATCCCCGGGCGGCGGCTCGTCGCCGGTGATGGCGCGGTATTCCGGGTGGTAGATCTCCAGCCCGGACGCACCGGGCCGCGCTTCGCCGTAACAGCGAATTCGCGTGCCGCGCTTGAGGCCTTCTTTCTGGGCGTTGCTGAAATGGTAGAAGCGCAGGCTCAGACCGCCGGTGCCGTCCTGTATCCGTACCACCAGGCTGCGGCGGCGGCCCATGACCACATCGGCGCCGCTGACGGTGCCTTCGATCACCGCGTCTTGCCCGGGTCGCAAGTGGCCAATCGGGACCACACGAGTGCGGTCCTGATAACGCAACGGCAGGTGAAACAGCACGTCCTGGAGATTTTCCAGGCCAACCTTGGCCAATTTCTCGGCCATGGCTTCGCCGACACCTTTGAGTGCCGTCACCGACACTTGCGACAACTCGGTCATGGCAGCGACTTAACCCGCAACCACCGGCGCAGCGGGCTTGGCCACCGAGCACAGGCGAATGGAGTCAGCGAGGATTTCAATCGCCTTCGGCCGCGGGAAGCTCGCGCGCCAGGCGATGGCCACGGTGCGGAACGGCACCGGTGGCGACAGTGGACGCACGGCGATCACGCCGGGGGCGTAATGGTGGCTGTCCACTGCCGACAGCGGCAGGATCGAGATGCCGAGGCCGGAGGCGACCATGTGGCGGATGGTTTCCAGGGAGCTGGATTCCACCGTGGTGTGCTTGGCGCCGTCGTTGCCTTTGCCGAGCGTCGGGCAGGCTTCCAGCACTTGATCGCGGAAGCAGTGGCCTTCGCCGAGCAGCAGCAGGCTCTTGTCGTTGAGCAGGCTGGCGTCGATGGTTTCTTTTTGGGTCCACGGGTGCTGGGCCGGCATCAGGACGTAGAACGGCTCGTCATAGAGTTGCAGGGTCAGCACGTCGGCTTCGTTGAACGGCAGGGCGATGATGATCGCGTCGAGCTCGCCGTTGCGCAGTTTGTCGCGCAGCACGTGGGTGAAGTTTTCTTCGATGTACAACGGCATCTGCGGGGCGACCCGGTGCAGTTGTGGAATCAGGTGCGGGAACAGGTACGGGCCGACGGTGTAGATCGCGCCGACTTTCAGCGGGGCGGTCAATTGGTTCTTGCCGGCCTGGGCCAGTTCGCGGATGCCTTGGGCTTGCTCCAGGACCTTTTGCGCCTGGGCCACGATGCCTTCACCGACCGGAGTCAGGCGCACGGCGCTCTTACTGCGCTCGAAAATCAGCACACCGAGTTCGTCTTCAAGCTTTTTCACGCCCACCGACAGGGTCGGCTGGCTGACGTGGCAACGCTCGGCCGCATGGCCGAAGTGCTGCTCTTGGGCGAGGGTAACGATGTAGCGTAATTCTGTAAGAGTCATAGCGAGCGTCCATGAAGTTGCGGGCCAAGCATACCGGCTGCAATCGATAGACGCACGTTATCAGACTGAGTGTGTTGAGTGACACAAGGCAATGCAGGTTTGCCGCTGGCGGATATGTAAAAGGCACCTTTCGGGTGCCTTTCACAAATATCCCTGCTGCCAGCGATCCCTTGTGGGAGCGGGCTTGCTCGCGAAGAGGCCATCACATCCAGCATCTTTGTTGGCTGATACACCGCATTCGCGAGCAAGCCCGCTCCCACAGGGGGATTTGCGGTGACTTAACGCCGGCGTTTTTCCAGCGAGTAAACAAACGGTGCAACGATTTCGATAGAGCCGTTGTTCAGCATATCGGCCGGTGGCTTGGGCAGTGGTTGTGCGCGTTTGATCATTTCCAGGGTGGCCCGGTCCAGATCGGCGTTGCCAGAGCCGGTCACCAGTTCAAACGACAACACATTACCTTCGGCATCGACCACGAAGCGCAGGCGGTTCAACCCTTCCTTGCCCCGAGATTGCGCACTTGCCGGGTACTTCTTGTACTTGGCCAAGTGAGCCAGCAACGTGCCTTGCCAACTGGCCTTGGCGGCCTGCTGGGCGGGCGAAGGCCCCGGAGCTGGCTGCGCGGACTTCTCGGTCGGTGCCTGAGTCGGTTGCGCGTCGCTCGGTTTTGCCTCGGACGGTTTTTCCTTCGGCGGCTCCGGTTTTTTCTCCACAGGCTTGGGCGGTTGAGGCTTTGGCTTGGGTTTAACCGGTTTCGGCACGGCAATCTCGGCCTTCGGCACTTCAGCCAGTTTCGGTATCGGCAGCTCTTCTACCGGCGCCGGTGGCTGCGGTGGCGTGATGACCTTTGGCGGTGCGGGCGGTGGCGGGGCCGGAACCGGCGCCAACTCCACCATCATCGCCTGCGGTGGCAGCTCGATCGGTGGGCGTGCCGTCCAGTTCAACGCCAGCGCAATGGCCAGCGCATGGACGCCCAGCACCACGGCCAGGCTCCCGCCGTAACGCGTCAGCTTATGGCGCGTTGTGTTCATTTCTTGACTGCCGACTCGAGACCGACCAGACCCACCTTCAGGTAACCGGCAGAGCGCAGGTTGTCCATCACGCTCATCAGGTCGCCGTAGTCCACGCCTTTATCGGCCTGGAAGAAGATCGTCGTGTCTTTCTTGCCCTTGGTCCTGGCGTCGAGCGTGGCGCCGAGGGCTTCGGCTTTCACTTCGTCTTCGCCGAGGAACAGGCGTTGGTCAGCTTTTACGCTGAGGAACACCGGTTTCTCTGGCCGTGGCGCCGGTTTGGCGCTGGAGGCGGGCAGGTCGACCTTGATGTCCACCGTGGCCAACGGAGCGGCCACCATGAAGATGATCAACAGCACCAGCATCACGTCGATAAACGGCGTGACGTTGATTTCGTGGTTCTCGGCCAGATCGTCGTCTGCGCCTTCTTTCAAATGCAGGCCCATGGCCGATTACCCCACTTTCACCATGTGCGGTTGCGAGCTGCTGCGCTCGGGCGGCAGGTGATCCAGGTCGCGGCTGACCAGCAGCAGGACTTCTGCCGACGCATCGGAAACCTGCGCCTTGTAACCGGCGATGGAGCGGGCGAAGACGTTGTAGATCACCACGGCAGGAATCGCCGCAACCAGACCCAGCGCAGTGGCCAGCAGGGCTTCGGCAATGCCGGGGGCTACAACGGCGAGGTTGGTGGTCTGGGTTTTGGCGATGCCGATGAAGCTGTTCATGATGCCCCATACGGTACCGAATAGGCCGACGAAGGGCGCGGTGGAGCCGATGGTGGCGAGTACGCCGGTGCCGCTGCTCATGTTGCGACCGCAGGCTGCAACCAGACGCTCAAGACGGAAGGCGACACGTTCCTTGATGCCTTCTTTCTCGCGGCTGTTGACCGACAGGCGCATTTCTTCGAGGGCATCGTGAACCAGCAGGTTGGCGAGGGTGCCTGCCTTGGTCGCCGAAGCGCTGGCTTCTTTAAGGGTGGCGGCTTTCTTCAGGTGGACGATTTCGGTCCGCAGACGACGCTTGGCGCCCATCAGCTCGAAGCCCTTGGCGATCCAGATGGTCCAGGTGATGATCGAGGCGATGGCCAGACCGATCATCACGATTTTCACGATAATATCGGCGTTCTGGTACATGCCCCATGGCGACAGGTCGTGGGCCATGCCCAGAGAGTTGTCGGGCTCGAGCACTTGCGGCGCGTCTTCAGCCGTGGTGTCAATGGCCGGAGTCGAGTCGGTTGCGGCCAGTGCGGCAGCAGGAGATGCGTGATCAGCAGTCGCGGCGGGAGTGGCGGGTGCTTGTGCATCAGCGAAAGCGGCGATCGGCGCCAGCATCAGGCTGAGCAGCAGGGCGGCCACAGCGCTCCAGGCGCGAGGTCGTTTGGTTGGCGAAGCGGGAAATAGATTGCGTGTCATGCTGGCCGGACCTGAGAGGAAAATAGGGTAAATGTTCTTCCAGGCCTCGTAAGGCCGAGAACAAAAGTGGCTGGCATTATTGCAATTAATTCTTGTTAACAAAAGTAATGGCTTCTCTTTTTTTCCTCCATTGCTAGCCGCTCGTCCTTTACGGGCGCTAGTCTGTACCTTTCCTGAGGGAGTGTTCTGATGTCCGCGCCATCTGTTTTGATCGCCGGCTGCGGTGATGTCGGCAGTCGTCTGGCCACACAATTGCTGGGTTTTGGGTGGGAGGTTCACGGATTGCGGCGTGACATCTCACGTCTGCCCGAAGGGGTGATTGGTGTTGCCGGCAACTTGTTCAATAAAGACTGTCCAGAGACCTGGCCAATCGGTGCGGTGGATTACCTGGTGTATTGCGCGGCGGCTACCGATCACGATGAAGCCGGGTACCGCGCCGCCTATGTCCAGGGCTTGCAGTATGTACTTGAGTGGCTGAACGACTACGGGCAGGTACCTAAACGCTTGCTGTTTGTCTCCAGTAGCAGTGTCTACGGTCAGGAGGGTGGCGAGTGGGTCGATGAAACCTCGCCGACGGCGGCCGGTGGTTTTTCGGGGCGACTGATGCTGGAGGCCGAGCAGGTGGCGCTCGGCAGTGGCATCCCGGCGAGCATCGTGCGTTTGACCGGGATCTACGGCCCTGGCCGCGAAAGGTTGCTGACCCAAGTGCGCGGCGGTTATCGCGTAGTGACTGATCCACCGCTGTACGGCAACCGCATTCACGCCGACGACGCGGCCGGGTTGATGGCGTTTCTACTTGAAGCGGATCATCGTGATGTGGCGTTGGATGACGTCTACATCGGCGTCGATGATGCGCCGGCGCCGTTGGCCGACGTGGTGGGCTGGTTGCGGGAGTACCTGGGTGTGACCGAATGGGCCGAAGACGCGAGCGTGCGCCGCACTGGCAGCAAGCGCTGCAGCAATGCCCGGGCGAAAGCGTTGGGCTGGGTGCCGAAGTACCCAAGTTATCGCGAAGGGTATGCAGCGATTCTCGAAGGCCGTTGCTGACTTCCGGTCACCCGAAAACAAATAATGAAATGGCTCCCCCCGCCGCCCCCTGTGATCACCCACTAAGCTTTCACAGGGGGCTCATCGGAGACCGTTGCCATGAACAAAGTAGCTATTGT
>Ga0209862_1000481_pt1 | contig 14529 bp, 10 predicted proteins | sample OrgsoiDNA_201061_FD_185809 | JGI IMG/M metagenome (GOLD analysis project Ga0209862, IMG submission 185809) | Permafrost soil microbial communities from the Arctic, to analyse light accelerated degradation of dissolved organic matter (DOM) -... | ecosystem: Environmental > Terrestrial > Soil >... | reverse complement strand
TTAAGTGGAAGTCCTTCTGGCTGCGCACCGCTTCCTTTTCGTCCAGCGACCGCACCTTCATGGTCACCGGAATCATCTCCGAGGTGGTTCCCAGCACCCCCATGATGCCGCTGTGCCGGTCCTGCCGCAGCGACCCTACGATATCGGTGGCATTGGCCATCTTGCTCGGCTGGTAGCTCGAGGCCAGCACCGTCACCACCTCGCTCTTGCTCATCGGCATGTTGATCGGGCCCAGGTTGAACATCGGGTGGCCGAAAGCCAGCACGCGCTTGCCGTCGTTGTACGTCACCGTGCCGTACACCGTGGCGCTCATGTCGCCATCCACCAGGATGCCGGCCACCGAATCGCCGGGGTTGAGCGAGTGCTCCCACCCGGGCGCGGGCTTGTTGGTGTGGACGCCGGTTCCACCGCCGCCCGCTTGCACGGCGTGAATGCCCATGCCTTGAAACATGGGACCGAACTCGCGCAGAGCGCCTTCGGTAATTCCCGAAAGGGCCAGAGGCGAATCGATAGGGACCATGCTCTGAAAATCGGAGGCATGAAAATCAAGACCGCCGCCCGAAGCCTGCTTCCCCTCCGCCATAGGCTGGCCGCCGGCTTGAAGCTTCTCCGGCGTGCGCGCGTCATCGGGGCGCGACTTGTCGAAATCGTTTATCTCCAGCATCAGCTCGATAGGAGTGATGCCGCAGATGGCGTCCGGGGAGAACACGCTCAGACGCAGCGCCACCGCGCCCGCCAGTTTGCCGTTGATATAGACGGGGCTCCCGCTCATGCCCGCCGCCACATTGGTCCGGACAGCTTTGCCGCCCATTTTGGCCAGAATTACGTCCTGTTTCGGGCCCCACATATTCTTCGCCAGGCCAATGATTTCGATGGGTACCGCTTCCGGTTCGGAACCCTGGAAAACCGTCCACGCCGTGCCCTTCATGCCGGGCTTCACTTCACTCAGCCGCATGATTTCGACGTTTCCGGCTTTGGGGCGGGAGCCCGGCGCATCTCCCGCAATCGCGGGGGCCAAACCAGCCGCGAAACCGATCAGGATCGCGGCATTTCGGATGTTCATTGGGTCGACGGCTCCAGTTTGCTCTATTGTACTATGGCTCCCCAAACTGAACCTTTATGAAGCGGGAGTGATGCCGAAAGCCTGACGTACGAGAGTTTCGACGCCGGGCGCGCATCCGAAAGCCGTGCCCTGGTCAATGCGCCGTGAACCGTCGAGCGCAAAAAACACGCCGCCCGCCTCTTCGATGATCGGCTTCAGCGCGGCCAGGTCCCAGACTTCTACTTTGGGTTCGAACCAAATCTCCGCCTTTCCCGCCGCAACCAGGCAGGCATCGAGCGCGCCTCCATACGACCGCACGGCCCACGAGCGCTGCATTAGTTCCATGACTCGCGGCAGGTGAGGGCGGGCCGCGATGAGGTGCAGGCCATTGGGACTGAATGAACACTCGCCGATGGATGCGATGGCGGAAACCCGCAGGCGCTCATTGTTCAAATACGAGCCGCTGCCGCGCGTTGCCCAATACGTCTCGTCCAGCATGGGAAAATGCGCGACGCCTAAGAACGGCTGGTTGGCTTCTTCGAGCGCGATCAGGACGCACCAGAACCGGTTGCCCCGGACGTAGTCGCGCGTACCATCGATGGGGTCGATAATCCAGCGGCGGCCGCTCGAACCTTCCTTGCTCGAGCCTTCTTCACCGAGGATGCCGTCGCCGGGGAATTCGCGTTCGATGGCTTCGCGGATGAGGCGCTCGTTTTCTCTGTCGGCAATGGTGACAGGCGATGCATCGGGTTTGGTTTCGACGGAAATGCCCCGCGCGCGAATGTACATCGCGTTTTCGCCGGCCAGGGTGGCGATACGGCGGGCAAATTCGAGTTCTCGGTGGTAGTTCATCGACTACCATGATGCGCAAAAGTGCCAGGCGCGGCGCAAATCGGTCCAGAAGCAACGCCTGCGGTTATTGTTGAAAGTCGCCCGCATGATCGACCGCCCAGTCGTGGAAGGAACGTGCCGGAACTCCGGTGATGTCTGTCACGGTGGACGTGACGAGCGCGGGTTTCCCGACCGAGGCGGAACCGGCATACTCTACGTTTTGCCATGCGTCGAGCAGCATGTCCGCGATTGAAGCCGGCATAATATTCGCCATCTCGCGCCGAGCCGCTTCGGGCGGGATCTCCTCGAAGCGTAGCGGACGGCTAATCGCATCGCCGATGGCGCGAACCTGGTCCCGCTGAGTCAGTGACTGAGGGCCGGTGAGGATATATTTCGCTCCGGCATGTCCCTCCTCGCACAGGGCGCGGACCGCGACCGCTGCGATATCATGCTCGTGGATTGGCGATGTGACGGCGCCAGGGTAGGGCCAGCGCACGACATCGCCTGCACGGACCTGTGGCGCCCACCAGATCCGGGCATTTGCTGCGAACGCACCGGGCCGCAGGAAGGTCCAGCGGACGCCCGACACCTCAATCAGGCGCTCAATCCTGGCGTGCAGCGTCGTGACCGGATAGGCCTGCTCTTCGATGCCGTCGCGCACGGTTAGATTCGAGAGGAAGACGATCCGCCGGCCGTGCTTAGCAATCCGCTCCAGCGCGGGAGCGACGCCCGCGGCCGGAGCCTGCCACATCAGGAACACCGCATCGACACCGTCCAGGCATCGGTCGAGGGTGGCGGGGACAGTGAGGTCGCCATGCACGACTTCGACCTGGCGCGGCAGACCGGCAGACTCCGGACTGCGAGCCATAGCGCGGACTCGGGCATCCGTGGCGAGCAGTTGAGAAACTACTTGGCGGCCGACATTACCGGTGGCTCCCGTGACGAGGATGTTTTCCATATGAGACCAGCCTACAACCTGAGTGGTGCAACATGACTGCCTCGGAGTGGGAGACCGCCCGGCCAGGGCTTGATTCTTAATGGTGGGCGCGGCAGGACTCGAACCTGCGACCTCCTGCGTGTGAAGCAGAATCATCGCTGCCAAGATCTCCATCGTCTTTCGCCAATTCCTAACATCTATATGTAATATAGTGAACGGGTCGCGCCGTGTGATCAAGACTCTAATTAAGGCACTGTCTGCCAAGGCCGGCGTAGGGATTTTCAGGCTTCGGGGCCGGTATGCTCAGGACGGACTCTTCACCGTTCACAGCGATCGTTTTCGCGCCGATGCAGCCTTCCGGGCGGCTTACGCGCGGGGGGTGCAAGCGAGTCGCGGCGTTGACCCGGGTTTTGAGTGGCGAGTGCACGTTGCTTTGTGGGCCGCACGAACGGGCTTGCGCGTCGAGGGTGATTTCGTTGAATGTGGCGTTAACGCCGGCTTCGTCAGTTCGGCCATCATGAAAAAGCTGCAATGGAACACACTGGGAAGACGCTTTTATCTGATTGACACTTTTAGCGGCCCCGTTCTGGCGCAGTATTCGCAAGAGGAAGTCCGGAAGCAGAGGCTCGGCGTCGCCAGGCATGCGCTTGAAGCCGGAGCGTACGTCACCGATATGGATCGCATTCGCGCGAATTTTGCCGAGTGGCCGAACGCTATCGTCGTACGGGGCGCGGTACCCGAGATTCTCGAAAGAGTCGAGTTCGGCGCGGTCGCGTTCCTGCACATCGACATGAACTGCGCCTTGCCGGAGCGGAGAGCGCTCGAGTTTTTTTGGGACCGGCTATCGCCGGGGGCAGTCATCCTGTTTGACGATTACGCATACTACGGACACGACTGCCAACGCGACGCCATAGACGCCGCCGCACGGGTAAGGGGAGCCGAGGTCTTATCTCTGCCCACGGGCCAGGGCGTGATCGTCAGATAATTTGCGGCGAAATAAAATAAGCCGGAGCGATGTCGTCATTCGCCGCGCAAATTTAGAAAGTATGCCAGCTCGGCTCGCTTCCGCCTGCGGTACCAAACCACAAAAAAAGAGAACGCCGCAGTAGCCAGCCAGACAATGTCGATGGGAAGCGAGCTGAAGAATAGCCACGGCAGCAGCGGCATCCGCCCTTCAGGCGAGTGGCGATAGACCCAGCCCAGGCCGAACACGATTTCGCACAGGAAAAGAACGACCCCAAACCGGACAGCCGCCAGCCGGCCGGCGCAACGCCGCACCGAAAGCTCGACAAAGGCTGCTGTGTCCAGCGTCGAAGGAGACCAGTTGCGGCGGTTGACGGTCAGCGAGAACGTCCAGGCCGCGGCCAGGAACAACCACGTTACCGCAGCCAGCAAAACGATGTCGGATTGCGGCGAAAGAAGGGCCCACACTATGGCGCCCCCACCGATGACGATCGTCACCAGAATATCCGCCAGCAGACCGATCTTCATAAAGCGGGTTTGCCGCTCCACTCTCTTTCGTAAATCCAGAGGGACAGTGGTCTCAGACTGCCACTGGCGGCGCCAGAGATCCAATTCGGCTTCCTGGTTCATTTCAGCAACTCCTGCAAGATCCGGCGCGCGCGGGTCAAGCGGACGCCCACATTACTTTCCGAGATACCGAGCACATCGGCTATTTCTCCATAGGCCAAACCTTCAAGCGTCAGGGTGACTACCTGCCGGTATGCGACCGGCAGGCGATGGACAGCCCGCCTGAGGCGCTCGGCTTGTTGCTCTTGCGCCAGACCGGATTCAGGGTCCGGAGCCGGGTCATGCACGTCGATCTCTTCGGCGGACCCTTGCATTTGCGACCGGGGCATTTGCGACCGGGGCATTTGCGACCGGGGCATTTGCGACCGGCTGCGCGCCAGATGAGCGATGGCGCGATTGTGAGCGATTCTGAACAGGAAGGTACGTTCGGAGCACTCGCCGCGAAACCGCGGCCATGCCTGCCAGATCGCCAGGGCGATTTCCTGCAACAAGTCGTCCCGGTCGGCGGCCGTATTGGTGTAGCTCGCGGCAAGACGCGTAAGAGCGGGCCCATTCGCCGCGAGAAGACGATCGAAATGCCGTTCCTGAATCGCTCGGTCCAAGCTCTTGGATGCCTCGACGTTTACGAAAAGGGCGTCAGTTCCCGTAGACGATTTCATCACGATATAACCTGTTGGCCGCCACCAGCAAGACAAGTAGTGCCAGGGTCACGGTTAAGCATCCCAGCACGATCGGCTGAATCCAGTGAAACTCGCCGCCGTTCATCAAGAGTTCAAGCTCTAACTGTTGTCCCAGGAACGGAAGAAAACCGCACCATACGCGCCTTGCCGCCGGGAAGAACACGAGAAGCATCCCGATGCTCATCGGCAGGAACACGATCATCGACAAGTAGGTCTGCGCTTCCTTCACCGCGCGGCAGACGGTGGATATCAGCAATTGCGTTGATGCCGCGAAGAGCGCCAGCGGGAAGATCCCAACGATCACCGCCGGCAAGAACCGGGTCAAGGCTACATTCATGTGCATCCCCGAAGTGGCAAAGACCACTGCAAACCCCAGCAGGTTGAGGCTCAAGCCCATTACTGCAAAGAGGCTCACCGCCAGCCATTTTCCGAGCACGATCCGCAACCTGGGAACCGGGTTCAATAACAAGGGTAATAGCGAGCGGCGTTCTCTTTCTCCGGCAACGGTATCCATGGCGACATTCATGCCGCCGACGAAGGCCGCAACCAGCGTAAAGACCGACATCATGGCCACCAGAACGCTTGCGCCCGCATTGGATTTTGTTGGGCGAACGGCGATCGAGACCAGTCCAACTACCAGCGGGCCCATCAGCGCGTAGAACAAGGATGAAATCACGGAACGCACATCGCGCAGCCCGTCGAGGATTTCCTTCCGCGCTATGACAAAGGTTTGATTCAGCATGAGAGGTTCTCCGGTTGGCCGGTCAGTTTAACGAATGCGTCCTCTAAAGAGACTGTGTCCGTTCGCGCGCAAAGTTCCCCAGGCGAACCGGACGCGGCCAGGCTTCCGTTCGCGATGACCACAACCTTGTCGCAAAGAGCGCGCACCTCATCGAGCACATGGCTGGAAAAAACGATGCACACGCCGGAGTCGCGCAGACGTCTCAATAGACTCCGCAGCGATCGGATCGTTGGAACGTCCAACCCGTTGGTTGGTTCATCCAGAAGCAGATTCCGAGGCGAGTGAAGGATGGCGCGGCCGAGGGCGGTTTTCATGCGTTCGCCCTGGGAGAATCCGGCGGTGCGCCGGTCCGCAATCGGTCCAAGCCCAAGTATGGAGACAACAGATTCTACCCGCTGGCGCAGAGTCTCCGGCGGCATCGAGCGCAGCCTTCCGTAGTAAAGGAGGTTTTCCCTTGCCGTCAGCCTCGCATAGATTCCGGTGTGGTCGAGCAAAGCTCCCAGGCGGCGCTGCCGGGCGAGCGAATCGTGCGCGGCGACATCATCGATCGCAATGGAGCCCGATTCCGGCGTGAGTACCCCGCAAATCATCCGAAGTGTGGTGGTCTTGCCTGCGCCGTTAGAGCCCAGCAGACCCGTGATCGCTCCATCGGGAGCATCGAAGGAGAGATCTTTGACGGCGTGCCGCCCGTCGAACTGTTTTCCGAGCCCTTGAACTTTGATCATTGGTTTCTGCTTGGGTAGTCCCCGTTGAAGGGAATTCCTTACAGGAAAATTTTTGCGGGTTATCAGTACGATTCAGCGCTCGGCTTCGGAAGTCGCGGCCACGGTTTCCGGAACCTGGAATGCGGCGTCCCTGCCCCACGCGGGAAATACATACCTTCCCGAGACGGCAGCCGCCGCAATCGCCCCAGCCGCCATCAGAAAGGCCGCCGCGTATCCGAACCGGTTGGCGATGGCTCCGGCAAGCAGCGAACTGATACCCACAAACAGGTCGTAAAACGCCGTCAACACGCCCAGCGCCGAGGCGCGCTCCCGCTCCGGAGTCCGGCGCAAGACAGTCGATGCGACCGACGACCAGGGAAAGGAGAATCCCAACCCCAGCAGCGCGGTTGCGCCCACCGCCACGGCCGCCGTAGGAGCCCAGGCGATCAGGATGAGAGCGATTGCCATGGCGCCGATGCCGCCGTAATAGGTGATGCCGGGATGAATGCGGTCCGGCAATCCGCCCAGGAAAAACCGCGACACCAGGATCAGCAAGGCATACGCCGAGAATGCCATAGGGGCCGCATTCCCAAACCGGGCCAGGTGCAGAATGAGAAACCCGGCCACCACCGGGTAATGCATGTTGACGAATCCAATAGCAATCCCCGGGGCCACGATGGAAGCGGGTATCAAGCGCCGCCGCACCGGATGCGCAGACGGCTGGTACTCTTCCGGCACCTGCGTCAGAATCGCGAATGCCACCGCGGCGGCCAGCACCTGCATCATGGCGGCGCGCTCGAAGGAGCCCAGCCAGTGGCCCACCACCGGTCCCGCTGCGATGCCGCCCCAAATGCCGCTGCTCACGTAGCCCAGCGTCTGTCCGCTGCGGTGAATGCCGGCCACCTCGACCGCCCATGCGGCGGCCCCGGTATACAGACAGGCCTCGCCGAAGCCCTGGAAAATGCGGCCCAGATACACTCCCGCAATACCTAGAGGCAGCAGGTAGGCAACGCCGGCCAGGGCGCAGCTCATCAGGCCCGTCAGAAATGCGAGTTTGCGGCCCCGGTTATCGGCCAGCGGCCCGGAAAAGAAGCGGCTGCCCAGCGCCACAAACGAGAAGATGCCGATCACGATGCCGACGGTCTGGTCAGACCCGCCGAGATCGTGCCGCACGTGCGGCGCCAGGCCGGGCAACACCGTGCCAATTCCCAGGAACCCGAGGAACGTGGCGCCGATCAGAAACCAGAAGCGTGCGCCGAACCCGGAAGGAAACAACCCCATTGTTATTTATTGTACTTGGCAAACGACAGGCCAGTAGGCCTGTCCCACAGTGATAGAATCGGGGCGAATCCCATGCCGGATAGCGCTCAGATCAATCGCCGTCATTTTCTGAAAGGCACTGTTTTGCAAGGCGCCGGAGCCGCGATTGCGGGCGCTCCGATCGGACGGTCGCAAAGCGGTTCACGCCGGAGCGTCGCCATCGTAATCGATCCCGCGGACCCGGTGGCTTCGGCGGCGCCGGTGCAGTGGGCGGCGCGCGAACTGCAGCAGGCCCTGGCCGATGCCGGCGTGGCAGTGAGCCGTCATGAACGCGTGGCGCAGGCGGGGGCGGGTGAGTTTTGCATCGTGGCATCAGGGCTACGGCCGAGTCACCCGGTCGGACCCGAATGCCTGGCTTTGGCGTCCGGCACAGAAGCCGGCCGGCAGCTCGTCCGGGCCGGCGGCAGCGACGTTCGGGGCGCGGTCTACGCCCTGCTGGAATTGGCCGACCGCGTGCGGTTCGGATCGGAACCTATGGCCGCCCTGCAGGTAGCGAATCTGGTAGTAGAGCGGCCGGCCAATGCCATCCGCGGCATTGAGCGGCTGTTCACCAGCGACGTGGAGGACAAGCCCTGGTTTAACGACCGCGAGATGTGGCCGCCGTATCTCACCATGCTGGTGGCGCAGCGTTTCAATCGCTTCAACCTGAGCCTCGGCTTGGGCTACGATTTCCTGCGCGAAGTCACCGACGCTTACTTCCTGTTTGCCTACCCGTTCCTGCTATCCGTGCCCGGTTACAACGTGCGCGCCGCGGGGCTGAGCGATGCCGAGCGCGACAGCAACCTGGCCGCCTTGAAGTTCATCGGCGAGGAAGCCGCCGCGCGCGGGTTGCACTTTCAGTTAGGCATCTGGATGCACGGTTACCAGTGGATCGACAGCCCGCATCCCAACTACACCATCGAGGGCCTCACCGCCGCCAATCATGGGCCTTACTGCCGCGATGCGCTCGCCATGCTGCTCAAGGCCTGCCCGGCCATTCAGGGCGTGACGTTCCGCATCCACGGCGAGAGTGGCGTAGCCGAGGGCAGCTACGATTTCTGGAAGACCGTGTTCGACGGCGTCAAGATGGCCGGGCGCAAAATCGAAATCGACATGCACGCCAAGGGCATCGACCAGGGCATGATCGATGTGGCTCTGGCCACTGGCATGCCCGTGAAGGTCTCGCCGAAATACTGGGCGGAACACATGGGGATGCCTTACCACCAGGCCGCCATTCGCGAACAGGAAGTGCCCAGGGATCGCAAGGACAACGGCTTTTTCGCGCTCAGTTCCGGCTCCCGGAGTTTTCTGCGCTACGGCTATGGCGACCTGCTGCGCGAAGACCGGAGATACGGCGTGCTGCACCGCATCTGGCCGGGCACGCAGCGGCTTCTGCTGTGGGGCGACCCGGTCACGGCCGCGGCTTATTCCCGGGCTTTCGGTTTCTGCGGGTCCGACGGCGTGGAGATCATGGAGCCGCTGTCGTTCAAGGGGCGCAGAGGTTCGGGCATTGCGGGCGGCCGGTGCGGTTACGCCGACGCCTCGCTGAAGCCGCGTTGGGATTGGCAGAAGTATCTTTATAGTTACCGGGTCTGGGGCCGCTACCTTTACAATCCCGATACCGATCCCGAGGCCTGCCGCCGCTATCTTCGCACGCTATTTAAGTCCGGCACGCAATTCAAGGCCGGCGCGCCCGCTGTTGAAGCGGCCCTGGCCAATGCCAGCCGCATTCTGCCGATCGTCACCACCGCGCACCTGCCCTCGGCTGCCAACAATACATACTGGCCGGAGATCTACACCAACCAGCCGATGGTGGATGCGAAGAAGGACAATCCGTACGGCGATACGCCTTCGCCCAAGACGTTTCAGAATTCGAGTCCGCTCGACCCGCAACTGTTTTCGCGCATGAGCGATTTCGCCGATGAGTTGCTGAAGGGTGAGCGCGGCGGAAAGTATTCGCCTGTCGAAGTGGCCCAGTGGCTGGAGGATCTTTCGGCCGCCGCCATGAACAACCTGGCGCAGACGGCCGGCCTGCGCGGTCCGGAATACTCCAGACTGGCCATCGATGTGGACGTTCAGATTGGCCTCGGCCGGTTCTTTGCGGCGAAGTTCCGCGCGGGCGTGCTATACGCGATCCACGAGCGCACCGGAGATCGCGCCGCCCTGGAGCAGGCACTCAAAACGTATCGCGATGCCAGGGCGATCTGGGCTCGAATCGCAGCGCGGACGAAAGGCGTCTACGTTGCCGATATCACGGTGGGTGAACACCCGTGGCTGCGCGGCCATTGGAGCGACCGGCTTCCGGCCATTGACGACGACATCGCGCGGATGGAACAGCGGCTGGAATCGGCCAAGACTGTTGACGGCGGGGTGGCGATTCGCACGGCGATCCGCACGGCGATCGAAGAAGCGCTCGGGCATCCGTCGCGGGACTTATCCGGATTCCGTCACAAGGCGCCAGCGAAGTTCCATCCCAAAGAACCCCTGCCCGTGGAGATTGCCGCGGAGGGGCTGAAACTGGCCTCGGCGCGGCTCTACTACCGCCACGTGAATCAAGGCGAACGCTGGCAGTCGGCGGACATGCAGGCGCGCGGCGGCGCGTTCCATGCGGCGATTCCGGCGGAGTACACGAATGCACCGTTCCCGCTGCAGTATTACTTCGAGTTGAAGGGCGGGCCGCGGGAGGCCTGGTTGTATCCGGGGTTCAAGCCGCAGTTGACCAATCAGCCCTATTTTGTGGTGCGGCAGGCGTGAGCGCCGTTACTGGACCGATGGCTGCCGCACCAGTTTCGTCCGCACCAGCTTCGCCAAAGCCGCGATGAAGCGCGGTGAACTGTTGAGGCCGGGCATCAGGCGGAAATCGGCGATGCCCAGGCGCCCGGCCATCTGCCGGTATTCGATGTCGATCTCGTGCAGCGTCTCCACGTGATCCGAGACGAATGAAATGGGCACGACCAGAATATGGCGGCAGCGCGCCGACGCCAGTCGCTCCAGGGTTTCCGCCATGGAGGGCGCCAGCCACCTGGATGTTCCCACCTTGCTCTGGTAGCAGAGGTGGCGCCTGCCGGGCCAGCCTCCCCGCGCCCACACCAGATCGCAGGTGCGCTCCACCTGTTCCTGATAGGGATCGCCTGCTTTCACCACGGAGACCGGCAGGCTGTGCGCGCTGAACACAAAGTCGAGGTCCGCCACCGGGTGTGGGAAGGCTGCCAGAGACTGGTTCACCGCCGCCGCCATGGCCTCGATGAAATCCGGGTCGGTGTGGTATTCGCGAACCACATGCACCTTTGGGCGCCATCCGTCGGAAAGCGGGAAGCGGCGGTTCCACTCATTCAAGCTGCTGCCGGTGGTGGTTCGCGAGTACTGTGGATACAGCGGCAGCAACACGATTTCCTCGGGTGCCTGCAGCCGCAGTTTTTCGATGGCTTCCCCGGTGAACGGATGCCAGTAGCGCATGGCCACCACCACGCGCGCGTCCATTGCGCCATGATTGCTCCGCAGTTCGCGTTCGAGCGCCGCGGCCTGGCCCAAGGTATGTTCCAGGATGGGCGAACGGCCTCCGATTTCGGCGTAATGGCCGCTAACGTGACGCGCCCGCGATCGGGCGATCAACCGCGCCAGGGGCCGCCGGGCGATGGAACTCAGCGGGAAGTCGATAATGTCCGGATCGCTGAACAGGTTGTAGAGAAACGGCTCCACGGCGTCGCACGAATCGGGACCCCCGAGTTGAAACAGAACCACGCCAATGCGGCGGCCGGCAGTATTGAGATCGGACATTCCACTGAGCACGAGTCTACCTCATTGGTGGAGATTCACGACAGCACCATACCCTTAGCCCTCGGCGCCGCTCTCCATGCTGGAGACGGTCATTACGCTGCGTCCGAAGTCCGAATGGCCGCGCGTGAACACCTGGTACGCCTGGGCTCCCCGGCGTGCTGGCGCTGCGCTGACGCGCTGGCACTACCCCTCGTTGCCGTTGGCGACCAGCAGCAGCCGGCTATTCACGCCGCAATGCAACCATCGGGTCCACGCGCATCGCGCGCCGAGCGGGAACATACGACGCCAGCAGAGCCACTCCTACCAGCACCAGGGCCGATATGGCGAGCGTGACAGGATCCCATCGGCGCACTTCGAAGAGGAAGCCGGAGATCAGCCGCGTAGTTGCGAGGCCTGCACTGAGCCCTACGCCGACCCCGAGCAGTGTCCAACCCGCCGCTTGGCTGAGAATCATCGCAAACAAAGAGGCCGGTTTCGCCCCCAGCGCCATGCGGATCCCGATCTCGCGGGTGCGCCGGCTAACGGCATAAGCTTGCACGCCGTATATCCCCACGGCTGCAAGAAGCAGTGCCAGACCGGCGAAGAGGCTTACCAGCCAACTGCGGAAGCGGGGCGTCGCCACCGATTGCGCCACCATCTGGTCCACCGTCTGCAAATGGAAGAAGTAAGCCTTGCTGGAATCGATCGGAGGCATGTTCAAGACGACGTTCCGGACCACCGGAACCAGCCCAGCCGGATTGTGGCTGACTCGTGCAACATAGGTAACGCGATCACCCACATCCTGATGGAGGGAGTAGTAAAACGTCGGAGGAGGAAGCGAATCCAAACTGAATCGGGTGTCCTTGGCGATCCCCACGATTACGCAACCCGAAGGAGGGGAGTTACTGGAAATGTCAATCTGACAACGAGGAGCATTGACATGTTTGCCGACCGCATCCCCGCCAGGGAATAACAGGTGTGCCATCGTCTGATTCACGATGAGTGCCTTCGAGCCAGGTATCGAGTCGGTTGCCGGGCCGAAATTGGAGCCCTCCACAACCGGCGCACCCATGGCATCGAAATACCCTGAGCTCACGTGCGCCATGGAGGTAGACGAAGGCAGTTGTTTTCCTTCAATCTCGACACCCCAACCGCCGGCTTCCTCGGTCAACGGAAAAGCATTGGAGGCTCCTACGGCTTGGATTCCAGGGACGGATTGCAGCCGCCGTTCCAACTCTTCAAACCAGAGAGTCTGCCGTTGCCAGCGCTGGCGATTCTCCGCTGGAGTCAACGGGTGGCGGCTGGCGGCAATTTCGAGTGGACTCGGCAGCTCGACATCGAAAGTGAGCCGGTTCTCCGCCCGAAAACCAGGATCGACGGCCGTGAGTTTCACGAAACTGCGTATGAGCAACCCGGAACTCATCACCAAGACCATAGCCATGGCGACCTCGGCGGTCACCAGCATCTGCGAAATTCCAAGTCGCCGGGTGTTCCGGTTGCCGGAGGAGCCTTGCAGTGCGGGATTCAATTCCAGCCCGGTGGAGCGCCACGCCGGGGCCAAGCCGAATGCCGCGACCGAAAGGATGGAGGCGAGCAGCGTAAAAGCGACGACGCCCGGATCGAGCAGGTCCGCGCGCCACCGCATCACATCTTGCAGAGTGGAGATGGGTAGCACAAACGATCCCCAGAAGCGAAGCAGCCGTAATGACCCAGCCGCCAACAGCCAGCCGAATCCGCCACCTATCGGCGCCAACAGGCCGCTCTCGGTGAGCAGTTGAGCCATCAGCCGCCCGCGCGACGCTCCCAGCGCCAAACGGACTGCGATTTCATTTTCGCGCGCCCCCGATCGCGCCAGCAGCAAATTAGCGGCGTTGGCGCAGGAAATCAATAACAAACAACCCACGGCGACCCACAACAACAACAAGGCAAGGTGGCCGTTGGCCTGGAAATGTTCTGTCAGCGGAGCTACTCTGATTTCCCAGCCCCGATTCGATGCCGGATATGATTGAGCTTCCTGTGTGGCCAACGTGTTCATAGCGGCCTGGGCCTGTTGCAGGCGGATTTCCGGCTTGAGCCGTCCAATCACACGGAAACGGCGGGCCACCCTAAGGTTCATTGGATCGGCGGACAACGGCTGCTGCGGAGTCCAGACATCAGTGGTCTGGTCAAACTCAAAGCTCGGCGGCAGTATCCCGATCACAGTGTACGACGCGTAAGCGCCCCCCTTTTCCCGCATGGGTCGGCCCATTGCACGGAGGTCGCCGCCGAAATGACGTTGCCAGAAATCGTAACTCAGCACGACAACGTCGCCATGTCCCTGCGCCGTATCCTCCCGGGTGAAGGTGCGGCCCGCAAACGGATGCACGCCGAGCATGGGGAAAAAGTTGTCCGAGACATCGCGATTGGCCAGGTGCACTCCCTGGCCGGCAACCGTCCCGCTGTTGTCCCAAGTGGTTTCGTGATTCCCGCCGACCGCCGCAAACTCTTCGAAAACCCGCCCCAGTTGTGGTTTCCATTCCTCCAGTTCGAGCCCCGAAACGCCGCTGTTGAAAGGGCCGGCCTGACCTTTGCCGGTCGAGACGAACACCAGCCGGTTAACTTGGGGAAAAGGCAGAGGCCGGAGGACCGCGGCATACACCAGGCTGAAAATCGCGCAATTCGCACCAATTCCCAACGCGAGCGTGATCACGATAACTGCTGAAAATCCGGGGTTCTTCCACAGCGTTTGGAATCCAAAGCGAAGATCCTGACAAAGGCTGTCGATTCCAGATTTCATCACAGTGATGACGGCTCCCACGCCCGTGGCCTGCTCCATCGTGGCCTGCCTCAGGGTCAAGGTCGGAGAGTTTTCCGGATTCCCGGCGAGCGCGACTTCTTCGGCCATCTTGGCCAGACCAAAGTCCAGCACCTTGACCGTGCCGTCGGGTCTGATCTTGATGTTGCCGGGCTTGAGGTCGCGGTGAACGATCCGCTTTTCATGGGCGGCCTCGAGCGCTTCGCCGATCTGT
>Ga0209862_1000480_pt1 | contig 14534 bp, 11 predicted proteins | sample OrgsoiDNA_201061_FD_185809 | JGI IMG/M metagenome (GOLD analysis project Ga0209862, IMG submission 185809) | Permafrost soil microbial communities from the Arctic, to analyse light accelerated degradation of dissolved organic matter (DOM) -... | ecosystem: Environmental > Terrestrial > Soil >... | reverse complement strand
AGTCCCGTGCACCTGGACTTCACGGCCGAAGCGGGCGACGGCAAATTGAGCAAGCCGGGCGACATCGTCTACAACTTCGACAAGAGCTTGTACCGCACCGACGCCAAGCCGAATCCGTCGCCGGCGCATATCGCCAAGGCGATCGCGCTGCTGCAGTCGGCCAAGCGGCCGATCATCGTGTCGAGCACCGGCGTGTTCTATAGCAAAGCGTGGGACGCGCTGCGCCAGTTCGCCGAGAAGACGCAAATTCCCGTGGTCGAATCGGGGGCCATGCGCGGCCAGTTCCCGGACGACCATCCGCTGTCGGCCACCTGCGCGCCGAACGCGCTGGCCAGTGCCGACGTGGTCATGCTGATCGGCCAGTACTGCATGCCCAACATCGGCGAGTACGCCTTCGGGCCGGACGCGCACTACATCCGCATCGACCCGGCGGCCGAGGACATCGGCCGCAACATCCCGATCGAGGTCGGCATCGTCAGCGATGAAAAGGCCGCGCTGGAAGTGCTGCTGCGCGACGCGCCGGCCATGCGCCACGACGACTGGGTCGCCGAGGTCGCGGCCGCGCGCAAGGCCTTCGAGGCCGAGAACGACGCCATCTACAAGCAGGTGCTGGGCTACAAGGACGCGGTCCATCCGGCCGTCATCGCCAAGGAGCTGGCCGACTTCCTGTACCGCGGCGCGATCCCGAAAGAGCAGACGCTGATCGGCTCCGGCGGCTTCGGCATCGCGCGCTACACGCGGCGCTGGCTGCGCGCCTACCGGCCGGCGCAGATCATGAACGGCCAGTACCAGTTCGGCACCGTCGGCGCCGATGTCGGCTACGCGGTCGGCGCCGGCGTCGCGGTCAAGGAGGGCATAGGCGCGCAGGCCGCGTACAAAGGCCATCCGACCATCACCATCATGGGCGACGCCTCGTTCGGCTACTCGGGCATGGAGATCGAGACGCTGGCCAAGCTGCGCATCCCGGCCATCATCATCGTCTACAACAACAACGCCTGGGGTACCTGGTATTTGCAGGACGACGAGCCGCGCATCGTGCCGATGCACCTGTTCCAGGAGAATATCCGCTACGACAAAATGGCCGAGGCGCTGGGTGGCCACGGCATCTACGTCACCAAGCCGGAGGAGTTCACCCCGGCCTTGAAGAAGGCCTGGAAGACCGCCGTCGACACTGGCATGCCGACCGTGATCAACGTGCAGGGCAAGAAGGAATACTGGCAGCGCGAGAAATTCCCGCCCGGTTTCCTCGGCAAGGTCGAACCCGGCGTGACGTCCTACTACCACTGAGGCGCGCATGGATCAGCAATCTTCCGATGCGGTGCTGGACGTCGACATCGTTGATGACAGCGACGGCCTCGATACGGTCGGCGCCGCGCTGCGCCAGTACGCGCTGCGCGGCGTGTTCTCGGACTACCGCATGGAGCGCCGCAAGAACGGCGTGGCCGAGTACAACTTCGGCTGGCTGTACGGCCAGCCGTTCACGCTGACGGCGGACCTGAAGCAGCGCCGCCTGGTGCTGGTCGATCTGCTGCCCGCCGTGGCGCGCGACTCGATGATGCACAAGGAGCTGCGCGCGTTTTTGAAGGGCCGCGCGGCCGCCGAGGTGCCCGAGCACCGGCGCGTCGATCCGCAACGGGCGACGGCGGCGGCGCGGCTGCGCGACGGCGTCGTCTCGCTGGAGCTGGCGCTGGCAGGCGATCAGCAACACGACTATGACTACGGCGCGCGCAAGATCATCAACCTGGCCCACGAACTGTTCCTGTTCATGAACGAGTACTGGGCCGACTATATGTGGGAAAACTTCCGCTTGAATATGGAGTAGAAAATGAAAAAATTCAGCAGCAGATTGAAGACCGTCGCCATCGTGCTGGCGGCGCTGGCCGCCGTGCCGGCCAGCCAGGCCGTGTTCGGCGCCGACGCGCCCAAGCCGGCCGCCGCCGTCGACGAGAGCGGCGATCCGTCGCCGTTCCCGCCGGGACCGAACGCCATGCTGGTCAAGCAGACCTGCTCGGCGTGCCACACGCCGAACGTGATCGTCACCCAGACCTTCGACGAAAAAACCGCGCGCAAGCTGTACCAGAAGATGATGGGCGAGAGCCCGGACACCGAGCGTGGCAAGAAGATCGTCACCTACCTGTCGACGGTGCTGGGCGAAAAAGAGTAAGCAAAAAAGTCAGGCCGTTAAGATAAAGCCCGCACCAGCCTGAACGCGTTCAAGACCGCGTTTGGTGCCGGCGCGGGCTTTTACCGTTTGCGCGGGCCGGCGGCCGTTCAGCCCTGGCCGCGCCGGCGCAGTTCTTCCATATAGTTGTAGATCGTGTAGCGCGACACGCGCAGCGCGGCGGCCGCGCGCTCGACGCCGCCTTTCACGATAAACAGGCCGCGCCGCTGCATTTCGCGCACGGCCGCGATCTTGTCTTCGCGCGTCATGGCCGACAGCGGCACGGCGTCGCTGATAATTTCCTGCATCAGCGTGTCCATCTGCGGCGCGCCTTCCGGCGCCGGCGGCGCCTCCATCTCGCGTATCGGCTTGAGCATCTGCTCCAGCCAAGCATGCGCCATCTGGAAGGTCGAGATGTCGGCGTTCAGGCACAGCGTCGCGAAGGGCACGCCGGTGGTATCGCGGAAGATGGCCGACGCCGATTTCAGCTGGCGGCCCGAGGCCAGCACCGTGAAGTAATCGTCGACCACCGAGTGCGCGGCGCCATGCGCCGAGACGGCGGTCGTGGCGGCGGCGAAGCCGCGGTCGTTCTGCGGCCCCTCCAGCACGGAACTGCCGACGGCGCGGTTGGAGATATGGCCGTTGGCGATGGCGATCACCGACTGCTCGGGGCGGCCGACGTCGTGCAGCACCACTTCCAGATGCGGTCCCGCCATCGAGGCCAGCATCGGCACGACGGCGCGCAGGGCGTTGATCACGGCGGCGCGCTCGGCCAGCACGGCCGCCGATGCGGGAGCTGGCGCGGCGCTGCGTTTGCGCCGCGGCGGCGCGGCTGGGGAGGCTGTTTTCATTTTGCTGGTCGTCTGACGCTTCAACGGATTGTTGAAAATTATTCTATGCGTATCTTAACGCGCTGCCTGCGCCGCGGTCCAGCGTTCGTATCGCGATGCTGAGAATACCCGGCACGGCGAGCCGGCCGTGCGAACAACAAAATGTGGATGGAAACAATCCGATACAGGTATTATTCAACAAAATGTTTACGTCGACGGCCCGCCTGCCTATAATTTCTTTTTCTAAACGCGGACACCAGGAAGCACATGAGCGGCATCGACGACCACCACCAGGACCAGGCCAGCGTGGCGCGCCGGACATTTTTGCAGCAATCGGCGGGACTGGGCTTGGGGCTGGCGGCGCTGGGCCTGAGCGGTGGGGCGGCCTCGGCGGCTTCGGCCTCGACGTCATCCGGACTGGCGGCCGCCGGTGGCCCGCGCGCGGCGCGGCCGCTGATCATCGACGCACTGGGCGGCATCGACAATCCCAACTTGCCGCAGGCCGAACGCGACGACCCGCGCACCATGGGCATCGACGCGCGCGCGCTGGCCGACGCCAGGGCCGCCGGCCTGAGCGCCTTCAACATGACCGTCGGCTATGTCTACGGCGACGACGACCCTTACCAGCAAAGCATCCGTGAAGTGGCGGCGTGGGACGCGCTGATCGCGCGCCAGCCGGACGCGCTGCTGAAGGTGCTCAAGGCGGCCGACATCGTCCGCGCGCGCGACAGCGGCCGGCTCGGCGTGATCCTCGGTTTCCAGAACGCCGCCATGATGGGCGAGGATGCGCACTGCGTCGACACCTTTGCGCAGCGCGGTGTGCGCGTGATCCAGCTGACCTACAACGGCGCCAACCAGCTTGGCGACGGCGCGATGGCGCCGGCCAATCGCGGCCTGTCGCCGTTCGGCCGCGAAGTGGTGCAGGCGCTGGACCACAACCGCGTGCTGATCGACTTGAGCCACAGCGGCGAGCGCACCTGCCTCGACGCCGCCGCCGCGTCGGTGCGGCCGGTCGCCATCACGCACACCGGCTGCCGCGCCGTCGCCGATCTGCCGCGCAACAAGAGCGACCGCGAGCTGCGCATGGTGGCCGAGCGGGGCGGCTTTGTCGGCATCTATTTCATGCCCTTCCTGGCCGCGGGCCGGCAGCCGATGGCGGCCGACCTGGTGGCGCATATCGAGCATGCGCTCCAGGTGTGCGGCGAGGACCACGTCGGTCTCGGCACCGATGGCACGGTGTGCGCCATCGACGACATGCCCGGCTATCTGCGCGCGCTGGAACAGGAGGTGCGCGAGCGGCGCGCCAGCGGCGTCGGCGCGACCGGCGAGCGGGCCGACATCGTGCCCTTCCTGCCCGATCTGAGCGGCCCGGAAAAATTCTGGACCCTGGCCGACCTGCTGGCGCGGCGGGGCCACAGCAGCAGCCGCATCGAGAAAATTTTGGGACTCAATTTCCTGCGCGTCGCCGGCGACGTCTGGGGCTGACCGCGTGCGCCCGGCGCGCGCCATTTTTTACATATAAGGAATCGCATGGCTCAAATATCGGCAGCATCGGCAGCATCGGCAGTATCGGTCGCATCGACACCGACATCGGCTCGCGGAAAATTATCCGCCATCGCCGGCGCGGCCGCCTTGCTCGCTTGCGCGCTCGGCCACGCGGCCGACGCACCGCCTGCGGCCACTCCTGCGGCTACTACCGCCGCCACTCCCGAACCGGCCGCGCACAAGCTCGACCGCCTGGCCGGCAAGGCCGAAGGCGTCGTCGTCTATCGCGGCGCCACGCTGATCGACGGCACCGGTGCGGCGCCGCGCGGCGACATGGCCATAGTCGTCGACGGCGATACCATCGAGTCCATCGTGCCGGCCGCGCAGCTCGACGCGTCGCCCATCGCCGGCGCCCGGGTCTACGACGCGCGCGGCCTGTACGCGATGCCCGGCCTGATCGACTCGCACGTGCATTACGCGACGCGGCCGGACCGTCCCTACGCCGAGGCGGAGTTGCAACGCAATGTCTACGGCGGCGTGACCGGCGTGCGCGACATGGCCGGCGATGCGCGCGAACTGGCGTCGTTGTCGCGCGCCGCGCTGCTCAACGAGATCCCGGCGCCGGATATTTTCTACGCGGCGCTGGTGGCCGGCCCGAGCTTCTTCCAGGACCCGCGCACGCAGGTCGCTGCGCTTGGCATGCGGCCCGGCGAGGTGCCGTGGCTGTACGCCGTGACCGGGCAGACCGACCTGTCGCTGGCCATCGCGCAGGCGCGCGGCACCGGCGCCACCGGCCTGAAAATCTATGCCAACCTGCCCGGCCCTTTGGTCCGAAAACTGATCGCCGAAGCCAAACGCCAGCACTTCCCGGTCTGGACCCATCAGCAAGTCTATCCGGCCACGCCCTATGATTCGCTGGGCGCGACCACGGTGTCGCACGTGTGCATGGTGGCGCGCTATGTGCGCGAAGCGGGCAAGGCGCAGTACGGCCACGGCGGCGAACCGTCGTACGCCGGCATGACGGCGGCCGATCCCGGCATCGTCAAATACGTCGCGGCGCTGGCCAGGTCCGGCACCATCATGGACGCGACGCTGAACGTGTATGCGCCGGACGGCCCGCACTGCCCGCTGGCGCTGGCCGGCGACATCACCCGCGCCATGCACCGGGCCGGCGTGAAGATCATCGCCGGCACCGATTCGGACGCCATCGTCGACGATCCCTATCCCATCCTCGACCGCGAGCTGCAAAAGCTGGTGCAATACGCGGGCCTGACGCCGGCCGAGGCGCTCGTCGCCGCCACCGCCAACGCGGCGATCGCGCTGGGCAAGCAAGACCAGTTCGGCACGCTGGCCGTGGGGAAATTGGCCAACATGGTGTTCCTCAAAAATGATCCGCTGCAGGACATCGGCAACGTGCGCTCGGTGGTGCTGACGGTCAAGCGCGGGCACCAGTTCGCCCGTGCCGACTATCACTTCACGCCGCTGCCGGCGCACGACGACTGACGCGGAATTCAGCGCGACCAGCAAGCCGGCATCGACTGCCGGCTTTTTTTGCGCCGTGCCTATCGCATCGCCGTGTCACGCAATGTAAATCGAGGTAAGTGTTAGACAACACTTCGATACAAAATGGCCTCGCGCCGCAATTTGCCAGACACATGCGATTGCGACGATAGGTGCAATGAAAATACCTCTCCCGGCCACTCCCCGTTCCGTCAACATCGTTCCGCGCCTGATGCGCAGCAGCTTGTATTTGCTGGCCTTCTTCCTGTTTTGCTTCAGCTACTGGATACACCGCTATTTCGGCAAACCGGACCTGGACCAGATCACCTACCACCTCAATTTCGGCCTGGAGCTGGCGCGCACGACGGACCCCGCGCTGACGCGGAGGTTTATTCGATGGTGCGTACTGGTGCCGCTGGTCTTGCTGGCATTGCTGTCGTATTGCGAGCCACGCGTGTGGCGCGCCATTGCGAAGATACCGCGGCGTTTTCACGCGCTGTTTTACCGCCTCCACAAGTGGTTCCCGCAACTGCTGATCCTGGGCGCGACGACCTTCTGGATGTGCGACGTCTCGGCATTGAAGTACGTGACCGCCAACTTCGGGCCGGATTATTTCGGCGCCAATTACGTGCGTCCCGGATCGGTCAAACTGGTGGCCGGCAAGCCGAAGAACCTGATCCTGATTTACGTCGAAAGCCTGGAGCAGGGCTACTCCGCCAGCGCCACCTTCGGCCGCGATCTGCTGGCGCCGTTGACGGGACTGCACGGCACCAGTTTCCCCGACTACGAGCAGGCGCCGGGCACCGGCTGGACCATCGCCGCGATCGTGGCGACGCAGTGCGGCGTGCCGCTGGAGCGCGTCACCGTTTTCGACGGCAACACGCAAGGCGAGATGATCAACTCCTTCCTGAAGAGCGCCGTCTGCCTGCCGGACTTGCTGGCCGAGCAGGGCTACCACAACGTCTTCATGGGCGGCGCCTCGACCAGCTTCGCCGGCAAGGACAAATTCCTCAACCAGCACCATTACCACGAAGTCTACGGCCGCGAGGAGTGGCTCAAGAGCGGCGCGCAGCAAAGCGATATGAATGGCTGGGGCCTGTACGACGCCGACCTGTTCAGTCGCGCGCGAACCAAGCTGCGCGAGCTGTCGGCCAGGCACGAGAAGTTCGACCTGACACTGCTCACCGTCGACACGCACGAGCCGGAGGGACACCTGTCGGCCAGCTGCGCGAAGGATGGCTACGCCGCGTTCGACGGCGTGGTGTCATGCACGGCCCGCGAAGTCGCCGACTTCGTCCGCTACGCCAAGGACAACGGCTATCTGGAGGACACCAACATCGTCATCCTTGGCGACCACCTGTCGCGCAAGAATCCGCTCACCGCGCAACTGGAGCAACTGCCCGAGCGCACCATCTTCAACAGCTTCATCTCGAACGACACGCCGGTACCGAACCGCACGCGCCTGCTGCACTTCGACTTGATGCCGACGATACTGGAGTTCACCGGCTACACGGTGCCGGGCGGGCGCATGGGACTCGGCTACAGCGGCTTCAACGAGCATACGCTGCAGCCGCCCAAGGACCGGCTGGCGGAGATGGACAAGGACCTGCTGAACCGCTCCGACAAGTACATGGCCTTGTGGGCGGAATCGGACGATTAGCGGGTCGGCGTTGTGGCGCCCTGCGGGCACGGGCGGTTCGGCCATCCGCAGCGCATGGAATCGTGAGGCATCGAAGCGCCTGAAACAGAAAAGCCCGCAAGCTTGATGCTTGCGGGCTTATTCATGGCCGTTGCGGATATGCGACGGCGGCGGCCGGCGTGGGCCGGAACGTCTAGATCGCAAGTTGGCAGGCTGCGGCGCCGCTGCTTGCACAGGACGAAGGCTGCTGGCCTCAGGCGCGCCGCGCCAGCGCCGTCGCCGCGCGCACGGGGCGCGGCTGGCGTGTCGGCAGCAGTGATACGCCGGCCGGCTGCTTGCCCTGCGCGCCGGCCTGCGGCGGCAGCTTGAACACTTCCAGCGCCTTGGCCACGGCCTGCGCCTGCACGTCCAGCACACCGGTGGCGACCGACGCCTCTTCGACCATTTGCGCGTTCTGGCGGGTCACCTCGTCGAGCTGCATGATGGCGTCCTTGACCTGCTTGGCGCCGCTGCTTTGTTCGCGCGTCGAGCCGCTGATCTCGCCCATGATGGCGGCGACCCGGCCGATGGCGGCGATCACCGCGTCCATGTCCTGGCCGGCCGCGCTGGCCATGTTGGCACCGGTCGCTATCTTGCCGGCCGACGTGTCGATCAGCGCCTTGATATCCTTGGCGGCGGCCGCGCTGCGCTGGGCCAGGTTGCGCACCTCGCTGGCGACGACGGCGAAGCCGCGTCCGCTCTCGCCGGCGCGCGCCGCCTCCACCGCCGCGTTCAGCGACAGGATGTTGGTCTGGAAGGCGATGCCGTCAATCAGGCTGATGATGTCGACGATCTGGCGCGACGAGGCGCTGATGTCGTTCATCGCCGTCACCACCTGCGCCACGGCCACGCCGGTGCGTTCGGCCAGGGCGGTCGCCTCGCTGGCCACGCCGCTGGCGGTGTTGACGTTGTCGGCCGTCTGGCCGACCGTGTCGGTGATCTGGCCCATGTGCGCCGACGTCTGTTTCAGGTTGGCGGCCTGCGCCTCGGTGCGCTCCGACAGGTCAGTGTTGGCCGCGCGCACCAGCGTGGTGGTGCTGCGGGTCAGCGTGAAATTGCTGCGGATGTCGACCAGGATCGACGCCAGGTTCAGGTTCAGCTGGCGCACGAAGGCTTGTAGCTGGCCCAGTTCGTCGTGGCGGTCGACCGCCATGCGCGTGGTCAGATCGCCGCCGGCCAGGATGCGGGCGGCGTTGATGCTGGCCTGGATGGGGGCGACCACGGCGTGGTGCAGATTGCGCCAGCCGTACAGGGCCAGCGCCACCATCAGCAGCGCCTGCAGGTGCACGGCAGTGTCGGAATAGGGCAGCAGGGCATGGGCGGCGATGGACAGCGCCAGTACCGCCATGCTGCCGAAGCACAGGGCCAGCCGCTGCGCCAGCGTGATGTCGCGCAGCGCATGGGCCAGCCTGCGCCAGCCGCGCGCGGCCTCGCCGCCGCGCACGATGCGCACGCCGGCCGGGTTGGCGCCCCTGACGGTGCGGTAGAGTTGTTCGGCCTCGTCGATCTGTGTACGCTTGGGCTTGGTGCACACCGACATGAAGCCGGTCGTCGTGCCCCGTTCGATCACCGGCGTGACGTTGGCGATGCACCAGAAGTAGCCGCCGTCCTTGCGGCCATATTTGACCAGGCCGCGCCACGGCTCGCCCGACAGCACGGTGCGCAACATGTCGGCGTCGACTTCGGCGGGCATGTCGGAATGGTAGAGCGAATTCTGCGGGCGCCCGAGCAGCTCCCCGTCCGCGTAGCCGCTGGCGTCGGTGAAGGTGGAGTTGGCGTAGGTCAGGCGGGTGTGGAGGTCGGTGGTGGTGACGATGGGCTTGCCGTCTTCAAGAACGGTTTCGCGGCCGGCCGCCTGAGGGGTGCTGCGCATGTGAAATCCTGTACAGAGGGGGTTGACGAAGATGGCAGCATACTAACAGACTTAAGTGTTAATTAATTTCTTGATAGTATGGCTTTTGCACGCGCGCAACAAATTGCGACGCCGGTGGGCGGTGGCGCGGGCGCCTGGTCGGGCTTGAGAAGCTGTCAACAGAGCGTAAAGCCGCGTAGAATTACAGCCATCGTGGACCCGGTTCCATAGGCGGGGGAAGGTATTCCTTGTCCAGTTGGCTGCTTAAAGCCGCTGGCACGCGGAGCGATAATACTGACTATGCAAGGTGCAATTTTTATCCAAGTTTCGAAAGCGAATTATGATTTTAGGCCTGGTGAGTATGCAAAGGAATCGCGGTCCATGGTTGGTCGAGTGGTTCGCCTTCCATTATATGATCGGATTTCGCAAGTTTTATTACTACGCGCACCTGTGCGATGACAACACCTCCGAGATAATATTGAAATTGCAAAAACGACTGGATATCAGCGCCCTCGTCGTGAGCACGCAAGAAAATAAAGTGCAACTGATGGCTTATCAGCATGCCTGCGAAAATCATATGGATGAAGTCGATTGGATGTGCTTCATCGACGGCGATGAATTCATTTTCCCGACGAATGCCAACACGATGCAGGAAGCGTTATGGCCTTACAATCATTTGCCGATTTCGGCGATAGGGGTTTATAACGCCAACTTCGGGAGTTCCCATCATTTGACCGAACCCGACGGGCTGATCGTCGAAAACTTCCGGATGCGGGCCAATCTCGAAGGATTCCTTTCCCACCGGCGCGTGAAAAGTATAGTCAAAGGCCGGCAAAAAATCGGCACCAGCCTGTGCAGCAATGTTTTTGCTACCCCGCTAGGTACGGTCGACGAAAAAATGCGCCCGATTACTCGCGGCTATATTCCCGACCATGTTCCAAGTTATGATCAATTCAGGTTTAATCATTATCCCTGCCAAAGTCGCGAATATTACGAAAAATTCAAGCGCTTTAGCGGACATGCGGATGCCAACAAGGACGCTGAGCGTAAAGAATCTTGGTGGGAAAATTTCGACACGAACGACGAGTTCGATACATCCATGGAGCGCTTTAAGGAACAGTTGCACGCCACGATAGCGGAATTGACGGCGGCAATGGAAGCCTGAGTTTGATCAAGCCTTGGCGCCAGGGAATGAATGTTGCGGACAGATTAGGAGTGGAATGAAGATTAACCTGGTGATGATCAATAAATATCCCGGCAAAGCGGTCTGGACTTTTGAAGATATGATGCGTGCCCTGATGCACCTTCTGCTGCAGGCCGGATTTGACGCTCACATTACCGTCAATCATATCGAGGAAGGCGCGGTGAACATTCTGTTTGGCGTAGGTTCCGTCTTGAGCCACGCCTATTCGGACATCGCTTCCGCCGCAGGCACTGCAAGTTGTATCATATTCAATTGCGAACAGCTGGAAAGCAGTTCGATACTGGTGACGGACGAATACGTCAATTTTTTGTCGAACTATATCGTTATGGATTGGTGCCAGGCAAACATTGAGGCGATCAAGCGCAAAGTGACTGTCGCACGGCCGATTTTCGAAATGCCGGTTTTTCCCACCTTTAGCATCATCAATGCCGCGCCACGGCCTGCGGAACTTCAATACGACCTGGGATTTTATGGTGGTAACCAGCTTCGGCGCAGAAAAATAATTGAGGAATTGAGGCAGGAATCGATCAGCGTCAAGCTTATCCAGAATAGTTTCGGAGACGTCCTCAATGAAAAGCTGATGGATTGCAGATACGTCCTGAATATCCATGCCTACGAAACCGATTTGCTTGAAATCAATCGGTGTTTGCGGCCGATGGCGATGGGCATTCCTATTATTTCCGAAAGTTCGACGCTGCCGGCCTCCGGCGACTGGGACGACAGCGGTATTTTGTTTGCCGCCACCGACGGCTTCGCTAAATCGGTCAAGAAGATTCTGTCAGATCAGGATAATTATATAAGCGCTTCCAGGAACGTGATTCAATTCACTAACCGGGCGGACAATGCCGCCAGGGTCGGGGCGGTCATGCAAAGCGCGCTGGCGCAGTTGCCGATCTAAGAATTCTATTTTCGATGAAGGTGAGTGCGACGGCGTGCTGCTCCTCATTTTAACAATCCGGGTATTTGCTTAAGGAGTTCTGTAACGTGGCCATTCAGCTTTTTGTCCCTCATTTTCGTGTGGAAGAATGTTTGGAGGGGATTCGTGAATGCCTGGAAAAGGGCTGGACGGGTCTCGGATACAAAACCCTGGAAATGGAAAAATCATGGTCTGACTATACCGGCCTGCCACATTCACACTTCTTGAACTCGAATACATCCGGACTTCATCTTGCGCTGCATCAGTTCAAGACTGAAATGGGTTGGAGCGATGAGGATGAAGTTATCACGACGCCGCTTACATTTGTCGCCACAAATCATGCGATTGTCATCTCCAATTTGGCGCCGGTTTTTGCCGATATCGATGAGACGCTATGCATGTCGCCCGACGATTTGCTGCGTAAAATCACGCCGCGCACCAGGGCCGTCATTTTTGTGGGTCTGGGCGGCAACGTCGGTAGATACCCTGACGTGGTACGCATCTGCAAGGAACGCGGCCTGATATTAATACTGGACGCCGCGCATATGTCGGGAACCCGGCTGGCAGGAAAACATGTCGGCGCGGAAGCCGATTGCACGGTGTTTAGCTTTCAGGCAGTAAAGAATCTACCGACGGCGGATTCCGGTATGATTTGTTTTAATAGCGCCGAACGCGATGACCGGGTCCGAAAGCTGACCTGGCTCGGCATCAACAAGGATACTTATTCGCGTACCGTTAGCCAGGGCGCGTACAAGTGGATGTACGAGGTTGAGGAAGTCGGTTTTAAATATCACGGAAATTCCATCATGGCGGCCATGGGGCTGGTGGCGCTTCGATATCTGGACCGGGACAATTCCTATAGACGGCAGCTTGCGACATGGTATGAGCGCCAATTGGGCGGTGACGACAAGATACGGTTGATACCCATGGCGGCCGATTGCGAGCCGTCGCGCCACCTGTTCCAGGTGCGCGTGGATAAAAGGGACCAGGTCCTGATGGCATTAAATGAGTTCGAGATTTATCCGGGTGTGCATTATCGCGACAACACCGAGTACAGTCTGTACCGGTATGCGGCAAATCAATGTCCGAACGCCAGCCTGGCCAGCAGCGAAGTCTTGTCGTTGCCCATGCACATGGGCGTCACCGAGCATGACGTCAGGTTTATCTGCGATAAGCTGAAGCTCATCGTGCATCGTCATTGAAGAAGCGTATGAACACCCAGAGCAAGGTCGCCATCGCCGGTCCTTACAAGCATGGGGCAGTCGAACTGCGCCTGATTCGGCAGCCGGATTTAATTCACACTCTGGCATGGCGGAATCGCGACGATGCGCGGATCTGGTTTAAATTTTCAGAAAAATTAAGCATTTCGCAGCATCAGGGCTGGTTCGAGCAATATGACAGCCGCGATGACGATTATCTTTTTATTGTCGAAGTCGAGGGCATCGCTGTCGGGCAGGCGTCCGTTTATGACATCGACCGCCAGACAAAAACCGCCGAGGTCGGGCGGTTTCTTGTATCCCCGGATCATGTCGGCAAAGGTTATATCGATCAAGCCTGCGGGGCGCTAATCGCATTTTGCAAGGAGCAGCTGCAACTGGAATACGTCTTCCTTGAAGTCTTCGAGCAGAATCACCGGGCCAAGCGGATTTATCTGCATCACGGATTTCAAGCGGAAACGACGAAAGACGGTCTGACGCGTATGGGCTTGCGTTTAGATTGATGCGGGTCGGCTATACTGAACCAGCTGGCCATCCCCTTGTCGGCAGCGCTATCGTTCCTCCGCGTAGCCAGCCTCTGTTCGTTTGCACGCTGAATTACCCCGCGCCGGTTGATAAAGCGTCTGCTTGCGGCCATCACATTTTCGATCGCAGCGGCCATGCCACAACGCTGAAAATATTAATGCATTAGGGACATGTCGGATCGCAAAAAAAGGTTTTTGCGCGCGTACGATAAAAACGTTCGTACTCGTTCTTGTGGACCTGTAGTTCATCTTTTTGCAGCCACTTTTCAAGCGCATGCCGATATTCCGGTTTTGACGCAAGTCTGCGCAATTCAGCATCGATGCGTCGCATTGTGCTTAGCCCCCAATCGCTCCGGGTACATAATACGTAGCTGTCGACGAATGGATTGGCGTCCAAGATAGGCACAGTCGTGACATTGTCTGAAAGCTCTCTTTTTTCGATTCCTAGTTTCACCAATTGCGGATATTCTATCGTATAGTCTGAACGTCCAAGATCTATCATACGCAGTGCATTTATGGCGCTGGCACTGCCATTCAATTTGAGATTGAAATTGGTGGCGGACTTCACGATTTCATCAAGTTTTTCGCCAAATGATCTTCCGGCTTGATATTGGCCATTCAGCGTTGGATCATGGCTAAGGGCCGCGAGTGACACGCCGTTCTTCCACTGCGGATGTTGACTGAGTAGTTGTCTGCGCAGTACCAGTTCCGGACCGGGGGTAATCAGTAAGGGAGTCGAATAAGCGACCTGTGCTCTTTCTGGTGTGAGCTGCACGTTAAGCACGCAAAGTGGCTTGTTTGCCTGCATTTCGATCATGACCCTTGGCATCGTCATCAGCGAAAATTTGTGATCGTATTCGGGCAGGGCCTCAATTAATAATTTGAGTAAATTATCACCGATCCCATCCCCCAGGTTTTTGTAATCGGGCGTTCTTGGAACGAAATAAGATGGGGCCATGTCATACACGGCCCAAGTGATGCTTTGTGGTTCGCTTGCGATGGCGGGCTGGTAGAGACCGATGCTGAACAGGACGGTGGCCAGTGCGTGGCGAAATTTCCGCAGGTGGAGGGGCATCAAGCGCACCGGTTCGCTATTCTTTGAGTGAGAGAAAAAGCATTCTGCGAGAGGATGGCTCTTCGACGGATTATTGATGAGTATATCGGATG
>Ga0209862_1000475_pt1 | contig 14593 bp, 10 predicted proteins | sample OrgsoiDNA_201061_FD_185809 | JGI IMG/M metagenome (GOLD analysis project Ga0209862, IMG submission 185809) | Permafrost soil microbial communities from the Arctic, to analyse light accelerated degradation of dissolved organic matter (DOM) -... | ecosystem: Environmental > Terrestrial > Soil >... | reverse complement strand
CACGACGTCGCTGCTGATGGCGAACGCGCCGATCACGCCGTCGAAGCTGAACGAGGCGTCCAGCACTTCCAGGTACAGGAAACCGGCGATGCTGCCGCGCATGACGGTCAGGCCCATGCCGGCATCGCCGTCGTCGCCATCCTCCTCCATCAAGCCGCTCAGCCAGCTGACGCCGACGTAGATCGTCACGCCGACCACGCCGGCCACCAGCACGCTGTAGCGCTCGGCGGCCGGCATCAGCGACACGCAGGCGAACACGGCGATCAAGGTCAGCATCACGCCCAGGCCCACGCTGCCATAGCGCGCCAGCAGCTTTTCGCCGCGGCCCAGCCAGTGCAGCTTTTTGTGGCGGTCGAACAGGAAGCTGAAGAACACCAGCAGCAGGAAGGCGCCGCCGAAGGAGGCCACCTGCGCGTGCGCGCCGCTCAGGTGGGCCGAGTAGATGTCGGGCGTGTTGAGGGCCATATTCCACACGTCGACCAGGCCCAGTCCGGTGGCGAAGGCGACGATCAGCAGCGGGAACAGCAAACGCATGCCGAACACGGCGACGATGATGCCGACGGTGAGGAACAGTTTTTGCCAGAACGGATTCCAGTTGCGCAGCACGGTGGCGTTGACGACGGCGTTGTCGAAGGACAGCGACACTTCCAGCACGCCGAGCACGCCGGCGATCCAGATGGCGTGCAGCGCGCCGGTGCTGCCGCCGTTGCTGTAGCCCCACCAGGCGGCCAGCGCCATCAGGATAAAGCTGAGGATGAAGGAGAGTCTGAAATGCTGCATGGGTTCCCTGAATGGTCGGTTTTTGTTTGTGGGGCAGATTTTATATTACTTACTTCCGCCGCCGGGGGCCGTTCTGCGATAATTACGGCGCTTAACTTTAAGGAAACACCACTATGGATATCGCCTATCTCGTCACGCCGCTGCTGACCTGGGTCACGGTCGGCCCGATCAAATTCCTGATTAACAGCGTGCGGGCCCGCAAATGGGCGTTCAATCTGGTCGGCAATGGCGGCTTCCCCAGCAACCACAGCGCCGTCGTGTCGAGCATGGCGACGCTGATCGCGCTGCGCGAGGGCATCGGCCATCCGGCCTTCGGCGTGGCGGTGACGCTGTGCTTCATCGTCATCATCGACGCCAACAGCCTGCGCCAGCACGTCGGCAAGCAGGCCGCCGCGATCAACCGGCTGGCCAAGGACAGGGATGACGGCGGCCATCACTGGCTGCGCGAGCGCATGGGCCACACGCTGGTCGAAATCGGCGGCGGACTGTGCACCGGCGTGGCGATGGGGTTCATCATCAACGCCATTTTCGGCCGCGGCTGATTGTTAGCACCGCTTAGTCCTTGAGGCTGGGTGTCGGCGGCGGCGTAGCGGCGCGACGTGGCCGCCCGCCGTCCGTCTGCCATCTGTTGTCGGCAACCCACACCGCGCCTTGTCCACCGCTTGTCCTCGTCCTGTCCGCTCCCGGACACTCCAGCCCGCTAAAAAACGCATTCTGTCGCCGCCAAGCGCAGTTCAGTCCCCAAAACCGGCAATCCGTCCGCCGTCGATTGACGCTGCCGACGCGCTCGGGGATACTCTGCGCCTTGTAGTTTTGCCAAATCTTTTCTAGCCTTAGTCATACCCTACCTTCGGAGATTTTCTATGTTGCGCAAAACCCTGCTTGCTCTCGCCATCGCTTCGGCCCTGGCGGCCTGCGGCAAGTCCGACACGGCGCCCGGCGCTTCCGCCTCGGCCAGCGCGTCGGCTTCGGCCAGCGACAAGTCGGCGGCGGCGCCCAAGCTGCTGATCGCGCCGGAAGACTTGTTGACGGTGCAGTCGAACGCGCTGGCCTCCGGTCCCGTCATCACCGGCTCGATCCAGCCGGAGCGCCGCGCCGACCTGCGCGCCGAAGTGGGGGCCGTGGTGGTCCAGGTGCTGAAGGAAAACGGCGAGGCCGTCAAAAAAGGCGACTTGCTGGTGCGCCTGGACGAAACATCGATCCGCGACGCGCTCAATTCGGCCGACGAGGCCACCCGCGCGGCCCAGCAGTCGCTGGAGCAGACCGAACGCATGTACCAGCGCCAGAAGACGCTGCTCGGCTCGGGCATGGTCTCGACGCAGGCGATGGAGGATGCGGAAACGCGCCGCAACAACGCCGCCAGCGACCTGGCCGCCGCCAAGGCGCGTTCCGTGTCGGCGCGCCAGCAGCTGACGCGGACCAGCGTGCGCGCGCCGTTCGACGGCATCGTCAGCGAGCGCAAGGTGTCGAACGGCGACACGGCCGCCATCGGCAAGGAATTGATCAAGGTGATCGATCCGACCAGCATGCGCTTCGAGGGTCTGGTGTCGGCCGACAAGATCGGCATTGTCAAGGTCGGCCAGCCGGTGCTGTTCAGCGTGAATGGCTATCCGGGGCAGAATTTCAATGGCAAGGTCAAACGCGTCGATCCGGCCGCCAACGCCGTCACGCGCCAGGTCGAGGTGCTGGTCGAGTTCGCCGGCAACAAGGAGCCGCGCGTGGCCGGCCTGTACGCCGAGGGCCACGTCGAGTCGGCCACCTCGTCGGCGCTGATGCTGCCGGCCAGCGCGATGGTGCAGGCCGGCGACAACAATTATGCGTGGCGCATCCAGAGCGGACCGTCGGGCGCCAAGCTGGTCAAGGCCAACCTGACCATCGGCACGCGCGACGAGCGCACCGGCCTGTGGCAGGTCAACAGCGGCCTGACGTCGGGCGACATGGTCGTGCGCGTGCCCGGCGCGACCTTCAAGGATGGCCAGAAAGTCGAGCTGAGCGTGCCGAAGACGGTGGCGTCGGCCACGTCGGCCACCTCGGCCAATAAAGGAAACTAAGCCATGTTCTTATCCGATTTCAGTATCAAGCGGCCGATCGCGACGATCGTGCTGATCATCGCGATGATGTGCCTGGGCCTGATGGCGCTGAAAAAACTGCGCGTCAACCAGAATCCCGACGTGCAGATTCCCTTCATCATCGTCAATATTCCGTATCCGGGCGCTTCGCCCGAGACGGTCGAGCGCGAGATCGTCAACCGGCTGGAAAAATCCTTGCAGTCGATCACCGGCGTGACCGAGACCGACAGCACGGCGCAGGAGGGTTCGGCCAGCATCCGCATCGAGTTCGCCTTCACCAAGAATCTGATCGAGGCGTCCGATGAAATCCGCAACGCCATCGGCGCGGTGCGCTACAAGCTGCCGACCGAGATGCGCGAGCCGATCCTGCAGCGCATCGACACCTCGGCCCAGCCGGTGATGCAGCTGGCGCTGTCGTCGACGACGCAGAGCCACGCCATCATCTCGCGTCTGGCCGAGGACAAGCTGGCCGACCGCTTCCGCGCCGTCGACGGCGTCGCTTCGGTGAATATCGACGGTTCGCTCAAGCGCGAGCTGAGCGTGCTGCTGCAGGCCGAAAAGCTGCGCGAATACAATGTCTCGGTCAGCGACGTGGTCAACGCGCTGCGCAACCAGAACACCAACGCGCCGGTGGGCAAGGTCAGCGGTGCGCTCGACGAGAAGAGCATCCGCCTGGTCGGCCGCATCGAGCGTCCGGAAGAGTTCCAGCAAGTGGTGGTCAAGCGCAATGGCGACGAGCTGGTGCGCTTGTCGCAGGTGGCGACCATAGCGGATGGCTTCGCCGAGCAGAACAGCCTGTCCGTGCGCTCGGGCAAACCCAACGTCGGCATCTCCATCGTCCGTTCGCATGACGCCTCGACCGTGACCGTGGCGCGCAAGGTGCGCGCCATCGCCGACGAAATCCGCAAGGAACTGCCGACCGGCACCACGCTGGAAGTGACCGACGACGACGGCGAAAACGCCGAGAACAGCCTGGACAACGTGATCGAATCGCTGGTGTTCGGCGCCGGCCTGACCATCTTCGTCGTCTATGTGTTCCTCAACTCATGGCGCTCGACCTTGATCACGGCGCTGAGCCTGCCGACTTCCGTGCTGGCGGCCTTCATCGGCGTCTGGCTGTGCGGCTTCACGCTGAACTTCATGACCTTGCTGGGCCTGTCGCTGGCGATCGGCGTGCTGATCGACGACGCCATCGTGGTGCGGGAAAACATCGTGCGCCACATGCAGCTGGGCGCCGACCGCCGCACCGCCGCGCTGAAAGGCACGGCCGAGATCGGCCTGGCCGTGGCCGCGACGACCTTCTCCATCATGGCCGTGTTCATCCCGGTGGCCTTCATGCCCGGCATCACGGGCGAGTGGTTCCGTCCGTTCGCGCTGACGGTGACGTGCTCGGTGGCGGTCAGCCTGTTCATCTCGTTCACGCTCGACCCGATGTTGTCGGCGTTCTGGGGCGACCCGGTCGACCACCACAAGACGCCGCGCAAGGGCTTCGAGAAAGTGCTGGAACGCTTTAACAACTGGTTCGACCACCAGGCCGACCGCTACGGCAATGTGATCGCCTGGGCGCTGCACCACCGCCGCGCGATGGCCGTGATCGCTATCCTGACCTTCGCCGGCGCCATCGCCCTGCAGGCCAAGTGGGGCGGCATGAGCTTCGTGCCGTCGTCGGACTTCGGCACCATCGCCATCGACGTGCGCTCGCCGCCGTCGAGCAGCCTGGAGTATTCGCGCCTGAAGCTGGAGACGGCGGCCGTGCTGGCACGCTCGCTGGCCGAAACCAAGGCCACCAATAGTTATGTGAATCCGGGCGGCGGCCGCATCTATATCGACATCGGCAAGAAAACCGAGCGCAAGCGTTCGGGCCTGGAAGTGGCCAAGGAATTGCGCGAGAAGCTGACCCGGCTGGTCGGTGCCGAATACACGGTGTTGGACGACCTCAGCAACGGCGACCGCAAGCCGGTGCAGATCGAGTTCACCGGCGCCGATTCGCGCAAGCTGATGGAACTGACCAATGCATATATGGACCGCTTGAAGAAGGTGCCGGGCGCGGTCGATGTCGGCCTGTCCGAGCAAGATCCTAAGGATGAGCTGCAAATCGAGCTGAACCGTGGCTTGGCCAACTCGATGGGCATAGGCGCCGGCGACGCGGCGCAGGCGCTGCGGGTGGCCTTCGCCGGCATCGAAGTGGGCGACTGGGTCGACCCGACCGGCGAGTCGCGCGATGTGGCGGTGCGCTTGACGCCGGAAGACCGCACCGGCGCCGAGAACATCGAACGCCTGCCGATCGCCGTCACCGGCACCAACCAGATGGTGCCGCTGGACCAGATCGCCACCGTGACGATGGGCAAGGGGCCGTCGACCATCAAGCACAAGGACGGCAAGCGCACCATCACCGTCAGCGCCAACGTGCAGGGCCGCTCGGCCGGCGAAGTGACCAGCGACGCCATGACACTGGCCAAGGCTATCGACTTCCCGCCCGGCTACGGCCTGAGCCTGGGCGGCGCCGGCAAGGACATGAACGAGGTGTTCAGCCAGATGATGATCGCGCTGGTGGCCGGCATCGGCCTGATGTATCTGATCCTGGTGATGCAGTTCGGCTCGTTCACGGCGCCGGTGGCGGTGATGTTGTCGCTGCCGCTGTCGCTGATCGGCGTGGTCATCGCGCTGCTGCTGACCAAGAGCACGATCAACCTGATGAGCTTGATCGGCGTGATCATGCTGATGGGCCTGGTCGCCAAGAACGCCATCCTGCTGCTGGACGCGGCCCGCAAGCGCGAGGAGGAGGGCTTTAGCCGCGAGGATGCGCTGATGTACGCCGGCCGCATGCGCTTGCGCCCCATCCTGATGACGACCTTCGCGCTGATCGCCGGCATGTTCCCGGTCGCGCTGGGGCTGGGCGAGGGCGGCGAGTTCTACCGTCCGATGGCGATCGCCATCATCGGCGGCACGATCACCTCGACGCTGCTGACCTTGCTGATGGTGCCGACTTTCTATGACAGCATCGAGATCGCGCGCGACCGTGCCGTGGCCAAGTTCCGCCGCCGCGCCGTGCGCTGGCACGCGCTGCCGGCCTTCGTGATGACCTTCGTCGAGGCGCTGCTGACGCTGGTGTTCGTGCGCCTGCTGTTCCGCGCCGTCATGTGGCTGGCGCGCAAGGCGACGGGACGCGGCAAGCCGGCCGTCGCCGACACGGCGCTCGATCCGCACTAAGCCTGCTATTGCTCATGACCAAGGACGCTACGGCGTCCTTGGTCATTAATGGCCTATGCTCATGGCAATTAGTGTCCCGCCTCTAAATAGACATTTTACAAATGTAGTATGCTGCTGGCCTTCCAGCACATGGCCGGCGCGCCCGCGTTTTTCATCGTGTTGGTGTCAGAAAAACCTGGCGACCATACGCCATTGATAACGAGAGACTCTACATGAAACACAAATATCTTCCCCTGTTGATCGCCGCCGCATTGGGCGCCATGTCCGCCAGCGCCATGGCGTCGGGCTACCGTTTCGGTTCGCAAAGCGTGTCCGGCCAGGGTACGGCCGACGCCAACTCGGCCGAAGCGGCCGACGCCTCGACCATCTTCTACAACCCGGCCGGCCTGTCGCGCCTGGACGGCACCCAGATCGACCTGGGCGCCACCGTCGTGATTCCGCACTCCACCTTCAATGACACCGGCTCGACCCGCTTCACCGGCACGCCGACCGGCGGTACCGCAGCGCACGACTTCGCGCCGGACTCGGTGACCGCGCCATCGGCGTATTTCAGCCACAAGATCAATGAGCAGTGGGCCGTCGGTTTCGGCGTGTTCGTGCCTTACGGCGCCAAGCTGGACTACGGCAACACCTGGACCGGCCGCTACTCGCTGAGCAACATCAAGCTCGAAGCCGTCACGCTGAACCCGTCGGTGTCGTTCAAGGTCAATGAACACCACGCCTTCGGCTTCGGCATCGACGCCGAGCGCATGACCGCCGACCTGGGCCAGGCCGTCGACACGCCGGGCGCCGTTGCCGCGCTGTCGAGCAGCCCGGTGGGTGCCGCGCTGGTGCACCAGATCGCCGCGCTGGGCGGCAACCCGGCCGCGCTGGCCGCCGTGCAAGACGGCCACGGCTCGGAAGATGGCAAGGACTGGGGCTATGGCTTCAACCTGGGCTATCTGTACACGCTGGACCAGAACACCCGCTTCGGCGTCGCCTACCGCTCGTCCATCGTGCACCAGCTGAAGGGCGGCGCGGTGTGGGACTTCTCGCAAGTGACCACCGACCCTATCGTCAACCACATCCTGGCCGCCGCCTCGAACCGCGCCAACTCGGCCGCGCTGGTATCGCTGCGCACGCCGGAGACGCTGTCCTTCAACGGCTTCCACACCATCGACGCCAAGTGGGACGTGATGGGCGACCTGACCTGGACCCGCAACTCGCGCATGAGCGACTTGAACATCCAGTTCCCGGGCACCGTCGAAGGCGACGAAGTGATCCGTCAGCAGTGGAAAAACACCTACCGCGTGTCGCTGGGCGCCAATTACCACTACAGCGATGTGTTGACGCTGCGCGGCGGCATCGCCTACGACCAGTCGCCGGTGCGCGACGACCAGCTGACCCATCCAGCCCTGCCGGACAGCGACCGCACGCAATTGTCGTTTGGCGCCAATTACAAGTTCAATGCGCATTCGTCGATCGACCTGGCCTACAGCTATATGAGCTTCAAGGACGCGACCACCGACTACAGCAACGCCTGCTCGCCGCTGACGCCTAGCTGCACCGGCAACGGCGAAACGACGCGCGGCGTCTACCAGACGCATTTGCAACTGCTGGGCCTGGCGTACAACTACAAGTTCTAAGCCGCGCTACTGCGCTGCATCACGACCAAAAGGGCCTGCGGGCCCTTTTTTTATGGCGGCGATACGGACGCGATTACTTGCCCGAGGCGGGCTGCGGCGTGGTGCTGTTATTGCTGTTGTCGCTGTTGGGATTGGTGCCTGGATTGGCGGCGTTATTGCTATTGCTCGGCATCGCCGAATTGTCGCTCGTGCCGTTGGTGCCGGAAGTGCCGGATGATGCTGGCGCCGGCGCGGCTGGTGGCGCTGCGGGCGCGGCGTTGCTGTCGGCTGGCGCAGGCGTCGCGGCCGGGGTCGGTGGGTTGGCGTTTTCGTCGGCCGGCTTGTGGCAGCCGGCCAGCAGGGCCGTCAGCATGGCGGCGCCGGCGATCGCTTTGATGCAGTTGCTTGTTGCGTTCATGATCGATTCCTTTGTGTGGGTTAATTCGATGCCGGGTGTCGCGCATTGCTGGCCTTTAAGCCGCGTGCCACACCCCGCGCTGACCGTATTAAACCTGACACTTGGCTGCCGATACGTACGCTGTCTAACAGAGTGGCGATAAAACGCCGGCGACGGGCGCCGCCGGCTTGCTGCTGTTGCTATCGCGTCTCAGGCGGCGAGGCTGCCGCTGTCGATGTTGAGTTCGGCGTCGCTGTCGAAGACGGCCGCGTCGCTGGTACCGAGCACGCGGCTGGTCAGCGTGCCGGCGGTGATCGAGCCGCTGACGTTGAGCGCGGTGCGGCCCATGTCGATCAGCGGTTCGATCGAGATCAACAGGCCGGCCAGCGCCACCGGCAAATTCATTGCCGACAGCACGATCAGCGCGGCGAACGTGGCGCCGCCGCCGACGCCGGCCACACCCACCGAGCCGGCCGTGATGATGGCCAGCAGCGGCGCGATGAAGCTCACCGTGTACGGGTCGATGCCGACGGTGGGCGCGATCATCACCGCCAGCATGGCCGGATAGATGCCGGCGCAACCGTTCTGGCCGATGGTGGCGCCGAACGAGGCGGCGAAGTTGGCGATGCCTTCCGGCGTGCCCAGGCGCTGGGTCTGGGTCTGCACGCTCATCGGGATGGCGCCGGCGCTGGAGCGCGACGTGAACGCGAAGGCCAGTACGGGGAAGATTTTCTTCACGTAGCGCAGCGGGTTCAGGCCGCTGCCGGCGATCAGCAGCAGGTGCACGCCGAACATCAGGATCAAGGCGCTGTACGAAGCCAGCACGAAATCGATCAGGTGCAGGATGTCGGCGTAGCTGGAGGTCGACACCACCTGCGCCATCAGCGCGAACACGCCGAACGGCGTCAGCCGCAGCACCAGGGTCACCATGCGCATGACGATGACGTGGGCGACGTCGATGAAGCGCTCGAAGGCGGCGAACACGTCGGGTCGCTTGGCGTGGATGCCGGTGGCCGAGATGCCGATGAACAGCGAGAAGATCACCACCGCGATGGTCGAAGTCTTGCGTGCGCCCGTCAGGTCGAGGAAGGGATGGTCGGGGATGAAGCTGAGCAGCATGCTGGGCAGCGAAATCGCCTGCGCCTGCTCGACGTGGCCTTGCAGGTAGACGCCGCGCGCCACCTCGGCCGCGCTGGAGGTCAGGCCGACGGCGGTCAGGCCGAACAGCTTGGCCATCAGGATGCCGATGCTGGCGGCCACGGTGGTGGTCAGCATCAGCGTGCCGATGGTCAGCGCGCTGATCTTGCCCAGCGAGCTGGCGTTCTTCAGCTTCAAAATGGCCGAGATGATCGAAACCATAATCAGCGGCATGATGATCATTTGCAGCAGCTTGACGTAGCCGCTGCCGACGATGTCGAGGTAGTCGCTGGTGACTTTCAGCGTCGGCGAGGTGGCGCCATAGATCGCCTGCAGCGCCGCGCCGAGCAGCACGCCCAGCCCCAGCGCGCTGAACACGCGCACCGTGAATGAGGCGTGGCGCTGCTGCAGCCGGTACAGGAAGGCGATGACGGCCAGTGCGACGACCAGGTTGAGGATGATTTGAATTGCCATCTGCGGCCTTTTATTTTTTAGGGTGAACGGTGTGTGCGGGCGCGGCGCTGGCCTTGCCTCGGGACGACCGGCAATTTTATCGGGATTTGCGCTGCCCCGCATTGGTCGGCGCGGGCCGCCGAAGCCAGAGTATCGGTGCTTCTTACGGTTTCGGCATCAAATATTTTTTCATATCGATATGCGGCGCGGGCAAACATGTTAAACATATAATAGGGCCAGCGCGCGGCCGGCATTGGTCCGCCGGACGCGTTTTTTCAATCAACCGGGAAGCGTTGCATGAAATCTTGCCTCATCTTGTTGTTGGTATCGGGCGCCGCGCTGGCCGACGACGCCGCCTTGCTGCACTGCCGTACCGTGGCCGATGGCCCGGCGCGGCTGGCCTGTTATAACGCGATACCGGTTGGTGTCGCAGCGCCGGCCCCCGCGCTGATGCCCGCGCCGACGCCGAGCGCGGCGGCGCAAGTGGTCTATCTGCCGGCGGCGCCGGCCCGGGAAGACCTGGAGCGCATGTTCGGCAAGGAACCGCCGGCCTGGAAGGATGCGCGGCTGAAGTCGATCGAAACCCGTATCGACGGCAATTTCGACGGCTGGAACGGCAACCAGCAAATCCATCTGGCCAACGGTCAAGTGTGGAAAGTGGTGGACGGCAGCGACGACCAGCTCAACGTCAACAACCCCAAGGTGACGGTGCAGCGCGGCCTGCTGGGTTCCTTCTTCCTTGATATCGACGGCGCCCACCGCATGCCGAAAGTGGCACGGGTTCAATAAGCCTGCCATCGCCCGCCGCGGGACGGGATGCCCGGGGAATGATCTGGAATGTTTTTTCTGAGTCGGGCAACGGATTTTGTTACTATGTGTTTTTTGTAAGATTTGATTAATGGTGTGTTGTAGCTATTGATCGGTCGCCAATCACTCCATACTCAAGGTCCGGCATGCCAGCCAGCAGTTCCAGTACGATCAATCCCGCCTCATTGGGCGTCCAGGCCGGCGGCGCGACGACGCAAACGACGACCAAGCGCGCGCTCATCCTCAAGGAAATCCAAGCGCTGCAGAAACAGCTGACGGGTTTGTATAAGCAGCTGCAGGCGCTGGCCGGCAAGTCCGACCTGGGGTCCGTTGAAGAGCGTATCCGGTTGCAACAGCAGATCGACGGCATCGAAAAGGAAATCAAGGCGCTGCAAGACGAGATGTTGCAGAAGTCGGCCGACGAAAAGGTGCAGGCTCCGGCCGACCAGAAGCCCGCTGCCGCGCCGTCCACCGGCAGTGCGCCGGGCGACAGCAGCGGTGCCGCCGCCCCGGTCGCCGCCAGCGGCGCGCTGCTCACGGTCGGCAGCGTCATCAATACTCAGGCCTGAAGCGGCGCGCACGGTTGACGCGGCCGTTTTGCGTCCGTCGCATTGTCAGTTATCGTATTGTTACGATGAGTGATTGCATGCGGCACGGGAAAATGCAAGAATCGGCGGGTACGCCGAATTGCCGCAAGCTGTGATCTCGTTTTCCTGATGTTTAACGAACGGAGACTTCCATGCAAAAACGCACTTTCCTGCTTAAAACCAGCGCCGCCCTGGCCTTCGCCTGCCTTTCGCTGACCGCCTGCACCACCACCTCCGGTTCCGGCAAGGCCGACGCCAGCGCGGTACGCTCCGAGATCGACGGCGGCTACGACAGCACCCTGAATCGCCTCTACGCGCAAGTGAAGGGCTCGCGCGAACTGGTGGCCAAGGCCGACGGCGTACTGATCTTTCCGCGCGTGATCGCCGCCGGGCTGGTCGTCGGCGGCGAATACGGCAAGGGCGCCTTGCGCACCAAGGGGCCGACCGAATCCTATTACAGCGTCGGTTCGGTGTCGGTGGGCTTGCAGGCGGGTGCGCAATCGAAAGCCATCGTGATCCTGTTCATGAACCACGAAGTGCTGCAGAAATTCCGCGACAGCAAAGGCTGGACCGCCGGCGCCGACGCCTCGGTGGCCGTGCTGAAAGTGGGCGCCAACGGCGAGATCGACACCGCCAACGCCGGCAATCCGGTGCAGGCGCTGGTGCTGACCAACGCCGGCCTGATGGCCAACCTGACGCTGGAAGGCACCAAAGTGTCGCATCTGGATTTGTAAGCTGGGCGATTTGCGTCTCGCCGCTTGACCCATGCCAGCCTCGCGCTGGCTTTTTTTTGCCGCTGCGCCCTGCGAGGCGTCAGAATGATGGACAATCGGGCCCTCGCGTACGCTGACGGAGCCGATGTGTGTGGCGGCGCGCGCAAAAGTCGTCTGCCCTGCCATTTCGATGCGCCAGGCCCGCCACACCGTCTCTTCATTCTTGTTGGCCACGGTCATTCCGATACCGGCTAATATGCCCGGTCACCAAGCTGCGCTTCCGATACCTGTTACACCATGCTTGTCGTCCATTCGGCAGGGCCGCTCCACCGCTTGAAAAGAATGCTTATGATGCACCTTAATTTGATGTCGTGGGGTATCGCCGCGACGACCACACTGGCCGTAATCGCGCGGCCGTTTAAACTCCCCGAGGCCATCTGGGCCGTGGCCGGTGCCGTGCTGCTGGTCGTTTGCGGATTGCTACCAGCCGGCATGGCGCTGCAAGCGGTAGGCAAGGGCAGCGACGTCTACCTGTTCCTGTTCGGCATGATGCTGCTGTCGGAGCTGGGTCGTCAGGAAGGCTTGTTTGACTGGGTCGCCGTGCAGGCCGTGAATCACGCCCAGGGATCGCCAAGGAAGCTGTTTTTGCTGGTGTACCTGAGCGGCATCGTCGTCACCACCTTTCTCTCCAACGACGCGGCGGCGGTGGTGCTGACGCCGGCCGTGTACGCGGCGGCAAAAAAGGCGCGGACCGCACCGTTGCCCTTGCTGTATGCGTGCGCCTTTATCGCCAATGCCGCCAGCTTTGTGTTGCCGATCTCGAATCCGGCCAATATTGTCCTGTACGGCAATCACACCCCCGCCTTGCTGCCTTGGCTGGCCCGTTTCAGCCTGCCGGCGGTGCTGGCGATAGGCGCGACTTATTTCCTGCTGCGCTGGTCGCAGCGCAAGGAACTCGTTGGCGTATGCGAGGCGCATGTCGACCAGGTCCCGCTGTCGGCCAGCGGCAAGATCGCGCTGTTGGGCATTAGCGTCACGGCCGTCGCGCTGCTGCTCGTTTCGGCGTTCGATCTGCAACTTGGCCTGCCCACCGCCCTGATGGGCGTATTGACCGTGGCGGTCGTGCTGCTGAAGCGGCGTGGCTCGTGCTGGCCCTTAATAAAGGACATTTCCTGGAGCATCATGCCCTTGGTTGCCGGGCTGTTCGTGCTGGTCCAGATGCTCGACTATACGGGGGTGATCGGGGCGCTGTCCGAAGCGCTGCGCGACGCGGTCCTGCGCGGCGCATCGATGACGGCGTTTTATTGCGGTGTGCTGATTGCGCTGGGCAGCAATCTGATCAACAACCTGCCGGCGGGGCTGATCGCCAGCGCCACCATAGCGCAAGCCCATGCGCCGGAGAAAGTCATCGACGCCCTGCTGATCGGCGTCGACCTGGGACCGAACCTGTCCGTTACCGGCTCATTGGCGACGATATTGTGGCTGAACGTACTCCGCCGCGAAGGCGAGCACGTGGTTTTTTGGACTTTCTTGAAAGTCGGCGCGGTCGTGATGCTCCCCGCAATGCTGTTGGCGGCGGTGGCCAGGATAGCGATGGGCTGAAGGCCAGCTGTCGGAAGACATCGGCCCCTCCGCTCGATGCAGTTGGCTGCCCTGTTGGAATAGCGCTTGTGTCAAAATTGCCGATCACAATTTCTGAAAGTTTTCTGATGAAAGCCGAGAGCAGGCAACTCCCGTCGTCTAAGCAGCGATTCAAGCTCGGCCGCCAATAATGACGACGACACGCAAAGCGATCTCGCTGGCCGCCGAGGCTGCTGGCCGAAAAGAAAGCGTTTGGGGCGTCTTCCTGGTGTTCCTGCGACTCGGCCTGACTTCCTTCGGCGGGCCCATCGCGCACCTCGGCTACTTTCGCGATGAGTTTGTCAATCGACGCCGCTGGCTGAGCGAGCGCAGCTATGCCGATCTGGTCGCCCTCTGCCAGTTTCTACCGGGTCCGGCCAGCAGCCAGGTCGGCATGGCCTTGGGCCTCTCGCGTCACGGCTACCGTGGCGCATTTGCCGCATGGGCTGGATTCACACTGCCTTCGGCTGTCGCGCTTATACTCTTCGCGCGCGGCCTGGCTAGCCACGCCGCGGCCATCCCTGCGGGGGCGCTGCACGGTCTCAAGGTGGTGGCGGTCGCCGTGGTCGCACAGGCAGTTTGGGGGATGGCGAGAAATCTATGCCCGGACACCTCCCGGGTCACGCTCATGATGGCTGCGAGCTGTATCGCCCTGCTTGCGCCATCCGCGCTCGGACAGGTGGGTATCATCGCTGCGGCCGGCACTGCAGGGCTGCTTCTGTTCAAGCCGGAACCAGCTCAAGACCATGAGCCGCTGCCTGTCACTATCGGCCGCCTTGCCGGTGCGCTTTGGCTGGGCTTGTTTTTCGGCCTGCTGGTCTGCTTGCCCATGTTGACCGTGCTGCTGCCTTACCAAGCCATCGCCGACATCAGTGCGTTCTTCCGGTCGGGCGCTCTGGTATTTGGCGGCGGCCATGTCGTGCTGCCCTTGCTGCAAGCCGCTGTCGTCCCTACTGGCTGGGTTGGCAATGACGTCTTCCTTGCCGGTTACGGTGCGACGCAAGCTATGCCGGGCCCGCTGTTCACTTTTGCGGCCTTCCTGGGTGCCTCCATGAATCCTGCCCCTTCCGGCTGGCTTGGCGGCCTGGTCTGTCTACTGGCGATCTTCGCGCCGTCTTTCTTGTTGGTGGCGGGGACCTTGCCATTCTGGGAGTGGCTGCGCCGCAGTGTGCGCACGCAAGCAGCGCTGATGGGCGTCAATGCGGCGGTCGTTGGC
>Ga0209862_1000470_pt1 | contig 14692 bp, 10 predicted proteins | sample OrgsoiDNA_201061_FD_185809 | JGI IMG/M metagenome (GOLD analysis project Ga0209862, IMG submission 185809) | Permafrost soil microbial communities from the Arctic, to analyse light accelerated degradation of dissolved organic matter (DOM) -... | ecosystem: Environmental > Terrestrial > Soil >... | reverse complement strand
CGATGATCACCATGTCGGTATTCGGCGCCATCGTGATGTACATCATCAGTATGCTGAGCCTGTTCAAACTGCGTAAAACCGAGCCGAACCTGGAACGCACCTTCCGCGCGCCGGGCTACCCGATCGTGCCGGGGATTGCGCTGTTCCTGGCGGTGGTTTGCTTGGTGGCGATGGCGTGGTTCAACACGGTGATTGGCCTGGTTTTCCTTGGTTTCATGGCCGCCGGTTACCTGTATTTCCAACTGACCGCCAAGCAGCGCTCCGACGCACCGGCGGACGCTATGCTCACAGGTAACTGAGTTGCACCGGCGCCGGGCTTAGTGCCCGGCGCCTGCCACATCGAAGTGCACCGAGATCCAATGTGGGAGCGGGCTTGCTCGCGAAGGCGGTCTGACATGCACCATTGATGTCGACTGAGCCACCGCTTTCGCGAGCAAGTCGAATCGTCGCACCGCCGCTCCCACAGGAGTTCGGTGGTGTTTTTGAGTTATCCACAGATTCAGGAGGACCCCGTCCCATGGCCGCATTTGCCCATTCCGTCGGCGCCCAGACTTATCGCTTCGAGAGCCTCAAGGAAGTCATGGCCAAGGCCAGCCCGGCGCGCTCCGGGGACTTTCTGGCCGGCGTTGCCGCGCTCAATGATGGCGAGCGTGTGGCCGCGCAAATGGCCCTGGCTGACATTCCGCTGAGCCACTTCCTACAGGAAGTACTGATTCCTTACGAGGCCGATGAAGTCACCCGACTGATCATCGACACCCACGATAAACAAGCTTTTGCCGTGGTCAGCCACCTGACCGTCGGTGGCTTTCGCGACTGGCTGCTGAGCGACGCCGCCGACGAGCTGAGCCTGCGCGCCCTGGCTCCCGGCCTGACCCCGGAAATGGCCGCCGCCGTGTCGAAGATCATGCGCGTACAGGACCTGGTGCTGGTGGCGCAAAAAATCCGCGTAGTCACCCAGTTCCGCGGCACGATGGGCTTGCGTGGCCGCTTGTCTACACGCCTGCAACCCAATCACCCGACTGACGAACCGGCCGGGATCGCCGCGAGCATTCTCGACGGTTTGCTGTACGGCAACGGCGACGCGATGATCGGCATCAACCCGGCCACCGACAGCATCGCCTCGATCTGCGCCATGCTGGAAATGCTCGACGCGATCATCCAGCGCTACGACATTCCGACTCAGGCTTGCGTGCTGACCCACGTCACTACCTCCATCGAGGCGGTGAACCGTGGGGTGCCGCTGGACCTGGTGTTCCAGTCGATCGCCGGCACCGAAGCGGCCAACGCCAGTTTCGGTATCAACCTGAACGTATTGCAGGAAGGCTACGACGCCGGTTTGAGCCTGAATCGCGGCACCCTCGGGCAAAACCTGATGTATTTCGAAACCGGCCAGGGCAGCGCCCTGTCAGCCAACGCCCACCACGGCATCGATCAACAGACCTGCGAGACTCGAGCCTACGCCGTGGCGCGCCATTTCAAGCCGTTTCTGGTGAACACCGTCGTAGGATTTATCGGTCCGGAATACCTCTACAACGGCAAACAGATCATCCGCGCCGGCCTCGAAGACCACTTCTGCGGCAAGCTATTGGGCGTGCCGATGGGTTGCGACATTTGCTACACCAACCATGCCGAAGCCGACCAGGACGACATGGACACCCTGCTGACCCTGCTGGGCGTGGCCGGGATCAACTTCATCATGGGCATCCCCGGCTCCGACGACATCATGCTCAACTACCAGACCACTTCGTTCCACGACGCCCTCTACGCTCGGCAAACCCTGGGTTTGAAACCGGCGCCAGAGTTTGAACAGTGGTTGGCCAAAATGGGCATCTTCACCCAGGCCGACGGCAAGGTTCACTTCGGTAACAACCTGCCGCCGGCCTTCCGCCAGGCCTTGGCGCAATTGGGATGAGTGTTGATATGGATAAACCACCCGTCGATCCACAGAACCCTTGGCTGGAACTGCGTCGCCTGACCCCGGCGCGCATTGCCCTGGGCCGCACCGGCACCAGCATGCCGACCAGCGCACAGCTGGATTTCCAGTACGCCCACGCCCAGGCGCGGGACGCGGTGCATTTGCCGTTTGACCATGCAGGGCTGGGGGCGCAACTGGCCGAACGCGGCCGGGAGAGTGTGCTGCTGCATAGCGCGGCCACAGACCGGAACAGTTATTTGCAGCGCCCTGACCTGGGGCGCAAGTTGAGCGATGAATCGGCGCAGACCTTACGTGACTATGCCTCGGCCCACCCCGGCGGCGTGGATTTGGTGATTGTGGTCGCCGATGGCTTGTCGGCATTGGCCGTTCATCGCCATACCGTGCCCTTTCTGACGCGCATGGAAGAACAGGCAGCAGCGGATGGTTGGTCCGTTTCACCGGTGATTCTGGTGGAACAGGGCCGAGTGGCCGTGGCTGACGAGGTCGGTGAACTGCTGGGCGCGAAAATGGTGGTGATCCTGATCGGTGAACGTCCGGGACTCAGCTCGCCTGATAGCCTGGGTTTATATTTCACCTACAATCCTAAGGTCGGCCTCACGGATGCCTACCGCAACTGCATCTCCAACGTGCGGCTCGAAGGCCTCAGTTACGGCATGGCGGCACACCGCTTGCTGTATTTGATGCGCGAAGCCTGTCGGCGGCAGTTGTCAGGGGTCAATCTGAAGGACGAAGCCCAGGTTCAGACGCTGGAGTCGGACGCTGGTGCGGACATGAAGGGAAATTTCCTACTCAGTCCGCCGGATGCCTGAACCGTTTCCGCATTGCGTTTCTGCTGCACTTTCAGGCAGGATCGAAACACGGCTGCCCGAGTAGCAAATTGCCGTCAGAGCACGTGAAGACAGCCACTTGAAGACGAGACCAATCAATGCGGATTATTCAAGCGACCCTCGAACACCTGGACCTCCTGACTCCGCTGTTCGTCAAATATCGTGAGTTTTATGGCTCCCTTCCGTATCCGGACTCGTCCCGTGCGTTCCTCGAAAAACGCCTGCGTCGCAAGGAATCGGTGATCTACCTGGCCTTGTCCGATGACGACAACGCCAAACTGATGGGTTTCTGTCAGTTGTATCCGAGCTTTTCATCGCTATCGCTCAAACGCGTGTGGATCCTCAACGACATCTACGTCGCCGAAGACGCGCGCCGCCAACTGGTTGCCGACAACCTGATTCGCACCGCGAAGAAAATGGCCAAGGAAACCAATGCCGTGCGGATGCGTGTTTCCACCAGCAGCAATAATGAAGTGGCGCAGAAGACCTACGAGTCGATCGGGTTCAAGGAAGACACCGAATTCAAGAACTACGTGTTGCCGATTAGCGACGAATTATAACGGAGCTATGGCGGCAAGCTCTTGTGGCGAGGGAGCTTGCTCCCGTTCGGCTGCGCAGCAGTCGTGAAATCAGCCACTGTAAATCTCCCTAACTACCGCAAACTCAGGCTTTGGGAGTGCTTCGCCCTCCAGCGGGAGCAAGCTCCCTCGCCACAAGGGTTTGTGCGCAGTCTGTCGGACTCTGATTTATTCGTGACATCCCCCGCTACAATCTCGACGCGCTTTTCACTTTCCCCCCCGTATAATCCCGAGCTTCCCGGCTTGTAAGAAAAACTACACCCGCTTGTAGCCTTACACGAAGTCATCCGCACAGGTCTGCTGAGTCGGACCGTCACCACAGGTGCCATCCATGGATTTCAACCCGATCGACCTTATCCTGCATCTCGATGTGTACCTCGACATGCTGGTAACCAATTACGGTCCATGGATTTACGCGATTCTGTTCCTGGTGATCTTCTGCGAAACCGGCCTGGTGGTAATGCCATTCCTGCCGGGCGACTCCCTGCTCTTCATCGCTGGCGCCGTGGCGGCCGGCGGCGGCATGGACCCGGTGTTGCTGGGCGGCCTGCTGATGCTGGCGGCGATCCTCGGCGATAGCACCAACTATGTGATCGGACGAACGGCAGGCGAAAAGCTCTTCAGCAACCCGAACTCGAAAATCTTCCGTCGCGACTATCTGCAACAGACTCACGACTTCTACGACAAGCATGGCGGCAAAACCGTGACCCTGGCGCGCTTCCTGCCGATCATTCGCACCTTTGCACCGTTCGTCGCCGGTGTGGCGAAGATGCCTTACCCGCGATTCTTCGGCTTCAGCGTACTGGGCACGATTTTCTGGGTCGGCGGCCTGGTGACCCTCGGTTACTTCTTCGGCAACGTACCGTTCATCAAGAAAAACCTGTCGCTGCTGGTCGTGGGCATCATCCTGCTGTCGCTAGTACCGATGATCATCGGCATCGTGCGCAGCCGCTTTGGCAGTTCGAGCTCCAAAGCCGAAACCCGCTAACCGTCCATGTGGTCCCTGAGCGCCTGGCGGCGCCAGCGCACCCTGGCCAAACACCCGATTGCCGACGACATGTGGCAACGGGTGCGCCATCACTTGAGCTTCCTTGACGGCCTCAACGCCGCCGAAGACCAGTGGTTGCGTGAAGCCAGCGTGCTGTTCCTCGATGAAAAGCACCTGACCGCCCTGCCCGGCGTCGAACTTCATCAAGAACAACGCCTGCTGCTCGCCGCTCAAGCGCAATTGCCCCTGCTAAACCTCGGCGATTTGAACTGGTATCAGGGCTTCCACGAAATCGTCCTCTACCCCGATGACTTCCTCAGCCCCCAGCGCCATCGCGATGCCAGCGGCGTCGAACACGAATGGAATGGCGAACACAGCGGCGAAGCCTGGCAGCAAGGCCCGATCATTCTCGCCTGGCCCGGCGTCATGGCCAGCGGCGGCTGGGAAGGCTATAACCTGGTGATCCACGAACTGGCGCACAAACTCGACATGCTCCACGGTGACGCCAACGGCCTGCCGCCGCTGCACCCGGACATGCGCGTCAGCGACTGGGCCAAGGTCATGCAACACGCCTACGACGACCTCAATCGGCAACTTGACCGCAATCCAGGCATCGAAACCGTCATCGACCCCTACGCCGCCGAGAACCCGGCCGAATTCTTTGCCGTCACCAGCGAATACTTCTTCAGCGCCCCGGATTTGCTTCACGAGGCTTATCCACAGGTCTATGAGCAGTTGAAGCTTTTCTATCGGCAGGATCCTTTGGACAGGTTGCGGCAACTTCAGGCGCATGACCCGGTCTATTAGGCACACGACTAAGGTCTCTACGACCTCTGGTACATGGCGTCGACGGCAGAATATGCCTATAATCGCCGCCACTTTTTGGTCAATCCGGCCAAGTGTTTTTGGTCAACTAACGGGGGCACCGCCCAATGAGCTACAGCAAGATTCCGGCTGGCAAAGACCTGCCGAACGACATCTACGTCGCGATCGAGATTCCGGCCAACCACGCGCCGATCAAATACGAAATCGACAAAGACAGCGATTGCCTGTTCGTTGACCGTTTCATGGCCACCCCGATGTTCTACCCGGCCAACTACGGTTTCATCCCTAACACCCTGGCTGACGACGGTGATCCCCTCGACGTGCTGGTTGTGACCCCTTACCCCGTTGCTCCAGGTTCGGTCATCCGCGCCCGTCCAATCGGCATCCTGCACATGACCGACGACGGCGGCGGCGATGCCAAAGTCATCGCAGTCCCACACGACAAGCTGTCCCAGCTGTACGTCGACGTGAAAGAGTGCAGCGACCTGCCACCCCTGCTGATTCAGCAGATCGAGCACTTCTTCGCGAACTACAAAGACCTCGAAAAAGGCAAATGGGTGAAGATCGAAGGTTGGGGCGACTCAGAAGCCGCTCGCACCGAGATCATGAAGTCGGTTGCTGCCTATAAAGGCTAAGACGCCATGGGCCTCGCGCCTGTGACGACTTGAAAAAACCCCGGTTGAGCCGGGGTTTTTTGTGGGCGTGGATAAGGTTTTTAAACGCTAGGTTTAACAAATCTGACGTTTGGTTTTTTCTTGTTTAATTCGAGCGTAAGACGTCTTACATCCGGTCGTAAAATTCCCGCGCAATTTGAACAGGTGGTTTATTCAAACCCCCATTCCACGCCAGTAGACTCGCGTTTATGAAAAAGAACACGAGCGGTCCACGATTCAAAGCACTCCTGGAAGAGGCGAAGATCACGACAACGGGATTCGCCGCTTTCTGGGACACAGAACCACAAAACGTCCACAACTGGTATACCCGAGGTGTGCCCGCCTACCGCATGGAAGAGGTGGCGAGAATACTGTCCGTCAACAGCCACTGGCTCAAAACCGGCGAAGGCCCACAAGACCTCTCCCCGCTGCGCGTAGTCGACGAGTCCGGCAACACCTTCGACGCCCAGGCCATTCGCGGCATCTACACCGTCATCGAGCCCATCGACGTCGAACTGCCCTTTTACAAAGAAACCACCAAAGCCCCCGGCTCCAACCAAACCCACGTCATCGAAGACCCCGACCAATCCATCCGCCTGCCCCGCAGCCACCTCGACGCCCTGGAAATCAATCCCAGCGACGCCATCTGCACCCGCATGATCGGCAACAGCATGGGCGAGAAAATAGAAGACGGCTCAACCCTGGCGATTGATCGCGGGCTGACGCAGATAATTGATGGGGAGATTTATGCCATCGAGCACGACGGGATGCTGCGGATCAAATACCTGCACCGAATGCCGGGGAATGCGTTGCGGTTGCGCAGTCACAACAAGGCGGAGTATCCGGATGAGATCTTCCGGGCCGAGCAAATCGAAGATCAGAACATCAGGATCATGGGCTGGGTGTTTTGGTGGTCGACGCTGAACAAGCGACGGCCGGCGGTGCCGTTCCTATAACGCATGAGATCCACTGTGGCGAGGGGGTTTACCCCCGTTCGGCTGCGCAGCAATCGCAAACCAGGCAAACGCGGTATGCCTGCGAAATGGAGTCGCCTTGTTTGGGGGACGCTCCGCGCTCCAACGGGGGCAAGCCCCCTCTCCACAGGCAAGCCCCCCCGCCACAGGGTTGATGCAAGTCACTGACAACGCTCTAATCCGCACACCACACTGGGAATTCCCCAAAAAAATCAGTATGCTGCGCCCCACATTTGCGCATCACCCGCCCCGCGGCTCTGATCGCACCGACAAGGCAGATCACTATCTCGCCAAGTCCCACAGCCGGACGCAAGATCCGGGTGTACGTTTTGAAGGCTGGCGCGGTTTACCAAAAATGAACCAAGCCAGTCCCCGAGAAGCCGGCCACAAGCCGGCTTTTTAATGTCTGGAAGAAAGTCATTATCGGAGGTAGTTCAAATCGCCCCCACCAAGCCCTCAGGCGAAGAAGGCTCAAGTCAGCACTCACTCGTAAAGCAAAAGATGTTCATCGAAGAAGATGAGGTGCTTGTAGCGGTGGCTAGGGAACGGCTTTTAGCACCTCAGCGAGTAAAGATCTGCCTGGATCATCTCGACTGTTCAGCCGCCAAATTAGACGACGCCTGAACACTCCGAAATTGGTCAGCAGCCTGCTGACCGATTCTGTCTGCCTTCATTCAAGCAATTGGGCAGCAAGCTGCTGCCCAATTCAATTGTGCAAGAGCTACTTGCACAATCCCCCCTCACGGATAACTAAACGCCCTAACCAACGTCAACTCCCCCACCGCCCGCATCGGCACCACAAACGTCTCCATCTTCTCGTTCGGCGTCCCTTCCTCCGTAATCACCGTCACCTGCGCAGTCGTCAGCGGCTGAACCGCGTCCGCCTGACCTTCGTCATCGCTGCGATACCCGCCGCCAAAGTAGTTCACATAGATCAAATATTGACCTTTGATCGGCGCCGGCATGGAGAAGATTTCAGGGCCATACCCCGTGGTGACATCGACGTCGAGCGCCGCGCCGTTAGGCGCAACCCGGTCGCCATACCAAATGTGTGCACCATCCGGCGTCACAAGGTGCAAATCCAAATCCGTGTTGTCGCTGTCCCAAGACAACAACACCCGCAACTTGGCCGGTGTCGCCCCGCCACTGGCGCGGAGAAACTGCGTGCGATGCCGTTGCTGCCCATCCGGGCTACGAACTTCAACACTGTTGCTGCCATTCGGAAACGAGTACGGCCGATCAAAGTGTCCAGCCGCGTCGATTTTCAGCGGCATGCTGATGCCGTTAACGATCAATCGGCCAGGCTCACCCGACTTGGGCGTGGCTTTGATCTGGCCGCTGATGCGTGCGGTGTTGGCCTGCCCCACCGGTGTGTTCACCGAGGAGGCCGGGTAGTTGACGGTCTGGCGGTAGTTTTCGCCTTCGCCTTCAACTGCGCCGGTGCGCCAGCCGCCGACGGGGGTGTCGAGTGTGACGGCGGCGTCGGCGGCGAAGGTCGTCGGCAGTACGCAGAAGGAGCAGAGGAACAGGAAGACCTGTGGATAACTGAGTTTCATGGCCTATTCCAGCAAGAGGTGACGGGCGAGCCCTTCGATGTAGGTTTCATCCTGGCCGTTCGGGTGTGCTTCGAAGGCCAGGTGCAGGTATTCGTGGGTCAGGTCGAGGCGGTCTTGCAGTGACTGCACGCCGCGCACGTAGATGCGTTGGCGTTCGCGGTCGACAAAAGGCCGGCCGAAGGCGAGGCGGCAGACGGCGAAGGTGCTGATTTCGTTGTAGCCGACTTCGTTTTCGAGGCGTTGGCGCCAGCCGCGGCGCTGGTTGAGCAGCCAGTCTTGCGCGGCGGGCAACGCTTCGCAGGAAGCAACCGGGTTGTCCCAGCGGCTGAGGCTGGCGCGCGGGTAGGCGTGCAGCAGGATGGCGTCGTAGCGTTGGCCGGCGTTGGCTTGTTCGACGGCTTGCTGCCAGGAGAGTTTGTCCGGGCCCGGCTGGTCGGAGTGATACGTGACGGTGCTGCCGGCCAGGACGAGGTCGCTGGTCCACGCCGCGATGTTGCGCGATTCTGCGGTGGCCGGGCGTGGGGCGACGCGTTGGCGGCTACTGCTGTCGTCGATGCTCAGGCAGTCGCCGTTGCGGGTGGCGTTTTGCAGCAGGTAGGTTCTGATTGCGATGGCCAGTGCTTTGGCGGCCTCAACAGGTTCGGACTTGGCTTCTCGTTGCAGGACGCGGGCGACGTATTCTTCGCGATCAAGGCGCGCAACAAGCTTGTCTTTCAGCAGAAAGAGTTCGCCGTCGCTGTGGATATCCAGTTGATTGCCGCTGGCGAATTCGACGCGATAGTTGCCTTGCAACGGCCCGGAGTCAGCAACCCGATCCCCCGCCAAAACGCGGCTGATCGGATAACGTGAAAACAGCCCGACCTCCACACAACGCCCAGCATCCGCAGGCCAATCCACCGGCAACACCGAAGCCAACGCCTGACCGTAATTACGCAGCACCATTTGACTGGTCCCACGCCCACCGGCCCAGATCGGCGTGCCATCCACCGTCCAACCGGCGAACCCGCCCTGACGCGACGAAGGATCCTGATCGCCCAACCAGCTCCAGGTTTTCACCCGCAACCGACCGCCGAGTTCACCCACGACGTTGCCGTCAGCGGCGTTCAACACCACGTCCAGCAACACCCGCCGCGCCTGATCCTGCGCCGGCAGCACGGCCAGCACCTTGAGCAATTCAGCGACTGAAACTCGGGTGGAAGGCTGCAACGATGGCAAGTTCAGCAACCACTCCGGTGCCTGCCTTAACTGCCAATATGCCCGCCACTCAGCACCAGCAATGCCCAATCGCGCAGGTTCAAAGTACAACCCGCAAGACTTCACCAACGCCTGATCACGGCCAATCTTGCCGCCAGCCGTGCAGCAATAAACTTCTTCCTTCGACTGCCCGCGACATTCATAGGGCGATTCATGGGCGCCGGTATCCACCAGCCAGCCATAAACAAACAACTTCCACAGACTACCCAGTGGCGTTTGCAAAGAGTCAGGCAACGGTTCGCGGGAAATCAATTGAGTCCGGCTCAACGACAGCAATTCCCCCTTGAAGCCCAGCCGCAGCGGTTCGTCCTGCGCCGTCGCCAGCGCAGGGATCAAACACAGCAGCAGCCAGACCAGAGGCCGAGTCATGTCAGTTGACCGTGACCTGGCCAAGCGCCGGTTTCTGTTCCTGAGCCTGATGCTGTGGCGCGTAGATCTGAGTGAAACGCACCGGCGGCAAGTTGAACTGGCCTTTCTGCGAGAAGCGCACCAAGTGACGTACGCGCAATTCGCCGCTCAAGGCGTCCACGGGAATCGCGTAAGCCATCTGACCTGGCTCGAAACGCGCCTTCTCCAGCGCTGTCGGTTCGGTGCCGGCCTTGCCCATCAACTTGATGCCCCAGGTGGTGCGTTCAACGTCAGCGCCCGGCGGCAGCGGCACTTCGATCATGCCGTAGCGCAGTGGCTTCGGCGCTTTGCTGGTGATGATCACTTCGTCCAGGTACAGGCTGTCGCTGGACAACGGCTTGGTGCCGACCGCTTCAAGTTTGAATTCGAACGCTTCGTCACCCGGCACCAAACGCGACAGACGACGGGTGATGGTCACAGCCATCGGGTCGATTGCCGGTTGTTTGGTCTGGTAGCTCAGCGCGGCGCGTAGCGGACGTTCCTGGGTCCCGGTCAGCGACAACGCTGCCGGCACCGGCGTAGCGCCCTGCCATGTCCAATACATCTCACCGGTATCACCGTAGCGTTTCTTCCAGCCTTCACCCGGTGCCAGGGCGATGGTCGGCGAAGCTTGCTCGATACTGCGTTGCAACCAGCTCAACGCCAACGCGCGTTCGAGGGTCGATTGCTGTGGCAGCAGACGTTGCAACAACGCTTGCGCGTGAGCCTGATCGAAAGCTTGCAGCGACAGGTTCAGCGCTTCGGCAAACGGCTGCGAACTGACCGCCAACCGTTGCTGCGCATCCGCCAGTTGACGATTAAACGCGTCCGGCAGAGTGACCTTGGACTGGCGCGCCAGCGATGCAGTCAATGCCCGCGCCGCCGCCAACCCCAGCGCCGAATCCGGATCGCTCATGACGATGCTGTCTTCGCCATCGTCCATCAGGTTTGCGGCATTGCCGTCGCCGGCCTTCGCCAGGTCATCCATCAAACCGCTGAGCAAGGTGTTCACCGGCAATTGCATCTGCTTGGCGAACGACAGGATCAGTGCCCGCTGCAACAGCGGTGTGTTTTTGGCCTGCTTCGAATAAACCTCCAACACCCGCTGCCAGTGCTCCGGCGGCAAGCTCAGTTCCAGCGCTTTGCTGGCGTACCAGTCGGCGTAATAGGCGTAAGCGGTGAGGAATGCATCCGGCTCACCGTCCTGTCCCCACCAAGTGAAACTCGCCGAAGGCCCGGCCATTTGCACCAGCCGCAGACGGCTGTTTTGCATGATCAGGCGCAAGCGATCGCGAACCTGTGGATTCGACGAAAGCGATGGATAGGCAATGCTCAGTGGCAACAAACGGCTGGCGGTTTGCTCGACGCCGCCGTACGGATAGCTCAGCAAATCATCAAGTGCCGAACGGAACAGCGCTTGCGCACTGTCATCCAGGCGCAGGCGAATATCCGTCGCATCCGCCGGCAAGGTCAGCGCTGTGTCACCGCTGAGCGCGTCCACTACTTGGCTCTGAGTCACCTGCCAACCTTCACCAGTCGCGGTCAGGCGCACAGCCAGGGCATCGGCGGTTTTACCGTCCTGCACCAGTTCTGCGGTCCAGTCGCCGCTCGCCAATGCAAACGCCGGCAACGCGATGTAGTTGATGCCGTTGTTCAGGGTCACCGGCACACGCTGATCGGCGCCACCGTAATGAATCACCAACTCAGCCTTGACCGGTTTCTCGGCCTGACTGAACGCGAACACACCGAGATCCGGTTTGTCGCCAGTGCGGAATTTGGTCGGGCCGCTCCACTTCAGGTACAGCGGCTTTTCCGAACGAACGAATTGCTTCTTCTGCCCGACCTGGCCGTCATCGGCGATCGCCCGGGCAGTGATGCGCCAGCGAGTCAGCGAGTCCGGCATTTTGAAGGTGAAGCGGGTTTTGCCGTTGGCGTCGGTAATCAATTCTGGCTGCCACGCGGCGGTGTCGACGTCTTCACGACGCGGCCGCTCCAGCACTTTCACCCCACGCTCGCTGCGGTTGGCTTTGCCAGGCGCGCCTGGGCTGCCCGGCAATGCCACGTCGTAACTGATGAACGACAGGCTGGCGCTGGTGCGCACGTTGTTGCGGCGCGGGTGATAGAAGAACTGGTCGATGGTCGGCGCGACTTCCGGTTGCAGCGCGTAGATCATTTCGTCCACGACACTGACCGTCAGGTGCGCCGGAATTGGCTTGCCGGCGAACTGAGTGGTCAGGTCAACCGACACCGTATCGCCCGGCTGATAGGTCTCTTTATCGGTAGCAATCGCCACGTCAATCTGCGGCGTAATCACCTTGATGCCGGCGTTCTGGAAGCTGTACTGACCGCCCTTGGTGTAGAGCACGGAGAAGGTCAGGTTCGGTGCGAAGTTATCCTTCACCGGAATCCGCGCGCGGTATTGAGTCTCGCTGAGTTTTTCCATCTTCAGCCAGTCGCCGCCCTTGGACAGCAGCGCCGTGGCCTCGACCTTGTCCCGCTCCAGCGACAGCAGCGCATCGCTGACCGGTTCCGGGAACGTGATCAACGCCAGGGCTTCGTCGCCAGCCTTGTACTCGGGTTTGTCGAGGACGATTTCCACAGTGCCCGGCACGGCTTTGACGCCATCGCCGGTGACCGAATGACCGGTGGCGCCAACCACGCGGCCATGGTCATCCTTCAAGGTCAGGTTGTAAGTACCCGCACGGTCGAAAGCGATACTGAACCCTTTGTCTTTCGCAGTGAGTTTGCCGTCGCCAGTGGTCTGGTCTTCCAGACGAACCCAGCTGTAGCTGCTCGGGGTGACGGCTTTGCTCTGCTCGCCGCCACCTTCATTGGCGTAGCTGAAAGCAACCTTGTCGCCCACCGCACTGAACCGTTGCGGTGCGCTCAAGCGGAAGCTGGCGGCGCCACGGTCGATGAGAATTTCCTTGGTGGTCTTGACCCGATACGCCGCGCCATCGCTGGCGAACACGGTGAGCATGTAGCGGCTCGGTTTGTCGGCGGCCGGCAGGTCAAGGGTCGCGTTGCCCTTGGAATCGGTGGTCAGTTCGGTGCTGGTCAGCTCGATCGGGAATTGCCCGAGGTATTGCAGCTCGTTGTCGACCATCGACAGTTGCTGGGCGCGCAGGCTCAGGGTCAACTTGGCGTCGGCCACCGGCTTGCCATCCGGGTACAGCAGCACCAGACTGCCCTTCACCGGTTCGCCGGTGCGGTAGTCCTGTTTGGCCAGATTCAGCGAGATTTCGAAGTGCGGCTTGATGTATTCGGCGACTCGGAAGGCACTGCTGTAGGCCTGATCCTTGTAGCTGAAACGCAGCTCATAACCACCCGCCACCGCGTTGTCCGGCAACTGGAAACGACCTTGAGTACCAGACTTGGAATCGAGCTTCAGCGCCAATGACTGCAGCGCCGTACCGGTGGCATCGAGCACGGTTACGTTGACGTCGGCAGCGGTCGGTGCCACGGAATCCCGGGCGTTCTTGAACTCGCGACCGACGATTTTCAGCGACACCCAATCCCCCGGCCGGTACAGCGGTCGGTCGGTGAAGGCATAGAGTTTGGTGTCGTAGATTTCGCTGTCGTAATAGAAGTTCTCGGAGACGAAAACACCGCCCTCTTCGTCTTCACCGATCACGAACGAACGCTCGGGGCTGACGTGTTTCAACCGCAGCAAACCGTCGGTGTCGGTGGCGCCGCTGCTCATCACACCCAGGCCATCGGTCCACAGCACGTTGACCTTCGGCACCGAACTGCCTTCGTGTTTGCGCGCAGCCCACACCACCAATTCATCACCGGCAATCTTGCTTACGGCCACGGTGTTGGAGACAAAGACCATGGTCGTCGCGCGGTACTTGCCGATCAGCGCTTCCACCAGATACAGACCCGGTTTCAGATGACCCAACGGGATGTACACGTTACCCGGTGCAACGCTGACGAATTCACTGGAAGAACCGGCCAGGTTCACGCCGGCGGGCGGCTGGATCGGTTTGGCTTCCCACAGCGGATAACGGAATTGACTGACAACTGGCAAGCCCGGAATCAGTGCGAATTGTGGCTGAGCGTCGTAAGGCGTTGGCGCGGCAATCGCGGTGCCCATCTTCAGCTCAGGCACTTCTTCGGTGACTTGTTGACGGGACTCGTAGGAAAACGCTCGTTGCATCACGCGACGAGATTTGCGGTACCAGTTGTCCCACAGGTACGCGAGGGTGTTCGACAGGCCTTCGCCCTTGAACTGGCCGTCACTGACCACGCGGTGCAGGTTCTTCTGACGCTTGAGGAAATCCAGCGGCTTGTCGATGCGATAGACGCGAATGTCGGCGCCGCCATAAGGCTCCATGCGGAACCGGCGATAGTCGCGGCCCGGCGCTTCGAGGCGAACCATCGCCTGTTCGTCGCTGGCGAAGCTGCTGTCGGCCAGCAGGAAAAAGCTTTCACCGGCCACCGGCGTGTAGCCGCTTGGCTCGACGGTGTCTTCGGCGTTGACCACCGACAAGGGCAGCACCAGAGCCAATAACAATGGCAGTTTTGAGCAGAAGCGCAGCATGCGGGCACCGATCATTGGGAGAGAAAGTTCAGTCGATAGACGCCGATGAAGTTGGGGTTGGCTGCGTCGGGTATCCATCGGGTGTCCTTCCATGTCATGAGTTGCTGCAGGCTCGCGGATCGCATGCCGTTGTCAGTAGGGGTGGTGGTACCGGTGTGATAGGCAATGTAA
>Ga0209862_1000469_pt1 | contig 14695 bp, 9 predicted proteins | sample OrgsoiDNA_201061_FD_185809 | JGI IMG/M metagenome (GOLD analysis project Ga0209862, IMG submission 185809) | Permafrost soil microbial communities from the Arctic, to analyse light accelerated degradation of dissolved organic matter (DOM) -... | ecosystem: Environmental > Terrestrial > Soil >... | reverse complement strand
CCGTGCCAATCGGCGCAGCGCTGCACGGCCGCCGCCACGTCGCGCACGAAACGGTCGCTGAGCCGCTGCCCCGGTTCCAGCGAAATCGCCTTCAGCTCGAACACGCCGTCGCCGCGATGGGCCTTGGCGTCGACTCGCCCGACCAGCGCGCCGCGCCGCAATATCGGCAGCACGAAATAGCCGTGGCGGCGCTTCTCGGCCGGCGTGTAGCATTCGAGCCGGTAGTCGAAATCGAACAGCTCCAGCGCGCGCCTGCGGTCCCACACCACCGGATCGAACGGCGACAGGATGGTGCACAAGGTCGGCGTCAGCGCACCGGCCGCCGCCTGCGCCAGCAGCTGCGCGTGGTCGGGATGGACATACACCGGCTCGTCCCAGCCGGCCACGCGCGCGCGCAGCAAAGCGCCCTGCGCCACCAGCGTCTCCGGGTCGAGGCGCGGCGGCTTGGTGCGGAAGTAGTCGCTGATCCAGCCGGCCTTCGCCAGGCCTAGCGCCTTGACCGCCTTCAGCACCAGCGCGCGTTGCGTCTCCTCGGCCGGCGGCAGCTGGCTGTCGTCCCAGTGCGGCAGCACGCGTTCGGCCAGGTCATAAATGCGCTGGAAGTTGTGGCGCCTGGCGATCATCAGCGCGCCGCTGGTGAACAGCACTTCCAGCGAACGCTTCTCCGGCTTCCAGCCCCACCAGCCGCCGCCAGTCTGGCCGTCGCTGCGTTCGAAGTCGGCCGAACGCGCCGGCCCGTGGTCGCGGATGTGCGCCAGGATGGCGTCGACGTCGGCGCGCCGCTCGCGCATCCACGTGGCCGAATACTTCCAGCCCATCGCCGCCGGATCGAGCATGCGATGGCGGTACAGACGGTAGTCCTCGATCGGCACGAAGCAGGCTTCATGCGCCCAGTATTCAAACAGCGCGCCCTGCTCCAGCAGCTGCTCCAGCCAGGCCTGCGGATAGTCGCCAAGGCGGCTCCACAGCACCAGATACGGGCTGCGCGCGACGACGTGGATGGTGTCGATCTGCAGCACGCCCATTTGCCGGATCGCCTCCAGCAGATCGTCCTTGCGCGCCTTGCGGCGGCGCGCTTGCAGCAGCCCTTGCGCGGCCAGGTGCAGCGCGCGCGCGGCGGCCAGGCTCAAAGTCAGTTCGGTCAAAACCAGCATCCCTTCGTGATCGGCGGCCGCAGCCGCCAGGTGAACGACTATTCTAATCGAATGAAGAACGCTCCATCCTGTGGCGCATAGTCCGGTTTACGCCACCGCCCGCCGCCGCCCCGGGCAGCGGCCGACTATTTTTCACGCTACGGGACTCAAACGCCAACTTTCCGTGCAGAATATAGGAAACGACCAGCTTAGGCATCTCGGCTATCATAGGGCGTGCCGACCTATTCGATAACTTTAGACTGACCGCGCCCAATTGATCACCTCCATACGCCACGCCGTCCGCTTCCTGCGCAAACTGTATCGCTTGATACTGTTGCCCGGCTTTGGTCTGGCGCTGCTGGTGGCGATGTGGGTGACGACGGCCTACCAGGTCAACCTCGAACGCGACAACGCCCATTACGACGCGGTGCTGCATTGCCAATCGCTGGCGCGCACGCTGTCGGAGCATTCGAGCCACATCCTGCGCCAGACCGAGCACGCCACCCAGCTGTTCAAGCTCAAATACGAGGAAACCGGCGGCGCGCTGCGGCTGCCCGAATTCACGCGTCCCGGCGGTCTGCTCGATTCGCTGCTGCCGTCCAAGCTGGACCTGCCCATCGTGCTGCTCGACGCGCACGGCGAGCAGGTCGACGTGCAGCACGGCGTCTTCCCGACGGACCTCGGCAAGCAGACCTTCTTCCAGACGCTGGCCGCCAACAACGAGGACGCGCCGCTGGTCACCACGCCAATCGTCGAGCCGCGCACCAAGAAGTGGATGATCCAGATCGCGCGCCGGCTCAACGACCGCGCCGGCCACTTCGCCGGCGCCGTCGCGATCATGATCGACCCGGCCTACTTCGTCGAAGACTATGACCGCCTGAACGTCGACGACCAGGGCGTGGTGCTGCTGATCAGCCGCGACACCGGCCTGTCGACCGGGCGCCTGAACGAGGAGGTGGTGATCAGCGACGCGCTCGACTTCAGCGCGCCGGCCACCGCCCACCTGGCGCCGGACGAATTGCAGCTGTCGCATCCCTTCGACGCCGTGCCGCGCATCTACAGCTATCGCGACATCCCGCGCTACGCCTTGATGGCGGTGGTCGGCATCAGCTCCGACGCCGCGCTGGAGCGTTTCGTGCGCCAGCGCCGCATGTACTACGGCGCCGTCAGCGTGGCCTCGGGGATAGTGCTGGCCTTCGTGTCGCTGATGATGCAGCAGGCCGCGCGCCTGCGCCGCAGCATGCGCACCACGATAGAGGCCCAGCAGCGGCTGCGCGCCGCCTCCGATGCCAGCCTCGATGCCAACTTCCTGCTCAAGGCCTGCCGCCCGAAAACGCGCGGCGGCGCCGTCGACGACTTCATCTTCGTCGACCTCAACGAGCGCGGCGCGCGGCTGCTCGAACGCGAGCGCGACGCGGTCCTGGGCCAACGCATCTGCGAGCTGATACCGACCTGGCGCGAACAGGGCTTCGTCGCCAAATACGCCGCCGTGCTGTCGACCGGCCAGCCGCTGGAAGAGGAGTTCGCGCTGGCGCGGCCGGGCCAGCGCCCGCGCTGGCTGCACCACCAGATCGTCGCCATCGCCGACGGCGTGGCCATCACCACGCGCGAGATCACCGAGCGCAAGGAGGCGGAGCTGGCGATGCGCCAGCAACAGGCCGAAATGGCGGCCATGAACGACGCCTCGCCACTCGGCCTGATCCACGCCGACCCAAGTGGCCACTGCACCTACGTCAACCGCACCTTCGAGACCATCACCGGCCTGACGCGCGCCGAGGCGCTCGGCGACGCCTGGATGCGCGCCGTCCATCCCAACGACCGCGCCGTGCTGGAAGAAGCGCTCAAGCACATCAGGGAAACCCAGCAACCGTTCCAGAACACGCTGCGCTGCGTACACCTGGACGGCACCATCGTCTGGATCTCGTTCAAGGTCGCCGCCATCGTCCTCGACGGCGGCATCGAGGGCTATGTCGGCACCGTCGACGACATCACGCTGGTGCGCAAATCGGTGATGGCGCTGCGCGAGAGCGAGGCGCGGCTGCGCACCATCGCCGACACGCTGCCGGCCATGATCGCCTACATCGACTACGACGAAATCTACCGCTTCCACAACCTCGCCTACGAGCGCGAATTCTGCGAGGCCGATTTGCAGGTGCGCGGCCGCAGCGTGCTCGAAACCATCGGCGAAGAACGCTACGCCGTGCTGCAGCCCTACATCAAGAGCGCGCTGCGCGGCCAGATCGTCAGCTTTGAAGAGGAGGACGCCAGTTGCGGCTACGAGCGCGTGTTCGAGGTCAACTACATCCCGCAGTTCGACGAGGACCGCGCCACCGTGGTCGGCTTCCACGTCATGCGGCAGGACATCACGGCGCAAAAGCGCGAGAAACAGCGCCTGCTCAAACTGTCGCAGATCGACGCGCTGACCGGCCTGACCAACCGCGCCGGCTTCCTGCAAAAGCTCAACGACAGCATGGCCGCCTGCCGCGAAACGAGCAGCATGATGGCCGTGATGTACATGGACGTCGACCGCTTCAAGCCGGTCAACGACACCTATGGCCACAGCGTCGGCGACGCGCTGTTGAAGGCCTTCTCGACGCGCCTGACGCACACCATGCGCGCCAGCGACACCATCGCCCGCCTCGGCGGCGACGAGTTCACCATCATCATGGAGCGCGTCAACCGGGTCGAGGACGCGGCCGCGCTGGCCGGCAAGATCGTCAACGCCATGCAGGCGCCGTTTGAAATCGGCAGCCTCACCGTCAGCATCTCGGCCAGCATCGGCCTGACCTTCTACAGCGGCGAGGAAATCGAACCGGCCGAACTGCTCAACCGCGCCGACATGCTGCTGTACGAGGCCAAGCAGGCCGGCCGCAACACCTTCCGCGCCGGCCCGCCGCAGCCGACGCCGAACGCCGCCTGATGCCCGCAGCGCGCCGCAACCCGCTGCAAATAAAGCACGATGGTTTGCGCGGCGCCTAACATGGGACGCCGTCTTGCAGTATATTGAGCGCTTTCCCGGCCGCCCCATCACAACAACACCACTTCCATGCGTCTGCTGCACACCTCCGACTGGCATCTCGGCCAATCCCTCCACAACTTCGAACGCGCTTACGAGCACCAGCGCTTCCTCGACTGGCTGCTCGACACCGTCGCCGCCGAACAGGCCGACGCGCTGCTGATCGCCGGCGATATCTTCGACAACGCCAATCCGTCTTCGGCGTCGCAAAAGCAGCTGTATCGTTTCCTGCAACGGGCCAGGGAGCGCGTGCCGCATTTGAATTTGATCGTCATCGCCGGCAACCACGATTCGCCGGGAAGGCTGGAGGCGCCTGGGCCGCTGCTGGAAATGCACGGCACGCGCGTGGTCGGCGCCGTGCCGCGCCGCGCCGACGGCGAGATCGACATCGAACAACTGGTGCTGCCGCTGACCGGCCGCTCCGGCGCCGTCGAAGCATGGTGTCTCGCCGTGCCCTTCCTGCGGCCCGGCGACGTGCCGCGCGTAGTGGTGAGCGACAACGCCGCCGGCGATGCCAACGCGGACCTGGACGCGCCGGCCGATCCCTACCTGGCCGGCATTGCGCTGCTGTACCGCCAGGCGCTGGCGCTGGCCCTGGCCAAACGCCAGCCCGGCCAGGCCATCGTGGCGATGGGCCACTGCCACATGGTCGACGGCCAGATGTCGAACGACTCCGAGCGCCGCATCGTCATCGGCGGCACCGAGATGCTGCCGGCCGGGATCTTCGACGCCGCCATCGCCTACGCGGCGCTGGGCCATCTGCATCTGGCGCAGGCGGTCGGCCAGCGCCAGCACATCCGCTACTGCGGCAGCCCGATCCCGCTGTCGTTCGCCGAAGTCGGCTACCGCCACCAGATCCTGCGCATCGAACTTGACGGCGACACGCTGCGCGAGGTCACGCCGCTGCCGATACCGCGCGCCGTCGAACTGCTGCGCGTGCCGGCCAAACCGGCGCCGCTGGCGCAGGTGCTGGCCGAACTGGCGGCGCTCGATTATCCCGACGCCGCGCCGGAAGCGCAGCCGCTGCTGGAAGTGCGCGTGCGGCTGGACGCGCCGGAGCCCGGCCTGCGTTCGCGCATCGAGGCGGCGCTGGATGGCAAGCCGCTGCGGCTGGCCAAGATCGAGACATCGAGCGCCGCGCGCGCCGCATCGCTCGATCCGGCCCTGACGCTGGACCAGCTGGACCAGCTCAAGCCGGACGACATCTTCCAGCAGCTATACCTGCAAAAATTCGGCAACCCGGCGCCGACCGAACAACTGAGCGCATTCGCGGAGCTGATGCTCCAACACCCGGCATGAAGATTTTAAAAATCGGCGGTAAAAACCTGGCCTCGCTGGCCGGCGAATTCAGTGTCGACTTCGAACAGGAGCCGCTGGCGTCGAGCGGCCTGTTCGCCATCAGCGGCCCGACCGGCGCCGGCAAAAGCACGCTGCTCGACGCGCTGTGCCTGGCCCTGTACGACGCCACGCCGCGCTTGTTGAAGGCGCTGGGCCGCAGCATTTTACCGGACGTCGGCGCCGAGACCATTTCATCGCAGGACACCCGCAACCTGCTGCGGCGCGGCGCGGCCGAGGGCTATGCCGAAGTCGATTTCGTCGGCAACGACGGCGCTTCCTATCGCGCGCGCTGGGGCGTGCGGCGCTCGCGCACCAGGGCCGAGGGCGCGCTGCAACCGACCACCATGAGTTTGCACCGGCTGCCGGCGCTGCAGCCGATAGGCGGCACCAAGACCGAAGTCAAAGTCGAAATCGAAAAGCGCATCGGTCTCTCGTTCGAGCAGTTCACGCGCGCGGTGCTGCTGGCGCAAAACGAGTTCTCCACTTTCCTCAAGGCCGAGGACAACGAGCGCGGCGAGCTGCTCGAAACGCTCACCGGCAGCACCATCTACACCGTGATCTCGATGCGTGCATTCGAGCGCGCCAAGCTGGAACAGGCCGCGCTGCAAAGACTCAACGCGCGCCTGTCGGACCAGAAGCCGCTGTCGTCGGAAGAGCGCGGAGAACTCGATGCGCTGAGCGCCGCCGCCGATGCCGCGCTGGCACTGGTCGATCAAAACAAAGCCGTATTGGAGCAGGAGCTACGCTGGCACCAGCAAGCGGACAAGCTGGCGCGGGACGAACAACTGGCGCAGCAAGCGTGGCAAGCCCGCGTGGCCGAAGTCGACGCCAGTGCCGAGCGCCAGAGCGCACTCGCAGGCGTGGAAGCGGTGCAAGCGGCGCGTCCGCTGGCCGACGACATCACGCGCATCGCCGCCGATATCGCCGGCACGCGCAACACCATCACCGCCAGCACGCAGGCGGCCGAGCAAGCCAGGATCGCACAGGAACAAAGCGCGGCCGCGCTGACACAGGCGGCAAGCCAATTGCAACAGGCCGAATCGGCGCAACGCGACGCCGCGCCGCTGCTCAATCAGGCCAAGGCGCTCGATGCGCGCATCGAGGCGATGCTGCCGGCGCACCGTTCGGCGGCGGCGTCTTACGAAAGCGCCGCGCGCGCCGACGCGCAGGCGCAAGCCGCGCTGCAAGTGAAACAGGAGCAGCGCCGACAACTGGAAACGGCGCAGCAATCGGGCATGGACTGGCTGGCGCAGCACGAGCAATGGCGCACGATGGCACAGTCGTGGGACCGCTGGGACGTGCTGTTCGTGCAGGCCGGGCAAGCCGCGTCGCAAGCGGAAAAACTCGCGCGCGCCTTGGCGTCCGTGCGGCACAGGGCGGAAGGCCATCGCGCCGACGAAGCCGATGCCGCCGCCAAGCTGGCCGCATCGGCCGCCGCCTTGCAAACACTGGAGGCGCAACGACAGGCGGCGACGAATGCGTGGTCGGCGTTCTCGCCGGACGCGCTGCAAAACCAGCGCCGCCAACTCGAACAACGGCGCGACCTGCTGGCCAGTGCCGAGAAACTCTGGATCGACCTCGATGCGCGCCAACGGCGCGGCCGCGAAATCGACGCGCAAACGGCGCAACTGCGCCAGTCGAAACAGGACGCGGAAACACTGCTGGCAGCAGCGCAGCATGAGCACATCGCCATCATGGCCAGCTTCGCGCAGGCCGAGCGTTCGCTGAAACTGGCCGAAGCGGCATGCGCGGAAAACGTCGAAACGCTGCGCGCCGCATTGGAGGACGATACGCCCTGCCCGGTCTGCGGCGCACACGAACATCCCTATCGCCACGACGGCGGTGCGCTGCAAGCGATGCTCGCCGGCCTGCAAGCGGAGCTGACGCGTTGTCGCCAGCAGGTGCAGGATAATATCGGCGAGCAGGCCGCGCAACGCACGATTCAGCAAACCAGCACCACGCAACTGAGTGCCATCGCCGCCGAGACGCGCACCCTGCACGAGGCGCTGGAACGGGCCTCCGAAGCATGGAGCGGCCACGCGCTGGTCAGGGACGGCCAGGATATGCCGGCTGACGAATCGCAGCGCATCGACTGGTTCGACGCACAACTGCTCATCGTTCAACAAGGATTGCAGGACATCGAGCGCCGGGAGCGCGCCATGCACAGCGCCGCCGCCGCGAAAGAACAGGCGCAACTGGCTTGCGACCGCACAACGGCCGAGCACACGCGCCTGCAAGGCCTCGCGTCGCACGCGCAAACGGCGCTGGCGCAAATCGGCGCGGAGCACAAGGCGCTGGACGAGCAGCGCATCGACGTCGCGCTGCAATTGAGCGCCTTGCTCGACGATCTGGATGCCGCCTTCAGCGGCGGCGACATTCCGACCGAGGGCTGGAAGGATGAATGGAAATCCGGCCCGGCCCGATTCCACGCGGCGCGCCAGACCGAAAGCAAGCAGTGGCTGGCGCAACGCGGCGCCGTCGATGAACGCACGGCCGCCATCCACACCTTGGACGTCGAACTGCACGCGCTGTCGGAGGCGCTGGGCAAGGCGGGACGCGACGCCAGCGCCGCGCGGACCGCGTTCAATACGAGCGACGAGGCGCTCCGGTTCACCCAGCATCAACGCCAGGCTTTATGGGAAGGCCGCGAGGTGAGCACGGTGGAAGCGGCGCTGCAGGCCGCGATCGATCAAGCGAAGGCGCACCTCCAGTCGCTGCAAAGCGCGGCCGAACATGCGGCGCAAAACAGAACCCGGCTTGAAGAAGCGCTGGCGCAGGCGATGCATCGCCTGTCGGCGCTGGAACTGTCGGCCGCCACGGCGGCGCAGGCTTTGTCCGACTGGCTGGCCGATTTCCAGCTGCGCCATCCCGACGCCGCGCTGCACGACATGGCGCAGCTGCACGAACTGCTGGCGATCCCGAACGAGGCCATCCTCGCCGAACGCCACGCGCTGCAAGCCATCGCCAACGCCGCAGCCAGCGCACTGGCCGTGTGGAAGGAGCGTCAGAGCCAGCGCGAACAGCACCAATACACTGCGCCACACAATAGCGCACACTCCGCAGACACTTTGGTGTCGGCGCTCGACACGCTGGCGGCGCAACGCAAGCAAGCCCACGACACGGCCACCGCGCACCGCCTGGGCATCGCGCAGGACGAGGCGCGGCGCCGCGCGGCGCAATCGATGCTGGCCGAAATCGAGCAGCAGGAGGACATCGAGCGGCGCTGGGCGCGCATGAGCGATTTGATCGGATCGGCCGACGGCAAAAAATTCCGCAACTACGCGCAGCAGTTCACGCTCGATGTGCTGCTCGGTTATGCGAACGCGCACCTGAACCATCTGGCGCGCCGCTATCAGCTGGAGCGCATCAACAATCCGGCCAACCCGTCGCTAGGATTGCTGGTGCGCGACCAGGACATGGGCGGTGAGATGCGCTCGGTGCATTCGCTGTCGGGCGGCGAATCGTTCCTGGTGTCGCTGGCGCTGGCGCTGGGATTGGCGTCGCTGTCGTCGAACCGGGTGCGGGTCGAGTCGCTGTTCATCGACGAGGGCTTCGGCAGCCTCGATGCGGAAACGCTGCGGGTGGCGATGGACGCCCTCGACGGCCTGCAAGCCATGGGGCGCAAGGTGGGCGTCATTTCGCACGTTCAGGAAATGACGGAACGGATTTCAACCAAAATACTGGTGCAGCCGTCAGCCGGCGGAAAAAGCGTGGTGACGGTGCAGTGATCATGCAACGCTGTTGCAATGCTGCCGCAACGATATTGCAACTTCCTTGCAATAAGCCGCGCGATCAGCGGTAAACCAGTTCGCCGCGCTCCAGGCGGATCAACTCCCATCCGAGCTCGCGCCGGATCTGCTGCGGGTCTGGCGGCGGACGGCGCTCCTCGATGCGCGTCTGCAGCCACTGTCGGACGGATTCCTTGCTCGGTTGCTTGGTCTGATCCATGGTGATGCCTCTTTCGGAAAGTGGGAAGAACCTGGCGTCTCTGCTCCACAACGCGGCTGCGCCGCTTCAGTTGACGTCCCCTGCAAATAGCTTGCAGCACAACGGGTGTAAATTTGCTATCATTTGATGCGAATATAGGCAGTTCAACGTTTTTGAGTGACCGGGACGTTCCTCGCCATGAGCATCGTTGCCATTTCATCCTCCCCTGCGTCGCCTGCCACGACAGGCACCGCAGCGACGCGACCGCAGACGGCGGCCAGCGGCAGTGCCGACACCAATTTTTCCGCTACGCTCGCCAGCACCAACTTGCAACTCAACGCCAAGGCGCAGGCGCTGATCTCCAAGCTGAAACAGCAAGCTCCCGAATCAGGCCATCCTGCCGGCAAGCGGGCCGCTTCCGACGCCAGCTACACTTATAGTCCGAACAGCCTTCCCTCCGCCAGCACCGACAACGTCCAGATCCCCTCCTTGCCCGGACAGACGCCGGAAGCAGCCATCGCCCGCGCCCACGCCATCGAAGCGGCCGCGCTGGCGTCGGCCTATCCGTCGAACGCCGACCTCGCGGTGGCGGTCCAGGCGCAGCAACTGGCGGCACAGGCGCAGTCGGACCTGGCCGCGCAACAGGCGCAGAATCCGCAGCCGGCCGGCGTTGCGGCGGCGCCGTCGCCAGTACCGGCCACCATACAGACCAATACAGCCAGTACAGTCAACACGGCCAGTTCGGTCAGCAAAGCCTATGGCGCCCAGCCGGCGATCGGGCCATCGCTCGACACCTATGCATGACAAGCGGGGGGCGGTGATAAAATCGCGCCTTCGCCCTATTTATCTTTATCGGTCAGGTTACAGAATATGTTTAAAGCGGCACGCAGTCTGACGTTCAAATGCGTCAAATGTTCCAAGGCGGTCCAGGTCTATCTGCAAAAGACTTCGGCCTGTTCGCATATCCAGCCTTACCAAGGCCTGTGCCAGTGCGGCGAATTGAAACGCCACGCCACCGGCGACAAGGACGCGGTCCAGTCCTATCTCGAATCGCCGGTCGGCGCCTGGTCGCACCACCATTGATCACGCCTTGCTCAAGAAGCCGCGTTCGCTGCCGTAAACATAGTTAATCTTTAACGGAAATCGCCATGTCTACACTGTCCTCCCTCGGCGCCCGCGCGCTGCAAACCCCGGCCTTCCCCGCTGCGACCACCCAGCAATACGGCAAGACCGGCCGCAGCCAGACCGCCGCGGCGACCGGCAACGGCACCAGCGGCAGTCCGGTGTCGCTGTCGGACGACAGCATTCTGCAAAACCGCGCCGCGACGCTGGGCAGCGCGACCGTCGATTACGCGCAAAACCTGCTCAGCAGCTTTAGCCAGCAGGCCTTCGGCGACGCCAGCAAGGGCGAAACCATCTCGTTCGACTCGGTCAGCCTGGACACCTCCTCCGCGTTTGCCGAGTCGGCACAACAGAGCTCCGGTGCCAACGGCAGCAGCAGCGCGGCTGCCGGCTTGAGCGACAGCGCGCATTTCATCGGCAAGGGCACGATCACGACCACCGATGGGCGCACCTTCGACTTTGAAGTCGAAGTCCAGTACAACGATAAACTCGAAGTCGGCGCCAGCCAGGGCGGCGACGGCACCGATACGGCCAATGCCGCGTCGCCGGACACCTCGACCGCCAATACCGCTACAGCGCCAGTACAGGGCGGCGCACAATCGGCCAACAGTACCGGTACACCAACGGATGCCTCCTCGGACACCAGCGGCCTGCCAACCGTACAGTTGCCGAATCTCGACTTCGACGGCGGCCTGGCCGACCTGTTCCAGCTGATCGGCCGCCAGATACAGTCCGGCTCCAGCAGCTCGGACAGCAGCGCCAGCGACGCCAGCGGTTCCGGCAGCACCGCTAGCAGCACCAGCCAGACCGATCCGTTCAAGGCGCTGTCGATACGGCTGCTCAAGTTGGTCGACAGCGGCAACGACACGGACTTGTATACGCCAAGCACGCCGGCCAGCACCGCTGCCAACGCCAAATCGCTGGCCAGCACTTACGGCGCGACGGCCGCCGCAGCCGGCAACGCGGCTAGCGCAGCGCCCGTCGCCACCGCACCTGCCGCAGGCAGCACGACCGCCACCTCGCCGGCACCGACCGCAACGCCAGCAGCCACCACCACGCCAGCCAGCGCAATCGTCTGAAGCCCTCCGGCCGCGTGGCTAAGCAGCCGCGCGAGCGCCACCGCAGCCCTGTGAGCATCAGCGCATCCGCCGGCGCGGTAGTTACCGCAGTCGCCGACTCCGGCGGCGCCCCAGTCGCCACGTATAATAGCGCCACCACAACGCCCCGCCGCGCCGATGTCCAGCACATGCGCGGCGGTGTCGCCGCTCCCCCATTCCATACGATCGCACACATGCCCGCACACTTCCTCCTCTATTCTTTCGACGCCACGCAGGTGACGCAATGAGCGCCGCCGCCAGCCCGGCCGCGACGCCGCTGATCCACTGGACCGAAAACGACGCGCCGCACAGCATGCGCTGGCGTTCCGAAAGCGGCATGCCGGCGCCTAAGCGCGTCGTCATCGCCGACGACCGCACCAACGCCGACACGGCCTACCGCCTGGCCTGCGAAGGCACGGCGCTGTTGTGGCGCGGCGATTTCCAGAACGCGCGTCAACTGCTGCAAGCGCTGGCCCGCCGCATCGACCAGGGCAAGCAAGGCAAGAAGGCCAAGCCGGCCAAGGCGCCCGCCACGCCGACCGAAGCGTTCCACCTGCACCGCCAGGCGCAGTCGCAGCGCGCCCGCACGCTGGCGATGCTGTTGATTCCCTTCGATGCCGACTACACGATTCCGCTGCGCCGCGCGCCGGACGTGCAACTGGCTTGCAACGAGGCTTACGGCCGCGGCGAGGAGCCGTTCATCGCTTCGCTGCGCGAGCTGCTCGGCCTGATCGGCGCGCACGAATGGCGCCGCACCGGCGTCGAAATTCCGGCGCTGGACGCGCGCATCCATCCGCACTACGGCGTGTTCTCGCCGGTGCGCGGCGAGTACGTCGAGCTGGTGGCAAAGGCGCCGATCCCGCACGCGACGCGGCTCGCGTTCGACATCGGCACCGGCACCGGCGTGCTGGCGGCGGTGCTGGCGCAGCGCGGCGTCACGCGCGTGATCGCCACCGACCAGGACCAGCGCGCATTGAGCTGCGCGCGCGAAAATCTGGCACGGCTTGATATCAACGGCCAGGTCGAGTTGCTCGAAGCGGACCTGTTCCCGGAGGGCCGCGCACCGCTGGTCGTGTGTAATCCGCCGTGGGTACCGGCGCGTCCCAGCTCGCCGATCGAATACGCCGTCTACGATCCGGACAGCCGCATGTTGAAAGGCTTCCTCGACGGCCTGGCCGCGCACCTGACGCCGGGCGGCGAAGGCTGGCTGATTTTGTCGGACCTGGCCGAGCATCTGGGCCTGCGTCCGCGCGCGGAGCTGATGGCGTGGATAGCGGCCGGCGGCCTGAAAGTGATCGAACGCCAGGACATCAAGCCTACCCACCCGCGCGCCGCCGACGCCGCCGACCCGCTGCACGCGGCCCGCGCGGCCGAGGTGACGTCGCTGTGGCGCCTGGCCGCGGCCTGATAACAAGCCGGCGGCGCGTGAAATCCGCGCCGCCGCTTGCAGTAGTTCGCGGCGTTTTTTCAGGCCCTTGTGTAATGCGGAAAGCGCCTGTATAATTCGCCGCTCAGACGCGGGGTGGAGCAGTCTGGCAGCTCGTCGGGCTCATAACCCGAAGGTCACAGGTTCAAATCCTGTCCCCGCAACCAAATACGATAAGCCGTTGATTCTTTTACTGGAATCAGCGGCTTTTTCTTTTCCGGACGCGCCATTCCAGCCCTTCGATTTAGCATGACCAGCCGACAGCGGTGACGCATAATGCTGTCATATTCACTACATCGGGGCAGGCATGCGAGCGGAAATTCGGGCGGAGATCACAACCATTTCCACGCTGGACGATATCGAACAACAGCATATCGCCAGCGCCATCGCATGGATAGACTCAGGGGTACAACTGTGCAGGATAGCGAAACCGGCCACTCCGCCCATCCATCTGGTGGCCTATTTTGTCGTCGTCGATGACGGACACCTGCTGCTGGTCGATCATAAAAACGCGCAGCTATGGCTGCCAACTGGCGGTCATGTCGATCCCGGCGAACATCCCCGCACGACGGTCGCGCGCGAATTGGCGGAGGAACTCGGCATCGTCGCATCGCATGGCATAGCCGCACCGCTGATGCTGACGTGTACCACCACGGTCGGACTGACCGCCGGCCATACCGATGTGTCGCTTTGGTATGTCATACAGGGCAGCCGCAGCCAAACGCTGACGTTTGACGACAGCGAATTCAATTCGGTGCGCTGGTTCGCGTTCGACGCCCTCCCGGTCGATCGCACGGACCCGCATCTGCAGCGCTTCGTGCAAAAGCTGGCCGCCGCCAGCCCATTCGATTTAGTCAAGGAAGAAGCAAGCGCAGGCTAATCGACATCGCCCCGATGGCTTTTTTCTTTGCACGCCCTTCACAAGCTGTCACAATCCTGTCTGCCCCGCGATGCGCTTGCCGCTCGCCGCCCACCACCGAACCAGGAGACATGCGTGAAGGACCTAGCCCCCGACCTGCGGCAGCAACCCGCCAACCTTCCTTCCGACCCATCGCGCCGCCGCATCTTCCAGGCCGCCGGCGCCGTCGGACTGGCCAGTGCGCTGCCCGGTGTCAGCGGCCCGGCCGCCGCCGCGACCAAAAATGCGAGCAAAAGCTCGCTTGACGCGAAGCTCAAGGAGCACGTCAAGAACGTGGTCGTGATTTATCTGGAAAACCGCAGCTTCAACAACCTGTTCGCCAACTTCCCCGGCACCAGCGCGCCGTTGTCGGACGTGCCGGCCGAGGCCAGCGCGCAGAAGGACCGCGACGGCTCAGTGTTGCCGACGCTGCCGAAGGTCTGGGGCGGCATGGTGCCGACGCCGCAAAACATCGGCGGCAAGCAGTACGTGCTGCACGAAGATCAGATCAAGGATCTGCCGAACGCGCCGTTCAAGCTGTCCGACGCCGATGGCAAGCCGCTGCCGGAGAGCGTCGTCACGCGCGACCTGTGGCACGTCTTCTACCAGAACCAGATGCAGATCAACGGCGGCAAGAATGACCATTTCGTCGCCTGGGCCAACAGCGGCGGCATGGTGATGGGCCACTACGGCGAGACCAGCAAGAACCTCAACATGTGGCAGATCGCGCAGCAGTTC
>Ga0209862_1000468_pt1 | contig 14696 bp, 9 predicted proteins | sample OrgsoiDNA_201061_FD_185809 | JGI IMG/M metagenome (GOLD analysis project Ga0209862, IMG submission 185809) | Permafrost soil microbial communities from the Arctic, to analyse light accelerated degradation of dissolved organic matter (DOM) -... | ecosystem: Environmental > Terrestrial > Soil >... | reverse complement strand
CTCATACGCGTGGGGCAGAAAACATGCCTTTCAAGGGCTGCTTTTGCCGTCGATCCCGCTAAACCAACCAAGGCTCATCGCAAGCCACGAATGGTTTTTAAGGGACCTCGGACTCCGGGCGACGCCCAAAAACGAGACCCCTCCCGCCTCTTTCACGCTCTTTCCCGAATCCGCGCACAAAGCTCTTTCAACGGCCTTTGCGGGTTTTCTCTTAGCCTTGTTCTACCTCTTTTCGAGGCCTTTTCCAACACTCTGCCGATTCTTTTTTGAGCTTGGGGCCCAATGGGTCCGTTTTGCCGCTGGTCGGCATTTATTCATGGCTTCGCAGAGGAAAGGAGACGACTTTCGGCTTGGAGGGCTGAGCGGCCATGGCCTTTCGGTCATGGAGAAGTGAACGGACAAAAACAGAAAATCAGCGCAGGCCGACGCAAAGCTTTTGTTGAACGCAATACCCCCCGCGCGCGCGCCGGTCCGATAGTGGGTTGCCCCCAAGGCGCTCACGCGGCAAAATCAAGCGCAAACGCCCCAACCTCAGGCGCAATGCCCGCAACCGTCTCGCAGAGGCCGAAATGCTCACCGTCCCCCATTCTAATAATTCAATCTCTCAGCCCGCCGCCTCGTTGGACGCCCGCCCAGCCGCGGCTTGGAGGACGGAAAACGCGCCGGGACGGCCCCCTCTTTCATTGGATTACGCGGTTTCAGCGCCAGAATTGGCCCAGGCGTTGATTGGCGCCCGGCTTTTGGTGGACGGCGTCGGCGGGATCATTGTCGAAACCGAGGCTTATGACCAGGTGGATCCGGCCTCTCACACCTATTCGGGCCCCAACGCTCGCAACGCCGCGATGTTCGAGCCGCCAGGACATGCCTATGTTTACCGCTCCTACGGGCTCCACTGGTGCCTGAATTTCGTTTGCGACGCAGAGGGCCACGGCGCGGGCGTCTTGATCCGGGCGATTGAGCCCACGCATGGCGTTGAGGCCATGCAATTGCGGCGCGGGATCGAAAATCCCCGGCGACTGTGCTCAGGCCCCGGGCGCCTTTGCCAGGCGCTCGGCGTGACACTCGCCCTTTATGGCGCCGATTTGGCGCTGCCGCCCTTTGAGGTCACGCCCGCAAAAGAATCTGTGGACATCGTCTCGGGCCCGCGAATCGGCATCACTCGCGCCATGGACGCGGCATGGCGATTCGGCCAGCGCGGCTCGCCCTTTTTGAGCAAACCCTTTCCCCTGAGATGAGCGTGAATTGTTTCGCGTGAAACATTTTATCTTGCGCTTCTCTTCAAAGCATGGTAATAATTACTTATCCAAGAATGAACCATGGAGGTTTTATGCCTGCGCCGCCCTCGTCTTTGTTGCCGATTTTTTCGGCTGTCTCAAAGCCTCTCCCCAACAACACAGACATCATTATTGCGCCAATGGTTAACGATTTTTCTTTGGCCCCCGTTCTGATTGAGCATCTTGCAGAAACCCTTGGACGGGCCCTTACATCTGCCGCGGACAAGCTTGAACCGGCAATTTCCATTGTCCGTGCTGGTATGCTGGTGCGGCATGCAGAAACAGAAAGACTGCGGATTCAAGCACAACAAGGGCATTCCGGAATGCCGGGCAGCTTGGTGGAAGACGTGGTCAAAACGCTTGAAGAGGCTGGTCTTCAGGCAGGGCTAGCGAAAGGAGTATTTCAGCCCGGCAACGAAAAAATTAATCGAAAGGAAGTATTGACCTGTCTCATTCCTATTCTGGAAGCGGTCCCCGCTGCCGATCCATCGATAAGACCCAGCGCAGAATCCATCACAGAGGTTCTCAAAGATCGCTTGCGTGCTGTTGATTTGGCTGTTCAACAGGAAGCAGCAATGGCAAAAAAATCGGCCAAAGCAAAATCAGGTCCGTAATTCAACGGCTTTTTATACTTTTCTGGTTTTGCGTTTCCAATGCGATTTGTGCCTCAATCCGCCGCTTGCTGATTTGGCAATGCTCCGCGTCGCGCTCAAAGCCGATGAAGCCACGGCCCTCGCACACAGCGGCCACCGCGGAGCTTCCCGATCCCAGGAACGGGTCGAGCACCAGGGCGCCCGGTTGCGTGAAAATGCGGATCAAGTGCCGCAGCACTTTTTGGGGCTTCACCGTCAAGTGGTCGTTGCCGTCGCCCTTTTCGGCGTTGCCCGGCTTGGGGCTGTTCATCAGGGCGCCCGGGAACTTTCCGTCCCAGGTTTGGCTGGTGTCCGCGAGGCCCACGCCGTGCTTGATCCAATTTTGCACGAACGTGCCGTCTTTGGGCTTTTGGCCAAAGACGATGGGCTCGATCATGGGCTTCAATTGCGGGGTTTTGCGCCCTTGCAGCGTTTGGATCAACGCGGCTTTCTCGCGCTCGGGAATGTTCATCTTGCGCACGAAATGGTCTTGCGAGAACGCCTTGGGCTGGCCCTCGTAGGTCCATCCGAACATGTCGCGAATCTCAAAGCCCGCGTTTTCGGCCGCGATCGCGCAGCGGTGATAAAGGCGCGCCTGCGAAAAGCTCAGAAAAATCCCGCCCGGCTTCAACACCCGCAAGCACTCCAAGAAAATCGGCTCCAGGAACTTTTGCAGCTCAACGCCTTGCTTGGGGTCAAACTTCATCCCGACGGGCATGGAGCCGATCACCTGGGCTCTTTGCGCGCTGGCTCCCAGCGTTTTCCGGTTCCAGGCGCCATCCATTCCGTCCAGAAAATAAGGCGGATCCGTGAGAACGAGATCCACCGAATTGGCCGGAAGCAATTTCAACAACGGCAGGCACTCGCCATGTTCCAACACGCCGGCTAATCCCGCAGTGAGCTCGAATCGCCATTGCCTCTCGATCACGGGGAGCGTGATCGGCGCGTAAATGCCCGATTTGGCAAGGACTGGGTCTGCGCCCGGCAGCGCGTAAACCGCAGGGGCAGTGGCGGCGGCGGAGCCCGAGGCGGTCCGGGGCGCCGCGAGCGAAATCACGAGCTTGCCCGTTGACTCCGTCTCTCGCGCATCGCGCTTGCCGCTGTTCTGTTTGGGTTCCATGGTTTTTCCTTGGCCGATAATGTTTCATATCCCAAAATATGAACGCCAGGAAGACGTATCTTTACGTATTTTCAGCCAAATTCATTTTTTCTTACAGCCGGCGCCCTGTTTTAAACACACGCCGAACAAATGAGACCCTTTGGTTTAAACGAACGGGCGTGCGAAAGCGCCGAGCTCGGGCTGAAATGAGGGAGATTTGAGATTGGCTGTGGCGACCTTGGATCGCAAATGCGCAGATTTCACGCCACGCGACCTTTCTCTGGCGATTTACGCGCCATTTTTCGTTTTGGATTCCCCGCCAATCGCTTTTTGCTGGACCGGGCTTTCGCTTGAGGCGGAGGCCATCGCCTTGATTCCGTTTTCCTTGAACCCGCCTTATTTTCTGGTTTTTCACCTTGCGCGGCTCTTGGATTTTCGCGTTCGGGCTAGCCTCTCTTTCTTTCTTGAGGCGACCCCGCTCACGAGCTCCCGCAGAAGCGCGACCTCTCGAACGTCCGGTTGTCCGCCGTTTTCGCCTTGGCCGCGGGATCGCAGAGGCTCTTTCGATCCTCGTCGCGCAAGGCTTTTTGCTTTTCGCTGCTTTTCTCGCGCGAAAAAAGGAAACCGTTTGGCTTTTTCTTCACAAAAACGTATAAGATACGTGTAGAGATGCCGTTGGCTCTCTGAAATATTCTCACGGTCGCCCTTGCCAGAGGAATAGCTCTTTCGTCGCCTCAAACGGTGCTTTATTCCGCGCGAATGGCGATTTCTCGATGCTTTCTCCGCTTGTCGCCGCTGTGCGATTGTTTCGTTGCCCAGCCAAAGCCCGAAACGTTTTTTGACGAAAAAGACGCTTTCCCCCCGCATCGCTTGCCCCGCTCGTCTGTATTTTCGCACGTTGACAATTGTGTTCTCGGTGGCACGGTGGGCTCTTGCCCAAATCGCTGATTACGTTCTTTCGTTGCTTTCCACAAGCCTTTTTCCTGTTTTTTCAGTCCGCCTCGCGCAAGAGTTTTGTTCTTTTTTTTGCTTTTTTTGTCCTTTCCCTATCCGCTCATCCATCTTTTTTAATCTGTGGTTAGGGTTTCCGCGTAGCTCTTGGAGAGAGCTGAATCACAACCGCCTTGTTTAAAACAGCGCTCGCTTCACAGCTCCGGCCGCATCCATCGGCACTTTTTCCGACCCTTTCGTTTTGTCCACTTTTTTCGAGGAGGATTGCTCATTTTTGCCCGAATCCAGGCTTTTTTTGGGCTTTTTGAAAAGCGCAAAAAAATAGTCTCACGTGCCCTGAACGTCGGTGTACATTGGCTTCACGGGCATGCGAGGCCGCCTCCGAAGAAACGGGCGCTTCGTTTTTGCCGCTGATGCCCCATAAAAGGGCGCGCTTTTTGAAACACCTGTCCCGCCGAGCTTGCCGATCCAGGTCAGAAGTCAGGATTCCAAGCCGCTGCCCGTTTTGGGCCACAACAGAACATGAGAATAACTATGCAAAAAATCCTCTCGATCTTCGGCACCCGGCCGGAGGCGATCAAAATGGCCCCCTTGGTCCAAGCGCTCGCCCTCGAGCCCGGCATCCAGTCGGTGGTTTGCGTGACGGGCCAGCACAAAACCATGCTTCAACAGGTTTTGGACCTCTTCGGCATCGTCCCGCAGCATGACCTGGCGTTGATGACCGAAAACCAGACGCTCAACGCGCTCACCGCGCGGCTGATCACCTCGATCGACGCCGTGATCGAGCAAGAGCGGCCGGATCGAATCTTGGTGCACGGCGACACCACGACGGCGTCGGCCGCGGCGCTTGCTGCCTTTCACCGCCGCGTGCCCATCGGGCACGTCGAAGCCGGATTGCGCACGCGCGACATGCAGCAGCCCTGGCCCGAGGAAATGAACCGCAGGCTGGTGGACGTCGTGAGCGATCTGATGTTCGCCCCGACCGCGGGCTCCAAGGCGAACCTGGACGCCGAGTGCCTGCAAGGCCGCGTCATCATCACCGGCAACACCGTCATCGACGCCTTGGTCGCCATGGCCGCCCGCATCGACGGCGACTCTGGCTTGCGCCACGCCCTCGACGCCCGGTTCCCCTTCATCGACGCGTCCAAGAAAATGGTTCTGGTCACCGGGCACCGCCGCGAGAGCTTTGGCCAAGGCTTCGCGGACATTTGCTCGGCGCTCGCGCAGCTGGCCTCGCGCCCCGACACGCAAGTGGTGTATCCGGTCCACTTGAACCCGAACGTGAGCGGGCCCGTCAAAGAGACCTTGGGCAAGCTGCCCAATGTGCATCTGATCGAGCCGCAAGACTATTTGGGCTTCATTCGCCTTCTGCAACGCTCGTCGGTGGTCCTCACGGACTCGGGCGGCGTGCAGGAAGAGGCGCCGGCGCTGGGCAAGCCGGTTCTCGTCATGCGGCGCGTGACGGAGCGCCCGGAAGCCATCGAAGCCGGCACCGCGCAGTTGGTGGGAACCGATCCCGCCGCCATCGTCGCGGCCGTCAACGCTTTGCTCGATGACGCGCAAGCGCGCGCGGCGTTTGAAAACCGGGTGAACCCCTATGGCGACGGGCAGGCCTCGGCGCGGATCGCCGCGGCCCTGGCTGGCCGCCCGGTTCATGAATTCTCGCCCGCGAGCCAATCTGTCGCGACCCTCTCAGCAGCGCGTCTTTCATTGTCCGACTCCGCCAATTTGGCCCATGCCGTCGCCCACCACGCCCCGTTTGAGGTTCGATCGTGATCAACCGCTCTTTTGTTTTTTCTTTCGCCACGCTCGTCGCGCGCCCGTCGGCCGTCGTCTGCGCCGCGCTCTTTTTGTCCGCCGCCCAATCCGCGCGCGCTGAAAGCCCGGTCTCCGCGGGCTTTGCCCAGCTGGCCCAAGGCGGCCTGGAAACGCGCTCTTTCAGCTTCAAGGATTTGGGGATTCCCCAAGACACCGCGCTTGGAGCCCCGAGCGCCGCGCGAGATTTTTTCCTGCCGGTTCCCGCTGGCCTGCCGATTCAGGACGCGGCCGTTCAATTGAACGGCGCGTATGTCCGCGGCGACGGCGGCCGCACGACGATGCTGATGACACTGGACGGCTCGCCCGTCCTTGCGCGCGCCTTCACTGAAAGCCAGGGCGCGATCGACGCCAATTTGGGAGTCGCCGGCGTCGCCCGCGACTCCGGATTCGTGCGCATGGGCGTGGAATACGCGTCGGTCATCAACGACAACGTCTGCGCGGACCAAACGGCCATCGGCAACGCCATGCGCGTGTCGCCCGCGACCACCTTCAGCTACAAGTTCAACCCGGCGGACATCCACGACTTGCGCACGGCGTGGAGCGCGCTCCCCCAAGCCCCGGTCTTGGGGTTGGGCTCCGACAAGCTAAGCGCCGCGGCCTTTGACACCGCCTGGCGCGCGGACGCGCTTTTGCAGCGCGACGGCAAAAAGCCCGTGGCGCAAGCGTTGCCCGCGGTCGGCGACAGCGTGGACTTGACGGGCGTCGCGGCCCCCGAGGGCTTGCGCTCGATCCCCGCGTTCAATGCGTTGCTCTCCGGCGGCAAGCACGCCATCGCCAGCAAGGAAGAATTGGGCGCATTGATCGCCCTTTCCCCGCGCTCGGCGTTTGGCCCGGACGTTTTCGTGGCGGACGCCCAAACGCGCGCCGCGGTGAACGCCGCGCTTGACGCTTTGCGCGCGCAAATCGCCTCTTCCGCCCCCGACGGGGCAGAAGCCTTCGACAATTGGCGCCACAATTCAGCCGATGGGCTCTCGGCGCCCTTGGCCGCGGGCGAGGCGCGGTTGGCGCACGTGGGCGGCCGGGCCGTCATCGTGGTCGGCGACAACGCCGCGTTGTCTGTTTTGTCTGCGGGATGGCGCCCGATTGGCGTCTCCGACCGCCTGGTGGTCCATCAAATCGACCCGACCGCGCGCGCCCATGGCGACAAAATTCCGTTCTCGGAGCTGGGCGGGGAGCCGCGCAGCATCGACGTCCAAATCGCGGCCTCTTGGGACGCCAATTTCGACATGGCGGCGGCCTCCAGCGACGGGATGCAGCCGGATGAAGTCGTGTTGGATTTGGCGGCGGCCCCCACGCTCTCCAATGGGGGCGCGACTGCCACGGTCTACTTCAATGACGTGATGATCGGGGCGCAAATGTTGCAGCCCGACGGCTTGCCGCATCGGTTGGCGCTGCAGATCCCGCGTTTCGCCTTGGCCCGCACGAACGATTTGCGCGTGACGTTCCGCCGGCAACCGGATGCCCATTGCCAAGCTCGCCAATCCTATCCGGTCGCGGTTTTGCCGACGAGCCACCTGAAATTGGCCAAACGCCGCGCGGAAAGCGACTTTGTCGGCATGGCCGCGCGCTACGCCGGGTCGGCCACGGTTTTGGCCCCGCAAAGCTATTTGGACAGCGCCGTTTTGAGCGTCCCGCGCCTGGCCACGATCGCCAACGCGACGGGCGTGGCCCCGTTGTCCGCGAAATTCACGGCGATTGGGAACGGCGACATGGCTCGCCCAGACGGCGCCTTTTTAGCCGCTGATGTGAGCCTGGCGGACCAAAAGACGCGAGCCGCGATTTCGAGCGACAATTTGACGCTGACTTCGATCAAGGGCGACAAGCTCATCGACGTGTCGGGCTTTAAGCGCGTGGCCGTGCTGAGCATGGCGACTTCGGGCTCCCAAGACGGCATCGTGTTTCGTTCGACGGGCGCGCCGCTTTCCTTCACGCAGCCGCCGGAGATCCAGCGCGGAGACATCGCCGTTTTGGACGCGCGCGGCGTCTTGAAGCTCTTTGACACCATTCACCCGGACGAAGTGATCGTGGCGGGCGAAGGCAGCGATCTGTGGGTCACGCGCCACTGGGCCATTTGGGGCATTCCGGCCCTGATCGTCCTGCTGTTCGTGCTGATCGTCGCCGGCGCTCGGCACAAGCGCGACCGCGTGAAGGCTCGGCAGGAGCAGAACAAATGATGGACTGGGCGTCGATCAAATGGGAGGGCGGGATTCTTCTCGCCCAATACTACCAAGGCCTCGAATATTTCGCGGCCGCGGCGGCCGTGATCATTTTGCTGTCGAGCTTGGATGATTTGTTCATCGACGCTTGGTATTGGACGCGCGAGATTTACCGGCACTTCACCGTCAAGCGCAAACACAAACCCCTGCAAGCGCAGCAGCTGTATGACCGCGAAGAGCAGCACATCGCGATCATGATTCCGGCGTGGAAGGAATATGACGTGATCGCGGCGATGGTCGAGGACGCCGTGCGGGTCCTCGATTACTCGCGCTACACGATTTTCGTGGGCACCTACCAAAATGACGCCGAAACCATCCAGGAAGTCGAGCGCATGCGCCATCGATACAAGCACCTCCACCGGGTGGAAGTGCCGCACGACGGGCCGACGTGCAAGGCGGATTGCTTGAACTGGCTGATCCAGGCCGTCATGCACCACGAGTTCGAGGCCGGCATCGAGTTCGCGGGCATCGTCATGCACGACAGCGAAGACGTCTTGCACCCGGCGGAGCTCAAATTCTTCAATTATCTGCTGCCCAGCAAGCACATGATCCAGTTGCCGGTTGCGTCCCTGGAGCGCGATTGGTATGAATTGGTCGCGGGCACCTACATGGACGAGTTCGCCGAGTGGCACGCCAAGGACTTGGTCGTGCGCGAAAGCCTGGTCAGCTCTGTTCCGTCCGCAGGCGTGGGCACATGCTTCTCGCGCGAGGCCATCTTGGCCCTCATCGAAGACACAAACGGGCAGCCCTTCAACACCGAGAGCTTGACCGAGGACTACGACATCGGCGCGCGTTTGGGCCGCATGGGCATGCAATCGATTTTCGCCCGCTTCCCGGTGCAGTTCACGACCAAGCGCCACACCTGGTTTGGCCTGGGCCCCGAGCGCGAGGTCGTGACCACCATGCCCCTGTGCGTGCGCGAGTTCTTCCCCGACACCCTGCGCACGGCGTATCGCCAGCGCGCTCGGTGGGCGCTTGGAATTGGCTTGCAAGGCTGGGAGCAAACCGGTTGGAGCGGCTCCTTGGCCAATCGATACCTGCTCATGCGGGATCGCAAAGGCATCGTCACGGCGTATGTCGGCATGCTCGCGTATGTCTTGGCGATCCAGTTTTTGCTCTTCGCGTTCGCCTCGGTCTTGGACTTGACGCCCAATCTCTTCCCGTCGCCCTTCATCGACGCGGACTGGATGCGCTGGCTTTTGGGGGCCAATTTCGTGGCCCTCACGCTGCGCGTCTCCCAACGCGTCCTTTTCACCACCCGATTATACGGCTGGGAGCACGGCGTGATGTCGGTGCCGCGGATGATCATCGGCAACTTCATCAATTTTTTGGCGGTTTCGCGCGCCTGGAAGCTCTTTCTCACCCATTTGGTCACTGGCAAGCGGCTCGCCTGGGACAAGACCATGCACGACTTTCCGAGCGCCGACGGATTGCGCGACACGCGCCAGCAATTGGGCGAGTTGCTGCTTTCCTGGCGCGCGATTGACGCTGAAAAGCTCGAAGCGGCCCTGAACGGCACGCACGCGCAGGAGGCCCCGCTGGGCCGCGTGCTCATGGCGCGCGGGTGGCTTGACGAGGAAACGCTGGCCGAGGCGATCGCCTTTCAGGCCGATTTGCCGCGCGCAAAGCTCGATGTCGCGGCCCTCAAGGCAAACGCCCCTCTGTTCGGCGTGGACGTCCTCATGCGGCTGCGCGCGCTTCCGCAAGGCGTCAACGCCGAGGGGCACATGTTGTTCGCCTCAGCCAACGCGCTTCCGGATGAGGCGCTCGCTGAATTCCAGAGCCTCACCGGCCACACCGCGGCCGTCCGCATCGTGCGCGAGAGCGAAATATCCGCCGGATTCCGAGCCCTGCGCGACGTCGACGACCACTTGACCGGCGACGACGGCACGGTGGCCAAGCCCACCGACGCGGGCGCCTTGCGCGGCGTTCCCCTGATCGGCGACCTGCTGATTGAAATGGGGCTGGTCACGCGCTCCGCCTTTGAAGCGGCCCTGAGAAGCTATCGCCCGGAGCGCGACAGCCGGATTGGCGAGCACATGGTGAGCGAGAGAGTCATTTCTCCGGACGCTTTGCGCAAAGTGATGGCGGAGCAAGCGCGGCTGCGAACCGAGCAACGAAGCGCTCCGTGACGCAGGGGCATGACGGCCTGGCCCTGTTTGGGGTTCGGGCTCGCGTGGGGCTTGCGCGCCATGGGACTTTTTGGGCAGCTTCGCAAGCCGATTTTTGGCGCTGATTTTAAGAATCTCGGCGTGCTTTTCGTGCGACAATGGCGTGCCCCGGAGCGCGCGATTTTTCGGTTTTTCTTTTTTGGCCATTTTGGCTTTTTTGACGGATTGAGCGGAATGGGCCGCCGGCTTGACTTGCTGACACAAACAAAAATGACTTCAAAACCCTTCGTTCGCCAGACTTTCAGCTCCTCCGCGCGCCCCTTGGGCGCCCGCGTCGGCGCTTTGGCCCTGGCCGTCCTTTGCGCGATTCCGTCCTTGGGGGCCCTGGCCGACGAAACCTTGCCCTTGCCGCTGACGGGCGAAGCCTACCGGGTGGCTCAACAAGCCTATGCGGACTACGACGCCCACCGCTACGCGCAGGCCGCGGCCGGCGCCCGCGAAGCGATTCGCCAGCGCCCCGACTCCGTGGGCTTGCGCTTGCTTCTGGCCAACGCCCTGGCCCAAGAGGGCAACCGGGGCGAGGCCCGCAAAGAGCTTTCCCGCGCCATTTCTGACCTTGGGGGGCGCCCGGCCCTCGCCAGCCGGCTTCGCGAAATCGAGTCCCCGCAAGTGGCCACCGGCCGCGTGCGCGCCGGCCGACGCGTTTTCCAGGCCCGCATGACCGTTGAAGGCACGGAGAGCGATCCGAAGTTCAAGGCCGCCCAACTCGCCTATGACGACTACTCGCGAAAGGACTATGAAGCGGCGGTCCGAGACGCGCGCGCCGCGATCGAGCTATCCCCCCAAAACGCGCAGCTGCATGACCTTTTGATTGACGCCTTGGCCGCGTCGAGCCAGGACGACGAGGCGTATGCGGCCGTCAATGACGCCCAACGCCAATTTGGCGACTCGCCCGAACTGCAAGAGCGCAAGCGCGACATCGGGTTGCGCCTGGCGCCCCCGCTCTCCACGCAAGCGCTGGCGGCCTTGGAGCGCGGCGATGGCGCCGAAGCCTCGCGCCTGGCCCAGCTCGCCGTCGATTATGCCCCGAGCCGCATGGGCTTTCGCTTCCTGCTGGTGGACGCGCGCCTCGCGCAAGGCGACGGCGCCGGAGCGCTTGACGCGGCCACCGCGGCCACCCAAGAGGACCCGCAAGACCCGTTGGCGTGGACCCTGCGCGGCTACGCCCAATTCGCGCTGTCGAGCGGCGGCGGCGCGCCAGTCGCCGCGCAAGTCGATTCGGATTTTTCGCGCGCCCTGAGCCTGCGGCCGAAGAACCCGCGCGACGCCCGGGTGGCGCGCGCGATCATCTCCGACGTCCGCCTGGCCCAGAGCCAGCCGCGCGAAGCGTTGGCGGCCGTGGACAATTTGCCCCTGGCGCGCGACGACACCGACTCCATGATCGCCTTGCGGCGCCATCGCGCGGCTTTGGCCCTGGCCCATGGCGAAAACGACTCGCAGGGCTCGCCCTCCGCCGCGAACGCCGCGGTCGCCTCTTCGGACGCCGGGGACAAAATCCGCCCGGTGTTTGATTGCCGCAGCGACCAATATGGCGCAGGCTGCGATTTGTATGCGGCCGACCCGTCGTTCCTCTTCACGCGCGACGCCCGGTTGGCGGCCCAGCGCGGCGACAAGCGCGCGGCGGCCGACTACGCCCGCAAGGCTGTGGAAGCCTCTCCGGATGACTCCGCGCGTCGGGTTGAATTGATCGACGCCCTGGCCAACGCCGGGGACGCGCGCGGGGCCAAAACGCAAGCCCGGGAAATGGTCGACGCCGGCATGCTGGACCATATGGACGACCTGCAAGCGGCGTTCATCGCGCAGCGCGCGGGCGACGACAAGCTCGCGTTCGAGCGTTTCCAAGCCGCCGACCTTGCGGGCAAGCTGCCGCCAGCCTCGGCGGCCGACGCGGGTTACGCGGCCATTCACGCGCACGAAAACAAAGCCGCCGCGGCTTATTTGGAGCGCGCGATCGACGCCGGGACGACCGACGCTCCAGGCGTCCCGCCCATGACTCCCACGGCGCTGCAAGACGCGCGATCGGCGCACGCCGAAGCCACTCGCGACTGGGGCGTCAACGCCTCGGTCAGCTATCGCGGATCGGGCGCCCAATCGGGCCTGACGAACAGCTCGCTGCCAGGGGCCTCCAACAATTGGCAGACCGGAACCGAAGCCTACTGGCGTCCTTTCGGAAGCCTGGGCGACCGAATGTTCGAGCTGTATGCCCGCGGCTACGCGAACTTCGGCGTCAAGGGAGACAACCCTTCGGGCGCGCAAACCCTGGAGTCGGCCATTGGCGCTCGCGTCAAGCCCTTCGCGAGCAGCAACACGGTTTTCGCTTTTGAGCGAATTCTGCCGATTGGGTCGAGCACGCGTTCGGACTGGCTTGGGCGCCTGTCGTATTCCAATGGCTTCGGCACGGAGCTGCGCCAAGGGCCGCCCAGTTGGTGGACGGGCGTCATGTATGGCGAAGTCGGCCACTACATCGAGCACTCGTCAAGCTACGCCACGGTCAACGGCCGCTTGGGCCGAACGTATCGGCTGGACTCCGTCAGCCCGCGCCTGACGGTCTTTCCGCACTTGGTTTTGGGAGCCGATTATGACTCTCAGATCAACCATAGCCTGCCGGTTGGCATTGGCGCTGGCGTGGCCGCCCGCTATTGGTTCCGAGGCGACGCTTACGACACGCCGCGCTCCTTTGTCGACATGTCCTTGCAATACCGGGTGAAGCTCTCGGGGGATGATCGCGCGAAGGGCCTGTTCTTCACCACTGTCTTTTCCTACTGAGATTGCCGCTGATGCCTTTTCTGCCCACGACCCTTTCCCGCGGACTTTTCGCCTCGCTCGTCCTCGCGGCGTGCGTCGGAATGGCTTGCGCGGGCGCCGCGCACGCGACCCCTGCGTTGGCGCAGGGCGTGGTCTGGCAGCCCGACAATGAGCACACCGACCCGCGCGGCGACTGGGACCAGTTGGGCGTGCGCGACCTGCTCGTGCAGTGGACGGCGGTCGACGGCGTGGCGTTTGTGCCGGGCTCCGGCCTCCAAGACGCCCCGCGCATGCCGGACTGGACGCGGATCGCGGATGAGCCGTGGGCCAAAAACGTGATCGTGGGGCTGGCTGGCCGCTTTGACGAGAAATCCGCCCGCGCCGGCGCGGCGCAACTGGTTTTGGAATCCAAGGCCGTTGAGCAAGCGCGCCCGCCTGTGCATGTCACCGGATGGTATTTCCCGGTCGAGATCGACCCGACTTGGACTGACGCGAGCTCCCTGCGCCCGTTGCTGGACTCTCTGCCGCGGCCCCTTTGGATCACCGTTTACGATCGCTCCAACGTGGGCGGCGTCGCGCTCGCCGATTGGCTGGCGGCTTGGCTGCCCAAGGACGTGGGCGTTTTTCTGCAAGACGGCTGCGGGGTCTACGCAAGAGAGCCGCAAGTGGCTCGCCTTTACGCCGACCAGCTTTCCGCGAAGCTGGGCCCCTCCCGCGTCCGTGTCATCGCCGAAGCCTTTCGGCCCAAAGAGGGCGGGGGCTTTCGAGCCGCCACGGCCCAAGAAATGGCGCCGCAATTGGCGGCCTACCATGGATATCGAACCTATTTGTTCGACGGCCCGCACTATGTCTCGCCGGCTCTTGTCCGCGACCTGCTCAAAATCCAAGCCGATTCGCATTGAATGCTTCGTCGCCGTCGCCCGCGGCCTAAATTCTTCGCGGGGCGTCTCTCGTTGAGCGACTGTCGGCGCCCCCTTCATTGCCCTTGTTGTCGCCCTCCGCGAGGTCCAGGCCTGCCCATATTTGCCGCGCTTCCTCGCGCGCATGCCGGCTTGCCCACAGGGGCATTTTTGCGCTCCCCCCTTGCTTGAAATATTTCTCCACGCGCTCCGGGTCTGAGCGATGAGCCAGGAAATCCACGCACTCCCAATGTCCGCATCGCGCCGCGAGATCAATGGCGCTCGCCCCGCCGATGTCCGTCGTCTTAGGGTCGCACGCCGAGGCCATGAGGGCCACGCACTCCAGGCTCCCCTCGTAGGCCGCGCACATGAGAGCGGTGCTTTTGCTGCCTCTGGCCATGAGCGCGCTCGCGTCGCCGCGCAGGAAAATCTCACGGACCAAAGCCTGGTCGCCGTCCTTCCCCGCCGCCCTGATCGCTTCGATCAGCGCTGAATGCCGGTGCGACCCTTGCTGGCTTACATTGGTCCTCGGGTCGTCAAGCAGTGTCCGCGCGCACGCGTCGCTTCCCGCTCGGAGGGCCCAAATCAACGCGGTGTCCCCCAAAATGTCGAGCCGGTTCACGTCGGACGCCGGCGCGAGCAATTTTGCGCACTCCGCGCGGCCTTTTTTGCAAGCCAGCATCAGCGCGGTTTGCCCATCGACGTTGATTTCGTCCGGCTTCGACCAGGGCAGCAGCTTGGCCACTTTCGCGGCCTCTCCTTTTCGCGCCGCCACCATCAGGGCGGTGTTGCCTTTGGCGTCGGCCAACGCGGCTTTGGCCGCCCAATCTTTCTCGTCTCTCATCCCGCCATCCTTTTCATGATTCAAGCGCGCAAATCACTCCCTTTTTT
>Ga0209862_1000466_pt1 | contig 14723 bp, 15 predicted proteins | sample OrgsoiDNA_201061_FD_185809 | JGI IMG/M metagenome (GOLD analysis project Ga0209862, IMG submission 185809) | Permafrost soil microbial communities from the Arctic, to analyse light accelerated degradation of dissolved organic matter (DOM) -... | ecosystem: Environmental > Terrestrial > Soil >... | reverse complement strand
CGCGGCGCGAGCCATGCGCGCGGCTTTACGCGATGGCGGCCTGGACCGCGAAGAGATAGGGTACATCAATGCCCACGGCACCGCCACACCGGCCAACGACCCCACCGAGACCGCCGCGATCCGCTCCGTATTCGGCGCCCACGCCAATCGGCTGGCCGTGAGCTCCACGAAGTCGATGCACGGCCATGCCTTGGGCGCGGCGGCTGCTCTGGAATGCCTGGCCACGGTCATCGCGCTCCGCGACGGCGTGCTTCCCCCCACCGCCAATTACCGCGAGCCTGACCCGGATTGCGATCTCGACGTGATCCCCAACCAGGCCCGCTGCAAACAGGTGGAGTACGCTCTGTCCAACTCCTTCGCCTTCGGCGGCCTCAACGCCGTGTTGGTGCTGGCCGCCAGCGGGGCGGCCCGGTAACGCCGGCGGTCTTTGCCGCCGGTGCTTGTACCGGCCCACAACCGGCGGCAAAGACCGCCGGCGCTACCATCTCCTGCAGCATCGCTTTCAGCCGTTCGCGATTTGTCTTGACCAGAGAAATCGCCAGCATCAGCAGAACCACGATCACGGCCGCGCCCGCCGTCTGCGCAACGTTCAGGTTGCCCTTCCAAAGCCCCGACGCGCGTCCGTAAATCAGCTCGATGTGTACCCAGTACACCAGCAGCGATGTGGTGCCGAACTGTCGCACCCAGCTCCAGCCTGGCTTGGCGCCATAGCGGGTCCACAGAAACGCAAAAGCCAGCAGCAGCAGAGTGACGCCCAGCTTGGTAAGAATCTGAGCCGGGCTGTTGAGCCAGAATTCCGATTTGGCGTAAATCCGGTACGGCGCGTTGGCAAAATACTGGCAGGCCAGAATCAACGCGCCGCCCAGCACCGCCGCCCATTGCATGCAGCGTTCGATCGCATCCGGCGAAACCGTCCGGATAATGCTGCCCGCGCTCATGCCGAACGCCAGATAGGCGCCCCACGGGAATATGCCGAAGAAATTGTAGTCCGGGATCAGGTAGACACGCACAAGCCATGGCACGCCCGACCAGTCTATCTGCGAAATCAACGGCGAACCGAACGCGATCGCGAGTCCCAGCACGGCGCACAAGCGAATGCGTTCCGCGGTCCGGAAGAGCGCCATCGCCGACAGCGCCGCGATTGAGAATCCCATGCAGTTCAGCACGTCCACGCGGAACAGATCCTGCCATGGCGCCGGTATTCCGAAAATCCAGAGTTGCAGGCGGAACGCAAATGCCAGTCCGAAGAGGTAGGCGGCGCGGCGCAATGAGGTGGTCACGCGCTCAACCGGAGCCACTCCTTTGCGCTCCGTGCTGTCCATCAGAAACGCCAGGGTCACGCCCGTCAGAAAAAGAAAAAGCGCCGGGGGCATTCCCCCCAGGAACTGCGAAAGCAGGTACGGCCCGCCCTCCTTCAGCTCCGGTTTCAGATACGACTGAAACACGTGGCCCTGAAGCATGACCGCGGCGCCCAGTCCGCGAACCCAGTCCAGATACTCCAGGCGGTTTGAACCCGACTTCGTCTGCGGCTTAGTTTCCATGAGGGCAAGTCAATTCTTAAGAGGCCTTGTGACTTTGACGCCGCTTGGCAGATCCAGCTTCAAATCCGGCAGGCTGGGGTTCACCGTCATGTTGGTGTAAGTGGCCAGAATGTAGTCCCCTCCGCCCGTGTACATTTTCTGCTGTACCGCAATTCCTTTGGAATCCGAAATCCACAGCTCGCTCTTCTTGAGCGTCGCCAGCATTTCCGGCGACTTCGGAATCAACTCGATCTTCGTCGTTTTTTCGCCGCCCACAGTTTCCGATGCGGGCTGTCCCAGCGATACCGTATAGGCGTCGCGCAGGTCCGCGGAGTTACTGCCGAAGCCCAGAAGCAGAAATTGGTCGAACATGCCGCGGAACTTCCTGGTGAGATCGAACTCCTGCACTTCGTTAGGGTTTTTCAGGAGATATAACTGTGCCTTGCCGCCCACCACCAAAAGCTTCTTGACCTCCGGCTGCTTGAACTCCACCAACATGTGGAGATCCCTCGACCGCACGCCGCGTTTCACCATGATGGTTCCCACGTCGATGTCGTCCACATTGATCACTTCCGTGTGCGCCACTTTCCTGATATCCGCCTTCAGGCCTTTGAACTTCGACGCCGTCTGGTCCATGCGAGCCAGAACGGCGCTTAGTGGATCATCAGCAGGCGGCGCGCCAAACACCGGCGCGGCAACCAGACAGACCGTGAAGATCGGCACAAACACGGATGGGCGCACAAATAACCTCCTTTGTATCGAAATGGTATCAAAATGCGCGGGCGGTCACGGCCGGGCGAACGCCATGTAGCCCTGTAACTCGCCTTCCGAATCCAGGATCGGTTCTACCCGGATTACCTTCAGGCGGCGGTTGCTCATGCGCGTCTGCAGCACCTGCGTGAGCTTCGCCACGCGCTGATTCTCGGCGGTGTTTTCCAGAAACTGGGAATCCACGAAAAAGACGGAGCTTCCGTTTTCCGAAGGCAGCATGGCAATGCTTCTGGCATTGGGCAATTTGGGCTGATCGCGGAACCAGTCCCGCGGTGTTAGAAGTATGAACGCGAGGATGATGCCCACCATCACGTCGTACTGCCAGCTTCCGCGCTGGTAATCCCACAGAATGAAGCGCTTCAACATCGGCTAATGCTATCTTATAACACCACCACGGGATGGTACAGGTTGGGCAGCACGGCTTCTCCTATGGCCACCAGTTGACCGGCCCGCGTCATGGCCTTCACATGGCGCGAACCCGGCTGGCTGCGGAAGGGCGAAGCCGAAAAATTCCTGCCGTTGCGTACCTGCGCCACCGTGGCATCGTCCACGAACACGTTGGGAAACCCCGGCAGCAGCAGGCCCGCCGGCACAATCGCGTCCGCCAGCCGTTCCTCCGCCGCCATCTGTTCCAACTGCTCGATGGTCCGCGCCTGGTCGATTGCAAACTCCCCGCTCATGGTTCGCCGCAATTCCTGCAGGTGCGCGCCGCAGCCCAACCGCTGGCCCAGGTCGTGCGCAATGGAGCGCATGTAGGTGCCCCCGGAGCAGTGCGCCCTCAGGCGCGCATCCGTGCCGTTCCAACCGAGCAGCGTCAGCTCGTATACGTGGACTTTCACCGGCTCCAGTTCCACCGCGATGGCTTTGCGCGCCAGTTCGTAGGACCGCTTGCCATCCACCTTTTTGGCGGAAAACGCGGGCGGCGTCTGCAGAAACTCCCCGCGCAGGCCCTCCAGGTGATGTTCCAATTCCTCAACGCCGAACCTCACATCCACCTTCTGGCTGGCCGGCTCGCCGGTCCGGTCATAAGAACTGGTGGACCAGCCAAACCGCACTACGCCTTCATAGATCTTGTCGCTGCGCGTATAGAACTGCGCCAGGCGCGTGGCACGTTCCATCACCAGCGGCAGCACGCCGGTGGCAATCGGATCCAGCGTGCCGAGGTGTCCCACGCGTTTGGTTTTCGCGATGCGCCGCATCTTCCCCACCACATCGTGTGAGGTCCACCCCTCCGGCTTGTCGACAACGATCACTCCGTCCAAGGTATTCCCTTCCGAGCCGTACAAATATATCCCAGCGTGAAATTCTTCTCCCGGTCCAAACCGTCCAGCCACGGCAGAATTAACGCCGGCGGCGCCAGCAGTATCGCAGCCGGCACAAACAGAAGCCAGCGCGCGCCTCCCGTGAAGAACTGCAACCCGTTCAGCAGCCGCCGCGACAGCAGCCGGAAATATCCACCCGCCGCGCGCACTTCCAGTATCTCGAACCCCGCCTTCTCCAGCAGGTACGTGAGCCCGTACCGCGTGTACCGGTAGTAATCGTGCGGCGCCTGGTGTACTTCCCATTCGTGCGGCGCCGCCACCAGCAGCATGCCGCCCGGCTTAAGCGAGCGCGCAATTTCCGCCAGGGCGCGCCCCGGCTCCGGCAGATGCTCGATGGTCACAATGTGCAGCGCCCGATCGAACACGCCCGCGCGAAACGGCAGCGCCGTCAAGTCGGCCCGCACATCCAGGCGACTGTAGTTCCACAGGGCGTCGCCCACCGCCAGGTCCACGCCGCAATACCGATGCCGCGTGAAATGGCGCGCGTACTGCCCCTCGCCCGCGCCCGCATCCAGCACGCGGGCTCCCGCCGGAATCTGGCGCGCGAAGGCCTCCACGGCATCTTCAATTTCGGCTTCGAAGTGCAGAATGTGGCGGCGCAACGGCCGGGGAAGCCGGTACGCGAAGCCGGTATACTTCATGTGCGTCGCGCCTCCGTCTTCATCGGCGTCTCGCCTCAATCATCACCGTGGAACCCGCCCCGCAAGCCGCCTCTAACAGCGTGAACGGCAACGCCGCCACCACCAGGGCCAGGTACACCAGGTCTTTCGCCAGCCGCGCGCCCCTGCTCTCCGGAATCTTCCGCACCCGCCGCGCCATGGGGTCGAGCGACGGCGCCAGGCTGCTCGCCAGGCCCGCCGGATTATCGCGCAGCGAAAAATACTTGCGCCGCACCACTTCGAAGCCGCACTCCTCCAGCAGTTTCTCCACGTCCCGGTCGCGAAAGTCGTACAAGTGACGCGGCACATCCACACCGTTCCACGCGCGTCCCAGCAGACGGAACTGCCACGACGCCGCATTCGGCACCTGCACGACGAGCCTTCCATCCCCGGCGAGAAGGTTGCGCGCGGCCATCAAATAAGCCCGCGGATCGTACAGATGCTCCATCACGTGGAACATGGTGACACCCGCCAGGCTACCCGCGCGGAGCGGCGCCTTCTCCATATCCGCGCACACCGCCGGCGCCTGTTGCCGCCGCCACGCGATGGCCGCCGCTTCGCGCGAAGAATCCAGACCAATCACGCCAAAGCCGCGCTCGCGCATCATCCCCATAAACAGTCCGCCGCCGCACCCTACATCGAGCAGCGGACCGCGCGCCCGCGAACCGCGCAGCGCACGCGCCACAAACCGCACGTGGTCCCCCAGCACCAGCCGGCGGTAGGCCTCCTCCATGCGGCTGGCCGCCGTTTCATCGGGCGAGAACCAGTAATTGTCCGGATAGTAGCGGCGCAGTTCTTCCGGGCCAGGGTGCGGATCCAGGCGCACCAGCCCGCATTCCCCGCAGCGCACCACCGCGAACTTCTTGGCCGTGGTGTGGTACAGCCGGTCCGACGCCTGGAACAGCGCGGCGAAGCGCTCACTTCCGCAAACCAGGCAGGCACTCATGCGGGCATCCTCATGCCACATCGCTCAGGCTCAACCGATTCGCAAAGATGAGCCGCCGCACGTCTCCGGGCGAAAGCCGCCGGATGCGTTTGATCTCCGCGCGCTTGCGCAACATGCGCGGGATCATCCTCAACGCGGCCAGATCGCCCGCGATCAACGCGCGCGCCATGGTCCACTTTCCGGCCATCCCGGGAAAATGCGCGGTATCGCCCGTCCCATGTTGCGCCGCCCGCAATCCCGCGATCAACCGCGCCGCGAAAAACAGCGGATTCAGCGCCAGCAGGCTCCACGGAAACAGTTTCACCGCCAGCAGCACGCGGTTGCGCTCGATCAATTCCAGGCGCCGCCCGGAGCCCTTCCCCATCGTCGAACCCCGATGGTGCCGCACCACAGCCAGCGGCGTATAAACGCAGCGCCACCCTGCAATGCGCGCCCGCAGCCCCAGTTCGGCATCGTCGCCATACGCGAAAAAATCCTCGTCGAATCCGCCGATCCGGTCCAACATGCTCTTGCGATACATGGCCGCGCACCCGTCCGGCCACAGCACTTCCTCCTCGCGGTCGTATTGTCCCTGGTCCAGTGCGCCGCTGCCGCGCCCGCGATTCTGTCCATCCGGAAAGATCAGGTGGCCCGCCTTATCGATGCGCCGCGGGTCCTCCCAGACCAGCACCTTGCTGGCAGCCATCCCCACATCGGGCCGCGCCCCGCACACCCGGTGCAGCGCCGCCAGCCATACCGGCTCCGCCTCCGCGTCATTGTTGAGCAGCGCGATAAAATCACCTCGGGCCGCCGCGATCCCCTGGTTATTGGCCGCGCAAAAGCCCCGGTTTTGGGCATTGCGAATCACCCGCGCGCCGAATTCCTCTTCCGCCAGTTCAGCCGAGCCGTCGGTTGATCCGTTATCCACAACAATGGTCTCAAAATCCACGCCCGTCTGCCGCGCCACCGATGCCAGGCACGCGCGCAGAAGCTCCTTCCGGTTCCAGTTGACGACCACCACAGAGATCAACCGTACTATGCTAACAAGCTACGGCAAGCGTAGCTCGTGAATGCGGTGGATGTATTGTTCGAATGCTTCCGGCGTCTCCGTGCTCTTACGGATCATGATCGCGTGGTTGCCAGTCGCCCGTAGATCGCCTTGAGGTCATGCTCGAACTCTTCGCGATCGTATTGTGCAGGGATCTTTTGTTCGCGCACGTAGGATTGCATTTCCCAGAGGCTCACCCCTGCTTCGCGTGCGGCTCGCGCCAGACTCAGTTTGCCCTGCCCGTATTGCGTCGCATAGTTTTCGAGCATCTACAATGATTTTAGCAGGACGCATGGACGCCAGCCCTCCTTGCCACACCTGTAAGAATCAAGGAACCGCGGCCGAAACAAGACTAACGGTACGTGATAGACTTTAATTTACGGTCGCATGCCGCCGGTTCCCAGCCGCATAGGAACCTGCTTCACCCCCAAACAAACGTGACTCATGAAAAGTAGCAATCCAAACATCCGCAACATCGCCATCATCGCCCACGTGGATCATGGCAAGACCACTCTCGTAGACGCCATGCTCAATCAGAGCGGCATCTTCGGCGCCCATGAGGAGCATGCCGAGCGCGTCATGGATTCGAACGACCTGGAGCGCGAGCGCGGTATCACCATCCTCGCCAAGATCACCGGCGTCCGCTACCACGGCATCAAGATCAACATCGTGGATACGCCCGGCCACAGCGATTTCGGCGGCGAAGTGGAGCGCGCGCTCAAGATCGTGGATGGCGTGATGCTCCTGGTGGATGCCAGCGAAGGCCCTCTGCCACAGACCCGCTACGTGCTCAGCAAGGCCCTCGAAGGCAAGCTGCCGCCCATCGTCGTGATCAACAAGATCGATCGCCCCGACGCGCGCGTGCCTGAAGTCCTGGATGAGATCTACGACCTTTTTATCGATCTGGGCGCCACCGAAGATCAACTCGACTTCCCCGTGCTCTATGCCGTCGCCAAGACCGGCGTCGCCAAGAACACCATGGACGATCCTTCCACCAACCTGCGCCCGCTGTTCGACGCCATCGTCAAACACATCCCTCCACCGGTGGGTGATCCCGATGGCGTGCTGCAGATGCTGATCGCCAACCTGGATTACAGCGATTATCTGGGCCGCCTGGGCATCGGCCGCGTCTTCAACGGCACGCTGAAGTATGGCGACAACGTAACCATCGCCAAGCGCGACGGCACGATGCACAATACCAAGATCACCAAGATGTATTCCTTCGAGGGTCTCAAGCGCGTGGATGAAACCGTCGGCCGCCACGGCGACCTGCTGGCCATTGCCGGCGTGGAGGGCATCAACATCGGCGAAACCGTCACTAGCGCGGAAACTCCGATGCCGCTGCCCGCCATCCGGATCGATGAACCCACCATCGCCATGGCCTTCACCATCAACACATCTCCTTTCTCCGGGCGCGAGGGCCAGTGGGTAACGTCGCGTAACCTGCGCGACCGGCTGGATAAGGAATTGCTGACCAACGTGTCCATCCGCGTGGAGGAGATCGGGCACGACACGTTCAAGGTGATGGGCCGCGGTGAACTGCAGCTCGCCATCCTGATCGAAATGATGCGCCGCGAAGGTTACGAGCTGGCGGTGGGCAAGCCCGAGATCCTGACCAAGACCATCGACCACAAGCTGCAGGAGCCGCTGGAGCACCTGATCATCGACTGTCCCGAGGCCTACATCGGCGTGGTGATCGAAAAACTGGGCCGGCGCAAGGGGAAGATGAGCAAGATGGTGAACAACGGCTCCGGCCGCGTGCGCCTGGAATTCCTGGTCCCCTCGCGCGGTTTAATCGGCCTGCGCAGCGAAATCCTTACGGATACGCGCGGCACGGCCATCATGAACTCGCTCTTCCACGGCTACATCGACTGGCAGGGTGAAATCGCCATGCGCCAGACCGGTTCGCTGGTCGCCGACCGCCCCGGCAAAATCACCGGTTACGCGGTCTTCAACCTGCAGGAGCGCGGCGAGATTTTCCTGTCTCCGGGCATTGAGGTCTATGAAGGCATGATCGTCGGCGAAAACGCCCGCGATGCCGATCTGGACGTCAACATCGTCAAGGAGAAGAAGCTCACCAACATGCGCGCCTCCACCTCGGACGAAGGCATCCGCCTGGTGCCGCCGCGCATCCTGAACCTGGAGCAGGCCATCGAATTCATCAGCGAGGATGAACTGGTCGAGGTGACGCCGGTTTCGATCCGTCTCCGTAAGAAGGTTCTGAAATCCAACCAACGGTAGCGCCGGCGGTCTTTGCCGCCGGTATGCCAAACTAGTATCCCGCCAGATCCTCGAAATCCACATTCCCGCCCGACAGCACCACGCCCACCGACCGCACCTCCTTCGGCAGTTTCCGAAACAGCACTGCCGCCGCCGGTACGGCGCCTGAGGGCTCCACCAGAATCTTCAGCCGCAGCAGCAGGAATTTGACCGCGGCCCGAATCTCGTCCTCGCTCACCATCACCACGCGCTCCACCAGTTTCAGCAGCACCGGGAACGTCAACTCCCCCGGCTTGGGCGCGCGCAGTCCATCCGCGATGGTATCCGGATGCACCGTCACACGTACCCCCGCCTGCATCGAAAGAAACGTATCGTTGGCGCCTTCCGGTTCCGCGCCGAAGACACGCATCGATGGATGAATGGCCTTCGCAATCGTGGAACAGCCGGCCAGCAAGCCGCCGCCGCCCACCGGCGCGATCAGGGCGTCCAGCGGGCCCGTCTGCTCCAGCAGTTCGAGTGCCGCCGTCCCCTGCCCGGCCATGATCATCGGATGGTCGAATGGCGGCACCAGCGTGGCGCCTGTCTCTTTCAAGATGGCCTGGGCGATGGCCTCGCGGCTTTCCGTGAAGCGGTTATATGTGACGATCTTCGCGCCCCGCGCCCTGGTGGCTTCTATTTTCGACTTGGGCGCATCCTCCGGCATCACGATGGTTGCCGCCGCGCCAACGTGCTTCGCCGCGATCGCGGTTGCCTGCGCATGGTTGCCCGACGAATACGCCACCACGCCGCGCGCCAGGGCGGGTTCCGGCAGCGAAAAGATGAGGTTGGACGCCCCCCTGATCTTGAAGGACCCGCCGCGCTGCAGGTTCTCGCACTTGAAGTACACCCGCGCGCCTGCTTCGCTGTCGAACCCCGCCGAGGTGAATACCGGGGTCTTCCGCGCCAACGGTCCAATCCGCCCGGCCGCCGCGCGCACATCGTCTGCGTTGATTGCCAGTTCCATTATTTAGAGTCTAGCCAATTGGCGTTATACTACGCGTTGAACCTGGTAATGAGGAATCCATGAGCGCCGTTGACGTGACCCCTCCGCTTACCGCCCGGCACGCCGGTCCGCAGGCCGAACTGGCCCGCAGATGCCTGTATTACATGGAGCTGATGCGGGAAACGGAAGACCGCATTGAGCGCAAATTGTATCGTCAGGGCAAGGTGGTGGGAGGCGTGTATGTGGGGCGCGGGCAGGAAGCTATCTCAGTGGGAAGCGCCCTGCTGTCCGAACCCGGCGACGTGATGTTCCCTTCGCACCGCGATATGGCCGTCTTCTTTATTCGCGGCGTTTCGGCGCGGCGCGTTCTGGCGCAATACATGGGCCGCATGGGCGGGCTCACGCGCGGGCGCGACGGCAACATGCACATGGGCGATATGAGCGTGAACGTGGTATCGCTGATCAGCGCCCTGGCCGCCACCGTGCCGGTAGCCGCGGGCGCCGCGCTGGCGCTCAAATACCAGGGTAAGAACGGCGTGGCCTTCAGCTATTTCGGCGATGGCGCCACCAGCCGCGGGGACTGGCACGAAGGTGTGAACTTTGCGTCCGTACAGAAACTGCCGGTGGTCTTCATCTGCAACAACAACCAGTACGCATACTCCACACCGCTGCACCTGCAGATGGCCTGCGCCAACGTAGCCGACCGCGGCCCGGCGTACAATATGCCCGCCGAAATTGTGGACGGCAACGATGTGCTGGCGGTTTATGACGCCACCCAGCGCGCCGTCGAGCACTGCCGCGCCGGCCTGGGACCGTACCTTTTGGAGTGCAAGACGTTTCGCATGACCGGCCACTCCGCGCACGACCCGGCCCACTACGTTCCCAAGAGCCTGTTTGAAGAATGGGGGAAGCTCGACCCCATCACGCGGTTCGAAGCTAAGATGCTAGCCGAGGGATGGGCCGATCGGGCGGAGCTCGACGTAGCCCGCGCGGCCGTGGTTCAAGAGGTGGACGACGCCGTGGCATGGGCCGAGCAGAGCCCCTATCCCGACGCCTCAACCTTGCTCGACGACGTTTACGAAACCCCGTAGGGCTTTCCATACGATCATGTCCACCACTTACCTTGAAGCCATCCGCGAAGGCCTCTGGGAGGAGATGGAGCGCGACCCTAATGTCTTCCTGATTGGAGAAGACATCGGCGTCTACGGCGGCGCATTCAAAGTGACGGCCGGGTTCATCGAGCACTTCGGCGAGCGGCGCGTGGTGGATACGCCCATTTCGGAGGCGGCCATTGTAGGCGCAGCCATCGGCGCGGGGCTAATGGGGCTGCGTCCGGTGGCGGAGATGCAGTTCGCGGACTTCATTTCCTGCGGCTTCGACCAGATTGTGAACTTCGCGGCCAAGTGCCGCTACCGCTGGAATGCTTCGGTGCCGATGGTGGTGCGGGCGCCCTCGGGCGGCGGTATTCACGGCGGCCCGTTTCACTCGCAGAACCCCGAGATGTGGTTCGTGCGCACGCCCGGCCTGAAAGTAGTCTGCCCGGCGACAGCCTACGATGCCAAAGGGCTGATTAAATCCGCCATCCGCGATAACGACCCGGTGCTGTTCTTCGAGCACAAGGGCCTCTACCGGCGCATCAAAGAGGACCTGCCGGCGGAGGAGTTTACGGTGCCGATCGGCAAGGCCAAAGTGGTGCGCGAAGGCCGCGACCTGACCATCGTGACGTATGGCGCCATGGTGTGGGTGGCGCTTGAAGCGGCCGATAAGCTGGCGGAAGAAGGCGTGCAAGTGGAAGTGGTGGACCTGCGTACGCTCGTGCCGCTGGACCGCGAGACCGTTTGCCAGAGCGCGAAGAAGACGTCGAAGGTGCTGCTGCTGCACGAAGACACGCGCACCGGCGGCATGGCCGGCGAGCTGGCGGCGACGATTACGGAGAGCGTGTTCGAATACCTGGACGGGCCGATTGTGCGCGTAACGGCGCCCGACACGCCGGTTCCTTATAGCCCTGCGCTCGAAGAGGCTTTCCTGCCGAATGCCGAAAAGGTCATCGAGAAGGCTCGCTGGCTGTATCGCTATTGAACCCGTAGTATTATGGCTTTGAAGGCTTGGGAGAACCTACTCGTATGTCGTCCGTTGGCGAGACTTTGCGCGCCGAGCGGTTAAAGCGCAAGCTTGGCCTGGATCAAATCTCGGGCGAACTCAAAATCTCTTCCAGATTCCTCGAAGCCATCGAAACCGAGCAATTCGACAAGCTGCCCGGGGGCGTCTTCACCAAGAGCTTCGTTCGCCAGTACGCCCGTCTGCTGGGCCTTGATGACGAAGATCTCGCAGACCAGGTACAGCGCGTTCTGGAGCCGCAGCCCGGCGTCCCGCAATTCGCCGAAAAGCCGAACCTCGCGGCTTCCGGATTTCACCTGCCCAAAACCTCCGAATTTCACGTGCCCAAAATGGAAGCCTGGGAGAGCGTCGGCGAAAACCGCTTCCGCTGGTCGGGTTCCCTTTCCGCGGCCGCCCTTTTCGTGGTTGCCCTGCTGATCTGCTCGGGTGTCTATACGTGGATCGAACGTCCGCGTTCGGCGGGGTCCGCGCGCGTAGTATCCCGGCCGCCGGCAGCGGTTCCCAAACCCATCGCCCTTCCGCCGCCAAGCGAGAATACAGCAGCCGAGAATACGGCAGCCGAAAATACTGCGCTTCAGCCGCCGCCCCAGAGCGCCTCCCCGGAACCCCAGAAGACACCGCCGGCGGTTGCCGCCGTGTCGCCGAAACGCAACGCAACCGTCCGGGTTGAGGTGACGGCCGACGAAGCCGTCTGGATGCTGGCGCGCACGGACGGGAAGTACGCCTTCTCCGGCACCCTCGATGCGCACCAGAGCCGCACCGTGGAAGCCAGCGGCAATATCCTGATGAGGTTTGGCAATGCGGGCGCGGTTACCGTTACGCTGAATGGGAAACCCCTCGGCCCAATGGGCCCCAAAGGCCAGGTGCGAACGGTTCAATTCACTTCCGGCGGCTTCCAGACGGTACCGGACAAAGTTCCCGCCGCAGTCGACCGTTTCTGACGCCTCAGCGCCCGTTGCCGCTTGCGCTCCAGGGACAGCAGCTCGCGCCGCCTGCGGTGTTTCACCCGCTCGTCCACCTTGCGCCAAAACTTGCCGAAGTAGCTCACCGCCGAAATCAGCGAGAAGAAAATCACGCCCCACATCAGGATCATGCTGGCCCGCAGCAGTTGAGGGTGGCGCACGCTGAGCAGCATGCAGGAGATGGCCACCACCTGCGAGACCATCTTGGTCTTGCCCAGGTCACTGGCCTCGATCGTGTAACCTTCGGCCGCGGCGATGGCGCGCAATCCCGACACCGCGAATTCGCGCCCGATGATCAGGATCGCCATCCAGCCCGGCAGCGCGCGCATCTGCACCAGCGAGATGAGGGCCGCCGAAATCAGCAGCTTATCCGCGATCGGGTCCAGCAACGTTCCGATGGTGGTGACCTGTTTCCATCGCCGCGCGAGGTAGCCATCCAGCAGATCCGTGCCCGCGGCCGAAAGAAAGATCGCCAGCGACAACCACTCATTCGTTACCTTCACGCCGCCGAGGTCCAGCGCGACGTTCTCCTGGAGCAGCGCCGCCACCAGCAGGGGCACGAAAAAGATCCGGAGTATCGTCAGCGAGTTGGGAAGATTCATCCGCCTTAAACCAACTATAATGCCGCGCGGCACTCCGCAACAACTACGGTGCGCTTATACTGAATACTTCGCCCATGACCCTTTCGCGCCGCCATTTCTTCTTAGGCAGCCTGGCGCTGCCCGCTCTCGCCGCTAAGAAGCCGGCCGGCGAGCAGCCCAATATTCTGCTCATCCTGGTGGATGGCCTACCCTCGTGGATTCTGGGCTGCTGCGGAAACACGGAAGTCCGCACTCCCAACATCGACCGCCTCCGCCAAACCGGCACGCGCTTCCTGAACAATTCCGTGTGCGCCCCTGTTGCCGGCACCAGCCGCGCCGCTCTGCTTACCGGGCGCACCAGCATGCAGCTTCGCGACGCCAGCTCCGTTCCCGCCGGTGAGATCCCTCTCGACAAGATTCTGGCGGGACAGGGATACGCAGTGCAGACCGCCGACACCATTGCCGCCGCGGAACCGGCCACCGGCAAGCCGTTCTTCCTGACCGTCTCCTACCGGATTGAGGCGCCCTACAACGGCGTGGCCCAGAAGTATTACGACCTCTACGCTCAAGCGAAGCTCGACACTTTCGACCGCGAACCGGCCGCCAAAACCGCGCAGCGCGATAAGGAGATGTTGACCGGGATCCTGGCCAATCAGCGCAAGGCCGCGGCCGCCGTCACGGCCCTGGACGACGAAGTGGCCGCGCTGCTTGCCAAGCTCGGCCAGCGCAAGCTGCTGGACAACACGCTCGTCATCTTCACTGGCACGTGCGGTTCCCTTCTTGGCCGCCACGGCCTGTGGGATTCAGGTGAAGCATCCGAACCCGTGAACATGTACGAGGAAGTGGTGGCGCCGCCGCTCTTCTGGAGCTGGCCCGGCCACGTACCGGCGCAGGCCACGCGCCCGGAACTGGTCAGCGCCTACGACCTGGTGCCCACTCTCTGCGACCTCACCGCCGCCGGTCTCCCCGACCGCAAGCTCTGCGGCCGCAGCTATCTGGCGATCGCCACCGGAAAGCCGCTGCCGAAGAAACAGCCATGGCGCACCGCCGTCTTAGGCCACTATCAAAACACCGGGATGGTTCGCGTGGAACGCTACAAGCTGGTGCTGCGGAATGAAGGGAAGGGGCCCAACGAGCTATACGATATCAGCGTCGACCCGCGCGAGAGAGTGAACCAGTACGACAACCAGCAGTTCCTGTCCGTCAGGACATCGCTTGCGGCGCAGCTTGCCGGGTGGCGGCAGAATTACTCGTAATCGCTTGCTTACGCGCGCGGCATCCTGAACGCTCATCGCTTCGTAACATCCATCAAATTGTCATCCGAGGCGCGGTCAATCAGCTTGTTGTAGGGATCGATGCCCGCGCGGGTGGGCGGCTGGCTAACGATAATCTCAAAGGTCTGAGTGGGCTGCGTAAGCCATTCCTTCTTGAGGTAGAGGGGTTTTTCTTCGTCCTTCTTGCCGGTGAAGACGCCGATGTCGATCAGGTCATGGAGCGGCATGGGGGACTGGTTGCCGCTGCCGTCGGCCTGGAACTTGCGCACCTGGACGCTGAGAGTGACTTTGTATTTGTGGTCGCTGGTGGGCGTGACGGTAGCGGAAACGGCCTTGTTGTC
>Ga0209862_1000463_pt1 | contig 14761 bp, 20 predicted proteins | sample OrgsoiDNA_201061_FD_185809 | JGI IMG/M metagenome (GOLD analysis project Ga0209862, IMG submission 185809) | Permafrost soil microbial communities from the Arctic, to analyse light accelerated degradation of dissolved organic matter (DOM) -... | ecosystem: Environmental > Terrestrial > Soil >... | reverse complement strand
CCCCAGACAGTGTTCGCAGATTCATCTCTAAAACCGACTCCAGGGCCGGGTCACCACTGAGTATCGGCTGAAGTATGGTGACATTGTCGATATTACCGGCGATTTTTTTGTCAGCGGCACGCAAAATGCGCAATGCAAAGAAGAGTTTAAAACTAAAAATCATCAGCCAGATCACAACGATCAACGTCATCATTTCATCGCCCGGTAGACCCGTAAGAAATCCCGCAGACTTTGGCGTAAATTCGCCGACGGTGGTCCAAAGTCCTCCAGCATACGCGTCACATCAAGAGTGGCAGAATACCCAAACACCCCAACACCAAAACGAGTAATGGGAGGTTCGCCAGCAAGTGGCAGCCAACGCCAAAACCCTTCCAAAATACCCGCGAAACGCAGTGCGGTACTGACTCGCATGGTTTTATCGGCTAAAGGTAACGCAAGCTGCTGTAAAATCTCGTCTAACAGTGCCGGCGTCTCTAGCGGACAATGGGATGAGAGGTTATAACACGGCTGTAACTGAGGGTGCGTCACTGCGCTCATCAGGTAATCGCACAGGGTGTCTATATGCATAATATCGGCCTGTGCCTTCGTGCCATCACTTAACAGCTGTACCAGACGTTTCTTTTTTGCAGCCGCCATCAGCGGAGGGAAAAGCAAGCGATCGCCTGGGCCGAATATGGCACAGGGGCGAAGAATCGTTTTTTCACCCTGATATCCGGCTACCCGCCGTTCCGCCTGATACTTGCTCAGACCATACTGGCTGGTAAATACCGGGCCAACAGGGTCGCTCTCACGTAATTTGAACTGATGTTCAAAACGAGCATAAACCGCCGCGCTGGAAATAAAAATCAGGCGAGGTAAGCCGTGACGGTTACAAAAATCCAGGACATGCTGAGTGGTCTCAACATTGTCCCGATAGTACTCTTGCGGCGTTCCCCAAGGGGAGGCCCGACCGGCAGCATGAATCACCACATCAGGCGTCACGTCAAGCTGTTCCAGCTTATCAAGCGCCAGCGCGGCGTAGCGGACAGAGACGGGGAAATCATTGATGTGTTGCCGGCCAACACCGTACAGCGAGACGGTGTTTAACGCGGCGAAGCGTTTTAAAAACGCACTGCCAATGAAACCGGACGCCCCGGTAATGAGCACATTCACGCTGTTTCTTCCGTTTGTACGGGCCGTTCGCCCGCATGTTTCCATCGGCAGATAATACGCCGCCGCTTGGTATCAAACTGCGTGGGAGGGATCTGCCTGCCCAGCGTCCAGGTCAGTTGTGCAACGTCGATATCCTGGCGAGCAAACAAGGCCGTCAATGCCTCGCGGCATTTTTCCAGCGTACTGAGGTCGCAATCAGCCAGTAAAGAGAGCGTATTGGCTCCCGTTTGTATCAAACGATAGTCTGCCGTTAACGGCAGGGTCATCGCCAGTACGCGGCTACAGGCATCAGCGAAAATCGTTTGCCGATGCCCATGGCGCAGAGGGAGCATCAACTGATCGTCCTGCCGCCCTTCAATATGCTCAATAGCCAGAGCAGCGCTGCCACAAGGACATTGGCCGGCTCTGGCTACCAGCACGTCATCAAGCCGATAGCGTACGATAGGTTGTGTCCGCCGGGTGAAGTCAGTGATAACCGGAATAAAACGCCGTTCATCCAGCCACTGCGGTTCGACAAGAATGAACTCTTCATTCATGTGCAATGTTCCAAATGCACAGGTCGAGGCCAGAAAGCCCTCCGTTGCCTGATAGATTTCCCCCACCTCACCAAAAACCTGGCTTATCAACGCCCTATCCTGCGCTTCTAACACTTCTGCTACCGAAATGACTTTTTTGACATTCAGGCTCAACCTCTTCGCCATCACCTCCAATGCCAGCGCGCGTAGCACCTGTGCGGGAGCCACGATCAGGGTGGGAGAATATTGCTCAAGGCGGGTTAATTGGTCCTGAAAAGACCCCAGCAGATCGTAAAAATCCAGGCTTAACCAGCGGTTTTTTACGCTCTGATAAAGATTATTATCCGCTCGTAAAAACAACGCCACCCGCTCTCCGGCAAACAAGCCCTCCGGCAACGTTTTAGCCAGCATGGCCGCCGCCCAAATTTTCTGTTCTTGTGGGCTGACCACAAACACCCCCCGCCGTCCTGAAGTCCCTGATGACAGCCCGACACTAAACTGCCCGACCTTAGGAGCGAAGTTGCGGCTATGCTCACTTTGCAATGCGCACGACATCAGTCGGTCTTGCTGTAAACCCGCCGTGTTCATCTGGTCGAAATGTTGCACCATCATCGATTTATCCATGAGCGGCCACTGCTCAAACGGCATCGCAAGATAACGACGAAACCATGGGCTTTTCCTGAGCACCTTTTTATGAAACGCCTTTAGCTTTTTGGCCTGCCAACGCTCAAGCGCTTCGCGCCGTGAAAAGTGCCGCCTCCGGGAAGCGAAATAACGCCAAAGCACGGTCAAGGGGATCATAAATCGCCCTCATGACACAACAGAATATCAACGCCACCCTGCTGCCAGAGTTCGTTCAACCGCTTGAGCGTATGGTAATAAGCCGGGGGGTCTGACAACACCAGATTGGCCAGCCGCGAGGGTCCACGCCGTTCCCGATAACTCACCGATGACCATGCAGCATCCGCAGCCAGCAGCGTCCACCCCGCCTCCGTCAACACAAACGCACCGAAGTGCCCGACAGCGTGACCAGGAAGCGGCAGCAAAATGATCTGCCGGTGACTCTCAGGAAGGACATAGCCAGCATCGAACGGCGCCAATTCCGCGGGCAATGAGATCCGCTCGAAACCTTCGATAAAACGTAGCGAGGACTCGAAACTCTGAGGGACCAGCCCTGGAATAAACCCCTGACGCAGCGCCGTCAATCCCCGCAGCTTGCGCACATGCCCCCAGCCTTCTGCAGAACAAATCCCCGTGACATCAGGGAAATCACGTAACCCAGCAATATGGTCGGCATGAAAGTGCGACAGAATAATCCCGCTGAGGTCTCGGCTGACCAGCCCCTGAGCGCACAGCTGTTGGGCCAAAGACGCGTTGGGATCAAAATAGACTGGCGTCACATGGCGATAGAGCTGGAAAATGCCCGAACGGGTGTAGTGCTCAAACCAGGAGGCATAACCGGTGTCCCACAACCATCGGCGTTCTCCCACCTCCAGCAGGTAAGCTCTGGAAGGAAATTTGCACACTTTTAGCCCGGCCCCTTTCAGGGCCATGCAGCCAATATGAGTACAATACCCCACTTCAAATGTGGTGATTTTTGCCATGCATCCTCAACCATTTTCCGGTCAACATAATCCCTTGTTCCATCGAAAATTTGGGTCTGTAACCCAACTCATTGATCGCTTTTTCTGCACTTAAGGTCATATCAAAGCTAACGGCTCCGACACTGTAACGTGTGAACTGCGGTTCTTTATTGGTGCATTTCCCTATTCCTTCCAGCGCGAACGCCACCATCGACAGTAAAGGCCAGGGCACGGACTTTATTTGATAATTCAGCCCCAGTTGTTGACGCAAAAGGGCATCGAGCATGGAAGAAAGACGCTGAGGTTGGTGGTTGGTGATGTTGTAAACGCTGCCGGAACGCAGCGTCTGATGGTGGGTGGCCAACGCCATTGCGTAGACCACATTCTGGACAAACGTCAGATCCAGCAATGCTTCACCGCCGCGCGGCAGACGTAAAACCCCGTCATCACGTTTAAGCTGTTGCAGCAGGCGGGGAACGATAACGTTATCATGCGCGCCGAACAGTCCGCGCGGGCGCAGCAGAACGAATATCGTATGGTTAAAACGAGCGACTGCGGCGGCAATTTCCTGCTCTGCGGCATATTTGCTGCTGGCATAATGGCTGGAAAACGAGCGCGCCAGCGACGTCTCTGGCAGATCATAATGATGTTGAAAATCAAAATAAATTGCAGGGGTGGAAATATGGATAAACCGCGGGATCTCCGCCTGTCCCGCCGCTGCCGCCAACGTTTTCGTTGCCTTCACATTAGCCTGATAAAACGCAATCTTATCCCCCCAGGGGGAAGACTTCGCGGCGCAATGCCAGACAGCATCGCACCCCGCCATCAGTCTCACGCATTGGTCGACACTGGCCAGGGCCAGATCCAGCGGCATGAAATTCGCACCGGCTCTGGCAAGCTGTTGACCCATGACCCGATTACGGCCCGTCGCCACCACCTGATGCCCGCAATCGAGCAGATACTGTGCAGCATTACGCCCAAGACCACTGGTTGCGCCCGTCACCAAAACTTTCATGGTAATAGCACCATACCCGCCAGCGTAAGACCTGCCGCCGTACCAATAAGCATGACCGGCTTACCCGCGTTAAAGCGCTGAGTGATTACCGCCTCGTGCAATGCGGTTGGAATCGAAGCCGCAACCTGATTACCGTAATATCGATAAATATCAATCAATGAGGATCCCGGAACGTGCAGCCGTTTGCGCATATGTTCGAGGGAAAGGTGGCTGGCCTGATGTGGCACCACCGTCGCAATATCCTGAAGCGTCAGGCCGCTTTTTTGCAGCAGCCGCGACAGGTAGCCTTCCATAAGAGAAGCGGCATAGCGGAACAGGGGTTTTCCCTGCATATGAAAGAGAAAGTCGCTTTCGTCCATACCTGCGCGTGGGTTGCGGCGGGTACCTCCCGCACGAACTTCACAAAGCTCGCTGCCTGCGGGATACATCTCCACCAGACTCGCCAGAATACCGCTTCGCCCGTCACCACGCTCGACAATGGCACAGGCAGCGCCGTCGCCAAAAATGAACGACGCCTCCTCGTGCCGCCAGTCAATACCTCGCGAAGCCAAATCTGCCGAGACAATGGCAATACGCTTATAGGCCCCCGTATTCAGCAGCCCGGCGGCCACCTCCAGCGCGGAAATAAAGCTGACACAACTGCTGTTGATATCAAATCCGGCCACGCCTGGTGGCAAACCGGCGGCTTTAAGGATATGAATCGCACTGCACGGCAGAGCCTGTACGGCAATCGCTGAAGCACAAATAAGCAGATCAATGGAAGAGGCTGCAATGGCTCCTCTCTCCAGCGCGCAATGCAGCGCTTTTGCCGCCAGTTCGGCCTGGCTGGCCTCATCAGTCGCATGATAGCGCCAGGCAATACCAGACCGTTTTTCAACATAACCCTCGGGCTTACCCAGCCGGATATCCAACGCTGCCGACGTGACACAGTCCTCAGGTAGTGCAATACCCGTAGCGATAATTTTTATAGCCGCCACTGGCGCATCGATAATATTTTTTCCCATTAAACCAACCATTATCCCTATCACTTTTTGGCGGCGACGGCGCGTTTACCTGACACAACCCTCATCAACTGACCGAGTCAAAATATATTGAAACATCGGGTATTGCACTGTTAAACCTGCAACTGGTCAGTTTTAAGCGATGCGACGATAGGCGTAGGGTCAAAACCCAATGGCGCAATAATATCCGCCTGATGCCCGTCGGATTTAGTTTTCAGAGTGAGGAACGGCAGGAAGGGGGTATAGCTATGCGGATGTTTAGCATGAAGTCACATGATTCTATGTCAGAACCCAGCCTTAGCGCCGGGTTCTTTATTTTAGCGGACTACGGAACAGGAACTCTTTTCAGGGCGTTATTCTCCACCGCCACCTTACCAGCCAGCGATGGAGTCCCTGCTAAACCAACGGCAAGCCCTGCTACCAGGATACTGATTGCGTTGATTTTTCTGCATTGATCAGGCTAACACGTTAAACCGGTTCAGGCCTGCGCGCTTCGGCCAGGACCCCCTCCAGTTCACGCCTGGTCATGCGAACGCAATAACTCGGCATTGCGCGCTGGAAGCGCCAGCCCTCGGAAAGTGCACCCACGTCCACTGCGTCAAAACCAAAAGCATTGTAAAGAGCGATGATACGTTTTTTCGTTTCCTCGTCGTCTCCGGCCAGCGGCAATGCACGGCGAGCGGGGTCTGCTGCGGGCAAGCCATCGCTTTCGAGATCCGTCATTTGAATGGCATTGAAGGCCTTGGTTATCTTCGATTGCGGCAGAAAACCGGCCAGATATTCACTGGTGGTGGTCCTCTGCTGATCCAGTTCTGTCACCTGTCCGTCGCGCTCAGGGTAATAGTTGACGGCATCGATGATCGGTTTCCCGGCAAGCAGTGCCACTGGCAACTGCCCCAGGGCGGTAAGAGGAACGGCGATCACCACGATGTCGCCAAAGGCGGCGGCCTCAGTGGCAGTACCGATTTCGCAACCAATCATCGGCTTCAGGCTAAACAACGTCTGCGGCCCACGGGAATTGCTGAGCATAACCTGATGCCCGGCCTTGATCGCCAGCTTCGCCACTGCGCGCCCTACAAATCCTGCGCCGATAATGCCTATTTTCATGATTTTTACCTTTCAATTATCTGTCAGAAGGTTAAGAATAATTCGACACTCAGCATTGATAAACACGCGCCATAAGCATAGACAAACAACAAACAGGAGTGAATCGTGGACCGACTCACCAGCATGAATGTTTTCGTCAGGGCCGCCGAACTCGGCTCCTTCGCCGCAGCGGCAGAGGCATTACGCATTTCCCCGCAGATGGTGGCAAAGCACATTGCCCGGCTGGAATCACGGTTGGGCACGGCGCTGCTGAACCGGACGACCCGCCGCCAGCACTTGACCGACATAGGCCGCAGCTACTATGAACGCTGTAAAATTGTGCTGGCAGAGGCAGAAGCCGCAGATGCCATCGCGCTCGAAATGAAAGCCACGCCTTCCGGCACAATCCGCGTCAATGCCCCGGTGACGTTTGGCGCCTCGATGCTGGCACCTTTTATCACGCAATATTTGGATAAGTATCCCGACACTCAAGTTGAGCTGACGCTGACCGACCGTTTCGTCGATCCGATCGAGGAAGGCTATGAAGTTATCCTGCGTATTGGCGAACTGAACGACAGCACGATGATTGCCTACCCGCTGCGCCCTTACCGGCTGATCGTCTGCGCCTCGCCGGGTTATCTTGAACAAAATGGCATACCCGTAACACCTGCCGACCTGTCGCTTCACTCCTGTCTGATTTACGGGATTTGGTCGCCAAAATCGCCCTGCCGCTGGCTATTTTCTAAAGAGGGAAAAACGCAGGAAGTACGTCCCGAGGGGCGTTTTCGAGCCAATGACTGGCGAGCGCTTTTGCACGCAGCGGTCAGAGGATACGGCGTGACGCAGGGGCCTGAGGAGGTATTGAAGGATGAAATCCGCGCCGGGCGGCTGGTGCAAGTGCTGCCCGATTACCAATGTCCTTCGCGGAAAATGCACGTTCTCACGGCGGCGGGTTTACGGCAAACGGTCAAAATACGCAGTTTTATCAAAGCGGTTACTGAAACTTTTGGCTGACCATACCCCACGAGTCAGGCGCAGCGTGTTTGAAGAAGTACGGTGATGTTTATCGGCCTGAAAAGGAAAATGTTAAGCCGTAATGCAGATATAAATCCGTACCCACGGCAAGCGAAATTCCAGCACCCGCCATGGGTTACCGCTGCTTTTAGCCTTTGTTGGCTATTCGGACATTGCGTGTGATCAGCCTGCCCGATTGGTCAACATAACGGCTTGGCCAGATCTCCTGCGGTTTGACGTTCAACGCCATGGCGATCAACATTTCGCCTTTCGGCCAGGGTCTGGAGAGCGCATTCGCCAGGGTTGACGAACTTAAACCGGATTGACGGGAGAGTGCTGCCAGCGTGGTGTTCTTTTTGTGCAGCGCCGCAATAATATCGGCCTGATGCCAGTCGGATTTAGTTTTCATCGCGCACCTCGCAAAACTGAGTGAGGAACGGCAGGAAGGTGGGATTGTGTGACGTTTTCATAGTCTTTTCCGTGTGATGGTTTTAGAAAGCCACCGCCGGAGCTGCGAAACTCTTTGGTGGTAGCCCAGACAAGGTTCGCAGTACCGGTCACATCGGAAACCGGCCAGTCCGAGGACTGCCCTGCCTGAGCCACCATTGAAGTGCAAAACGTAAAATCCGTTTTTTGCTAGGTATGCAAAGGCGCAACACATAATTATTACATATGTGTTTCCGATGTGATATTCAGGCTGCGAAACCCGGCTGCGGATTATACTGCAGCGATGCCGATTATACTGCAAACCGTTCCAGCAGACCAAGTAACTGATTGAGGTTGCGAGGGAGATTCCAGAATGATGTTAGGTTTAGCGATTGGGGTATATACCCCAGTCGGTATTGATCATGAAGGATCGTAATTTCACGTCAGAACCCGCCTCCCCAACGATTAAGGGTAAGTGACTGGAGCCTTGGGGTTTATCACCGGGCTGCCGGTGAGGGTGACAACTGAGAATGGGTGTCTGGTTGTCAGGGACTGAACTGAACATCTAAAGCTAAAAAGTAAGATCCCGGCTTGAGGGCCGGGATTTGTTGCTCAGAGTTTAGGATCTGAAGGTGGAGATTTTCGGGCTTTATATTCATCGATTTTTGCAAAAATCCATGATCCTAAGCCTGCGGCGACACCAGCAATACAACTAAATACTGAAGTATCAATTAGTTTTTCCCGACTTAAGAGGAAACTGCCTTCATGCATGAAAACAATCACACTTTGGATCACTACTCCAATAATGAAAAAACAAATAAAGCAATATAGGATCCCTAGAATTAAAAGAGGGAATGTTATTTTCTTGATCATTTTTTCTCATCCTTCTTCTGATTGTCATGATTAGTATTTTTCACTCCATTACTTATGATTTCGGTAACAAACGCTCCCCCCACCTCACCAACAAATCCAGACGAATTACCGAAAACTGGCTTCAAAATAATGGGGGCTATTTCACCAAAACCACCACCTAACATTGTGCCAAATCCGGAACCAGAAATAGCGCGCCCATTCAATCCATCGGTAAATACCGTGCTTCCCATCGCTATCGCAGTATTTGCCCAAATATCTCGCCCCGGTGCCAATCCACCGGTTATCGCAGCAGATGTACTCCCCCAGTAATCCCAACTTTTATTCTCATTCCCCGTTTTACTCAGGTCATACCATTGATAAGAACCATTAGCGATCTCGCCTATTGTAGATCCCGCCACAACTTTCCCTATCGATGCCGCTGGCCCCAGATACCAGGCTCCTGCTATCAATACGCCGTTAAGGTAACCGTCAACAATAGCTTTCGCGATATTTGCGCCTTCCGGTAAATCCCCCGTAGCCAGTTTATTCAGTCCGGTCTGAGTTTGTTCTGCTGTCAGATTATTATCCACTGCGTACTGATTCCATGACGCCGCCGCCTGACCGTAGTCCATCATTCCTGATGGTAAACTCAGCGCATTATTATCCACAACAACTGCATCCGACGTGAAGTTACGTTTCGATCAACACTTTCTCCAGTGCAGTCAGCAGCTTACAACCACTTTTCACCTGTGCGCTCTCATGTACTGACGACGAAGCCCCGACGCGCATTTTTGGCCCGTTCCACTTTTCCCTGATGATGTTAAAGAGCAACCACAACAACCGCAGCAGTATACCGGCGGCGTCAGCCGCCGGTTATCAGGACTGAGCTAAATATTTGACCTCTTAATGTAAAAACCCCGGCTTGAATGGCCGGAGTTAACTATTAATAACGATATATAATTTCGTATTCACTACCAAGTTCATCACGTAAACACTGAGCTAACTTGTATCCATCTTTTATAAAAATATCTTCATCTGCGGTATTTTTAAATCCTGAAGATGCTGGATCATCTGCATTAAGTATTGCATCAAAACGGTCTGCCCAACGTTGGAGACTATCTTGAAGCTCAGCAGATATAGGTAATTCACTCGGCGGGATATCTCCAAATTCATCAGGGGCTATTCCCCATAATGGGTGACATCCATAATCGGCCATCAATTTTATTATCTTCACTTCGCGGCCCCTCTTAAATTCGCGCCTACAATATAACCATTGTCTCCAACGGAAACTGCGAGATTATATTTTTTACCATTGATCACCGTTTCATAAATCGGGCGACCAGTGCCCGAACCTTGATAACCAACAATTTTTCCATCAGTAACAGCCTTCATTACTACGTTCGGTATTTGAGCTTCTGAAACACCAATTTGGTTAAATTGGCTGCCATGTTACTCAACAATATGCTGTAACCCTGCTTTAGAGCTGCCTTTTTCAAGGAAGATAATGTCAGGTTTGTAGTACGTGCGAATACTTCCCCCACTTGATACGACACCAAATTCATCGGTGCCAGGGTTGTAGCGTACGATATCTCAATTAGGTCTTGCTTTTTCAAGCACGCCCGCAGGCTTCGAGGCTGTTAAGCACTTATCGGCTTTTGCTTGATACTCAAGCGTATTTTTCGCGCCCAAGTCACTGCCATGACGTGCAAAGTGGTCATCAAGCTTGGCTTGGTCAGCAAACTTCGCTCCGTTTCCAACACCTTTTGCATCACCGCTAACAACATCCGCCCCAACCGCTCTCGGCTCATTACCTGTGTAATGCTGCCAATCCGGATGGTAAGGATCGGCCTTCATCTCGTCCGTAACCTTGGTAAGGCTAGTTGGCTTGGGAGCTTGCGCTGTCGCTTTTGCACCCAATCAATCTACGAGATTAAATCTCTCGATTATTTTTTAGATAAAGCACTTGCATTTTTCCCCATGGAAATAAAACACCCTTCAAAGGATCCACTAGTCAAAATCAAGTTATTGCCTTCATAACAAGCTGAAACCAATACTGAATACGGGCCAAATTTACGAGTTTTTTCTTTGATACTCAGAGTTTTCAAGACAATACTCACAAACTCTTCCTCCTCATAATCATCGAAAAATAAGAAATGATTAGTTTCAGAACTTGACTCGGAAAATCGAAACATAAGATTACATTCCCAATCCATAATTAACAGACGCTCGAGAAGACTGGGACTTTTCTATGATCTTCGACCATAACTCATCTCCTGATAGACCTTGACCCAAATATTTATTCACAATCTCACCCCAGGTTCTATTTGGGTCAGTCTTGCTCAAGGAGTCAGCTATCGGTAGACCTACTATCACTCACAGCAATTGGGATGGTGGTTTTCAGTTCAGCACTGCGCCTTTTGCACCAACTGAGTTTTAAAATATTCTACTGCTAACAATTTTCAATTATTTTTGGCTTTTCAGGTCCGCACCATATTATTTTTCGATAAACTCCAGACAGCATTTTTTGATCTCTTAAAAACTCAAACACGTCGGCGGGACACCAATCTGGGCCAGCCGAAAAACAAACCCCCTCATCTCGTAATTTTTCGAATAGCTTTGCCTTAACGTCTTGATCGGGAGCCATTAATGATAGTGTTTTTTGTCCCTTCCCTGACACAGCGACGAACCCTAACTCTCCAAGTAGTTCAGTCACACTATCATCTAGGATTTTTACTACTATTTCCGATAAAACCCCTTCGGAAACAAAGGCTTTCGTAACATAACTCATTTCACTATCACCGTAGTAATGGTTTTCACTTTCGCCGAATCAACCGTCGAAATTGATTCGATAACTATCTATGGGCCGCCTTCTGGAAGAAGGCTGACCTGCAACTTGAAAATTTTTATTTCTTGCCGAGGGCTATTCGAAGACATTTCGGTAATGCCGCCGCTTCAGAACGTTGCCCGCCTGCATCGCCAGACTATTGCTGGAGGTGATGCTATTGCTCTCGTAACTCACACTGGCAAGGCTGATGTCGGTACGCCCTCGGAAACCGGACTGGCTTAAGGCATCGTTGTTCCGGATAGCGTTAGCGGCGATAGCCTCTTCCGTAACCGCTTTTTTATCCTTTTCGAGCTGACTGATGGCATCTGCGTGATCTTTATCCGACGTGTTCGCCATCCTCTTATTCGCACCTTTAGTGACCTGGATCTCACCTTCCGTCCGCGCGATATCCGCCACCTGCGTGCCAATCTCGCTAATCATCTGTGCGGTCTGCAGGCGCCGCGGCTCTTTCTCCTTGTCGAAAATTGCCGTTGGCGTGCGCGGTGTCGCGGCTCAGCGTGGCCACATCTTGCTGCTGATTTACTTGCTCGCGTATCACAATCGAATCGCCCGCCGCCGCCGACTGCGTGGTGCCTCCGCGTTTCCCTTGCCGCCTGCACCTGCCAGCAGGGCGTTCGCTAAACTCACGAGTGAGTTACCCGGCACACCGCCACCGGTGCAGAACCCAACCCCCTGATGTTCTATTTTGTAATCGGCCTGGTTGTTGATATGCTGGGCGCTTAGAGATCGTCTTTGCCCACCAGTAAGTCACCTCCAGATTCTTTTACAGACTGATAAATAAGACTGAGTTTTTGCTATGAAGCAACGCCTCTAAGATCTCCTGGTTTTACGATTAGAAGAGCATCCTTTTCTCTTCTTTTGCATTGTTTAGCAAAATTTACTGCCGCGGCAGGATCACTCAGAAAAATATTATAGTCGCTTTCACTTATCTCATAATATTCTTCATAATCAATCATGTGATTGGTTACAGGTATGGATAAATAATGTCGACCACTCTCTTTTTCAATTCCAATCGAATATCTTTCCTCCCTACTAAAAAAAGTGTCTTCAAATTTCATTATATTATCTCATTTAAATTTAACAGGAGAAATCGTGTAATCACTGGGTAATATACTCCCTGCATCAATTATAGCTTCGGCGTTATTGTTCGGTAATTTCCCTCCCGGTACCAAAATCCATTCGCCCCTGCCTCATTACCGGAAGGCATCCGCAGATTAAAATCACCTGGACTAGGAATGTCTACACGTACTACATTGCCTGTAGAAAAGAAGTCGGAAGGTAAACCTAATGATTGCTCCAACCTCGCTGGATCCCCATTGGCATTCTTCATTAACATATCAACTTCCGTTTTAGCCAAAACGAAGGACGTGCCATCAATTTGACCAATGCCATACTTATTAAAGTTAGTTTCCGTCATAAACTTCGTCGCTCCCTCATCGAACATTATCCACTACAGTCAGGGCACGGATCCGGCGTCCGTTGAACAGATTATCAGCAACGAAATCCATGCTCCAGCACTGATCCACAGCGGTCACTGCCGGGCGGATACGCCTGTGCCTGGCCGTCACGTGCCGCCGCAAGCGTTTTGACCGCAGGTTCAGCCCTTCCAGACAGTAAATCCGATGGGTTTTCTTGTGGTTAACCAGCCAGCCCTCGCGCCGCAGCAGGATATGGATCCGCTGCACACCATAACGAATGCGGGTTTCTGCAATCTCCCGTATCCGCTGCGTGAGGGCCCGGTCATCGCGGCAGCTGCGGTAGTTGTAGACCGTTCGGCTCTGCATCATCAGCCGGCATCCCCTGCGAACCCCGATGCGGTACGCCGCCAGCAGGTATTCGACCGCCTCGCGTTTCTGCACCGGCCTCAGAACTTTTTTCGGATGACGTCCTGCAGCATTTCCTTGTCCAGACTGAGATCGGCGACCAGCCGTTTCAGGCGGTGATTCTCTTCCTCCAGCTGGCGCAGCCGACGCAGTTCCGTTACGCCCATGCCGCCAAACTTCTTCTTCCAATTGTAAAAAGTAGCCTCAGAAATCCCCATCTTTCTGCACACTTCCTCCACCCGAGTGCCGGTTTCGGCCTGTTTAAGGGCAAAGGCTATCTGTTCTTCGGTATAACGGGTCTTTTTCATGGTTGATATGCCTCTCAGTGAGATGAAAGAAAGACCGGATACTTCAGTTTAGACTGGCACTGTTTTCAGGGAGGAGATCAAACAAAGTGACGCGTGCAGGCATGCCTGAAAGTGTACGGATTGCCTGAGAAAATGACTGATAGGGGGTAGTTTTATCTAAACCCGATTTATTCAACAAAGCCATCCTAAACTCAAATAAATCCCTTTCCTTCAATACATGCCCACTAGACCAGCCCCAAGATCGGCTTGATCTGTTCATTCATTTGTACAAAAGTTTCATAGTACATGTTCGGGTCATCGTTGAGAATCAAATAGACCCCACCCATCAGCCGTACCGCCATACGACACTTGCCTTCCAGTCGTGCAATTACTTCATCAGGGCCATAGCCTAGAGCACGCTGACAAAGGGCTGCATCCCAGAACTGGGCAGGATATAGCGTATAAATATTGTTGCGCCCATCAATATCTAAAGTTTTGTCCTCACGCAACCGATTATAAATCGCGTTGTCATCATTCAACCCTCCTTGATAATAAAGACTATACAGATCATAGGATACATGAGCCCTATATCCCTTGAACGCCTCAATCACTTTTGGTAAGTGCTCATTCACAACAAACTTATAATCAATAGCCTTGTTTGATATCTTAAATCCAAACCGCAAGTGTTCGTCATAGGAGGCCCTATCTTCATATATGTATCGATCACCACGATACGCATAGTCTCCCACACACCGGAGCCCTCTGATGGGAAGTTTAACTGTATAGGTAGCAACTAACCCGTCGCCGCAACTCGGGGCAGCCGGAAGCTCAAGACCCGCAAACCCTAAAGGAGCACCAATCCGAGACATCCTATCCATGATTTCAGCATGTCGCTGATTTATAGATAGCGCTTTATCAGGACACGCATAAAACCATAGCTCTATATCTGCTGCACTCATGGGGTTCTTGTCCTAGTACTAACAATGCTATCGAAACCATTGGATCGGATGAAAGCTTTAGCCTGCGCCTCAACTTTTTGGTTCGGAAACTCATATACAACTTTATACCCGGGATTCTGATCCACGGCAGATTTCACACGCTGCAAAGTATCCAAAACCGACTTTTGCGTTGAAGGGCTCCAGATGGCCAACTTTGTCTTTGC
>Ga0209862_1000455_pt1 | contig 14961 bp, 14 predicted proteins | sample OrgsoiDNA_201061_FD_185809 | JGI IMG/M metagenome (GOLD analysis project Ga0209862, IMG submission 185809) | Permafrost soil microbial communities from the Arctic, to analyse light accelerated degradation of dissolved organic matter (DOM) -... | ecosystem: Environmental > Terrestrial > Soil >... | reverse complement strand
GAGGAACTGGTGGCCGGGAGTTTCCTGGAAGGCGCGCCGATTGTGCCGGTCAGCTCGGTGACGGGGGCGGGCCTGGATAATCTGCGGAGCGAGCTGGCGCGCGTCGCGGCGGGGGTGCCGGAGAAGAACGCGGCGGGCCATTTCCGGCTGCCGGTCGACCGCGTGTTTTCGGTGAAGGGGTTTGGGACCGTGGCGACGGGCACCCTGGTTTCGGGCCGGGTAGCGGCCGAGCAGACGGTGGAGGTTTACCCGGCGGGGCGGCGGCTGCGCGTGCGCGGGGTACAGGTACACGGGAGCAAGGCCGACCGCGCGGTGGCGGGCCAGCGCACGGCGGTGAACCTGGCGGACATCGAGCCGGCGGAACTGACGCGGGGCGACGTGCTCTCCGAGCCTGGTCTGTTCCGCGCCGTGAAACAGGTGGACTGCCGCCTCGATTTGCTGTCCGGTGCGAAACCGCTGAAGCATCGCGCGCCGGTGCATTTTCATTCGGGGACGGCGGAGATCGAAGCCGAGGTGCGGCTGTTGGAAGGACAAAAGGAAGGAACCGCGGCCCTGAAGCCAGGTGGCCGGGCGTATGCGCGGCTGTTGCTGCGCGATGCGGCGCTGCTGCTGCCGGGGGACCGGTTCATCATAAGGATGTTTTCGCCAGTGGTGACCATCGGCGGCGGCGTGGTGGTGGACTTAGGCGAGCGTCGCTATCGCAAAGGCGATGACGTGAAAGCGCGCCTCGATGTGCTGGCCGGCCCTGACGCGGCGGCGCGGATTGGGCTGCTGGTGCGGGAAGCGGCATTCGGCATGGGGACCGCGGAACTGGTGGCGCGGACTGGAATGTTGGAGCGTGAGATAGCCGCCGCCGCGGGGCGGGCCGCAGTGGTGACCGTTGCGCAACCGCAGCCCTGGTATATGGACCGCGCGTGGTTCCAGGCCACGCGGGAGCGGCTGGTTAAGACGGTGCGCGAGTTTCACCAGAAGCATCCGCTGCTGCCCGGGATCGCCAGGCAGGATGTGCGCGGACGCGAATTGCACGATGCGCCGGCGTTCGTGTTGGACGCTCTGATTGCGGACGCGAATCAGCTTGTGGCCGAAGGCGAGACCGTGCGGTTGCGCGGCCATAAGCTGGTGCTCAAGGAAGACGAAGAGCAGGCGCGCGCGGCGATTGAGCGGGCGTTTGAGGAAACGGGGCTGGCGGTGCCTTCATTGGCGGAGGTGCTGGCGAAATCGGGCGTAGAGGCGGCGCGGGCCCGGTCGCTGCTGCAAATTCTGCTGCGCGATAAGCGGTTGGTGCGGATTAACGACGAGCTGGTGTTTCACCAGTCGGCAATTGAGGGGCTGCGGGGAATGCTGGCTGCAAAGAAGGGAACCCGGTTTGGGGTGGCGTCGTTCAAAGAATGGACGGGAGTGTCGCGGAAGTATGCGATTCCGCTGCTGGAGTTTTTGGACCGTGAGAAGGTGACGCGGCGGGATGGGGATGAACGGTTGGTGTTGTAGGGTAGGCCTCCTGGCCTGCCTACTGAATCAGGCGCTCGAGCAGTTGATGGACAGCGATGAGAGTCGCGGGCTCCAGCACTACGGCTGCGAGAAGGGCGGCGAAGGCCAACACGGCGCCAGTTGCTAAGTGTGGATGTCGCGGCCTCACTTTGGCACGGGGGTGCAGGAGCCGGTCAACCCGGGCGGAGAGGTCGCGGCTGTCGGCAAGCAGTGAAGTCGCCAGACGCGGAACTTGCGCGGCGGCGCCCAGGCGCGCCACCCGAACCAGGGCTGCAGCGAGCGAGAGCGAACGGCGGCCGTCGCCATCCACGGCGCGATCGTCGGCGGCCCATTCGGTGAACCTGGCCCAGGCTTGCTCCAACTTATCGAAGCCGCGGAAAAACGGGAACAGGCCGGGGGACAGAAGAATTGCCAGGCGCTTCAGATTGTCGTGCGAAAGGCGGTGTGCGTGCTCATGGCTCAGGACGGCAGCCAGTTGACTACCGGAAAGCGCGCTCACCACCGGCTGCGAGATCACCAGGCGCGGTCGAACAATTCCGGTAAGCGCGAGCAGCGGCGCGGCACCACTGACAATCCACACTGGCCGTGACTCGCCCGGCAGTCTGCTCTGGCGGCCCACACGTTGGCAGTGCCGGATGTATTGGAGCGAGCGCCGGAATGCGCGCAGGCCTCGCACGATGGAAAATATCAGGATGATCAGGGCAAGGAAAGCTGCGGCCAGGCATGCCAGTCCCACCTCTTCAGCGGAAGCTTCCGGCTCAAGCCATAAGTAACTGGGAGCGCAAATTCCGGCTACGACGATAGACGCGCCTCCGGCCGGCAGCAGGCGCAAGGCCAGCAGAAAGCGGGCGGCTGACGGCGCGTCCATGCGCGATGCCCGGCGAATGGCCCATGATGCGGTGAGCGATACCAGCAGGCCCAGCGCCAGGTGAACCAGAAAGAAGCAAGCCAGGCAGAGACAGACGAGCCGCAACAGGTAAGGGAATATCATGCTTTTCCCCTCCGGTTGAGTTCCTTGCGCTTGATCCGGATCTTCTTTTCCAACTCGTCAAGCAGGGCTTCGTCGTGCTGGCCGACGGCTTCCACCAGGCAGGAAATCAGCAGTTCGCGCGACGGTTGCGGCACCGCCAGGAAGCCGGCCACGAAGTCGCCGGCGCGCTTGTGTTCCCATTGGCTGCGCGAGAGGCTCGGCGAATAGAGAAAGGCGCGCTCGATCTTGCGGCGGTTCAGGATGCCTTTCTTGAACAGCCGGTCCAGGGTGGTCATCACGGTGGTGTAGGCCAGAGGACGGCCCAGGCGGCGGACGACGTCGTGGACGTTGCTTTCGCCACGCGACCAGAGAATTTCCAGAACGGCGATTTCGAGAGGTCCCATATTGAGCACGCGTATTTATGGCCGCTATTATGGCCGGGTGACAGCGCCTTCGGAAGCCGAGGAGACTAACGCGCAATACTTGGCGATGACGCCGGTCTTGTAGCGCGGCGCGGGCTGCTTCCAGGCGGCCAGGCGGCGCTTGAGTTCCCCATCCGAGACGTCGATGCCGAGGACTCCCAGGGTGGCGTCCACGGTGATCGGGTCGCCTTCCTGCACGGCCGCGATGGGACCGCCATTGAAGGCTTCGGGAGCCACGTGGGCGACCATGAAACCGTGGGTGGCGCCGCTGAAGCGGCCGTCGGTGACCAGGGCCACGCTATCCGAGAGGCCGGCGCCCACGATGGCGCCAGTGACGCCCAGCATCTCTCGCATGCCGGGGCCGCCGCGCGGGCCTTCGTAACGGATAACCACCACGTCGTTGGGTTTGATGCGGCCTTCCATGACGGCGTGCATGGCGTCTTCTTCGCGGTCGAAAACGCGGGCGGGGCCGTGGTGTACGGTCTTATCGTGGCCGGCCAGCTTGATGACGCAGCCTTCCGGGGCCAGGCTGCCGCGGAGAATGGCGATGCCGCCGCGCGGCTTGAGCGTCTTATTGAGCGGCAGAATCACTTCCTGGCCCGGAGTCTCATGCGCGTGGGAAGCCTCTTCGGCAAAGGTGCGGCCGGTGACCGTGAGGGCCGAGCCATCGATGAATTTGCCTTCGGCCAGGCGATGCGCGATGACGGTGATGCCGCCGGCTTTATCCACGTCGGCAGCCAGGAAGCGGCCGCCGGGTTTGATGTCTACAAAGATGGGCGTGCGGGCCAACACGGCTTCGAAATCGTCGATCGTGAGCGGGAGTTCGGCTTCGCGCGCCATGGCAAGCAGGTGCAGCACGGCGTTGGTGGATCCGGCGGTAGCGGCCACGCCGGCGATGGCGTTTTCGAACGCGGCGCGGGTGCAGATGTCGCGCGGCAGAATGTTGTTGCGGACGGCATTGAGGATCACCTGACCGCAGCGATACGCCACGTCCTCCTTGCGCTTGTCCACCTGCGGGACCGCGGCGGTGCCCATGGGGGAAAGACCGATCAACTCCATCACCGTGGCCATGGTGTTGGCGGTGAACTGGCCGCCGCAGGCGCCGGCGCCGGGGCAGGCGTGGTTCTCAATGTCGAGCAATTCCGCATCGGACATGCGGCCGCGGGCGTTGGCGCCGACGGCTTCAAAAACGTCCTGAATGCTGATGTCGTGGCCATTGTGCCTGCCTGGCATGATGGTTCCGCCGTAAAGGACCACGCCCGGGACGTTGAGGCGGAGCAGCGCCATGGCCGCGCCGGGGATGGTTTTGTCGCAGGCGACCAGAGCCACAATGCCGTCGAACATGTGGCCGCGCACCATGAGCTCAATGGAATCGGCAATCACTTCGCGGCTGATGAGCGAGGCCTTCATGCCTTCGGTGCCCATGGTGACGCCGTCGGAAATGGCGATCGTGTTGAACTCCATGGGAGTGCCGCCGGCGGCGCGGATGCCCTCCTTCACTTTGACGGCCAGGTCCCGCAAGTTGTAGTTGCAGGGCATGGTTTCGATCCAGGTGTTGGCCACGCCGATGATGGGCTTGGCGAGGTCTTCGTCGGTGAAGCCGATGCCTTTGAGCATGGCGCGGGCGGGAGCACGGTCGCGGCCCTGGGTGATGGTGTGGCTCTGGAGTTTCATGTTATCGGGCTAAGATCTCGTCCACCAGCCGCTGGGCGCCGTAGAGCTTGCGCAGCGCTTCGGTCATGGCCGCGGTGTGAACGGAGACGGTGCGGTTGGTATCGATATCGTAGACAAAGTCGCCGACCAGCGACTCGATATTGCCGTCGAAGACCAGTCCTACAATCTCGGCGTTGCGGTTGATTACCGGGGACCCGGAGTTGCCCCCGACCACATCGTTGGTGGAGACGAAATCGAGCGCGGTCGAAAGGTCCAGCTTGCCGCGGCCTTCCTTGTAGCGCGAAGGCAGATCGAACGGGCCTTCGAAATTGAAACTCTGGGCACGGTCGTAGAGGCCGTAAAACGTGGTGTTGGCCGGAGCCTTTGTGCCGTTCATGGCATATCCCTTCACCTGGCCGTAGGATAGCCGCAGCGTGAAGGTGGCATCCGGGTAGGTGGTCTTGCCATAGGCGGCGAATCGCGCTCTGGCAAGTTGCTCGCTGGCGCGCTGCGAGACGCTGGATACGGTGTCCTCCACCCACTTGTTCATTTCGCGGCGCATCGGGTCGAGCTGGCGCGCGAGCATGATCATGGGGTCTCCCGACGCGGCCACCGCCGCCTCGCCGCCTTCAACCAGCTTGCGGCGCACGGCCGGGTCCGCCAGTTTGGTGCCGTTCACCAGCGCCGCCGCGGCTTCCTTCGGGGTGCGGCCGTTGAGCGCCATTTTCACGAAAGGATCGTTGGAGCCCAACTCGGCGAACGCCTGTTCGAGCGACCCCGAGATGCGCGCGATCTCGATCGCCGGATAAACCGGGGCCGGCGAGAACATGCGGTATTTCAACGACTCCAACTGGGCTTCGTGATAGCCCGGCAGCCGCACGCCATCGGGCTTCCCGACCTCCGCCACGTACTGCACGATGTTCATGGCGGTGAGGGCGAACTGCGAACTCAGACTGCGGTAGGACAGTTCCTTGACGCGCGACGACATCTTCTTTTCCGCGTCGGCGATGGCATCCCACGCGCCGCCCCAGGCTGCCTTCCACTCCGGATTGCCCATCACCCGCGCCTTGAAGCCGGTCTCGTCCTGCTGCTTTTTGTCCATGACACTCTTGTCCAGCAGCCCTTTGTAGCCGCCCTCCGTTGCCTTGAGACCGTTCTCCATGCCAAAAATCATGGAAGCCGCCTGGCGGGCCTGCTCCGGGCCCTGGGCCGAGTACTGCTTCAGCACGTCCAGGGTTTGCTTGAGTCTCCTGATGCCGATGGGCGAGGCGACATCGCGCTGAAATTCGAGTTGGGCCATGGTGTTGAGCCGCTGCGTGGAGCCCGGGTGGCCGGTCACAAATACCAGTTCGTCTGGCTGAGCGCCCTTTGGATTCCACTTGAGATAATTCTTGCTCTCAATGGGCTGGCCGTTTTCGTAGACGCGAAACAGGGCCATATCCAGGTCATAACGCGGATAGGTGAAGTTATCCGGATCGCCGCCGAAGAAGGCGATTTGCTGCTCGGGCGCGAAAACCAGGCGCACATCGGTGTATTTCTTGTAGCTATAGAGCCAGTATTCGCCGCCGTGATAGAGCGATACGATGTCGGAACGCAGGCCGGTCTTGGCCTGGCCTTCGCGCTCGATATCGGCAATCGCGGCGCGGCGCGCGGCGAACTCTTCCTCGGGAGACGTGGCCTTCTTCAGGGCCGCCGTAACGCGCCCGGTCACGTTCTCCATGGAGACCAGGACGTTGACTTCGAGGTCGGGCGACTTCATTTCCAGATCGGCGGTGGCGGCGAAAAAGCCCTTCTGAATGTAATCGAGTTCCCTGGTCGAGTTCTTCTGCAATTGGCCGCGGGCCACATGATGGTTCGTCAGAAGGAGGCCGTGCGGGCTGACAAACGATCCCGAGCCACCGTCGTTGAGGCGGACGCAGGACAGGCGGACGTGGTCCAGCCATTCCTGCGAAGGCGTGAAGTTGTACTTTTGCTGCAGCAGTTTCAGGGGTGGGTTGTCGAACGTCCACATCCCTTCGTCGGCGAGCAGGGATACACCGGCGAGGAAGGCGCCCCCAACGAAGAGGGCGGTGATAGTGTGGCTATGGGTCTTCATGGAAGCTACCAGTTTAGCGAGGATCTTGATACCCGTGGGCTTGCGATATACTGGCCTCGGAGACCGAGTCCATTCGACCCTGTTGGAAAACTTCAATTTCAAGTGATCCCTTCTCTCGCCGGAGCTTCGTGGGCGCTGTGGGCACGCTGGCGGGGGGTTCTTTACTTTTTCAAAACGTCGGCTGCAAGCAGCCGGGAAAACCCCAGCCCAACCCCGCCCCTATGCAAGCCGGCAGTGCGGCGGATTACACCGTGACCATCGCCGTGAAGCCGGTGGAACTGGCCCCGAATCGCATCGTCTCCACAACTACCTACAACGGTCAATTCCCCGGGCCGCTGCTCCGCTTCAAAGAAGGCCAACAAGTCACGATCGACATCAACAACCAAACGGACACGCCCGAGCAACTGCATTGGCACGGGCAGTTTCTTTCTACCGATGTCGATGGCGCCGCGGAAGAAGGCACGCCGTTCATTCCCGCTCATGGAAGCCGCCGCATTACGTTCGTGCCCAAGCCTTCCGGGTATCGCTTCTACCACACCCACGTCCATGCGGGGGCAAATCTGACCGCCGGACAGTACACGGGCTCGGTCGGTCCGGTATATATCGAACCGAAGAACAATTCTGGAAACTACGATCGCGAGGTTTTCCTCACGCTCAAGGAATTCGAACCGGTGTTCAGCCGCGGCGGTGACATGGCGATGGACTTTTTGTTGCCCGCGGCAACAGCGCAGGCACTGAAAGATTCCGGCGAGAAGGCCATGCACGCCTCGCTCGCCAAAGGCATGCCGCATGGATTCGAGGTCGGGTATGGTTCCTTCACGATCAACGGACGCATGCTGGGTAGCGGTGAACCCATACGCGTGAAGCAAGGCGAACGTGTGCTCTTCCACGTTCTGAACGGGAGCGCGACCGAGATCCGCTGCCTTGCGTTGCCCGGACATACCTTCACGGTGGTTGCGATGGACGGCAACCCGATCCCTCGGCCAGTGACTGTGCCGGGACTCTGGCTAGGCTCGGCAGAGCGAGTCTCCGCGATTGTCGAGATGAATCGCCCTGGTATCTGGATCATGGGCGATATGGCGAACGACGACCGGCAGCACGGCATGGGTACGGTGGTTGAATATGCCGGCCGGAAGGGCAAGGCGCAGTGGGTCGCTCCCAAGCCGTTCCACTGGAACTACACTCAATTCGGAAATGCGGGTGCGGTGGTTCCGGAGCCGGATCAAGTCTTCGAAATGATCTTTGCCAAGCAAAACGCAGCCGAGGGTGGCTTCAATCGGTGGACCATAAACGATGTCGCGTTCGCGGAGCATCGCATGCAGCCGATGTTTCGCGTGAAGCAGGGCAAACGGTACCGGCTGCGCATGCGCAACGCGAGCGACGACATCCATCCCGTCCACCTTCACCGCCACAGTTTCGAATTAACGCGTGTCGCCGGGCAGCCGACGTCCGGTGTCGTCAAGGATGTTGTCATGGTCGGCGGCTACCAGGAAGTGGAGGTCGATTTTGTCGCGGCTAATCCGGGCCTCACGCTGTTCCACTGTCATCAGCAGTTGCACATGGATTTCGGATTCATGGCCCTGTTCGAATACGTCTAGCTTCTGGGCCGCGCGCGTCGGCAAGCGAGAGGCTAGTCTCCTGTCCCGGATAATTCCTGACAGTGCGCGGCTTGGTTAAGGTGGGGCAGACGCCCTCGTCTGCGCGCGATCCCCTGATCGCGCTCTTGCGCCCCTTGTCAAATCTTAAGCGAGACAGAACACTAGCTTCCGACCGCTCCCGCCATGGGGCTGCTGGCCGTGGCGTAAAGCTTCTTGGGCATGCGTCCCGATTCGTGAGCCAGGCGGCCGCACTCCACCCCCAGTTTCATGGCGCGTGCCATTTTCACCGAGTCCTCCGCGGCGGCGATGGCAGTGTTCATGAGCACGCCGTCAGCTCCCAGTTCCATGGCGATGGCCGCGTCCGATGCGGTTCCCACGCCGGCGTCCACAATCACCGGCACTGCGGTAATCATTTCGCGGAATATCCGGAGGTTGGTGGGATTCTGAATACCTAGCCCCGAGCCGATGGGCGCGGCCAGCGGCATCACGGCAGCGGCGCCCGCATCGATGAGCTTGCGCGCGTTTACCACGTCGTCATTGGTATACGGCAGCACCACGAAGCCCTCCTTGACCAGGATGCGCGTGGCTTCCAGCAGCCCGGCGTTGTCCGGGAAAAGGGTCCTCTCATCGCCAATGACTTCCAGTTTGATCCAGTTCGAAAGGCCCACCTCGCGGGCCAGCATGGCGGTGCGCACGGCGTCATCGGCCGTGTAGCAGGCTGCCGTGTTGGGCAGGATGAAGAGCTTGGAACGATCGATGTAGTCGAGGAGCGATTCCTTGGAGCGGTCCGTCAGGTTGACGCGGCGCACCGCCACGGTCACCATCTCCGCTCCGGAGGCTTCGTGGCATCGCTGCATTTCTTGAAAACTGCGATACTTGCCAGTTCCTACGATGAGGCGTGAACGAAATTCGCGGCCCGCGATGGTCAGGGTTTCGGACATGACTTCATTGTAGCCTCACAGCTCATGCCTCACAGCCCATGCGTCACAGCGCCGCGTCCCATTTTACGCTGTGGTCACTCATAACGGCGCGCGTTTCGGGCGGCGAGGCGATGTGGAAATAAGACCATGGGCCGGGTATCCACGGGTAGCGTTCCACCACGGACTCGTCGACGGTCACGCCCAGGCCGGGCGTACGCGGGACGATCAGGTCGCCGTGGTCCAATTGCAGAGGCTCCTCCAGAATTCCGGCGGCCAGCGGGAATGGATACATGCCGGCGCGGCCCGGGCTCGAATAGCAGGGATACTCCAGCCACTCCACCACCAATTGCGGCCAGCAGATGCCGAGATGAGCGGCGGCTATCACCTCAAGCGCGGTGCCCCAACTGTGGAAGGCGAACCGCAAACCCTGGCGGGCAATTTCGGCGAAAATGCGGCGGCCCAGGGAATAGCCTCCCTGGCAGCAGACGTCCATCTGGACATAGTCCACGGCTTGCGCCAGGATCAGGTCCAGGTACCGGTCCTCGGTGGGTTCGTGTTCGCCGCTGGCCAGGGGAACGATGTCCTTTTCCTTGAGCTCCAGGTAGGCGGCGTGGTCGTCAGGAGGCAGCGGTTCTTCCAGCCAGGCGATGTGATGGCCGGCCATTTCGCGCGCCAGTTGCTCCACGGTGCCGAGGCTGTAGTTGCGGTCGCCCATGCGCCACCAGGTGTGGGCATCCACCATGAGATCGAAATCCGGGCCGACGGCCTTGCGCATCAGGCGGACGGTTTCCAGATCCTGCTCCGGACCCAGGGCCGGCCGCATCTTGTAGGCCCTAAATCCCAACCCGGCAATGGCTGCGGCCTCGGCGGCAAAGTCCTCCGGCGGCATGTACATGCCGGCGCTGCCGTAAAGGCGGATGTTGTCGCGAACGCGTCCGCCGAGCAGTTCCGAAACCGGCGCGCCGAGCGCTTTGCCGGTGAGGTCGTAGAGTGCGATTTCCGCGGCGCAGTAGATCTTGGCGAGTTCGGGTTCGACGCCCGGGCCTTCCATGAACTTCACGCGCAGGGCGTCGGGGTCGGCCAGGGCGCGGCCCTCAAGGAAGGGTGCCACCGTCGTCCGGATGGCGTGCTGTGCCTGTTCGCTGCCAGGCCCAGGTGCGTAGCCGACCAGGCCGTTATCGGCTTCCACGCGGATGAACATGGCATCGCGCTTCACAATCGTGCGCTCGCCGCCGTAGAAGGCCAGGCGAATCGGTTCCGGAAATGGGTAGGAAAGCAGGAACGAACGAACGCTGACGATTTTCATGGCCGTGCTGAATTGGGTGCGCGGAAACAGCATATCATGCTCATCCGCAGTCGCAGGTGGTATAAAACAGCTATGGACTTCGCGATCAACTGGACCGAGGGCTTGGAAGACATGATCAAGCTCTCCATCGCCTACATTCTGGCACTTCCGGTGGGCTGGTATCGCGAAACGGAGGCGCACAGCGTGGGAGTGCGCACGTTTCCGGTAGTGGCCATGGCCAGTTGCGGATTCGTGCTGTTGGCATCGCCGGCGAACCATTTCGGCCCGGATGCGCAATCCAGGATCATCCAGGGCCTGGTGGCGGGAATCGGATTCGTAGGGGGCGGGGCCATCCTGAAGTCGGAGGGCAGCGTACACGGAACCGCCACGGCGGCCAGTATTTGGAACTTCGGCGCGGTGGGCGCGGCCGTGGCGCTGAACCGCTTTGTGTTGGCCGCCATGCTGGCAGCGTTGAATCTGTTTGCATTGCGAGTATTGCTGCCGCTGAAATTGAAGCTGGACGCGCGGGACAAGTAATTGGTCTTGCGTACGTTTCAGCAAGGTGGCCAACCGATTGCTTACCTATCAGGCAGGAGGGTGATATGTCTTCACCATATTTTCGTGCTTCAGGTTTTGCTCTGGCCGCGGCTCTGTTCTTCATCTGCCCGCAGACCCGGGCGGTAGCTCAGGACGCCAATCGCGATACCGTCTTGGCAAAGACCGATGTGAGAGACGTGGTACAGCGGGTTGCGAAACGAAGCGGCGAGTTCAAAGTTGAATTCGACAAGGCCGTGGCGCATACCATGGACGGACCCAAGTTGGAGGATCGTGCAAAGCATCGCGCCGACGACTTGCACGACTCGGCCAAGAAAATGCAGGATGTCTTTGCAGACAAGAAAGACAAGAACAATCCCGCGGTGCGCGATCAGGTGGACAAGACGCTGGCCATGGGCAGCGAAATCAGCGGCATGATGAAGGAGCACCGCTTCACCGACAAATTACAGCAGGACTGGGAATTGCTGCGGTCAGACCTGAATGCGCTGGCGGGGGTGTACGGCCTTACGCCGATGTAATCAGAGCCGCGACCGTCAGGGAGCGTTTCGGTGCTTAGAGGGCGGCCAGCATGGCCCGGAGCGCCTGGCCGCGATGGCTGACGGCGAACTTCTGTTCCGCCGCCGCTTCGCCGAAGGTGCACCCAAAAGCTGGACAGTAAAAGAGCGGGTCGTACCCGAAGCCGCCCGATCCGCGGGGTTCGTCGAGGATTCGGCCTTCCACTGCGCCGCCATACACGCCGAGCAGGCGCGCGCCTTCCACCAGAGCGATGGCGCAGACGAAGCGGGCGGCCCGGTTCTCAACGGCCGCTAGCTTTTCCAGGAGCAGGCGGTTGTTGGATTCGTCGCTCGCATGGGGGCCGGAGAAGCGCGCGGAATAGACGCCGGGCGCGCCGCCGAGGGCGTCTACTTCCAGGCCGGAGTCATCGGCGAAGAGCAGGCCGGCGGCGTGAGGGCCGTAATGGCGGGCTTTGATAATAGCGTTCTCCTGAAAGGTGGCGCCGTCTTCGACGCAGGGCGGGAGCTGTTTGTAATTGGGGAGCAGCTCGATAGACGCCACTCCGGTTCCGCTGGCCATTCGAAATTCGCGGAGCTTTCCCGCGTTGCCGGTGGCGCAGAAGAGGTGGATCAAATACCCGCCGCCTTCTTCTGAATTTCGATGAGCTGCGCGATGCCGGCGCGCGCCAGGTCGATGAGGCGCCCCATTTGCGCATCGTCGAATGCGGTGTGCTCCGCCGTGGCTTGCACTTCGACGAACTTGCCGGCACCGGTCATCACCACGTTCATATCCACGTCGGCTTGCGAATCTTCTTCGTAGTTCAGATCCAGCATGGGCACGCCACCCACCAGCCCGACGCTGGTAGCGGCTACAATGTCGCGCAGCGGCATGGACTTGAGCGCGCCATAGCTTACGAGCTGCCGCAGCGCCAGGGCCAGCGCCACAAACGCGCCCGTGATGGATGCGGTTCGGGTGCCGCCATCGGCCTGAAGCACGTCGCAGTCGATGACCACGGTGCGCTCGCCAAGCTTTGACGTATCGACCACCGAGCGCATCGAGCGCCCGATGAGCCTCTGGATCTCGTGAGTTCTTCCCGAGGGCCGTCCCTTGTTGACTTCGCGCGGCGTGCGCTTGGCCGTGGCGCGGGGCAGCATGGAATACTCCGCGGTGACCCAGCCCTTGCCCGAATTCCGCAGAAATGGCGGTATCGTGTCTTCAATGGTGGCCGCGCACAGCACGTGCGTGTTTCCGACTTTGATCAGCGCGGAGCCTTCCGCCGTCATGAGGGGACCAGTCACAATCTCCACCGGACGCATCTGGGCGGCCGTCCGATTATCCGTTCGCATTTTTCATCCCGTAGTAGAGAATAAACATCACCAGAAACATGGCGAGGATTAGAAAAACCACGCACGGAAGCGCCCCCTGCGGGCGCGATGCGGCCTTGGCCTTTCCCTTCGCCAACTTGTACTTCGACATCAATGCGATGGTATCACTCTGACGGTATCACCCTGACTTGGCGCGGCATGCAAGAATCGAAGGGATGCCGCGCCCAAGCTTCATGGTGGTAGCAATTCTGTTGAGCGCCTGCGGAAGAGTGGAGCCGATGCCGGACCTGTTCCCGCAAGTCGTGGCCGGAGTCTGGCAGCGGACCGCGCTCCGCGACCTGCCCACGTCGGAATCGCCCGACCCGCTGCCGCGCAACAGCGTCGATCGCATCCAAACCGCGGCGTACCAGGGCCCGGGTAAACTCGAAGCGCGCGTCTACCAACTCACTTCATCGGCCGTGGGGCTCGACGCAGCGCAGCGCTGGCATCCTTCGGCCGACACCGTGTTCTTCAACCACGGCCGGTATTTCGTAGTCGTCAAGTGGCAGGAAGCGGAGCGTAAGGCGCTGCAGGCGTTCGTGCGTGAGTTGGAACGACGCCTTGAGCCTCAAGGCTAATACAAGAAGCTTAACTATAATGAGAAGACACCATGTCTTCGTCCGCAATAGCTGTGGCCACGCCTGAAATGATTGCGCGCTACGAGCCGGTCATCGGCCTTGAAGTACACGTGCAACTGGCTACCGCGACCAAGATTTTTTGCGGATGCCCCACCAGCTTCGGCGCGCCGCCCAATACCAACGTCTGTCCGGTCTGCCTGGGGCTGCCGGGTGCGCTGCCGGTGTTGAGCCGTGCGGCGGTGGAACTGGCGATCAAAGGCGCGCTGGCGCTGAATTGCCAGGTGCGTCCGCAATCGCGTTTTGCGCGCAAGAACTACTTCTACCCCGATTTGCCCAAGGGCTACCAGATCTCGCAGTACGACGAGCCTTTGGCGGAACACGGCTACGTGGATATCGTGGTGGATGGCGCCGGCAGGAAGATCGGCGTGACGCGCGTTCACATGGAAGACGACGCGGGCAAGAGCATCCACGATGGGTTCAAGGATTCGGATCGCTATTCTTATGTCGACCTCAACCGCAGCGGCACGCCGCTGATCGAAATTGTCAGCGAGCCCGATATGCGCAGTTCCGGCGAGGCCTATGCGTACCTTACGGAGGTCAAGCAGGTGCTTCAGTTCGTGGAGGTTTCCACCTGCGATATGGAGAAGGGCCACCTGCGGTGCGACGCCAACGTATCGGTGCGGTTGAAGGGGGCGGAGAAATTCGGCGCCAAGGCCGAGGTCAAGAACCTGAATTCGTTTCGTTTCCTGAGGCTGGCCTTGGATTACGAAATCGCACGGCAGGTGGCATTGCTCGAAACGGGCGGCAGGGTAGTGCAGGAGACGCGGCTGTATAACTCCGATCTGGGCGAGACATTCAGCATGCGCAGCAAGGAAGACGCGCACGATTACCGCTATTTTCCCGAGCCGGATCTGCCGCCGTTGCGGATCGGCGAAGAATGGCTGGGCCGGGTTGCGGCCACCATGCCGGAGTTGCCTGCTCGCAAGCGGGCGCGGTTCGTAACGGATTATGGTCTGTCTGAGTACGACGCCGAACTGCTCACGGCCACGCGGGCGATAGCCGAGTATTTCGAAACCGCCGCGCGCGTTTCCGGCAATGCCAAGACCGCGGCCAACTGGGTGATGGGCGACTTGATGGGCTCGCTCAAGGCCGAGGGCAAGGAGATCGCGGACTCGCCGATTACGGCCCAAAGCCTGGGCGAGCTGGTGAAGCAAATCGGGAGCGGCGAACTTTCCGGCAAACTGGCGAAGGAGATTTTCCCGAAAATGTTCTCCACCGGCCAGGCCGCCTCCGCGATCATGGAACGGGAAGGGCTGAAGCAGATCAGCGACTCCGGCGCGCTCGAAAAGATTATCGCGGACGTGATTGCCAACAACCCGAAGCAGGTGGAGCAGTACCAGGGCGGCAAGACTGCCGTGATCAACTTCCTGGTGGGCCAGGCGATGAAGGCCACGCGCGGCCAGGCCAATGTGGCGGCGGTGACGGATTTGTTCAAGCGGAAACTGGCTGATTGAGGCAGGTGATGCATGTTGAAGGTT
>Ga0209862_1000446_pt1 | contig 15098 bp, 12 predicted proteins | sample OrgsoiDNA_201061_FD_185809 | JGI IMG/M metagenome (GOLD analysis project Ga0209862, IMG submission 185809) | Permafrost soil microbial communities from the Arctic, to analyse light accelerated degradation of dissolved organic matter (DOM) -... | ecosystem: Environmental > Terrestrial > Soil >... | reverse complement strand
CGGCTGCCGGGGGCCGCGGGGCTTAAGGCGCCGCTGGCGTGCTTGACGCAGGCGCGGTTTGGAATCGGATGGGGCGTGATTGGGGCGGCGATGGACTGCTATGAGACGGCGCGGTCTTATGCGGTGCTGCGCAAGCAGTTTGACGGCCGGCCGATCGCTTCCCACCAACTGGTGCAGGAAAAGCTGGCGTGGATGATCACGGAGATCACCAAGGCGCAACTGCTGGCGGTACACGCGGGGCGGTTGAAGGACCAGAAGAAGCTGGAGCCGGCGCACGTTTCGATGCTGAAGCGAAACAACGCGGCCATGGCTCTGGACTGCGCGCGGCTGAGCCGGGATTTGCTGGGCGCTAACGGCATCACCGACGAATATCCCGTGATGCGTCACCTCTGCAATCTGGAAACCGTCAAGACGTATGAAGGCACGGACCATATTCATGCTCTGGTGATCGGGGAGAGAGTTACGGGAGTGGCGGCGTATAAGTAGAGGCAGACGAAACCGTCTGCCCCACCACTTTCAAACAGGTGACTGGTTTTGGTGGCGCAGGCGGTCCGCCTGCGAATGGCAGCCGGGCACGCGACACATGATTCTTTACGCATTCACAATCCTGGTTAGCGCGTTCCTGCTGTTTCAGGTGCAGCCCGTAATTGCGAAGATTATTCTCCCCTGGTTCGGCGGCTCGGCGGCGGTCTGGACTGTCTGCATGCTGTTTTTTCAGCTCGTGCTGCTGCTGGGGTATCTGTATGCCCATGCGGTGATCCGTTACCTGAAACCGCGGATGCAGATGGTTGTGCACACCGTGGCGCTGGCGTCGAGCGCCGTGGTGCTGCCGGTGTATCCGCATGCGGGGTGGAAACCGGCGCCGGGCGATGAGCCCACCATGCGGATTCTGGGCCTGCTGGCGGTTACCATCGGGCTTCCTTATTTTATGCTGTCGACTACCGGGCCGCTGCTGCAGGCCTGGTACGCGCGGCGGTTCAAGGGGTCGATGCCGTATCGTCTATATGCGCTGTCGAACGCGGGCTCCATGTTTGCGCTCCTGAGCTACCCCGTCTTGTTTGAGCCTATGTTCACCACGCATCAGCAGGCGGGGATGTGGTCGGTGGGGTATGGACTGTTCGTCGTGCTCTGCGCGGTCACGGCCATTCGCTCGGGGAACGCGGCGGCGGCGGACCTGGTGGCGGAAGTTGAGGATGCGGTTCCCAAGCCTTCCCCTAAACAGTATTTGATGTGGCTGTTGTTGCCGGCGATGGCTTCGGTGCTGCTGCTGGCGATTACCAATCACCTGTCTCAGAACGTGGCGGCGATTCCGTTCTTATGGGTGCTGCCGCTGAGTATTTACCTGCTGACGTTTATCTTATGTTTCGAGGGCAGCGGGTGGTACCGGCGGAATCCTTATCTGCAACTGCTGGCAGTGGCGCTGGGGTCCATGGCTTACACGCTGAAGTTCGATACCACGGGCTCCGTGTCCATCAAGATTCTGGTGCCCCTGTTCGCCGCGGGGCTCTTCACCTGCTGCATGGTGTGCCACGGGGAGCTGGCGCGGCTGAAGCCCGATCCGCGCTACCTCACGCACTTTTACCTGATGATGTCGGCCGGCGGGGCGCTGGGCGGATTGCTGGTAGGGTTGGTTGCGCCGAAGGTGTTCAACGCGTTGTACGAAATGCCGTTGGGCCTGGCGGCGTGCGGCATTCTGGTGGTTTGGGTGCTGCGCCAGGACGACGAAGCGGAATGGTTCCGCCGCCTGCCCGCGATGCTTCTGGCGGTAGTGCTGGTGCTCGCGCTGACGGTATTTGTGGGAATGCAGGTGCGCGACATGGTGAGGGGAGCGCGTTTGCTGGCGCGCAATTTCTACGGCGGGCTGCGGGTGCGCGATAGCGGGACGCCTGCCGAACTGGAATCCACGCGAACGCTGACGCACGGGACCATCAATCACGGCGAGGAATACCTGAATCCGGCGCGGCGCGACCTGCCGACGACCTATTACGGTCCGAATACGGGAATCGGCATCGCCATCCGGGCGAAACAGAAAACCGGGGCGGCCCTCCGGGTCGGCGTGATCGGCCTGGGCACCGGAACCATCGCGGCCTACGGGCGGTTGGGGGATTACTATCGGTATTACGAGATCAATCCGCTGGTATTGGGCCTGGCGCACACGGAGTTCTTCTTCCTGAACGACTGCAAGGCCAAAATCGACGTGGCCATGGGGGATGCGCGGCTGAGCCTGGAGCGGGAAGAGCCCGAGAATTTCGATGTGCTGGCGGTGGACGCATTTTCGAGCGATTCGATACCGGTGCACCTGCTGACGAAGGAGGCCATGCTGCTGTATTTCCGCCACTTGCGGCCGGACGGCATTCTGGCGGTGCACATTTCCAACCGGTATCTGGATTTGCAGCCGGTGCTGTTGGGGGAAACCAGGGCGACGGGAAAAATCGCCCGCGTGGTGGATACGGACGACGACGACACGCAGGATGTTTTCGGCGCCACGTGGGTGCTGATCGTATCGCCGGAGAGCGGATTCCCGCCGGAAGTAATGGCCGAATCGGCGCCCGTGCGGACACAGAGGTATGTGAGATTGTGGACAGATGACTACAGCAATCTCTTCCAAATCCTGAAATAGACGTATCTTTGCGGCCTTTGCGCCTGGGCGAGACAATTATTCCCACGGCTCTGTCAGGGAGTGTGAGTTAAAGCTCGCTCCACGTTTCTGGAGGCGCGTGCGTCTAAGTTGATGTGAGGTATTCTCGGCTAATGATCGGGCTGCTAGCGGTGTCGGCGTTTGCTGCCGATGCCCGGCTGAACGGCCTTCTCAAGAGCGTGGAATCCCGTTATAACCGGGTGAAGACGCTGCAAGTCGTTTTCCATGAAGAGTATACGCCGCAAGGAAAGCCGCAGCGGTCTGAAAGCGGGACGTTGATGCTGCGCAAACCGCGGCTCATGCGCTGGGATTACGACCAGCCGAAAGGCAAGCTGTTCGTTTCCGATGGGAAATACCTCTGGCTGTACACGCCGTCCGAGAACCGGGCCGAGAAAATGAAGTTTCAGGAGACCGAAGATATGCGGGCGCCGCTCGCTTTCCTGCTCGGTAAGTTGAACTTCGAAAAGGAGTTCCGCAATTTAGAGGGGCGGCCCGATGGGGCTGAGGGTAAAGATACGCGGATCACGGCGGCACCCAAAACCGACAATTTGCCGTATTCGGCCGTCGAGTTCGTGGTGACTGCGGACAGCCGGATCAAAGAAGTAAAAGTAACGGGCTTCGACCGCTCGATTTTGAATTTTGTATTCGAGCGCGAGAAAATAGACCCCACCCTGGACGGCAAGTTGTTCCAATTCCAGGTACCTAAGGGCGCGGAACTGGTGGAGGCCGGGCAATAGACATGCCGGATTTCGTGCTGAAATATGCGGACGGGCGGGGACAGATCCACAAGCAGGTGGCGTCGGCGTCGTCGGAGAAGGAACTGCGGGAAAAGTACTCGCAGCAGGGCTTCCTGATTTATTCGATCAAGACCCGGGTGGCGGGCGCGGGGATTGCGTCGGCTGGGCTGTTCGGCGGGCAGAAGAAGCTGGACCTGGACAAATTCCTGATTTTCAACCAGCAGTTCGTGACGCTGATTCGCGCCGGGTTGCCGATTTTGAAGGGGTTGGACCTGCTGTCGGATCGGCTGACGGACCCCAAGTTGGGGCCGTACATCAAATCGGTTCGCGATGACGTGCGCGGCGGCTCGCTGCTGTCCGATGCCTTCCGCCAACAGGGAATCTTCCCCAAAATCTTCGTGACCACGGTGATGGCCGGCGAAAAGAGCGGCAGCCTGACGGAAGTGCTGGACCGGTACATCAATTACCAGAAGCTTTCGCTGGCTGTGAAGAAGAAGATCAAGGTTTCGCTGATCCTGCCGGCAGTGTTGATGATCCTGGTGGTGCTGCTGATGGTTTTCATGGTGACTTACGTGGTGCCGACGTTTGCGGCTTTGTACGCCACCATGAACGCGACGCTGCCGACCATGACGGTCTGGCTGATCGCTTTCGGCCAGGCGGCGCAGAAGTACATTGTTGTGTTCGCGGTGGGAATGGTTCTGGCGATCATGGGGATGCGCTGGTGGCTCCGGAAAGATTCGGCGCGCGAGAAGATGGACCGGATCAAGCTGAATATGCCCCTGGCAGGCGAAGTCTGGCTGAAATACCAGGTGGCGCAGTTGTCGCGAATCCTGAGCACCCTGCTGGTGGGCGGCATTCCGCTGGTGCAGGCCATGGAGACGGCGGCCGATTCGCTGGGCACGCCGCTGTTGAAGCGGGCCATTGACGCCGCGGGCAAGAGCGTGCGCGAAGGGCAGCCGCTTTCGGGGTCCCTGAAGGCATCGAAGATGTTCCCGCCGCTGGCAATCGACATGATTGAGGTGGGAGAGTCCACGGGCGCGCTGCCTCAGATGCTGAACAGCGTGGCAGAGTTTTTTGAGGAAGACGTGAACACGCGCATGGCGGCGATGCTGTCAATGATCGAGCCGGCCATCATGATTGTGATGGGGGCGTTTGTGGCGTTCGTACTGATCGCGTTGTATCTGCCGATATTTTCGTTGGCGGATACGATTCATTGAGGGAGTAAGGATGAGAGAGGCAAGATTTTACCGCAGAGACGCTGAGATCGCGGAGGAAGCGCTGAGAAGAATTATGAATTTAAGGCTTTCTTATTCATGGCATTCTCTGCGCTTATCTCTGCGTCTCTGCGTCTCTGCGGTAAAGACTTAGGTCCGAGTTTTTTTATGGCAACTATTGAAAAAGTTCGGTTATCGGATACCTCGGCGGAGACCGAGCAGGCGCGGGCTCTGGCGGCGCGGTACCGGTGCGAGTATGTCGATCTGCGCGATGGCGCCATCGACCACGATCTCTTCCGGTCGATTCCGGTGGATTTGATGTTCCGGTATAACTTTGTGCCGATGAAGGCACAGAACGGAACCCTGGATATTGCCCTTTCCGATCCGCGGAACCTGAATCTGATCGATGAGTTGACGCTGCTGTTGAACCGCAAACTGCGGGTCAAGGTGGCCACGCTTTCGCAGATTTCGGAATTGCTGAAGAAGACCGAGCAATCGCAGCGCGTGCTGGAGGAAGTTACCGAAGGCTTTGCGCTCGATGTGGTGGCCGAAGAAGGCGATTCGGACGAGACGCTGTCCATCGATAAGCTGAGCTCGACGGACAGCAATATCGCGCCCGTGATCAAGCTGGTGGACACCACCATCTTCAATGCGCTGGAGCGAAGGGCCAGCGATATCCACATTGAATCGCGCGACCAGGAAGTGGCCATCAAGTACCGCATTGACGGCGTGCTGCACTATGCCATGCCGCCGATCGCGAAGGACTGGCAATCGACGATTATTTCGCGCATCAAGGTGATGAGCGAACTGGATATCGCCGAGAAGCGCGTGCCGCAGGACGGACGCTTCCGCGTGCGCTACAAGAACCGCCTGATCGACTTCCGCGTTTCCATCATGCCGACGATCCATGGCGAAGACGCCGTGCTCCGCGTGCTGGACAAGGAATCCATGAGCGAGAAGTTCCACCAGCTTTCGCTCGACGTGGTGGGGTTCTCGGAACACGATCTGGTGAAATTCCGGCGCTACATCATGGAGCCGTACGGCATGGTGCTGGTGACCGGGCCCACGGGGTCGGGCAAGACCACCACACTGTACGCGGCGCTGAGCGAAATCAAGAACGACGAAGACAAGATCATCACCATCGAAGACCCGGTGGAATACCAGGTGAAGGGGATCACGCAGATCCCGGTGAATGAGAAGAAAGGGCTGACCTTCGCGCGCGGGCTGCGGTCGATTTTGCGGCATGACCCGGACAAGATCATGGTGGGTGAAATCCGCGACCAGGAGACGGCGCAGATCGCCATCAACTCGGCGCTCACCGGGCATCTGGTGTTCACCACGGTTCACGCCAACAATGTGCTGGACGTGCTGGGGCGCTTCCTGAACATGGGTGTGGAACCGTATAACTTCGTTTCGGCGCTGAACTGCATTCTGGCGCAGCGGCTGGTGCGGCAGATTTGCGAGCATTGCAAGCACCCTGTGAAGTATCCGGACTCGTTGCTGATCGAAAGCGGATTGAACCCGGACGAATGGCGCAACGTGACGCTGATGGAAGGCGCGGGATGTTTTGAGTGCGGCGGGACGGGGTTCCGGGGACGGTCGGCGATTCACGAGCTGCTGGATTTGACGGACAAGATACGCGAGATGATTCTGAACCGCAGGCCGACATCGGAGATCAAGCGGGCGGCGAAGGAAGACGGGATGACTTTTTTGCGGGACTCGGCAGTGGAGAAGATGCGGGCCGGAATTACTACCTTGCGCGAGATCAATAAGGTGACTTTCATTGAAGGATAGAAGGTTGGGATTTACCGCAGAGACGCTGAGACGCGGAGCAATCGCGGAGAAGAATGTGCGATTTAAGGCTTTCTTATTTATGGCTATCTCTGCGCTTATCTCTGCGACTCCGCGTCTCAGCGGTAAATGGGAGGCTTCATGCTGTTAGACAAGCTCAAGTCTGTGCTGCGGGACCCTCCGCCGTCGATGGCGTTTGAGATTTCGGAAGCGGGGATTGCGGCGGCCAGGATGGGGCCCCGGACGGAGATGGAGTTTCATCCCCTCAAGTACGGCACGCTGACGGTTTCGCCGATCAAAGAGAATGTGGTGGATACGGACGATTTTATGATGGCGGTGCGGGCCCTTTCGGGGACGCAGGCGGCGCGCAAACGGAAAGATGTGGCGCTGATTTTGCCCGACTTTTCGGCGCGCATTTCGGTGCTGGATTTCGATAATTTTCCGGCGGATGCCAGAGAGCAGGCGTCATTGATCCGGTTCCGGCTGAAACGCAGCGTGCCGTTCGACGTGGAGACGGCGGCCATGAGCTATTGGGTGCAGTCCGGGGCCCATAAGAAGGTAGATGCGGTGGTGGTGATGGCGCCGCTGGAGATTGTGGCGCGGTATGAATCGCCGTTTCGCACGGCGGGGATGAATCCCGGGTTGGTGACCACGTCTTCCCTCGCGGCGTTGGAACTGGCGCCGCAGGCCGGGCTCAGCGTGATGGCCAAGCTCACGGGGCGCGTGCTCACGGTGCTGGTGCGGGATATGGGCGCGCTCAAGCTGGTGCGGTGCCTGGAAATGCCGTCCGCGGAATTGGAAGATGTGGATGCGGTGCTGGCGCCCACGTTTGTGTACGTGGAAGACAGCATGGGGGCGCGGCCGGAAAACCTGCTGCTGTGCGGGTTCGGAGACCGATCGGAAGAAGCCGAGAGGCGGTTCCGGGAAGAGTTGGGCGTGCCGGTGGAGACGTTGCGGTCGCCGCTCGGAACTCCGGGGGAAAACAACGCGGGGCTGCTGGGATATTTGCGCTCCCTTGCCAGGAATAACTAAGATGGGCCAGGAATAATTAAGATGAAGATTCCAATCAATCTCGCGAGCCAGCCGTTCCGTAGCGACCGGGCCATGCTGGTGGCCTCGGCGGCGGTGAGTCTGCTGCTGGTGGGCTCGCTGACCGGCCTGATTTCGCTGGCTATGACGGACCGGGCGCAACTGGCCGATCTGCGGCACGAAGTGAGCCGGATCAAAGTTCAACTGCGGGGCGAAACCGATCGGCAGCAGGGCCTCGACAACGTGCTGCGCAAACCCGAAAACGCCGTCGTGCTGGAGACCAGCGTTTTCATCAACACGCTGCTCTATCGCAAGGGCATCAGTTGGACGCGGATTCTGGCCGATCTGGAAAAGGCCATGCCGGCCAGGGTGAAGGTGCTGAATATCCGGCCCTATATCAGCGGCAAGAACCAGGTGACGCTGGATATGCTGGTGGGGGCCGAATCGGCGGAGCCGGTGATCGGTCTGTACAAGGCGATGGAGAACTCGCCGCTTTTCGGCGCGGTCAACCAGCAAAGCTACCTGCCGCCGTCGCAGGCGGAGCCGCTGCATCGCTATCGCTTTATGGTGAATTATGCGCAGAAACTTTAACCTTGTGGCAATCCGATGGAAGCGCGTGACCATCCGCGACCCGCGCGTGGTAATGCGGGCTCTGATTGGTGTGCTGCTGGCGGCGAACCTGGTGCTGGCGGTGATCGCGCTTAAGCCTTTTGGCGGATCCGCCGACGATTTGCGGCAGGAGGAGAGTTCGTTGCGCGGGCAACTGGCGGCGCTGCAGGCCAAGGTGACGGGCGGCACGCGGCTGGTGTCGAAGGTGGAGACGGCGCGGCGGGAAGGCGACCAGTTTTTGGCAAAGTACGTGACCGACCGGCTCGTGATGGCTTCGACCGTAACGGAGGAACTGGTCCGGATGGCGAAGGAATCCGGCGGCTCATACCTGCCGATTACCACGAATCAGGAGCCGATCGAAGGCAGCGATACGCTGGGAATGCTGACCATCAACCTGGGATACCAGGGGACTTATGCGAACCTGTCCAAGTTCGTGAACCTGGTGGATAAGTCGCCGCTGTTCCTGATCATCGAAAATATGCAACTGGCGCCGCAGCAGAGCGGTCAGAACTTAAATGTGAGCGTCAAGCTGCTGACGTTCTTCCGCGACCAGCCAGGAGCCTCGCTATGAACTCAGGCGGCAACGACAAAACCAACGGCACGGCTAAGATATTCGGCATGGACCCGAAGTTGGGGCGGATAGTCTTGTCGTCCCTGGGCCTGATTGCGGCATACATGGTGTATTCCAACCTGTTCTCAGGACCCTCTTCTCAGGCAACGGCTCCGGTATCCAAGGGAAGGGTGGCCGATGCCGAGGCGGACGCCGGCCGAAATGGCGCGCCTTCGCCGGGTGCTCCCGCGCAGACGGCGGCTCCGGAAATCCGGCGGGCGAATCCGAGCGCCAGGCCCAAGGGTGAGGAATTCCATCCGGCGCTGCGTTCAAAGCGCAAGGAAGAGCAGGTTGACGTCTTCGCCCTTGATCCTACGCTGCGTCTCGATCTGCTGGCCAAGGTGCAGGACGTGAAGCCGGACGGCGGGCAGCGGAACCTGTTCCAGTTCGGAGCGATGGAGCCGGTGGCGAAACTTACCGGTCCGGAGCCGGTGATCGCGGCGCCTCGGCCTCCCATGGGCCCCTTTCCGGTGAAACCGCCGGAGCCGCCACCGGTGATAGCCGTGGCGCCGCCACCGCCGATCCCTTTCAAATACTACGGACTATCCACCAAGCGGGTTGACGGCAAGAAGACCGCGTTCTTCACGGATGGCGAGGGGGACATCATTCTGGCCCCGGAAGGTTTCGTGATCAAGAAGCGATACCGGGTGGTGCGCATCGGCGCTACCTCCGTGTTGATGGAAGATGTGGACTCAAAGCATCAGCAGTCGCTGCCTTATATAGAGGATGCGAGTGTAAATGCGCCGGGCTGACGAATCCGGATTTGCGTTGCTGCTGGTCTTCCTGATGGCGGCGATAGTGGCCATCGGGCTGTACTATGAGATGCCGCGCGTGGCCATGGAGACGCAGCGGCAGAAGGAGCAGTTGCTGATCGAGCGCGGGGAGCAGTATAAGCGCGCGATCCAGCTTTTCTTCAAGAAGGCCGGACGGTATCCGAACGAGCTCAAGGAGTTGGAGAGCTTTCAGAACCAGCGCTTCCTGCGGCACCGCTACGTGGACCCGATGACCGGCAAGGACGAATGGCGCCTGATTCACATCCAGAACGGCGTGCTGACGGATTCGTTGATCAACAAACCGAAGGCGGCGGGCGAGCAGGCGTCGACATTAGGCCAGTACATCGGCATGCAGGCCGGCGCGCTCGATACGCAACCCGCCAACAAGGGCGGGGCCTTGAACGCCAAAGACCGGCGCCGGTCGAGCGATGGCGGCAACCCCACCATGACCGGGCCTGACGGGCAGCCGGTGCCGCAAATGCCCGGAGGACAGCCGTATCCTAATGGAAGTCCGGATCCGAACGCGCCGCAGAACGTGGGTTCGGTAATTGGGGTGGGCCAGGGCCAGGCTAATCCAGCGGGAAGCGGGCTCCCGGGTGGGCAACCTGGACTGCCCAGGCCTTTCCCTGCGCCGCAACCGCCGACGCAGGGCGGCAATACGGGTGGAAGCTATATAGGCTCCCAGCCGTACGTGGGCGGCGGCGGAACGCCTGGTTCTAATCCGGGCAATCCCAATCCGGGCAATCCAGGAGGTGTCGCGTATCCGGGACAGCCCATGCCGGGGCAGCAGCCGATGCCGGGACAACCTTACCAGGGAATGCCTGTCGTGGGACCACCCGGGGCTCCAGGGAACCCGCAGACGGGCGCGGCTTCACCGGCTTTTGCGCCGGGGGCGGCCGGCGCCCAGGATCCGAATTCCGCGGCGGGTATGCTCAACCGGATTCTGACCACTCCGCGGCCGGGCGGGATGCCGCAGCCCGGAATCGGGGGCCAGACCATCGGCGGCGGATTGGCGGGTGTGGCCAGCACCGGCGAAGGCGACGGCGTCATGGTTTATAACGACCACACCGTTTATAAGGAGTGGGAGTTTATCTTCGACCCAGCGAAGGTAAAGCCGCCACCGAATCCGAATGTGGTGACCGGAACACCCACTGGGACACCGGCGAGCCAGATGGGGTCGATGCCCGGCCAGAGCGGCATGACTCCGGTGGGCGGCGGGCCGTTGAATCAGAGTCCCGCCGGCGCGACAACCGGCCCGGGACCGCGGCCGGGTCAACAGTAGACGCAGGCGCATGGCGTGCCGGTGGTCGTGAATCGCTACCGGCGCTCCGCCCCTTGTTATTCTGTTTCTTGGCAGACATCCAACATAGACGCGTGGTGGTAGCGATTGACGGGCCGGCGGCCGCGGGCAAGAGCACCATTGCGAAACGGCTGGCCGAACGGCTGGGCTTCACTTATATCGATACCGGCGCAATGTACCGCGCGGTGGCGCTGTGGGCGCTGCGGCAGAAAGTGGATCCCGGCGACATGCATCGCGTGGAACAATTGGCGATTGCGGCCGAGATTGAGCTGACGCCGGGGCGCATACGGCTCAACGGGGAAGACGTTACGGAGGCCATCCGTACTCAGGAAGTGTCGAGCGGCGCATCCAGGGTGGCGGTGGTCCCCGGCGTGCGGCGTGCCATGGTGGCCAAGCAGCGGGAGATGGGAGAGCGCGGCAGCGTGGTCATGGAAGGGCGGGACATCGGCACGGTGGTGTTTCCCAATGCGGACATCAAGGTCTTTCTGGATGCCAACCCGCAGGAGCGCGTGCGGCGGCGGTTGGCGGAGGGGAAGGCCAAGGGAGACCCGATCTCGGCGGAAGCGCTGGCGGCGCTGATGAAGGAGCGCGACCAGCGTGACAGCACGCGCGCCGATGCCCCGCTGGCGCAGGCGCCCGACGCCGTCTACCTGGATTCCACCGCGCTCGATATCGGGGAAGTGGAGGAGGCGATTCTCAAGATCGTGCGGGCGCGCGTTTCCAACGGCAAGGAAATCAAATAAGTTGAAAGATTTGCTGGTGATGAAGTTCGGCGGGACGAGCGTGGGAAGCGCCGAGCGGATGCGGGTTGCCGCCGGGTTGGCCGCCCGGGAACAGAAGAAGCGTCCGGTAGCAGTGGTGGTTTCCGCGATGAGCAAAGTCACGGATCTGCTGCTCGACACCATGCGCCACGCCGAAGCGGGCAACCCGGCGGGCATGGAGCAGAACCTGGCGGTTTTGCGGAAGCGCCACGAAGAAAGCTGCTGCGAACTCCTGCCGCCTCCCAGGCAAGCGGCCGTCCTGGCCCAACTGAGCGACGTTGTGGACGAGTTCGAGCGCCTGGTTCGCGGAATGGCGATGCTGGGCGAACGGCCCCCGCGATCGGTGGATGAGGCGGTGGCCGTGGGCGAGCGGCTGTCGGCAATTCTGCTGGCCGAATACCTGACGGGGGAAGGCACTCCGGCGGTAGCGGTGAACGCCCGTGACGTGGTGGTGACGGACGCCGTGTTCGGGAACGCCTCGCCCCTGATGGAACCAACGCGCGAGAAGGCGCGGGCGAAGTTGCTGCCGCTGCTGGAACAGGACACGCTGCCGGTGATTACGGGCTTCAACGGCGCCACCGCGGACGGCCGCGCGACCACGCTCGGACGAGGCGGATCGGATTTTTCGGCGTCGATTCTTTCGGCTGCCTTGGACGCCACGGAGTTGTGGATCTGGACCGATGTGGACGGCATCATGAGCGCCGACCCGCGGCTGGTGCCAGAAGCCTGCGTGCTGGAAGAAATCACCTACGCGGAAGCCGCGGAGCTGGCCTATAACGGCGCCAAGGTGCTGCATCCGCGGACGCTGGCGCCGCTGGTGGAGAAGAAGATCACGGTCTGGAGCAAGAACAGCTTTGCGCCGGAAAAGCCGGGGACCAGGATTGTGCCATCCATGGCCGTGGCCTATGGCGCGCGGGCCGTGGCGTCGATGCGCAACGTGGCGCTGGTTTCGATGGAGCCCGCCAGCCCGGAAGTGAATGGGGTTCAGGTGATGGCGCGGGCCCTCGATGCCATCGCGCGCGCCAACGTGGAAGTGCTGGTGGTTTCCAGTTCCAGCTATCGCCAGAGCTTCTGCCTGCTGGTGCGGGAGGACGAACTGGAGCGATGTTTGCAGGCGCTTGAGGCCGCGCTGGCGCTGGAACTGGCGCACCACTACGTGCATCCGATTCAAGTGGACCGGACGGTGGGGCTGCTGGCGGCGGTGGGCGAGGGCATGCAGGGCAAGCCGGGCCTCGCGGGGCGGATCTTTACGGCGATTTCGCGAGTGCGCGTGAATATTATTGCGATCGCCCAGGGGTCGAGCGAGCTGACGATTGCGGTGGTGGTGGGGCGCGAGGGCCTCGAAAACGCGGTCAAGGCGGTACACGCCGAGTGCGGGCTTGGGCTGCCCGTAGGGTAGGCCTCCTGGCCTGCCTCCCCTGCTATAATGTTGTTTTCCCCTTTAGAACACAGGAGTTCTCTCACAAATGTTTGATCTGTTTCGTAGCCGAGATAAAGCCGTGCGCATCCTGCTGGGCGCGTTGCTGCTGATGGTCGCGATCTCCATGCTGACCTACCTGGTGCCGAGCTATAACACCGGTTCGAGTACCAACGATACGGTTTTGGCCGAAGTCGGCAAGGACACGGTTACCCTGAACGATGCGCTGCGGATGGTGCAGGGCGCCATGCGAAATCGCCAGTTACCGCCGGAGATCCTGCCGAACTATATTCCGCAAATGGTGGACCAGATGGTGACCGAGCGCGCCATGGCGTATGAGGCCGACCGGTTGGGCTTCCAGGTGAGTGACGCGGATCTGGTGGAAACCATCAAGCAGTTGGTGCCGAGCCTGTTCCCCGATGGGAAGTTTGTGGGCAAGGATGCGTATGCCGGCATGCTGGCGCAGCAGAACATGACGATCGAGATGTTCGAGAACGATCTGAAGCGGCAAGTGCTGATCGCGCGGCTTCGGGATGTGGCCCTGGAAGGGACCATTGTCACGCCCCTCGAAATCGAACAGGCGTTCCATAAGAAGAACGAGAAGATCAAGATCGAGTTCGTCAAGCTCACCGGCGACAAGTACAAGAACGAAGTTCAGCCCTCCGAGGCGGACATGCGGAGCTACTACAAAGCGAACCTGACGCGCTACCAGGCGCCGGAGAAGAAGAGCCTGGCGATGCTGATTGCCGATCAAACCAGGATGGAGCAGTCCGTGAACCCCACCGATGCCGACCTGCAGCGGTTATACAGCCAGAACCAGGATCAATACCGCACCAAGGAACGCGTGAAGGTTCGGCATATTCTGCTGATGACGACAGGCAAGCCGCCCGCCGACGATCCCAAGATCAAGGCCAGGGCGGAGGATCTGCTGAAGCAGGTTCGCGCCGGCGCGGATTTCGCCAAGCTGGTGAAGGAGAACTCCGAGGATCCCGGATCGAAGGACAAGGGCGGCGAATATTGGATATCGCGTGACGGGCAGATGGTAAAAGAGTTCGAAGATGCGTCATTCCGGCTCAAGCCGGGGCAGAGCGACCTGATCAAGACGACGTACGGATACCATGTTTTCCAGGTGATGGAGCATCAGGATGCCGGGCTGCGAACTTTGGCCGAAGTCAAAGGCGAGATCGCCTCCGAGTGGAAGAAGCAGCGCGTTAACGACCTGATGCAGCAGGCATCGGATAAGGCCCAGGCGGCGCTGGTGAAGGACCCCGCGCATCCGGAAAAGATCGCGGCCGATTTCAACATGCAGTTGACGCATGCAATCTATACGCCGGGCCAGCCGATCCCGGAAGTGGGTCCGAGCCCGGATTTCGACCAGGCGGTTTCCGGTTTGCGGAAGGGCCAGGTTTCGCAGCCGGTCGCGGCTGCCAACAAGATCGTCTTTGCAGTGGTCACGGACGTGATACCGGCTCGTCCGAACACGTTCGAGGAAGTGCAAAACCAGGTTCGCGACAACATGGTGCAGGGCCCACAGGGCCGTTTGACCAAGGCCGTACAAGACCACGCCCGGGAGTTAGCCGACAAGGCCAAGGCAATGGGTGGCGACCTGGCCAAGGCCGCCAAGTCGATGGGCCTGGAAGTAAAGACATCGAACGAGATCGACCGTGCGGCCACCATCGATGGCCTGGGTAACGCCAGCTACGTATGGGACGGCTTTTCGAAACCGGACGGCACGGTGTTCGGTCCGATCGGAACGCCGGATGGCGCAACCGTGGTTGTCAGGGTAATCGCGCATATCCAGCCCGATCTGTCGAAATTGCCGGAGCAGCGCGGTGCCGTTCGCGACGAAATCAAGAGCCAGAAGGCGCGCGAACGCAACTCGCTTTTTGAAGCCGGATTGAAGGACGCCCTTACGAAGCAGGGGAAGATCAAGATCCACCAGGATGTGCTCAGCCGGCTGATCGCGAATTACCGCGCCGGTTAACTGGATGATCCGGACGATTTTCGATTTTCTCCACTCGCTCACCGATCCCGAGCGGCTGATTCAACTCCTGACCACGCTGCTTTCCGGGTGGCTGGGATACGCGGCGCTGTTTGCCATCGTGTATTCCGAGACCGGCTTGCTGGTGGGCTTCTTTCTGCCGGGCGATTCGCTGCTCTTCACGGTGGGAGTGGTAGCGGGCGCCGGGCGCCTGAACATCGTGCTGGTGAACGCGCTG
>Ga0209862_1000444_pt1 | contig 15151 bp, 14 predicted proteins | sample OrgsoiDNA_201061_FD_185809 | JGI IMG/M metagenome (GOLD analysis project Ga0209862, IMG submission 185809) | Permafrost soil microbial communities from the Arctic, to analyse light accelerated degradation of dissolved organic matter (DOM) -... | ecosystem: Environmental > Terrestrial > Soil >... | reverse complement strand
GCAAAAAAATAATACGACCGTTCTTTTATGCGGTATAGTGAGCCACTCCGCACACCGATCCGTTTTCACTAAACAATAAGGAAGAGACATGAGCGCCGAATACCAAGTTCACGGTTCCGTTGCCGTCATCACGCTGAACAATCCGCCGGTCAACGGCATGGGCCTGGCCACGCGCACGGCCGCCGTCAACGGCATCAAGCAGGCATGGGCTGACGATGCTGTCAAGGCCATCGTCATCACCGGCGCCGGCAAGGCTTTCTCGGGCGGCGCCGACATCAAGGAATTCAACACCCCGGCCGCGCTGGCCGAACCGAACCTGCACACGCTGATCGCGACGGCCGAAGGCTCGACCAAGCCGGTCGTGGCCGCCATCCACACGGTGTGCATGGGCGGCGGGCTGGAACTGGCGCTGGGTTGCCACTACCGCGTGGCGATGCCGGGCGCGCAGATCGCGCTGCCGGAAGTGAAGCTGGGCCTGCTGCCCGGCGCCGGCGGCACGCAGCGCCTGCCGCGCGTGCTGGGCCTGGAAATGGCCTTGAACATGATCGTCTCCGGCACGCCGGTGGCGTCCGAAAAACTGGCCAAGACGGCGCTGTTCGACGAGCTGTTCTCAGCCGACGCCGACTTGCTGACGTCGGCCATCGCCTTTGCAGAAAAAATCGCCGACGCGCGGCCGCTGCCGAAAGTGCGCGACCGCAAGGTGGACTATGCTAACCACGAAGCCTTCCTGCAATTCTCGCGCAACACGGTCAAAGCCATGTCCGGCCCGTTCCCGGCGCCGCTGGAGTGCGTGGAAACGGTGGCCGCCTCGGTCACCATGAAGTTCGAAGACGGCATGAAGTTCGAGCGCGAGCGCTTCATCCACCTGATCCAGACCACCGAATCGAAGGCGCTGCGCCACGCCTTCTTCGCCGAACGTCTGGCCAGCAAGGTGCCGGACGTGCCGGCCGACACGCCGGTGCGCGCCATCAAGTCGGCGGCCGTGATTGGCGCCGGCACCATGGGCGGCGGCATCGCCATGAACTTCCTCAACGCCGGCATCCCGGTGGTGATGCTGGAAACCAAGCAGGAAGCGCTGGACAAGGGCATCGCCACGATCCGCAAGAATTACGACAACACCATGAAAAAGGGCAAGCTGACGCAGGAGAAATTCGACCAGCGCATGGCTTTGCTCAGCGGCACGCTGGCGTACGAGGAAATCGGCCAGGCCGATATCGTCGTCGAGGCCGTGTTCGAGGACATGGGCGTCAAGGAAACCGTGTTCCGCAAACTCGACGAGGTGATGAAGCCGGGCGCCATTTTGGCGTCGAACACGTCGACCTTGGACGTCGACAAGATTGCCGACTTCACCAAGCGGCCGCAGGACGTCATCGGCACCCACTTCTTCAGCCCGGCCAACGTGATGAAGCTGCTGGAAATCGTGCGCGGCGCCAAGACCGGCAAGGACGTGCTGGCCACGACGCTGGCTTTGTCCAAGAAACTGAAAAAGACCGGCGTCGTCTCCGGCGTGTGCGACGGCTTCATCGGCAACCGCATGATCGAGCAGTACAGCCGCCAAGCCGGTTTCCTGCTGGAAGAGGGCTGTCTGCCGGAGCAGGTCGACAAGGCCGTCGAGAAATTCGGCTTCGCCATGGGCCCGTTCCGCATGGGCGACCTGGCCGGCAACGACATCGGCTGGTATATCCGCAAGCGCCGCTACGTCGAGTCGCCGGAGATCAGCTATTCGAAAACCGCCGACCTGCTGTGCGAGATGGGCCGTTTCGGCCAGAAAACCGGCGCCGGCTGGTATGACTACAAGGCCGGCGACCGCAAGGCTTATGCCAACGAACAGGTCAACGCCATGATCGTCCAGCATTCGGCCGACCTGGGCGTGACGCGCCGCAAGATCGGCGACCAGGAAATCGTCGAGCGCCTGGTGTATGCGATGGTCAACGAGGCGGCGCTAATCCTGGAAGAGGGCATCGCCATGCGCGCTTCCGACATCGACATGGTTTATCTGACTGGCTACGGCTTCCCGCTGTTCCGCGGCGGCCCGATGTTCTACGCCGACACGGTGGGCCTGCCCAACGTGCTGACGGCGATCGAGAAATATGCGCGCGGCCACCATGGCGAGGCGTGGAAGCCGGCGCCGCTGCTGCTCAAGCTGGTTGCGGAAGGCAGGACCTTCACCGGCTGATCGCCGCGCCGCGACGTCGCTCCGAAAAGCAAAAGGCCCGGTCAACCACATGACCGGGCCTTTTTGTTTGACGCTAGGCGCTGTTAGTCGGCCGCGTAGATGTCGTTGTCTTTGGTTTCCTTGACGAACAAGGTACCGATGACGACGGTGACCAGCGCGATGCCGATCGGGAACCACAGGCCGTAGTAAATGTCACCCTTGAACGCCACCAGCGCGAAGGCCGTGGTCGGCAGCAGGCCGCCGAACCAGCCGTTGCCGATGTGGTAGGGCAGCGACATCGACGTGTAGCGTATGCGGGTCGGGAACATTTCCACCAGCATCGCCGCGATCGGGCCGTAGACCATGGTCACGTACAGCACCAAAATGAACAGGATCAAGACCATCATCGGTTTGTTGATCCGGTCCGGATCGGCCTTGGCAGGATAGCCGGCTGCCTTGACCGCGCCGCCGACGGCTTTCTTGAAGTCGGTTTCCTTGGCCTTGCTGGCGGCATCGAAGTTCAGGCCGTCAGGCGTCATCACGGCGTTGAAGCCCGGGATCTCCTTGTCGCCGACCTTGACGCTGGCGATGCTGCCGGCCGGCGCGTCAACCTTGGTGTAGGCCACAGCCGCCTGCGACAGGGCGCCGGTGACGATGTCGCACGAAGAGGCGAACTTCTTGGTGCCAGTCAGGTTGAACTGGAAGTGGCAGGATTCCGGATCGGCCACCACCACCACCGGGGAATTTTTCAGCGCCGCTTCCAGCGCCGGATTGCCGTAGTGGGTCAGTGCGGCGAACAGCGGCATATAGGTCAGTGCTGCGATCAGGCAGCCGCCGAGGATGATGTATTTTCGGCCTATGCGGTCCGACAGCGTGCCGAAGAAGATGAAGAACGGCGTCGCCAGCGCAAGGCCGAAGGCCATCAGGATGTTGGCGGTGGCCAGCTCGATCTTCAGCGTCTGCAGCATGAACAGCAGCGCGTAGAACTGGCCGGTGTACCAGACTACGGCCTGGCCCATCGTCAGGCCGATCAGCGCCAGGATCACCACTTTCAGGTTGCGCCATTGGCCGAAGGCTTCGCTGAGCGGCGCCTTCGAGGTCTTGCCTTCGGCTTTCATCTTGGCGAAGGCCGGCGACTCGTTCATCGACAGGCGGATCCACACCGATACGCCCAGCAAGATCACCGACACCAGGAACGGCACGCGCCAGCCCCACAGGTTGAACTGCTCCTCGCCGATGGCCAGGCGGGTGCCCAGGATCACCAGCAGCGACAGGAACAGGCCCAGCGTGGCGGTGGTCTGTATCCACGACGTGAACGCGCCGCGCCTGCCTTCGGGGGCATGCTCGGCCACGTAGGTCGCCGCGCCGCCGTATTCGCCGCCCAGCGCCAGGCCCTGCAGGATGCGGGCCGTGATCAGGATCACCGGCGCGGCAAAGCCGATCGACGCATAGCTGGGCAACAGGCCGACGACGAAGGTCGAGCCGCCCATGATCAGGATGGTGATCAAAAAGGTGTATTTACGGCCTATCATGTCGCCCAGGCGGCCGAACACCAGCGCGCCGAACGGCCGCACGATGAAGCCGGCGGCGAAGGCCAGCAGCGAGAAGATGAAGGTGGTGGTCGGGTCGCCGATGAAGAATTGCTTGCCGATGATGGCGGCGAGCGCGCCGTACAGGTAAAAGTCGTACCACTCGAATATGGTGCCGAGCGAGGATGCAAAGATCACCTTGCGTTCCGCCGGCGTGATGGCGCCGGCCTTGGGGGCTTTGCGCGCATCGGCGGTCGATGTGAGGGCCATGATTAGTCTCCGTTGGTTTTGTATTGAGCCGGCTCGCAAGCGCGACCAGCTTGGACGCAGTGTGGCGGGCGAAACTTACGCCTTGCTTGCTCCAAACTTACGCCGGGCTTACAAAATGACAATGTCGGGCCGCTCAGGTCGTGTTGAAAATCCCTGATAAAATTTACGAACGGTCGTACTAAATTATGCTATTCTCATCGTCACCATTCATCGTCAGCCCATGGTTGACAGCGTGCGCGGCCCGTCCGCGCGCGGACTAAAAAACATTACCAGGAGACTCGCATGACAGATGCCGTGATCGTATCGACCGCCCGCACCGGCTTGGCCAAATCGTGGAAGGGCGCCTTCAACATGACCCACGGCGCCACGCTCGGCGGCCACGTGCTGGCCGCCGCCATCGCCCGCGCCAACATCGAGGCCGGCGAGGTCGAGGACGTGCTGGCCGGCTGCGCCAATCCCGAAGGCGCCACTGGCGGCAACATCGCGCGCCAGATCGCCATCCGCGGCGGCTGCCCGGTGACGACCGGTGGCATGACCATCAACCGTTTCTGCTCGTCCGGCCTGCAAACCATCGCCACGGCGGCCCAGCGCATCATCGCCGGCGAGGGCGACATTTATGCGGCCGGCGGCGTCGAGTCGATCTCCTGCGTGCAGCAAGAGATGAATATGCACATGTACAAGGAAGTCTGGCTGTCGCAGCACAAGCCGGAAATCTACTGGCCGATGTTGCAGACGGCGGAAACCGTGGCCAAGCGCTACAACATCAGCCGCGAGCGCCAGGACGAATACGGCGTGCAAAGCCAGCAGCGCGCCGCCGCCGCCCAGGCCGCCGGCCTGTTCGATGCCGAGATCGTGCCGATGACCACGGTCATGGGCGTGGCCGACAAGGCCTCGGGCATGTTGCTGAGCCGCGAAGTGACGATCTCGGCCGACGAGGGCATCCGCGCCGACACCACCTACGAGGCGGTCGCCAAAATCCGCAGCGCGGTGCCGGGCGGCGTCATCAGCGCCGGCAACGCCAGCCAGTTCTCGGACGGCGCGTCGATGGCCATCGTCATGAACGCCAAGGTCGCCGAAGCCAGGGGCTTGCAGCCGCTGGGCATCTTCCGCGGCTTCGCCGTCGCCGGTTGCGAGCCGGACGAAATGGGCATCGGTCCGGTGTTCGCGATTCCGAAACTGCTGAAAAAGGCCGGCCTGAAGGTCGAGGACATCGGCCTGTGGGAATTGAACGAGGCGTTTGCCGTGCAGGTGTTGTACTGCGCCGACAAGCTCGGCATTCCGATGGACCGGCTCAACGTCAACGGCGGCGCGATCGCCGTCGGCCACCCGTACGGCGTGTCGGGCGCCCGCCTGACTGGCCACGCGCTGATTGAAGGCAAGCGCCGTGGCGTCAAGTATGTCGTCGTGACGATGTGCATCGGCGGCGGCCAGGGTGCCGCCGGCTTGTTCGAAGTCGTCTGATAGCGCGCAGGCGCGCAGGTTTGCCGACTCGATCCGGCGGCAATAGGGCTGGCGCCGGCACCGGCGTATCTGCGCGCAGGTTTTTAAAGGACGGCGCAGCCCGTCCACAAAAAATATCGGGACCCCATGCAATCGAAACTCCTGTCGCGCCGCGACATCGAATTCATGCTGTACGAGTGGCTGGACGTGGAGGCGCTGAACCTGCGCCCGCGTTTCCAGGACCACAACCGCGAAAGCTTCGACGCGGCCATCGCCACCGCCGAACAGATCGCCACCGAGCTGTTCGCGCCGCACAATAAAAAGAGCGACCAGCAGGAACCGCACGCCGTGCCCGGCGAGCGCAGCCTGAGCGTCGCGATCATCCCCGAAGTCAAGACCGCGCTGGACGCGTTTTCCGCTGCCGGCCTGATGGCCGCCGGCCAGGACTTCGACGTCGACGGCATGCAGTTGCCGGCCGTGGTGGAGAAAGTGCTGTCGGCCTACTTCACGGCCGCCAACGTCGCCACCGCCGCGTATATCTTCCTCACCGTCAGCAACGCCAACACCCTGCTCAAGTGCGGCACGCCGGAGCAGGTACGGCGCTACGTGCTGCCCATGTTCGCCGGAAAATTCTTTGGCACCATGTGCTTGTCCGAGCCGCAAGCCGGCTCCAGCCTGTCCGACATCACGACGCGCGCCGAGCCCGATCCGGTGCCCGGCGTCGACGGCGAGCGCCAGTTCCGCCTGACCGGCAACAAGATGTGGATCTCGGCCGGCGAGCACGATCTGGCCGGCAACATCATCCACCTCGTGCTGGCCAAGATACCCGGGCCGGACGGCAAGACTATCGCCGGCGTCAAAGGCATTTCGCTGTTCATCGTGCCCAAGTTCCTGGTCAACGAGGACGGTACGCTGGGCGAGCGCAACGACGTCGTGCTGGCCGGCCTGAACCACAAGATGGGCAACCGCGGTACCAGCAACTGCCTGCTCAACTTCGGCGAAGGCAAGTATCAGCCGCAGGGGAAGGGCGGCGCCATCGGCTATCTGGTCGGCCAGCCGCACCATGGGCTGGCGAATATGTTCCACATGATGAACGAGGCGCGCATCGGCGTCGGCCTCGGCGCGGCCGTGCTCGGCTACACAGGCTATCTGCACGCGCTCGACTACGCGCGCAACCGGCCGCAGGGCCGCCATCCGGCGCAGAAAGATCCGGCCAGGCCGCAGCTGCCCATCGTCGAGCACACCGACGTGCGGCGCATGTTGCTGGCGCAGAAGGCTTATGTCGAGGGCGGCCTCGGGCTGGTGCTCTACAGCGCGCGCCTGGTCGACGAGCAGCAGACCGCGCCCACGCCGGAAGCGCGTGAACATGCCGGCCGGCTGCTCGATTTCCTCACGCCGATCACCAAGTCGTGGCCGTCGCAGTGGTGCGTCGAGGCCAACAGCCTGGCGATCCAGGTGCATGGCGGCTACGGTTACACGCGCGAATACAACGTCGAGCAGTTTTACCGTGACAACCGCCTCAACGCCATCCACGAAGGCACGCACGGCATTCACGGCCTCGACCTGCTGGGACGCAAGGTGAGCTTGCAGGACGGCGCCCTGTTCAAGTCGTTTGCGGCAGAATTGCGCAAGACCGTGCGCCAGGTGCGCGGCAGCGTCGGCGTGCCGGCGCAGCCCAGCGCGACTCTGTCGGCCGAGCTGGCCGCCAGCATCGCTGCCGATCTGGGCGCGCACGCGGCGGCGCTGGAAGCGGCCTGGGCACGCGTCGAACAGGTGACGCAGGCGCTGTACGCGGCTGGCGACATGAACAAGACGCTGGCCAACGCCAGCATGTATCTGGAAGCGGTCGGCCATGTCGTCGTCGCGTGGATCTGGTTGCAGCAGGGTTTATTGGCCGCGTCCGGCCTGGCGACGGCCAGCGCGGACGACGCCGATTTTTATCGCGGCAAGCTGCAAGCCTGCCGTTATTTCTTCCACTGGGAATTGCCCAAGGTCGCGCAGCAATTGGCGCTGCTCGAAAGCATAGACACCACCACGCTGGACATGCAAGATGCATGGTTCTAGTTCATTGAAGAGCAAGCCATGATCAAACACATCGTCATCTGGAAACTGAAGGAATACGCCGAGGGTGCCGACCGCGCCACCAATGCCGTCAAAATGAAGGCCATGCTCGACGGCTGCGCCCACATCGTGCCCGGCATCCTCAAGTTCGAAGCCGTGCTGGCCCAGCCGGGACTGGAATCGACTTACGACATCATTTTATATTCCGAGTTCGCCGACAAGGCGGCGCTGGACGCGTATCAGGAGCATCCCGAGCACGTCGCCATCAAGCCCTTCGTCGGCGCCGTGCGGGCCGAGCGGCAATGCATGGACTACGAAATTTAACCACGCCACATAATAATAAGGACGAGACATGCGTACTACCCAAGAATTATTCTCGCTGGCCGGCAAGACCGCGCTGGTCACCGGCGGCTCGCGCGGCCTGGGCTTGCAAATGGCTCTGGCGCTGGGCGAGCAGGGAGCCCAGGTGGTGATTTCCTCGCGCAAGCAGGCCGACCTCGATGAGGCCCTGGGCTTCCTGGCCGAGCACGGCGTCACCGCCCACGCCGTCGCCGCCGACCTGTCGCGCGACGAGCAGGTGACGGCGCTGGTCGACGCCGCGCTGGCCCGGCTGGGCCACATCGACATCCTGGTCAACAACGCCGGCGCCAGCTGGGGCGCGCCGGCCGAGGACCATCCGGTCGAAGCGTGGGACAAGGTGATGAACCTGAATATCCGCAGCATCTTCCTGGTGTCGCAGGCGGTCGGCAAGCGTTCGATGATCCCGCGCCAGTATGGCCGCATCATCAACATCGCCTCGATCGCCGGTTTCAGCGGCAACCCGGTCGGCACCATGCAGACCATCGCCTACAACACCTCGAAGGGCGCGGTGATTAACTTCACGCGCACGCTGGCCGGCGAGTGGGGTGCCTACGGCATCACGGTCAACGCCATCGCGCCGGGTTTCTTCCCGTCCAAGATGACCAAGGGCATTTTGGAAAAACTCGGCACCGAGGAGCTGGCCAAGGGCGTGCCGCTGCAACGCATCGGCGACAACGAGGACTTGAAGGGCGCCACCGTGCTGTTCGCGTCGGACGCCGGCAAACACATCACCGGCCAGACCTTGGCCGTCGACGGCGGCGTCACCGCCGTCTAAACAGAGGAGACATCATGAGCACCTATCAACGCATCGTGCTGGCCGAGCGGCCCAGCGGCGAAGTCCAGCCTAGCAACTTCCGCTTGGAGACGCTGGACATGCCGGTCATCGCCGACGGCCAGATCCTGATCCGCAACCATTATTTGTCGCTCGACCCGTATATGCGCGGCCGCATGAGCGACGCCAAAAGCTACGCCGCGCCGCAAGCGCTGGGCGAGACGATGATAGGCGGCACGGTCGGTCAGGTGATCGAGTCGCGCCATCCGAAATTCGCCGTCGGCGACTTCGTCACCGGCATGTTCGGCTGGTCCGAAATCGGTGTGTCCGACGGCCAGCTGCTGCGCAAGCTCGACACCACCCACGTTGCGCTGTCGGCCTACCTCGGCCCGGTCGGCATGCCCGGCATGACGGCGTGGTACGGCTTCAACCAGATCATGCAGGCCCAGCCGGGCGAAACCATCGTCGTCTCGGCCGCCAGCGGCGCCGTCGGCAGCGTGGTCGGCCAGCTGGCCAAGCTGAAAGGCTGCCGCGCGGTCGGCATCGCCGGCGGGCGCGACAAATGCGACTACGTCGTCAAGGAACTGGGCTTCGACGCCTGCGTCGACTACAAGGCCGGACGGCTCGACGCCGACCTGGCCGCCGCCACGCCCGACGGCATCGATGCCATCTTTGAAAACGTCGGCGGCGCCGTGTTCGACGCCGCGCTGGCGCGCAGCAACGCCTTCGGCCGCGTCGCGCTGTGCGGCATGATCGCCGGCTACAACGGCGCCGAGATGCCGATCAAGAACGCCCGCGCCCTGTTGACCAACCGCCTGACCGTGCGCGGCTTCATCGTCTCCGAGCACATGGATTTGTGGCCGCAGGGCCTGGGCGAACTGGGCGCGCTGGTGGCGACCGGCAAGCTGAAATACCGCGAATCGGTGGCGCCGAATCTGGCGGCTGCGCCGGAAGCGTTCATGGGCCTGCTCAAAGGCCACAACTTCGGCAAACAACTGGTGAAACTGATCTGATGAAAAATTTTAAAGACAAAGTCGTCGTCATCACCGGCGCCGCAAGCGGGCTGGGTCGTGAATTCGCCACCGTCGCCGCGCGGCTGGGCATGAAACTGGTGCTGGCCGACGTGCAGCGCGACGCCCTCGACCGCGCCCGCGACGAGCTGGCCGCGCAGGGCGCCAGCGTGGTCGCCATGCTGTGCGACGTGCGCAAGGGCGAGCAGGTACAGGCGCTGGCCGACGCGGCCATCGACAACTTCGGCGGTGTGAATCTGCTGTTCAACAACGCCGGCGTCGGCTCGGGCGGGCTGATTTGGGAAAACACCGAGGCCGACTGGGAATGGGTGCTGGGTGTCAACGTCTGGGGCGTGATCCACGGCGTGCGCATCTTCACCAAGCTGATGCTGGCGGCCGCCGCCAAGGACCCGTCGTTCGAGGGCCACATCGTCAACACGGCGTCGATGGCCGGCCTGCTGAACGCGCCGGCGATGGGCGTCTACAACGTCTCCAAGCACGCCGTCGTGTCGCTGTCGGAAACGCTGTACCAGGATTTGCAGCTGGTCGACGCGCCCATCGGCGCCTCCGTACTGTGCCCGTATTTCGTGCCGACCGGCATCAGCCAATCGCACCGCAACCGTCCCGAGGACGTGCGCATGACCAAGGGGCCGACGGCCAGCCAGCTGGTGGCGCAGGCCATGACGGACAAGGCCGTCACGTCGGGCAAGGTGACGGCGGCCGAGGTGGCCGAGCTGACCTTCAAGGCCATCGCCGACGGCCAGTTCTACATCTACTCGCATCCGGGTGCGCTGGCCAGCGTGCAGGAGCGGATGGAGGACATCGTCCAGCAGCGCAATCCGGGCGACCCGTACAAGGCCACGCCGCAGGTGCGCGATATTTTGCGCAGCAAAATGAAGCTGGGTGCTGGCACGCCGGCGGAGTGACGTGCGACAATTCGTGCTTGCTCAACTTTACTGACCAGCGACAATGACCAAGCACGATATCCGTTTCGGCGACTGGACCGCCCTCAGCGCCGACGCCAAGACCATCCGTTTTGAAGTGTTCGTGGAAGAACAGAAAGTGCCGGCCGAACTGGAGATGGACGACATGGACGCGGTCTGCCTGCATGCTGTCGCCTATGACGCGGCCGGTATCCCGATCGGCACCGGACGTTTGCTGCCGGACGGCCACATCGGCCGCATGGCCGTGCGCGCCGGCGGACGCGGCACCGGCATCGGCGGCGCGCTGTTGCAGTCGCTGATGGCGCAGGCGCGCGCGCGTGGCGACCTGCAAGTGGTGCTCAGCTCGCAGAGCCACGCGGCGCCGTTTTACCTGCGCCACGGCTTCGTCGTCGAGGGCGACGAGTTCTTCGAAGCCGGCATCGCCCACATCAATATGCGGCACGTCTTCGCCTGACGCGAAAAAGACATCTGGTAAGGCCGCTATCGCCGTCTCAGCGGCGTTTGGCCTGAGCCCTGTCCGCTATCCGAGATGAAGGATAAAGCGGCGCTCAGGCCGTGGTGGACAATCGGGAAAAGAAAGGCAAGCACAGCACGGCGGCGCGGCGACTCTACAAGGTCGGCAGCGCCGCCGTTTTTACTGGATCAGCATCTCGTGCAGCGTCGCCGGTGCCTCGGCGTAAAGCTTGACGACAGTTGACGTGCGGGTGCCGTAGCCGGGCGTTTCGATGCGCACCGCCGACAGCACGCGTTCCAGGTCGAGCGGCACGCCGGTGTCGGGCAGGCGCTGGTCCGGCGCCGGAGCGGTGTCGGCCAGCATTTCGAAGTAGGCTTCCTCGGGCGCGCCCAGGCACAGCAGGCTGGCGAACTGGGCCTTGGTCTTCAGCACCTTGGGCCACGGCGCGTCCAGCAGCGCATTCGACAGGCCGTAGATGCCCGGCGCCAGCGGCTGGCCGTTGCGCGGGTCGTGCCGGCCCTTGTTGGAATACCAGATCAAGGTGTCGCGGTCGCCCAGCACGAGGTTAAAGCCGTTGTAGTCGTCGCTGCCGGCGCTGATCGCGGCGACATAGTCTTGCGCCGACATGCCGCCGGCCAGATAGTCGGCCACCAGATGGCCGCGCGATGGCGCATCGTCGCGATGTTCGGCCGGGTTGCGGATGTTGGTGATGGCGGCGAAGCGCGACGACACGCCCCCGCTGTCGGATTGCGTGATGCCCATCCAGCTGCCGCCGGCCTTCAAGTCGCGGCCGGCGTAGATGTGCGGATGCTCGGGCCAGGCCGAGGCCGGCGCCGTGGCGCGTGCGTAATATTCATCGCGGTTGGCGGCGGCGATCAAGGGGATGCCGGGTATCACTTGCCAGGCAAAGACGATCAGGCACATGTCAGCAAGTCCGTAAACACTTCGGTATGGCGCGCTCCGGCGGTGCGTGCCGGCAAGCCGGCCTGTTCGACCGCCTCGGCCAGCGCGGCCGGGAAATCGTCGCCGGTGCCGGTGTAAATTTCCATCCACGTTTGCAAGTCTTCGCTGGTTTCCGGACGGCGCTTGAGCTGGACGCCCACGCCGTGCAGCTTGGCCAGCCGGGCCTGCATCGCCACCACCATCAGTTGCAGCTCCGGTGCGTCCGAGACGCGCACCTGGTAATAAATGTACAGGTCGTTCATATCAGAGGTCGAGCTTGTCCAGCACGTAGGGCATGGCCAGGAAAGTCAGCGCCGGACCATCGGCCGCGCCGAAATGCACGGCCGCCTCCTCGATCGCGGCCAGCTTCATCTCGACCAGCGCGTCGACGCCGCCGGCGCCGTTGGGCGCGCTGTTGACGATCATGCCGCAAGGCTGCTCGGGATCGGCGCTGGCATAGACCTCCTGGCCGGCCACGGCAGCCGCGTCGGGTATGCTGACCAGCGTGGTGCGGCGCTTCAGCTTGCCCAGATACTGGCTGCGGGCGACGATTTCCTGTCCCGGATAGCAACCCTTCTTGAAATTGACACCGCCCAGCAATTCAAAATTGACCATCTGCGGCACGAACTGTTCCTGCGTCGCGGCGGTGATCTGCGGCACGCCGGCGTGGATTTCCGACAAATGCCAGGCATCGTTGCCGCCCAAGGTCAGGCGCTCGGCCAGCAGCGGCCAGACGGCCAGCGCGGTCGCTTCCGACATCAGCCACTGGTAGCGCGGCGCGCCGAAGGCGTCGGCGACGCGGATCAGCGTGCCCATCGCATGGTCGAGTTTGCCGAACGGCGCGGCCGGCAGGGCGTCGAACCACTGCGCCAGCAGCGCCTGGGCCAGACCGCCACCCAAGCCGAGCACGACTTGATTGGCCTCCAGCGCGGTCGCATCGCTGAGTTTGGTCTTGGCGCGCAGCACGAACATCTGCAAACGCTTTTGCAAGGGCGGCTGGATCGCGGCCGGCAGTTGCAGGAATATCGTCTCCGCATTGCGCCACATCAGGAAGGACGCCATCAAGCGGCCTTTCGGCGAGCAATAACCGGCCAGGCGGGCTTCGTCGGCGCCCAAATGTTCGACGTCGTTGGTCAGCTGATTGTGCAAAAAACTGGCCGACTCCTCGCCGTTCAGCGCGATCAAGCCCAGGTCGCTGATAGGCGCGACAAAACCGACGGCCAGTTCGGTGGCGGCCAGCGCCCGGCCGAAGTCCAGCACCTGCTGTGGCTGCGCTGCGTCGCTGCGCGCGCCCTGCGACATCAATAGTTGATTCCAGTTATACATAATTTCCAATAATTTGACGATTAAAGCATTATCATTACGGGCTCATTATAGTGATGTCGCGCCAATCGCGTCGGACGCAGCGCAAATGCTGGCTGCGCGGCAACACTGGCGGCATCATGCGTCCGCTTGACGATGCGGCTCAACCGACTTGGCTAGGAACGATGGCTTTGATAAAAAAAACGATAGTCTTGGGCATGCTGGCCGCGGTAGTTGCCGGCGGCTATTTCGCCTATTGGGCGCGCACGCCGATCACCACCGAAGAACCGCCTATCGATTTCACGATCGCCGCCGGCAGCGGCGCCGGCTCGGCCAGCCAGCAGATCGCCGACGCCGGCATCCCGGTGCCGCCCTTGCTGTTCAACCTGCTGGCCCGCTTCACCGGCAAGAGCGGCAAGCTGAAAGCCGGTTCCTACGAACTGAAACCCGGCACCACGCCGCTGCGCCTGATCCAGCAACTGGTGCGCGGCGAGTTCGCGCAGGAATCGCTGACCATCATCGAAGGCTGGACCTTCAAGCAGATGCGTCTGGCCATGGCCGCGCACAAAGGCCTCAAGCACGACACGCTGGCGCTGTCGGACAAGGAGTTGATGGCGCTGCTTACGCCGGATTATCGCCGTCCGGAGGGCTTGTTCTTCCCGGACACCTATCTGTTCGCCAAGGGCGCCAGCGACTTGCAGATATTCAAGCAGGCGCATGCCGCACTGCTCAGCCACCTGAGCGAGGCGTGGGCCAAGCGCGATCCGTCGCTGCCGTACAAGTCGCCCTACGAGGCCTTGACGATGGCCTCCATCGTCGAAAAGGAAACCGGCCAGAAGTCGGAGCGCGCGATGATCGCCGCCGTGTTCGTCAACCGCCTGAAGCTGGGCATGATGCTGCAAACCGACCCGACCGTGATCTACGGCATGGGCGACAAATACGACGGCAAAATCCACAAGCACGACCTGGAAACCGACACCCCGTACAATACCTATACGCGCACCGGCCTGCCGCCGACGCCGATCGCCTTGCCGGGCGTGCAATCGCTGACGGCGGCCTTGGCGCCGGCCAAGTCGCAGGCGCTGTATTTCGTCTCGCGCGGCAACGGCACCAGCCAGTTTTCCGACAACTTGACCGACCACAATCGGGCAGTGAATCAATATCAACGCTAGTTCGCTAGTTATTTATAGGCAGCACAGTTCCATGGCATCAGCACGCGGCAAGTTCATCACATTCGAAGGCATCGACGGCGCCGGCAAATCGACGCATATCGGCTTCGTTTCCGACTACATCAAGGCGCGCGGCTATGCGCTGATTGCCTCGCGCGAGCCGGGCGGCACGCCGCTGGGCGAAAAGCTGCGCGATCTCGTGCTGCACGAAAAAATGCATCTGGAAACCGAGGCGCTGCTGATGTTCGCCAGCCGCCGCGAGCATATCGCGCAGGTCATCGAGCCTGCCTTGGCGCGTGGCGACTGGGTCATTTCCGACCGCTTCACCGACGCCAGTTTCGCCTACCAGGGCGCCGGCCGCGGCATGGATCTGCGCAAGATGGAAGCGCTGGAACAGTGGGTTCATCCTGATCTGCAACCGGATCTGACGTTCTTGTTCGACGTGCCGCTGGACGTGGCGCGCGCCCGCCTCGACGCCACGCGTTCGCTCGACAAATTCGAGCAGGAGCAGGCCGATTTCTTCCTCGCCACGCGCAGCGAGTATCTGCGCCGCGCCGCCCAGTTCCCGCAACGCTTCCGCGTCATCGATTCGACCCAGACCATCGCCCAGATCCAGCTTCAGTTGGTGGCCATACTTGATAAAACACTTTAACTTCAAAAGCATTGCATAAGCGCTTGTTTTAAAACAGAATACCAAACAATGAGCAATTCAATTTATCCGTGGCAGGAAAACTCCTGGCAGC
>Ga0209862_1000443_pt1 | contig 15152 bp, 19 predicted proteins | sample OrgsoiDNA_201061_FD_185809 | JGI IMG/M metagenome (GOLD analysis project Ga0209862, IMG submission 185809) | Permafrost soil microbial communities from the Arctic, to analyse light accelerated degradation of dissolved organic matter (DOM) -... | ecosystem: Environmental > Terrestrial > Soil >... | reverse complement strand
CTGCGCTTCAATCCCGCCGTCTTCAAGGCGCGCAGCATGAACAGATAAGGATCGGTGCCCTTGGTGGCGGCGATCTTCTTGCCCTTTAAATCGGCCAGCGTGCGGATCGGACTGTCCTTGCGCACCACCAGCGCGGTCCATTCCGGGCGCGAAAAAATATACGGCGTGCGGATAGGATTGCCGTTGGCCTTGGCCAGCAGCGCAGCCAGGCCGGCGCTCGAACCGATGTCGATGCTGTCGGCGTTCAGGTATTCGAGCGCGCGATTGCTGCCGGCGCTGAGCACCCATTTGATCTGCGTGCCATCCGCTTTGAATTCCTGTTCGAGCCAGCCGAAACGGCGCAGCACCAGGCTGACGGGCGAATAGTAAGCGTAATCGAGGCGCAGTTCCTTCAAGGGCGCGGTGGCCCTGGCCAGGCCGGGCAGCGCGGCGATGGCGGCGCTGCCGGCCGCGAATTGCAAGAGGGTACGGCGTTTCATGGTGTCCTTGGTTCAGGTGACGGATTGCGGAGGAGGGGGCGCGATGCTGACCTGGCGGCCGGCATGGTCCGCCGGCAGGCGCGGGCCGTGGCCGAACAACTGGTGGCGCAGCGTGCCGTCGGCGTAGTCGGTGCGATAGCGGCCGCGCGCCTGCAGCTCCGGCACGATCAGCGTGACCACGTCGCGCATCGATTCGTGGCCCAGCGCGAAGGCCAGATTGAAACCGTCGATGCCGGTGTCGTCCTGCCACGCTTCCAGCTGGTCCGCGACCTGTTGCGGGTCGCCGACCAGCACCGGGCCGCGTCCACCGAGGCCGATGAATTCGGCCGCTTCGCGCACCGTCCATTTGCGATCCGGGTCGGCCTGGCTGAAGGAGGCCAGCGCCGAGCGGCCGGCGTCGGAATCGATGTAGTCGATGGTGGCGTCGAGCGGATAGCGGCTGAAGTCCACGCCGGTCCAGCCGGACAGCAGCACCAGCGCCGCCTCGATGTCGATGTGGCGGCGATAGTCCTCATATTTTTCGCGCGCCGCTGCCTCGGTGGCGGCGGTGACGATCAGCGCCTGCGCATAGATTTTCAGCTGGCCGCCGTCGCGGCCATCGGCGTCCACCGCCGCGCGCAAGTCATCGACATAGCGCTTGACCACTTTTTTACTTGGCCCGCTGACGAAGGTGCACTCGGCATGGCGCGCCGCGAAGCGCGTGCCGCGCGGCGAGGTGCCGGCCTGGTACAACAAGGGCGTGCGCTGCGGCGACGGTTCGCACAGATGAAAGCCGGGCACCTTGTAGTAGCGGCCTTCGTGCCTGATCGGATGGACCTTGGCCGGATCGGCATACACGCCGGAGATCTTGTCGTTGACCACAGCGTCGTCGTCCCAGCTTTTTTCCCACAGCTTGTAGACGACGTCGAGGTATTCGTCGGCCAGGTCATAGCGTTCGTCGTGGCCGAGCTGGCGATCGAGGCCGAGATTGCGCGCCGCACTGTCCAGATATCCGGTGACGATGTTCCAACCGATGCGTCCCTGCGTCAGGTGGTCGAGCGTGGACATGCGGCGTGCGAACGAGTAGGGATGCTCGTAAGTGAGTGCGCAGGTGACGCCGAAGCCGAGGTGGGTGGTGGCCATGGCCATCAACGGCACCAGTGCCAGCGGGTCGTTCAGCGGCACCTGCACGCCATGGCGCAGCGCCGCGTCGGCGGTGCCCTTGTAGACATCGTAGACGCCCAGCACGTCGGCCAGGAAGATCGCGTCGAAGCGGCCCTCTTCGAGCAGCTGCGCCAGCTGTATCCAGTATTCGGGATCGTTGTAGCGGTGGCTGGCATCGCGCGGATGGGTCCACAGCCCCGGCGACTGGTGGCTGACGCTGAACATCTGGAAGGCGTTAAAACGTATCGGCTTGCTCATGGTGCTTATTTGGCGGCGCGTTGCAGCGCGATCTGGTCGTCGGTCCTGGCGTAGTCGGCGAAGTATTTATTGGTCACGTCGAGGAAGGCCTGCGAGCGGTAGGCCGCTGCCAGATCCTTGGCGAACTGCTTGTCCTTGTCGGCCGTGCGGATGGCGACGAGGTTGATGTAGTTGTTCGAGATTTTCTCGGTGATCAGCGCCTCGCTCAGTTTCAGGCCGGACGCCAGCGCGTAGTTCCCGTTGACGAAGGAGTAGTCGGTGTCCTGCAAGGAGCGCGGTAGCTGCGCCGCTTCCAGCGCCACCAGCTTGATCTTCTTGACGTTGACGGCGATGTCCTGTTCCGACACGCGGATGGGATCATATTTTTCGCGCAGCTTGATCCAGCCCAGCTGGTCGAGCAGCACCAGCGCGCGCGCCTGGTTGGTCGGATCGTTGGGCAGCGCCACGGTGCTGCCGTCGCGTACTTCGTTGAGCGACTTGTGCTTTTTGCTGTAGATCGCGATCGGCGCGGTCGGGATTTTCACCAGCTCCGACAGCGCCAGTTTGTGTTCGCTGGCGAAGCGGTTCAGGTAGACGATGTGCTGGAACACGTTGGCGTCGAGCGAGCCTTCGGCCAGCGCGAAGTTGGGCTGGATGTAGTCGTTGAATTCGACGATCTTGATCTTGTAGCCCTGCTTTTCCAGTATCGGCTTGATGCCCAGTTTGATCTGGTCCGCATACGGGCCGGAGCTGGTGCCGATGACCAGTTCTTTCGGGTCTTTGGCGGCGGCCTGCGTGGCCAGCGTGAGCGCGATGGCGCCGAGGAGGAGGGTGCGGCGGGTGAATTTCATGTGAGTCCTTGATATTGTTGTTAGCGTTTGTCGAGCCGGCGCGCGAGGTGGTTGCCGCCGAACTGAATCAGCTGCACCATGACGATCAGGATGGCGACGGTGGCGACCATGATGTCGGTCTCGAAGCGGTAGTAGCCGTAGCGGATGGCCAGGTCGCCGATGCCGCCGCCGCCGACCACGCCGGCCACCGCCGAATACGACAGGAAGCTAATCGACAGCACGGTCAGCGCCAGCACCAGGCCGGAGCGCGCCTCGACCAGCAGCACCCGCAGCACGATCTGGAATTCGGACGCGCCCATCGCGTGCGCCGCCTCGATCACGCCGCGCGGCACTTCACGCAAGGCCTGTTCGACCATGCGCGCGAAGTAGGGCACGGCGGCGAACGACAGCGGCACGGCCGCCGCCAGCGGGCCGATGGACGTGCCGGCGATCAGCCGCGTGAACGGCACCAGCGCCACCAGCAAAATAATGAAGGGGAAGGAGCGCACGGTGTTGACGAACCAGCCCAGTACCAGCGCGGCCGGACGGTTTTGCAGCGACTGTCCGTCGCCGACGAGGAACAGCAGGATGCCGATCGGACCACCGATCAGCAGCGCCGCCGCCAGGCCGATGGCCAGCATGGTGAGTGTTTCGCCGAACGCGGTCCACATCTCCGGCAGCATGGTGACGATATGCTCAAGCATGCGCGGCCTCCTTCCAGTTAGCGGTGTCGGATGCGGCGACATAGCGCGCCAGCTCGCGTCCCAGCGTGGTGCCGCGTGCGCGCCCAACGTCGGCCAGCGCGAACTGTTCGGCGATGGCGCCGTCCTCGATCACGGCGACGCGGTTACAGATGTCGCCGATGACGGACAGCTCGTGGCTGACGATGACGATGGTCACGCCGAGGCGTCGGTTGATGTCGCGCAGCGTCGCCAGCAAGGCGCGCGTGGTCTCCGCGTCGAGCGCCGACGTCGGCTCGTCGCACAGCAGCACGGCCGGTCCGCTGGCGAGCGCGCGGGCGATGGCGACGCGCTGTTTCTGTCCGCCGGAGAGTTGGGCGGGATAGCTGTCGGCCTTGTTTTCCAGTTCGACCAGCGCCAGGCACTCGCCGACGCGCTGCTCGATCTGCGCGCGGCTCCAGCCGCCGTGCAGGCGCAAGGGGAAGGCCACGTTGTCGTAGACGCTGGCGTTCTGCAGCAAATTAAACTGCTGGAAGATCATGCCGATGTTGGCGCGCGCGGCGCGCAGCTCGCGCTTGGACAGCGTGGTCAGCTCGCGGCCGTCGACGCTGATGCTGCCGCTGTCGGGGCGCTCCAGCAGATTAATCAGTCGGAGCAGCGTCGATTTTCCGGCGCCGCTTTTGCCGATCAGGCCAAAGACATCGCCGGCCTGCACCGACAACGTGACGTCGCGCACGGCATGGAATTGGCCGCCTTTCGGCAACGCGAACGATTTGTGGGCCGAGGTCACGCGGATCAATGGCGCGGCATCGGGCGAAACAGGGATGCGGGTAAATGTCACGGCGAACCTCACGAATATGCGGTCGGTTCCGGCACCGTGCCGTCCAGCGCGTAGCGTCCCAGGTCGCGGATCTTGTAGTCGACCGGGTCGTGCAGCGTGTGCACGCGCACGTTGCGCCAGTATCGGTCGTAGCCATATTTGGCCGACGTCGAGCGGGCGCCGGTCAGCTCGAACAGCTGGCTGCTCACTTCCAATCCTGCGGCGTGGGCCAGGCATTTGGCCTCGGCGACGGCGACGGCCAGCTCGCCGCGTTCCCGCGCCGTCACCAGTGCGCCCTTGCGGAACAGGCGCTCCAATTCGTCGGCTGCGTGATCGGCCAGCACGGCGGCGGGGCGCAGGCGCAGCCACAGCTGGCCGTAGCGGTGCTGGATCAGCGGGTCGTGCGCCGCCGCATCGACGCCGGAGGCGAACCACGGCTTCGATTCGTTGAGCGTGTACTGGCGCGCGGCCTCGAACGCGCCTTCGCCGATACCGAGATAGAGATTGGCCATGATCAGTTGCGCCACTTGCGAACGCAGCGTCGCCTGCGGCGTCGGCGCGGTGCCCGGCGCTTGCAGTACCTGGTCGGCTGGCAGTGCGACGCCATCGAAATGCACATTGCCGCTGTCGGTCTGGCGCTGGCCGAAGGCGTCCCAGTCCGGCTGCACGGCCACGCCTGCCGCGCCGGTCGGCAGCACGCCGATCAAGGCGGCCTGCGACGCTTCATGCCAGGCCGATACCGTGAGCCAGTCGGAACCGACCGAACCCGATGAAAAACTCTTGATGCCATTGAGCGTAAATCCATCCGCCGCATCGCCGGCGACGGTGCGCTTGTCGAGCGGGTTGAGGGCGTTGCCCCAGAACAGACGCTGCTCGACGGTCTGGGTCAGGAAGCGGCGCTGCTGCTGCGCGCTGCCGTACAGCGTAATGCCAGCCAGTTGCAAATGGTGGAAGCCGAAGACGTGGGCCAGCGCGCTATCGGCGCGCGCCAAAATGCGGATGACCTGATACACCACCGGCCATGCGGCGCCCTGGCCGCCGAACTCCGTCGGTATCGACAGCGTGAGCAGGCCGGAGTCGCGTATCCATTCGCGTTCCTGGGCCGCGTGTCCGCCGGCCTGGTCGCGGGCGTTGGCGCTGCTGGCCAGGCGTTGTGCCAGTTCGGTGGCGATGCCGATAGGCGTGGCCAGCGTCGCTGCGGCTTCTGGCTGCAGCGGTGATCGGATAAGAGTGGGAGACATGTGCATCCTGTAAGTCTTGATGGACGCAGTATTCATGGGCCGCGATGTTTAGTACACGAAGAAATCCACGTTTTCATATGCGATATCCGCATGCGAAGAAAAACGCATATCGATGCTTAAAACAATTCGTTTTGATTTCAACGGCGTGGATTTAGTCTGCTTCCATTCACTTTGCATTGACCTCCATACTCGCACCTGACTGGAACACACCATGACCATACTTTTGATCGGCGGTAGCCCTGCCACGCCGTCCAGCTCCAGTCGTTTGCTGCACCACGTCGGCGATGCGCTGGCCCTGCGCGGACATCGCATCACCAAACTACAAGTGCGCGACCTGCCGGCCGAAGCGCTGCTGCACGCGAATTGCGACCACCCCGACATCAAGCGTGCGCTGGCCGCCGTCGCGGCGGCCGATGCGGTCGTCATCGCGACCCCCGTTTATAAAGCGTCGTTCAGCGGCATCCTCAAAACCTTCCTCGACCTGCTGCCTCAAGATGGCCTGGCCGGCAAACTGGTGCTGCCGCTGGCCACCGGCGGCAGCCAGTCGCACATGCTGGCGCTCGACTACGCGCTGCGGCCCGTGCTGCATGCGCTGGAAGCGCGCCATGTACTGACCAGCATCTACGCCACGTCGCAGCAACTGCCGTGGCAGGAAGACAGCGGCCTGACACCGGATGTGACCATCGCCTGGCGCGTCGCCGCCGGTGTCGAGCATCTGTCCGACAGCCTGTATGCCTTGCACGGCCGGCCCGAGCTGCATGTCGCTGGCGTGGAAGTGCCGCCGCCGCACACCTTGCGCGAGCAGGCTTACGTCGCCAGCAGCCGTGCCGCATGAGCGAGGAGCCTATGAATACGTATATCGACGCTAAACGCGGCACGCGCCGTCGGACACTGGGCCTGTTGTTCGCGGCCGGCGTGATGGCGGCCGGCTTTCCGCAGGCCGCGACGGCGCAGGACCAAACGGTGCTGCACATCGGTTATCAGAAATACGGCACGCTGACATTGCTGAAAGGCCGCGGCACGCTGGAGCCGCGCCTCGCCGCCAAGGGCATCACCGTTAAATGGAGCGAGTTCCCGGCCGGGCCGGTGCTGCTGGAGGGGCTGAACGTCGGCAGCATCGATTTCGGCGGTGTCGGTGAAGCGCCGCCGATCTTCGCGCAGGCGGCCGGCGCCAATCTGGTCTACATCGGCAACGAGCCGGCCGCGCCGAACAGCGAGGCGATCGTCGTGCAAAAGGATTCGAAGATCCGCACGCTGGCCGATTTGAAGGGCAAGAAGATCGCGCTGAACAAAGGTTCCAACGTCCATTTCCTGCTGGTGCGGGCCTTGGAAAAAGCCGGCATCGGCTACGGGGAAATCAGCACCGTGTTCCTGGCGCCGGCCGATGCGCGCGCCGCGTTCGAGCGTGGCAGCGTGGACGCTTGGGCGATCTGGGACCCCTATCTGGCGGCGGCGCAAAAGCAGATCGGCGCGCGCGTGCTGGTCGACGGCACCGGCATCGCGGCCAACCACCAGTTCTTCCTGGCGTCGCGGCGCTACGCCGAAAAAAATCCGGAAGTCGTCCGCATCCTGCTGGAAGAACTGGCCAAGGTCGACGCGTGGGGACGCCAGCGTCCCGCCGACGCGGCCGCGATCCTGGCGGCGCAGACCGGCCTCGATAGCGCCACCGCCAACCTGGCCGCCTCGCGCTATTCGTATGGCGTGGAGCCGGTGACGGCCGACGTCATCGCGCAACAGCAAAAAATCGCCGATGCCTTTTCCAATCTCAAGCTGATCCCCAAGCCCATCTCGGTCAAGGACGCAGTGCTGCAACCGTAATCGAATTTCAAAGGAAGTGTTCATGTCTCAATCGCCGCTCAATATTTTCTGGTTCATTCCCACCCACGGCGACAGTCGCTATCTGGGCACGTCGAAAGGCGCGCGCGCCGTCGATGCCGATTATCTGAAACAGGTCGCCGTGGCCGCCGACACGCTGGGTTACGACGGCGTGCTGCTGCCGACCGGCCGCTCGTGCGAGGACGCGTGGGTGGTGGCGTCGTCGCTGATCAGCGTCACGCAAAAACTCAAATTCCTGGTCGCGATCCGTCCCGGCCTGTCGTCGCCGGGACTGGCCGTGCGCATGGCATCGACCTTCGACCGGCTGTCGAACGGACGCTTGCTGATCAACGTCGTCACCGGCGGTGACCAGGGCGAGCTGGAAGCAGACGGCCTGTTCGCCGACCACGCGCAGCGTTATGAAATCTCCGATGAATTCATCCGCGTCTGGCGCGCCTCGCTGGCCGGCGAAGGCGGTGACGCCGGCTACGATTTCGACGGCAAGCATATCAAGGTCAAGGGCGCCAAGACGCTGTATCCGGCGGTGCAGAAGCCGCATCCGCCGCTGTACTTCGGCGGCTCGTCCGAGCCGGCGCACGAGCTGGCGGCCGAGCAGATGGATGTCTACCTGACGTGGGGCGAACCGCCGGCCGCCGTCGCCGAAAAGATCGCCGACATCCGCGCCCGCGCCGCCAAGCATGGGCGCACGCTGAAGTTCGGCATCCGCCTGCACGTGATCGTGCGCGAGACGAACGAGGAGGCGTGGCGCGCCGCCGATGCGCTGATCAGCCATCTGGACGACGAGGTGATCGCCAAGGCGCAGGCGGCGTTCAACAAAATGGATTCGGTCGGGCAGCAGCGCATGGCCGCCTTGCACGGCGGCCGGCGCGACAAACTGGAGGTGTCGCCCAACCTGTGGGCCGGCGTGGGACTGGTGCGCGGTGGCGCCGGCACGGCGCTGGTCGGCGATGCCGAGACGGTGCATGCGCGCATCCAGGAATATGCGGCGCTGGGTATCGACACCTTCATCTTCTCCGGCTATCCGCATCTGGAAGAGTCGTACCGTTTCGCCGAGCTGGTGTTCCCGCTGCTCGGCAAGGGCAAGGAAGTAGGCGAGCAGTCGCTGAGCGGGCCGTTCGGCGAAATCATGGCCAACGCCATCGTGCCGAAGAAGGCCGCGTAATGACCGCGTTGAGCGTATCGGGCACACGCAAGGCCGCCGCGCCGCACGCGCTCACGCCGTGGATCGTGCCGGCCCTGTTGATCGCCGGGTGGGAAGCGGCGGCCCAACTGGGCTGGCTGTCTAGCCGCATCCTGCCGGAGCCGTGGGCTGTGGCGCGCGCCTTCTGGACCTTGGCGGTGTCGGGCGAATTGTGGCTGCATCTGCGTACAAGTCTGTGGCGTGCCGTCTCCGGTTTCGCGCTCGGCGCCAGCCTCGGTCTGGCGCTCGGCCTGTTGAACGGCAGCGTCAAACGCGCCGAGACGCTGCTCGACACCACGCTGCAAATGGTCCGCAACATCCCGGCGCTGGCGCTGATTCCGCTGGTGATTTTGTGGTTCGGCATCGACGAATCGGCCAAGCTGTTCTTGCTGGCGGTGGGCGTGTTCTTCCCGGTGTACCTGAATACGTTTCATGGCATCCGTTCGGCCGACCAGCAGCTGATCGAGATGGCGCGCAGTTACGGCCTGTCCGGCTGGCCGCTGTATCGCGACGTGATCCTGCCGGCCGCGCTGCCGTCGATACTGGTCGGCGTACGCTTCTCGCTTGGGCTGGTATGGGTGCTGTTGATCGTCGCCGAAACCATTTCGGCGCAAGCCGGCATCGGCTATATGACGATGAACGCGCGCGAATTTTTACAGACCGACGTGGTGCTGGTCGGGATACTGCTCTACGCCTTGCTGGGCAAGGGCGCCGACCTGCTGTCACGCGCGCTGGAAAAATATTTCCTGCGCTGGAATCCGGCTTACCGTTAAGGCTCACATGCTGTCCACTATCGAATTTGAATCCGACTTTTCGCTGTCGCGCGAACTGTACGAGCCGCCCGCGCCGCCGCTGGCGCGCGGCGTCGCGCAGCGCCATGGCGTGCCGCTGGCTTTGCGCGGCGTGAGCAAATCGTTCGCCTCCCGGCCGGTGCTCAAGGAGATCGGACTGGAATTGAAGGCCGGCGAATTCGTCGCCGTCGTCGGCCGCAGCGGCTGCGGAAAAAGCACGCTGCTGCGCGCCATCGCCGGACTGGAAACGACCGATGCCGGCGATATCGCCATCGGTGCTTCGCATCGCGCCGACGACGATGGACGCGCCAACATCCGCATCATGTTCCAGGAGGCGCGCCTGCTGCCGTGGAAGACGGTGCTCGACAACGTCGCGCTGGGCATGGGACACGCGCCCAGCGCGGCCGCCGCCGCACTTGACACGGTGGGCCTGGCCGACCGCGCCAACGACTGGCCGGCGGAACTGTCGGGCGGCCAGCGGCAGCGCGTCGCGTTGGCGCGGGCGCTGGTGCACGCGCCGCAATTGCTGCTGCTGGACGAGCCGCTCGGCGCGCTCGATGCGCTGACCCGCATCGAGATGCAGCAGCTGATCGAGTCACTGTGGCTGGCGCGCGGATTCACGGCGGTGCTGGTGACGCACGATGTGCAGGAGGCTGTGGCGCTGGCCGACCGAGTGATCCTGATCGATCAGGGCCGCATCACCTTGGACATGGCGGTCGACCTGCCGCGTCCCCGCGCGCGCGGCACGCCGGCCTTCGCCGCGTTGGAGCAGCGTTTGCTCAGTCATGTGCTGGCGCCGTCCAGTTAATTCCGCGTTTCCGGATGCAGGCGACAGGGCCGCATGCACAGCCGCTGTGGCGGCATCGCGTCTGTGAGACTAGCGTCTTATTTTGCTGGCGATGCGCGCGCCGCGTCGGCCAGCATGCGCGCGTACTCGCTTGGCGACTGGCCCACGAGCGCGCGGAAGTCGCGGCCGAAATGCGCCTGGTCGTAATAGCCCAATTCCTGCGCCAGCGTGGTCCAGCTGACGGCGGCGCCGTCCTGCATCTGCGCGATGGCCTCGTGCAGGCGATAGCGCTTGATGACCCACTTGGGGCCGATGCCCACGTATTTCTGGAACAGGCGCTGTAAGGCGCGCTTGTCCATCGCCGCCGTGGCCATCAGGCGTTCGACCGAAGTCATGCCCAGATCGGCCGCGATGGCCGCGACCAAAGCGTTGGCGCGCGCGACATCGGGATCGGGCGGCGGCAAGCGCGCCAGCAGGAAGTCGTCGGCCACGGCGCACATCGCGGTCATGTCGTCAGCGCCGTCATCGGGCGCGATGCGCCGCACCAGCGTGCGCGCCTCGTCGCCGAAGATGGCGTGCGCCGGCATCGCGCGGTTGGCCAGCGTCGCCACCGGCGCGCGCAAAAAGGGCTGGAAGCCGGCGGCCTTGAACTTGACGCCGAACGCGAAGTCCAGACCTTCAAGGCGTCGCTCGAACCGGTCGGTGTGGACGCCGTAGACCTGCGCGTCGCCGTGCTCGACCACCAGATGCACGTTCGGATGCGGCAGCGTCGCTTGCTGCTGCGGCGGCAGGCCGCGCAAGTCCCAACGCACGAACCAGTAGTGCTCGACCAGCTCCGTCAATGGCGCCGACGGCAGTTGTCGCTCGTGCTGGAATCGTCCCTGCGCCAGCTGTGGATGCAGCACGCCGCGCGGTTTGCCTGCGGGCGCGTTCATGGCTCGCCGCCGTGGCTGCGTTGTCGCGTTTTTCCTATCATCGCTGGCGGGGCTCCTGATACATTCATCTCTCCGTTAAATTTTACAGGATGACAACGATGGCTGTACGATACGATAGGCTGGCCGCCATGGCGGCGCTGATGATATTGCTCGGCGTGCCATCGGCGGCGCAGGCGCGCACCGACGCGGCCACCATCCCGGCGACCCCGGCAACAATCAAGGAGGCTGTAACCATGCACGCGACCGGTAGCTTCGACGTCAAGATCACACCGCAGGCGGCCACGCCCGGCTTCGAGTCGGCCCAGCTTGGCCGCATGACTATCGATAAGCAATTCCACGGCGACCTCGACGCGGCCAGCCTTGGCGAGATGCTGTCCGTGCGCAGCGAAACGCCGGGCTCGGCCGGCTACGTGGCGCTGGAACGGGTGACGGGCACGCTGCAGGGACGCAAGGGCAGCTTCGTCCTGCAACACAGCGGCACCATGAACCGGGGCGCGCCGACCTTGGTGCTGACGGTCGTGCCTGATTCCGGCACTGGCGAGCTGGCCGGCCTGAGCGGCAGCATGGCCATCATTATCGAGCAGGGCAAACACAGCTACACGATGGATTATCAATTGCCCTAGTTGAATCGGCGGCATCATTCTGCCGCCCGATTCGCTGCTGAATATCAGCTATGATCGATATTATCGATAATAAACCGGTAAATTTTTCGTTTTACAACTTATGGGTGCGCGAGCATAATCGGTGCCAGTCGAAAAGATGAACGCCTGACAAGCTCTGGCTTGATATCCTGAATCCACCCACTCGGAGTTTTTAAATGAAAAAAATTGTCGCCCTGCTGATCGCCGCCGGTATCTCGATGGCCGCCGTTGCCGCCCCGGAAACCTACGACATCGACAGCACCCACAGCTTCTCGCGTTTCAGCTACAGCCACTTCGGCTACTCGAACCAGGAAAGCCGTTTCGACAGCACCACCGGTAAAATCGTGCTGGACCGCGCCGCCAAGACCGGTTCGGTCGACGTCGTGATCGATGCCAAGTCGGTCAACACCGGCTACCCGGTGTTCAACGGCCACATCCAGGGCGAAGACTTCTTCGACACCGCCAAGTTCCCAACGATCACCTACAAGTCGACCAAGTTCCACTTCGACGGCGACAAGCTGGCGTCGGTGGACGGCAACCTGACCATCAAGGGCGTGACCAAGCCAGTGTCGCTGACGGTGACGTCGTTCCAGTGCATGCCGCACCCGATGCTGAAGAAAGATGCTTGCGGCGCCAACGCGACCGCCAAGATCAAGCGCTCGGACTTCGGCGCCGGCAAATACGCGCCTTACGTCGGCGACGACGTGACGCTGACCTTCACGGTTGAGTCGGTCAAAGAGTAATTGCCGCTTTAAAATGAAGAAACCGGAGCAGGGCAGCGGCCCGCTCCGGTTTTTTTACGTCCGCGTTTTGCGTCAGACTTGCGCGTCAGACCAGGCCGAAACAGCCGAGCACGGCGCCCAGGGCCAGCAGCCACAGCAGGTGGATACGGGTGCGCCAGATCACCACGCCGGCCAGCACCGACAGCAACCACAGCGGCCAATCCGTGGCCGGGTCGTGGTGCGCGCTGCCGAGCAGGATGCTGGTCGATATCAGCAGGGCGATCACGATGGGCGCCATGCCTTGCTTGAAGGCCCGTACCGCGCGCAGATCGCGGTTCTGGTGGCTCCAGCGCGCCGCCAGATAAGTGAGTGTCGTGCTTGGCAGCATGATGCCTATCATCGTCACCAGCACACCCAGCAGGCCGGCCGTCATGCTGCCGGCGTTCAGGCCCACGTTCCAGCCCATCAGGGCGACGAAGAGGATGTTCGGTCCCGGCGCGGCCTGGGCGATGGCGATCGAATCGTTGAACTGGGTTTGCGTCAGCCAGTGGTGCTGCTCGACGAGGAAACGGTGCATTTCCGCTGTGGTCGAGATGGCGCCGCCGATGGACATCAGCGACAAGGTCAGGTATTCGGCAAACAGGTGTATCCAGTCGCTCCAGTCGAGCACCAGGTGCAGCGGAGGATTCATGGCGACAGCTTGCGGTAAGTCATTACGCAGCCCAGGCCGCCGATGGTGACGAGGCTGTAGATCATCGGCCAGTGCAGCACGGCGACGAACACGATGCCGAGCAGGGCCGAGCCGACCGTCACAGTCATGGGCAGCGGATGTTTTTTCAGCGTGCCGGCCATTTTCATGCCGGTCGCGCCTATCAGTCCGGCGGACACGGCCGCCATGCCGCGCAGCGCGCCGTGCAGGGCCGGATGGTCGGCATAATGGGCATAGACCAGTGCCAGCAGCAGCACCAGCACCATCGGCAGCGCCAGCATGCCGGCCAGCGCCGTCATCGCGCCGCGCAGGCCGAAATACCGGCCGCCTATCATCATCGACAGATTGATGACGTTGGGGCCGGGCATGATTTGCGCGACGGCCCATTCCTCGATGAATTCTTCTTGCGTCAGCCAGCGCTTGCGCTCGACCATTTCCAGCTGGACCACGGCCAGCACGCCGCCAAAACCCTGTAATGCCAGCTTGGTGAAGGACCAAAACAGGTCCTTGAGTGACGATGGTTGGGGGCGTTCGAGCTCGGTCGCGGAATTCATGTGCATCATTATCGCCGCTGGCGTTGCCCTGTGTCCATGAGCGTTACAAGACGCCGGATCAGTTCGCTAACCCTGCGCTTTGATGTAGCACAAAAGACGGCGCGACGCGCATCAAGCCGCAAACATATAAATTCTCATGTGATAGGAAGCTGACATTGACTTTGGCTCATGATGATCGATACTCCTTGGGTCAGGCCGCATCACCACCGCAATTCACAGATCAGCCGTAATCATTAATCGAGTGAAGGATCATGATGAACGCTAGCAACCTGCAAACCCTGCGTCCGCCCGCGTACGCCGACCTGTACCAGCAACGCGTGGACCTCGACACCGGCGCCATCGTCGACCGCGGCATCTCGGTACAATCGGCTTTCAGCACCCTGTGTGCGATTGAATATCTGAAATCCCACAATGTCGGCTCCAGCGTGATCGAACGCGTGCTGCTGCATCCAGAACTACGGCGAAAAAACCCTCATTGAGTGCCAACGGCAGGCAACGCGGCCTGGCCGTCTGAGCGGTGCGGAAAATTTCCGCACCGAAATTTAGCACGCCCGTGCATGGCGCTGGCCGGTACCAGTATGGTGCAAGTTATGCACAAAATATGCCGCTAAGAAATTTTATGAAATCTTTTTGCGTGAGAATTGGATGGTTTGTAAGTGGTTGATTTTAAAGTAAATTATTTTTGCCTTCTGAACGGGCAGTTTGTTGAAAACCGCATAGATAAAGGCGTTCTGGGCTGTCAATAGGGCATTATCCACAAAGATATCCACAGGCATTGTGGATATCCGAAAAAGTGCTTAACAATCCATGACTTAGCGTAGGACTATGCCGACATGACGGCGAGTAGCGCGTCAGATGGACGAAATTAACAGCAGATGACTACTGTATATATATCCAGTTATTTAATTGCCGCGGCCGCTGCCACGCTGGCTTGCAAGGCCTCCAGCGCCGCCTGCAGGGCGTTGATGCGCTGCTCCGCTTCGACCAGGTCGGAATAGCCGCGCAGCGAGGATATGACGGTGGTAAACAGCTTGCGCGTGGTCAGGTCTGTCTTGCACCAGAAGTCATTGATGTCGTAGTCGAGGATGATGCTGTGCTCCAATGCCTGGCCGGGCTGGCCGGTGCGCAGCACGATACGGACCAGCTTGTTGCCGAGTTCGTCGCGGATCTGGCGCGCCACGCGCAAGCCGGCGTCGCTGGTTTCCATGATGACGTCCAGCAGCACCAGCGCGACGTCGGGCGTGCCGCGCAGCACGGCGATGGCTTCTTCGCCGCTGTAGGCGTGCAGGAAGCTGAGACGGCGTCCCATGAAACAGGCGTTGCTCAAGGAGAATTTCGTCACGACGTGCACATCGACGTCATCGTCGACGATCAGCACGCGCCACGGCGCCGGGACGGGCGCGGCGCTGGCTAATGCGGCATCGTTCGCCTCGTCCTCTATCATCCAACCGGTAGTGCTATCGTCGTCATTCACGTCCATGCAACGTCCCATGGCAAGTCTGAAAAAGCGCGCGGCCGATTGACGGCGCGCCGGAATTTGCTGCTAGCGATAGTGTACCTCATGCCC
>Ga0209862_1000441_pt1 | contig 15160 bp, 13 predicted proteins | sample OrgsoiDNA_201061_FD_185809 | JGI IMG/M metagenome (GOLD analysis project Ga0209862, IMG submission 185809) | Permafrost soil microbial communities from the Arctic, to analyse light accelerated degradation of dissolved organic matter (DOM) -... | ecosystem: Environmental > Terrestrial > Soil >... | reverse complement strand
GCGTCGCGCATCTGCTGCATGATGTCGAGGTAGTAGTGCAGATTGTGGATGGTGTTCAGGCGCGCGCCGAGGATTTCCTGGGTGCGGTTCAGGTGGTGCAGATAGGCGCGCGAGAAATTGCGGCAGGCGTAGCAGCTGCAGGTCTCGTCGAGCGGCGCCTTTTCTTCCTTGTAGCGGGCGTTCTTGATCTTGATGTCGCCGTAGCGCGTGAAGATCCAGCCGTTGCGCGCGTTCCGGGTCGGCATCACGCAGTCGAACATGTCGATGCCGTTGGAGACGCCGGCCACCAAGTCTTCCGGCGTGCCCACGCCCATCAGGTAATGCGGCTTGTTAGCCGGCAGGCGCGGGCCGACGTGGGCCAGCATGCGCATCATGTCCTCTTTCGGCTCGCCGACGGACAGGCCGCCGATGGCGATGCCGGGGAAGTCGATTTCCTCCAGCCCGGCCAGGGACTCGTCGCGCAGGTTCTCGAACATGCCGCCCTGAACGATGCCGAACAGCGCGTTGGGATTTTCGCCGCGGTGGAATTCGTCGTGCGAGCGTTGCGCCCAGCGCAGCGACATGCGCATCGACTTGGCCGCTTCGTCCAGCGTGGCCGGGCGGCCTTCGATTTCATACGGCGTGCATTCGTCGAACTGCATGACGATGTCGGAGTTCAGCACGCGCTGGATCTGCATCGACACTTCCGGCGACAGGAACAATTTATCACCGTTGATGGGCGAATTGAAATGCACGCCCTCCTCGGTGATCTTGCGCATCGCGCCCAGCGAGAATACCTGGAAGCCGCCGGAGTCGGTCAGGATGGGTTTGTCCCAGCCCATGAAGTCGTGCAGGCCGCCGAATTTGGCCATCACGTCGTTACCGGGGCGCAGCCACAGGTGGAAGGTGTTGCCGAGGATGATCTGTGCGCCGATCTCTTTCAGCTCAACCGGCGACATCGCCTTCACCGAACCGTAAGTCCCGACCGGCATGAAGATCGGCGTCTGCACTTCGCCGTGATTGAGTTTGACGGTGCCGCGACGGGCCTTGGTCAGGCCGCTGCTATCGGTCTTGTGTAGTTTAAATTCCAACATATGATTCTTTCCTGGTTCGTTCTTATTTTGTGGCGGCGCGCGACTGCGTCGTCAGCAGCATCGCATCGCCGTAGCTGAAGAAGCGGTATTCTTTGGCGATCGCGTGGGCGTAGGCGGCGCGGATTTCGTCGTAGCCGGCGAAGGCCGACACCAGCATCAGCAGCGTCGATTTCGGCAGGTGGAAATTGGTGATCAAACGCGTCACCGTCTTGAATAGATAGCCGGGCGTGATGAACAGCGCGGTGTCGGCGCTGCCGGCGACCAGCTCACCGCTCTGCGACGCCGATTCCAGCGCGCGCAAACTGGTGGTGCCGACGGCGACCACGTCGCGGCCGGCGGCGCGGGTGGCACGCACCGCGTCCACGGTTTCCTGCGGCATGGTGTACCACTCGGTGTGCATCTGGTGCTCGGACAGCACCTCGTTGCGCACCGGCTGGAAGGTGCCGGCGCCGACGTGCAGCGTCACATAGGCGAAGTTGACGCCCTTGGCTTTCAACTGCTCCAGCAGCTTTTCATCGAAGTGCAGGCCGGCGGTCGGCGCGGCGACGGCGCCCGGCACCTTGTTGAACACCGTCTGATAACGCGTCTCGTCGAATTCGTCGGCGGTGTGCTCGATGTAGGGCGGCAGCGGCAGGCGGCCGTGGGCTTCGATCAGCTCAAACACATCGGCGTCGAAATGCAGCGTGAAGAATTCGCCGGCGCGCTCGCCGACGGTGACGTCGAAGGCGTCGGCCAGGCGGATCTTGCAGCCCGGCGGCGGCGACTTCGAAGCGCGCACCTGGGCCAGCACGGTACGGTCGTCGAGCACGCGCTCGACCAGCGCCTCGATCTTGCCGCCGCTTTCCTTGACGCCGAAGAAGCGCGCCTTGAGCACGCGGGTGTCGTTCATCACCAGCAGGTCGCCTGCTTGCAGCAGGCCGACGATGTCGGCGAACTGGCGGTCGATCAGCTGCGCGCCATCCAGGTGTAGGAGGCGCGAGGCGCTGCGGTCGGGCAGCGGGAATTGCGCGATGCGCTCGGGCGGCAAGTTAAAATCGAAATCGGAAAGCGAGTACATTTGCGGACTTCTCAAGCTGGTAAAAGAAAAAACGGCGGACGGCCGGCGCCATGCACGACGATGCGCACTAGGCTGCGCCCTGCGCACGCCGTACAATATCGGCGTTGCTGCGCGACGGCCAACCCTCTATTTTACGCTAGCGCCTGAAAAACGCCTCAATATGCCTGTAGTTAAGCCCACAATTAAGCCCAAAGCCGTCAAAAAAGCCGTCACGCCCGAAGCCAAGCTGGCCAAACTCGGCCTGCACACCGACATGGATCTGGTGCTGCATCTGCCGATGCGCTACGAGGATGAGACGCAGGTGGTGACGATACGCGACGCGTCGATGCGCGGCGGCGAGTCGTCGCAGGTGGAGGGCATCGTCGTCAAGAACGAGATCAGCTACAAGCCGCGCAAGCAGCTGCTGGTCCACATCGCCGACGAGACGGGCGACCTGCAACTGCGCTTCATGAATTTCTACGGCAGCCAGGTCAAGCAGCTGGCCGAAGGCACGCGGGTGCGCGCGCGCGGCGAATTGAAGCACGGTTTCTTCGGCGCGGAGATGGTCCATCCGACCTATAAAGTGGTCAACGAAGGCGCGCCGCTGCCGACCTCTTTGACGCCGGTGTATCCATCGGGCGAAGGCTTGTCGCAGCCGATTTTGCGGCGCGCCATCGGCGACGCGATGAAGCGCATCGACTGGACCGACACGCTGCCGGCCGCGCTGCGCGACAATATGCAGCTGTCCGATTTCGAGCCGGCCGTGAGGCTGCTCCATTATCCGCCGCAGGAAATCGACGAGCACGCGCTGGCCGACCGCTCGCATCCGGCCTGGGTGCGCATGAAGTTCGATGAGCTGCTGGCGCAGCAGCTGTCGCTGAAACGCGCGCAGCGGGCGCGCCGCTCGAAAGGCGCGGCGGCGCTGAAAAAAGTCGGCGCGCTGTCGGCCGCCTTCCAGGCCGCGCTGCCGTTCAAGCTGACCGGCGCGCAGCAACGCGTGCTCGACGAAATCCGCGCCGACCTGCGCCATCCGTATCCGATGCAGCGGCTGTTGCAGGGCGATGTGGGCAGCGGCAAAACGGTGGTGTCGGCGCTGGCCGCCGCGCAGGCCATCGACAGCGGCTTCCAGGCGGCGCTGATGGCGCCCACCGAAATCCTCGCCGACCAGCACTTCCGCAAGATCGCCGCGTGGATGGAACCCTTGGGCGTGAAGGTCGCGTGGCTGACCGGCAGCCTGAAGAAAAAAGACAAGCTGGCCGCCTACGCGTTGATCGAATCGGGCGAGGCGCAGCTGGTGATCGGCACGCACGCGCTGATCCAGGAGGCGGTGAACTTCGCCAATCTGGGACTGGTGATCGTCGACGAGCAGCACCGCTTCGGCGTGGGCCAGCGCCTCACCCTGCGCAACAAGGGCAATGTCGGCGCGGTGCCGCACCAGCTGATGATGTCGGCCACGCCTATCCCGCGCACGCTGGCGATGACCTATTACGCCGACCTGGAAGTGTCGGTGATCGACGAGCTGCCGCCGGGCCGCAGTCCCATCGTCACGCGCGCCATCGACCAGAACCGGCGCGACGAAGTGATCGCGCGCGTGCACGCGGCGGCCGTCGAGGGACGGCAGATTTATTGGGTCTGTCCACTGATCGAAGAATCGGAAGTGCTGCAGCTGCAAACGGCGACCGACACGCACGCGATGCTGGCCGAGGCGCTGCCGGATCTGGCGGTCGGCCTGGTGCACGGCCGTTTGAAGGCCGCCGAAAAGCAGGAGGTGATGGACGCCTTCAGCGCCGGCGACGTGCATGTGCTGGTGGCGACGACGGTGATCGAGGTCGGCGTCGACGTGCCGAATGCGTCGCTGATGGTGATCGAGCATGCGGAACGATTCGGCTTGTCGCAGCTGCACCAGCTGCGCGGACGGGTCGGGCGCGGATCGGCGGCCAGCGTGTGCCTGCTGTTGTATCAGGGTCCGCTGGGCGGCGTGGCACGCCAGCGCTTGATGACGATGCGCGAGACCACCGACGGATTTGAAATCGCGCGGCGCGATCTGGAGATACGCGGCCCCGGCGAATTCCTCGGCGCGCGCCAATCGGGACAGGCGATGCTGCGCTTCGCAGATCTGGAGACGGATGGATGGCTGGTCGACCAGGCGCGCGACGTCGCGCAGGACTTGCTGCACGAATCGACGCCCGATAAAGCTGCCACCGTGGAAGCCCACCTTGCGCGCTGGCTGGGCGGCAAAGAGGAGTTCCTGAAAGTCTGATGAATCAGTCGGCGCTGTAACGCAGACCGATCTGCGCACGTATCGTATCCATCACGCCCATCAGGCGCAGCGTCTCCTCATGCGACATCGCCGGGCTTTCGATCAAGCCGGCGCGCAGGCAGCGGCCCACTTCCATCGCCTCGTGCGCGTAGCCGTTGCCGACGTGCGACAGCTTGATGGTCCGCGACGTGCGCGTGGCGCCGTTGACCAGCGTGACCGAAATCTCTTCGGTGTTGTGGAAGCGGTCATGCAGCCGCACGAAACCCTTGTCGCCGGAAATGGTCAGCTCCGACTGCGTGCGCGCGCGCAGCGTGCAGCTGCACACCGACATGCCGCCGCCCTCATGCTGCAAGGTGAACGCCGTCTGCACATCGACACCGGTCGCGCCCAGCGTCGCCTGCGCCTGCACCGACGTCACCGCGCCGAGGAAGAACGACGACATCGACAGCGGATAAATGCCCAGGTCAAGCAGCGCGCCGCCGCCCAGCTCCGGATTGAACAAACGATGCTCCGGTCCCGCATCGGAAGCGAAGCCGAAGTCCGCGCTGACGTGCGAGGCCACGCCGATTTCGCCGCTGTCGACGATGCGCTTGGCCTCGACGATGGCCGGCATGAAGCGGCTCCACATCGCCTCCATCACGAACAGGTTTTTCTCGCGCGCCAGCGTGATGATATCCAGGGCCTCGCGGCGGTTCACGGTGAACGACTTCTCGACCAGGATCGCTTTGCCGCCGCGCAGGCACATCATCGCGTTCTCGTGGTGCATGGGGTGCGGCGTGGCGATGTAGATGACGTCGACCTGCTCGTCGTCGGCCAGCGCCTGATACGTGGCGTGGCAGCGTGCGACGCCGAACTGCGCGCCGAAGCTTTGCGCGCTATCGGCCGAGCGCGAGGCGACGGCCACCAGCTCGGCGTCCGGCGTGTCGCGCAGCCCGGCCGCGAAGGCTTTGGCGATCTTGCCCGTTCCCAGAATACCCCAGCGAATTACCTTGTTCATGTCTGCGCTTTCTGCCGGCGATGCGGCGTCATGGCGCCACCGCTTGCCGCTTGGGGCGGAACACGGTGGCGTCGTCATAAAATGCTTGGTCTTGATCGGGCCACCAGCCGGGGATGCCCAGCACCGGCAGCGGCGTGAAGTCGGCGGTGCTCAATCCGTGCGCGGCCAGGTCCTGCGCCACGCGCGCGTCCAGCCATGCGCGGCGGCTGTCGTGATCGAGGTCGAAGAAGTCAGTGCCGGCGACGACGACGCGGGTGTGCGCGGTGATCGCCTTGCGCGGCGCGACCAGTTTTTCCATCAGCGCGTGGCCGAACAGCCAGACCTGCGCGTCCACGCCGAAGCTGGCGCGCCGTTCGACAAACGCTTCAGACCACCGATGGTTGCGCAATGCCTGCACCAGCGCGGCGCCGTCGGCGTTGTCGCGCACCACCAGCAGCGCGGCGTTTTCATCGAAAATGGTGGCGCCGTCACGCGCGGGGCCGCGCGATTTGCCGACGCCGGCCAGCGCGATCTGCGCGGCCTGCAAGGCGTTGAGCTGGCGTTTGATGAGCGGGAAGCCAAGCCACACCAAACCGTTGAAGAAGTCGTGCAGATTGTCGCGCGTGGGCACGCAGCCGGTGGCGCCGATGTGCTCTTCATACGCGGTGCCGTCGGGCAGCGCGCTTTGCGGCACGAAGGACAGCCGCAGGCCGGCGTGGTTGCGCAAGCCGCGCGCGGTGGCCTGCGCGTTGAAGCCGTCTATGACGCTGTCGCCGTCCAGCGCCAGCAAGGTCGCCGCGTCGCGCACCGACTCATACCACGGCTGCGACCAGTCTATCGTCGAGAACACGCCGCCACCGGATACGCCGGCCGCTCCGGATTCGGAGGACGCGCTGGCCACACCGGACACGCTTTAGACCATCTTCCAGTTGATGGTTTCGCCGGCGTTGAGCGGCACCACTTGCTGGTCGGCCAGCGGCAGCAGTTCCGGCAGCGTCCATTGTTCGCGCGTCAGCGTGATGGTGCCGCTGTTGCGCGGCAGGCCGTAGAAGGCCGGGCCGTGGAAGCTGGCGAAGCCTTCCAGTTTGTCGAGCGCGCCGGCGCGTTCGAACGCCTCGGCGTACAGCTCCATCGCGTGCAGCGCGGTGTAGCAGCCGGCGCAGCCGCAGGCCGCTTCCTTGGCGCCCTGCGCGTGCGGCGCGGAGTCGGTGCCGAGGAAGAAGCGCTCGTCGCCGCTGGTGGCCGCCGTCATCAGCGCCAGGCGGTGTTCTTCACGCTTGAGCACCGGCAGGCAGTAGTAGTGCGGGCGGATGCCGCCCTTGAAAATCTCGTTGCGGTTGTAGAGCAGGTGGTGCGCGGTGATGGTGGCGGCGATCGGGCCTTCGGCTTCGGCCACGTACTGCGCCGCGTCCTTGGTGGTGATGTGCTCGAAGACGATGTTCAGCGCCGGGAAGTCGCGGCGCAGCGGGCGCATGACGCGCTCGATGAAGACGGCTTCGCGGTCGAACAGGTCGATATCGGGATCGGTCACTTCGCCATGGACCAGGAAGGGCATGCCCACTTCCTGCATCACTTCCAGCGTCTTGTAGCAGTTGGCCAGGTCGGTGACGCCAGCGTCGGAATTGGTGGTGGCACCGGCCGGGTACAGCTTGACCGCGTGGACGATGCCGCTGTCCTGCGCGCGGCGGATTTCGTCCGGCGGCGTGTTGTTGGTCAGGTAGAGCGTCATCAACGGCTCGAAGACCATCCCCGCCGGCAGCGCGGCCATGATGCGCTCGCGATAGGCGATGGCGGCGGCGGTGGTGGTGACGGGCGGCTTCAGATTCGGCATCACGATGGCGCGGCCGAACTGGCGCGCGCTGTGCGGCAGCACGCTGGCCATGGTGGCGCCGTCGCGCAGGTGCAGGTGCCAGTCGTCGGGGCGGGTGATGGTCAGGCTTTGCGGAGTGTGGTCGATGGACATGGCGGCTCTCAAATAGCGGGTGGCGACATTTTACCTGTTGCGCGCCGACCTGTGCCTATCCTGGAGCGGATATAGACTGGCACAAGAAGCCGACTGACAAAGAGAGTAAGCTTTATCGGCAGGGTCAAAAGGAGGTCGTCATGTATCAAATCCGCGTAGAACAAAACAATCAAATCAGTCTGCCGAGCGAAATTATCCAGCAAGCTGGCATCCAGCCCGACGATGTGCTTGAAGTGACTTTTATCGACGGCACCGTGACATTAGTGCCAATAAAGCATGCTGACAGCGCGATATCGATCATGGATTACGCAGGTATCGGCAAAGGGGCATGGGGTAAAACGGCCGAGGAAATTGAGGCGAAGCTGGCTAGCGACCGCGCATCATGGGACAGGTGACGTCGGCCATTGCGGCGATGCGGCTCCAGAAAATCTATCTGGATACGAACGTTTTCATTTATTTCCTGGAACCGCATCCAGTTTTCTTCCCGGTCGCAGCGGCCTTCATGAATGCCGTCCATGCAAAAACGCTGCAAGGCTATACCGGCGAACTCGCGGTCGCGGAGACTTTGGTCGCCCCCTATCGCGCCAACGACAGCAAGCTTGTCGCCGATGTGAAGCGATTTTTCCGCGCAAGAGACTTTCTGTCCGTGTTGCCACATGATGCACCGATCTTCGACACGGCGGCGCAACTGCGTGCCCGCCAACATATCAAATTCATCGATGCGCTGCATGTCGCCACGGCGATGCGGTCAAGCTGCACATTTTTCATCACAAATGACCGCGCCATCCGCTCCATCAACCAGCTCGACGTTGTTCTGATCAGCGACCTGCTGTAAAGCCGTCAGTGAATAATCCGCGCCAGGAAATCGCGGGCGCGCTCCGAGCGCGGGGCGCCGAAGAAGTCGTCCTTGCCGCAGTCTTCCAGGATGCGGCCCTGGTCCATGAAGACGACGCGGTTGGCGACCTTTTTGGCGAAGCCCATTTCGTGCGTCACCACCATCATCGTCATGCCCTCCTGCGCCAGGCCGACCATCACGTCGAGCACCTCGTTGATCATCTCCGGGTCGAGCGCCGATGTCGGCTCGTCGAACAGCATCGCGATCGGGTCCATCGCCAGCGCGCGCGCAATCGCCACGCGCTGCTGCTGGCCGCCCGACAGCTGGCTGGGAAATTTATCCTGCTGGCCGAGCAGGCCGACCCGGTCCAGATACTTCTGGCCGCGCGCGCTGGCCTCCTCCTCGCTGCGGCCCAGCACCTTCATCTGACCCAGGTTGAGGTTCTGGCGCACCGACAGGTGCGGGAACAGTTCGAAATTCTGGAACACCATGCCGATGCGCGCGCGCAGCTTGGGCAGGTCGGTGCCGGCCGCGCCGACCGAGATGCCGTCGACCGTCACCACGCCCTGCTGGAACGGTTCGAGCCCGTTGACGGTCTTGATCAGCGTCGACTTGCCCGAGCCGGACGGCCCGCAAATGACCATCACATCGCCCTTGTCGACGCGCGTGCTGCAATCGGCGAGCACCTGGAACTGGCCGTACCACTTACTGAGGTTTGTTATTTCAATCATATTTGCGTTAGGTTGAGACGTCGCCGCGCCCTTGTGGAAGCGCGCATACATGCGCTTGACAGCACTCCTGCCCGCAAGGATACTGCGAAACTTGCTTATGGTTTCATCAATTCGTCATCGATCCGCGTCCGACCAGCGACTGAATCAGCGGCCGCATCCTGATGTGCACTGATGTTCACACACCGCCCCACCGAACGCGAGACGCTATTTTGCCCGATAATGCGCGCCGGCCGGCAACTCCCGCGCCGCCGACGTCCAGCAAGACACTACCACAGGAAGCACAACATGAAACAACAAAGCCGTAGCCGTCTCACCACCTACATCCTGGTCGGCCTGGCGCTGGGGATTTTCGCCGGCTACCTGGCCAACGCCAACCTGGCCCACCCCGAAAAGTTCGCCGACATCATGTCGCTGGTGACCACGCTGTTCCTGCGGCTGATTAAAATGATCATCGCGCCGCTGGTGTTTTCGACGCTGGTGGTGGGCATCGCGAAAATGGGCGATGCCGGCGAGGTGGGACGCGTCGGCGTCAAGACGCTGGGCTGGTTCTTCATCGCCTCGGTGATGTCGCTGACGCTCGGCCTGATCCTGGTGAACCTGTTCCGTCCCGGCGACGCGCTGGTCGGCCACCTGGCCAACGCGGTCGCGCCGTCCGACCTGAATGCCAGCGGTTTGACGCTGCAGGAATTCGTCACCCACCTGGTGCCGTCCTCCATCGTCGAAGGCATGAGCAAGAACGAGATTTTGCAGATCGTGATCTTCTCGCTGTTCTTCGGCTCGGCCGCCGCCGCCATCGGCAGCAAGGCCGATCCGCTGATCCACGTGCTGGAAAGCGTCGCCAACGTGATGCTCAAGGTGACCGGCTATGTGATGCAGTTCGCACCGGTCGCCGTGTTCGCGGCGGTGGCCGCCGTGATCGGCAAGAGCGGCCTCGGCGTGCTGGGCACCTACGGCGTGTTCATGGCGGAGTTCTATTTCAGCATAGGCCTGCTGTGGATGGTGCTGATCGCCTTCGGCTTCGTCTTCCTCGGCAAGCGCGTGTTCGCGCTGATGGCCGAGATGCGCGGCCCGGCGCTGCTGGCTTTCTCGACCGCGTCGAGCGAGGCGGCGTTCCCGAAAACGCTGGAGGGCCTGGAGCGCTTCGGCGTGCGCAGCCGCATCGCCGCCTTCGTGCTGCCGATCGGTTATTCGTTCAACCTCGATGGCTCGATGATGTACTGCACCTTCGCCACCGTCTTCATCGCGCAGGCTTACGGCATCGAGATGACGCTGGGCCAGCAGATGACCATGATGATGGTGCTGATGCTGACGTCGAAGGGCATGGCCGGCGTGCCGCGCGCGTCGCTGGTGGTGATCGCCGCCACGCTGGGGCAGTTCAATATTCCGGAGGCGGGACTGGTGCTGTTGATCGGCATCGACCACTTCCTCGACATGGCGCGCTCGGCCACCAACGTGGTAGGCAACAGCATCGCCACCGCCGTCGTGGCGAAGTGGGAGGGCGAGTTGGGGCAGCCGGTGGCGGAATTATCGCAGGCGGCGTAATCGTATAAACGATATAAACCGTATAAACGAAAGGCTACCCGAGGGTAGCCTTTTTCATGCCTGAATGTCTTGGGGGCGCCCGGTTTCCGGTCCCGGCTTGAGTCAAATAGTGACGGCGCTCAGAGCCCGGTCGGCGTCGGGATCGGAGACGACCTCCTCGTCCACGCGCGCCTGCTGGCGCAGCCACATCTGCGCGTACATGCCGTCCAGCGCCAGCAGCGACTGGTGCGTGCCGCGTTCAACGATGCGGCCGTGGTCGAGCACCAGAATCTGCTGCGCGTCCGCCACCGTCGACAAGCGATGGGCGATGACCAGCGTGGTGCGGCTCCTGGCGATCTCCTTCAACTGCGCCTGGATGGCCTGCTCGGCGCGCGAGTCCAGCGCCGACGTGGCTTCGTCGAAGATCAGGATGGCGGGATTTTTCAACAGCGTGCGGGCGATCGCCACGCGCTGCTTTTCGCCGCCCGACAGCTTCAGGCCGCGCTCCCCGACCATCGACGCGTAACCGTCCGGCAGGCTCTCGATGAAATCGTGGATCGACGCCGCCTTGGCCGCCGCGATGATGTCGTCCTTGCTGGCGCCCGGCTTGCCGTAGGCGATGTTGTATTCGATGGTGTCGTTGAACAGCACCGTATCCTGCGGCACGATGCCGATGGCGTGGCGCAGCGAATCCTGCGTGACGGCGCGCAGGTCCTGGCCGTCGATGGTGATGGCGCCGGCGTTGACTTCATAGAAGCGGTACAGCAATCGCGACAAGGTCGACTTGCCCGAACCGCTGTGCCCAACAACGGCCGTGGTGGTGCCGGCGGCGATGGTGAAGTCGACGTCGAACAGAATCTGGCGCTTGCTCTCGTAACTGAATTCGACGTGCTGGAAGCGCACCTGCGCGCCGCCGTGCGTGTCCAGCGGCCGCGCGTCCGGCGCGTCGGCCACCTCGCGGTTCTGGTCCAGCAGCGCGAACAGCTTTTCGATGTCGGCCAGGCTTTGCGTGATTTCGCGGTAGATCACGCCGAGGAAGTTGAGCGGCACGTACAGCTGCAGCATGAAGGAGTTCACCAGCACCAGGTCGCCCAGGGTCATCTTGTGGTCGATCACGCCCTGCGTGGCGCGCCACAGGATCAGCGTGACGGCGCTGGCGATGATCAGCGACTGGCCGGTGTTGAGCAGCGACAGCGAGGTCTGCGACTTGACGGCGGCGGTCTCGTAACTCTGCAAGCCTTCATCGTAGCGCTGCGCCTCGTACTCCTCGTTGCTGAAGTATTTGACGGTCTCGTAGTTGATCAGCGAGTCGATGGCCTTGGTGTTGGCCTTGGAATCGAGTTCGTTCATCGTGCGGCGGAAGTGCGTGCGCCAGTTGGTGACGGTGATGGTGAAGGTGATGTACAAGAACAGCGCGACGGCGGTGATGATGGAGAACCAGACGTCGTAGTGCGTGACGAGGTAGGCCAGCACCAGCGTGATCTCGACCAGCGTCGGCAGGATATTGAACAGCGTGTACGAGATCAGCGAGCCGACGCCGCGCGTGCCGCGCTCGATGTCGCGCGTCATGCCGCCGGTCTGGCGGTTCAGGTGGAAGCGCAGCGACAGCGAGTGCAGATGGCGGAACACCTTCAGCGCGATGGTGCGCACGGCGCGCTGCGTGACGCGCGCGAACAGAAACTCGCGCAGCTCGGTGAACACCGTCATCGACAGGCGCAGCACGCCGTAGGTGACCAGCGCGGCCAGCGGCAGCACCAGCAGCGCGTGCGGATCGTCCGGCTTGTAGCTGACCTGGTCGATGAGCTTTTTCATCACCACCGGCACGCCGATGTTGGCGGCCTTGGCGCCGATCAGGCAAGTGAGCGCGGCCAGCACGCGCCATTTGTAGACCCATAAGTAGGGCAGCAAGGTTTTCAGGGTGTTCAGGTCACTGCGCGCGGGCTTGGCGGCGGTGCTGGTAGGAGGAGTGTTCGGGGATGGTGTCGAATCGCGGCGCATGGCGGAGGTCTGCTTTTTATGGTTCAATCTGTCCAATTGTAGCCCTTCACGAGAAATCACGATGACCACGCCAGAGAAATCCACCACCACCAACGCCAACGTCGGCCTGCCGCCCGGGAAAATGCCGGAGCTGCGCATGGCGCCGGCGCCGTCGGACGCCAATATCTACGGCGACGTGTTCGGCGGCTGGATCATGGCACAAGTCGATATTGCCGGCTCGCTGCCGGCCACGCGGCGCGCCAACGGCCGCGTCGCCACCGTCTCGGTGAACTCCTTCCTGTTCAAGAACCCGGTCTTCGTCGGCGACATCTTGTCGTTCTATGCCGATATCGTCAAAGTCGGCACGACGTCGATCACCGTCTACGTCGAGGTCTACGCCGAGCGCAATCGGCTGCAGGCCTGCACCGTCAAGGTGACCGAGGCCACACTGACCTATGTCGCGACCGATTCCAATCGCAAGCCGCGCCCCGTGCCGCCGATTGAAACGCTGATGTCATAAGCTAAGCCCAGCCGCTGAGATGGATGAACAGCGCCGCATCTTCCTGCTGAGCGCGGGGCGCATCGCGGCGCTGGCCGCGCTGGACGGCGCGCTGCACGACGCATGTGCGCGCGATGGCGCTGGCAACGGCGCCTATCCGTTCAGCCTCGGCGTCGCTTCCGGGTCGCCGCTGCCGGATGCGGTGGTGATCTGGACGCGCATCCTGCACGATCCGCTCAACGCCAGCGCCACGCCGTCCGTCGCCTACCCGGTGCGCTGGGAGATGGCCGACGACGAGGGTTTCCGCCGCATCGTCGCCAAGGGCACGGCCAGCGCCTCGCCCGCGCTGGCGCACAGCGTGCACGTCGACGTCACCGGCCTGGCGCCGGGACGCTGGTACTGGTACCGCTTCATGCTCGGCGCGGCCGTCAGTCCGGTAGGCCGCACACGCACCGCGCCGGCGCCGGACTCCATGCCGGGCGTGCTGAAGTTGGCCGTCGGCTCGTGTCAGCACTGGGAGTTCGGCAGCTACGCGGCGCATCGCCACATCACGGCAGCCGCGCCGGACCTGGTGGCGTTTGTCGGCGACTATATTTACGAATGGGGGCCCTACCAGCTCCAGCATCCGCGCACTGCGGTGCGCGTGTCCGAGAGTTTCACGCTCGCCGATTACCGCGCCCGTTACGCGCAATATAAAAGCGACCCGGATCTGCAAGCCGCCCATCACGCCGCGCCGTGGATCATGACGTGGGACGATCACGAAGTGGCTAACGATTACGCCAATGACCGCGACGAGCGACTCGATCCGCACTTCATCGAGCGGCGCGCGGCGGCGTATCAGGCCTACTACGAGCACATGCCGCTGCGCGTGCCGCCGCCGGCCAACGGCGACTTCGCACGCCTGCGCATGTACCAGCGTTACGACTGGGGGCGGCTGGCGCGCTTCCACGTGCTCGACGACCGCCAGTACCGCGCGTATCAGGCGTGCCAGCCGGCGGGACGCGGCGGTTCCAGCTCGGTCACGCTGCGCGACTGTCCGGCGCTGCTCGACGACAAACGCACCATGCTGGGCGCAGCGCAGCAGCAGTGGTTCACGCAGGGACTGCGCACATCGAAGGCGCGCTGGAACATCCTGACGCAGCAGACGCTGATGGCGCAGAACAGCCAGCTGCCTATCCTGCGCGCTGGGGATGGCCGCTTCTGGACCGATGGCTGGGATGGTTTTCCGATGGCGCGCCAGCACCTGCTGGACGCGCTGGTCGCGCACCGCGCCGCCAATCCGCTGGTGCTGTCGGGCGATGTCCACACCTTCTATGCGGCCGACATCCGGCGCGACGCGATGCGGCCGGACGCCGCGCACAATCCGGTGGTGGCCAGCGAATTGTGCGGCACCTCGATCACGTCCTCATCGCGGCCGCAGGCGCGCACGGAACAATTCGTGGCGATGAATCCGCACATCAAATTCGGCCGCAGCGACAAGCGCGGCTTCATGCTGCTGAGCGTCACGCCGAACCAGACGACGGCGCTGTTCCAGGCGCTGGCCGACGTGCACGATCCGGCCTCTTCCGTATCGACCTTGGCCAGCTTTGTCGTGCAAGACGGCCGGCCCGGCATCGTGCGCGCTTGAGGCCGCCGCTCGCATAGACCGCTTGAATTGACGCCATCGCGGCCTATACTGGTCACACCAGTTTCAGGAGCTTGCCATGTTAAAGGTCAGCAGTGATGCCGTGGCGCAGCAACTCGATCAATTTGCGCGCATGGCTTTAACCCAGTCGATAGTCATTGAACAGCCGCGGCAGCCGGCGGTGGTGATGCTGTCGCTCGATGAATACCAGCGCCTGCAGGCGCTCGATGACGCCTATCTGGCCGCCCGCGCGCGCCAGGCCAACAAGGAGGGCTATCTCGACCACGACCGCGCCATCCGCCAGCGCCTGGCCGCCACCATGAATGAAAGACGGCTGAGCCGCAATCGCGAGTCAGCCGTCCGGTCGGGCATGGTCGATGCCGGCCGCGCCGCCGAAGCCGCGCCAGCCGATCATCCTTGAAGCGCTAAGCGGCCGGCATCAGGCGGCCTGTTTTTCGTCGCGCAGCTGGCGGCGCAGGATCTTGCCGACGTTGGTCTTGGGCAGCTCGTCGCGGAACTCGATGTACTTCGGCTTCTTGTAGGCGGTCAGCTCGTGCTTGCAGAAGTCGAGCAGCATCTCGGCCGTCAGGTTCGGGTCCTTGCGCACCACGAACAGCTTGACGGCCTCGCCCGAGTTCTTGTCCGGCACGCCGATGCACGCCACT
>Ga0209862_1000438_pt1 | contig 15235 bp, 11 predicted proteins | sample OrgsoiDNA_201061_FD_185809 | JGI IMG/M metagenome (GOLD analysis project Ga0209862, IMG submission 185809) | Permafrost soil microbial communities from the Arctic, to analyse light accelerated degradation of dissolved organic matter (DOM) -... | ecosystem: Environmental > Terrestrial > Soil >... | reverse complement strand
TGGGCGACGCCAAAGGTCATGGCCAGTGCCAGTGCTGCCGGCAGGGTTTTGAGGGCGATATTTTTCACTAAGTTGTCTCCTTCTGGTTATGGATGTGCGGCTTTGGACACGACGATAGCTATCCCGTCTGGTCTCAGATCATTCATTGCTACGGCGTGCCCGCCACACTGTTTTTTACTGCGCTGTGCCGAATGGCACAGTTACGGCGGCGCCACGCCGCCAGCGGCGGCGTGGCGAATTGAAAAACTTATTTGTTTTTGTTGAGGACGTCGACCAGCACGGCGGCCAGCAGCACCAGACCCTTGATGACTTGCTGGTAATCGATGCCGATGCCCATGATCGACATGCCGTTGTTCATCACGCCCATGATGAAGGCGCCGACCACCGCGCCGGTCACCTTGCCGACGCCGCCGGAGGCCGAAGCGCCGCCGATGAAGCAGGCCGCGATGACGTCCAGCTCGAAGCCGAGGCCGGCTTTCGGCGTAGCCGTGTTCAAACGGGCCGCGAAGACCAGGCCGGCCAGGGCCGCCAGCATGCCCATGTTGACGAAAGTATAGAAACTGACGCGCTGGGTCTTGATGCCGGACAAGCGCGCCGCTTTTTCATTGCCGCCAATGGCATACACGCGACGGCCGATGACGGTGCGGTTGGTGACAAAAGTGTAGGCGATGATCAACACCGACATCACGGCCAGCACGTTGGGTATGCCTTTGTACGAAGCCAGCAGGTAGCTGAAGTAGACGATCACGGCGGCGAACACGGCGTTCTTGCCGATGAAGAAGCCGAACGGCTCGTCTTCCATGCCGTGCTTGAGCTGCTTGGAGCGGGCGTGGAATTTGACGATCAGCAGCACCACGGCGGCGGCGACGCCGATGATCAGCGAGGTCACGCGCAGGTCCGGATTGGTGGCGGCCAGCGGATCGGGCAGGAAGCCCGAGCTCAGCAGCTGGAAACTTTTCGGGAAAGGACCGACCGACTGGCCCGACAGCAGCGCCAGGGTCAAACCCTTGAACACCAGCATGCCGGCCAGCGTCACGATGAAGGCCGGGATCTTGAAGAAGGCCACGAAATACCCCTGCGCGCCGCCGATGATGGCGCCCGCCACCAGGCAGATGATGCTGGCGCTGACGAAATCGAAGTGGAAATTGACCATCAACACGGCGGCCAGCGCGCCGATGAAGCCGGCGACGGAGCCGACCGACAGGTCGATATGGCCGGCCACGATGACCATCAGCATGCCCAGCGCCATGATGACGACGTAGCTGTTCTGCAGCACCAGGTTGGTCAGGTTCAGCGGTTCGAGCAAGGTGCCGTCGGTCATGTACTGGAAGAAGCCCATGATGACGATCAGCGACAGCAGCATGCCGTAGTCGCGGATATTATTTTTCAGAAAACCGGTATAGCTTTTCTTTTCGACGGCGTCGGCCGGCGCGGCGGGCGCGCGCGCCTGGTCGAGCGTGACGGCGGCCAGTTCGGCGGCGGCGTCGGTGGCGAGTTTATTTCCCATTCTTGTCTCCATGTTTTACGATTGCCCGCATGATATTTTCCTGCGAGGCGACTTCCGAACTAAATTCCGCGACAAAGCTGCCTTCGTTCATCACGTAGATGCGGTCGCACATGCCCAGCAATTCCGGCATTTCCGACGAGATCATGATGATGCACTTACCTTCGGCGGCCAGTTCGCTGATGATGCTGTAGATTTCATACTTGGCGCCGACGTCGATGCCGCGGCTGGGCTCATCGAGTATCAGCACGTCCGGACGCGAGAACAGCCACTTGGCCAGCACCACCTTCTGCTGGTTGCCGCCGGACAGGTTGACCACTTTCTGCAGCACGCTGGAGCAGCGGATCTTGAGCTGCTTGCGGAAGTCGGCGGCGATGCCGAATTCGCGCTGCTCGTCGATCACCAGGTGCTTGGACACGGCCGGCAGGTTGGCCAGGCTGATGTTCTTCTTGATGTCCTCTTCCAGCAGCAGGCCCAGGCCCTTGCGGTCCTCGGTCACGTAGGCGATGCCGTGCTGGATCGCCTTGCCGATGCTGCTGACGTCGATTTCCTGGCCGTTTTTCAACACGCGGCCGCTGATCTTCTGGCCGTAGGAACGGCCGAAGATGCTCATCGCCAGCTCCGTGCGGCCGGCGCCCATCAAACCGGCGATGCCGATGATCTCGCCTTTTTTGGCGTGGAAGTTGATGCCCTTGATGACGGCGCGGTCGGCGTGTTCCGGATGGAACACGCGCCAGTCCTGCACCTCGAATATGGTGTCGCCGATGTGCGGCGTGCGCGGCGGATAGCGGTCGGCCATTTCGCGTCCGACCATTTTTTCGATGATGCGGTCTTCGCTGACGGCTTCGGCGCGGCAGTCGAAGCTGTCGACGGTGTTACCGTCGCGCAGCACGGTGATGGCGTCGGCGACGCGCGAAATCTCGTTCAACTTGTGCGAAATCAGGATCGACGCAATGCCTTGCTGCTTCAGTTCCAGCAGCAGGTCGAGCAGGGCCGCGCTGTCGCTCTCGTTCAGGCTGGCGGTCGGCTCGTCGAGGATCAGCAGCTTGACGTCCTTGCTCAGCGCCTTGGCGATTTCGATCAGTTGCTGCTTGCCGACGCCCAGATTGGTGATCAGGGTGTCGGGCTTTTCATTCAGGCCGACTTTTTTCAGAAGGGCGCGCGTTTTCGTCTGCGCCAGTTCCCAGTCGATCACGCCGAGGCGTGACGGTTCATTGCCGAGGAAAATATTTTCCGCGATCGACAGCAGCGGCACGAGGGCCAGCTCCTGGTGAATGATGATGATGCCGATGTGTTCGCTGTCGGTGATGTCGCGGAATTTGCGCACCTCACCCTGGTATTCGATGTCGCCGCTGTATTCGCCGTGCGTATAGACGCCGCTCAATACCTTCATCAGGGTCGATTTGCCGGCGCCGTTCTCGCCCACGATGGCATGGATTTCACCGCTGCGCACCCGCAGGTTGACGTTGTCGAGCGCCACGACGCCCGGGAACGTCTTTCTTATCCCGCGCATTTCCAGGATAGTATTCATGTTTTACCCTCTTCAGCAGGGGCTCTGGCGTACGCCGAGGCCTGCAACAAACTGTCTCAATATTATGCGCGGGCCGGCACGCCATCAAGTGGCGTGCCGGCCCGCGTGGCGCTGCTTATTTCAGTTGCGCTTCGGTGTAGTAGCCGCTGCCGGTGATCAGCACTTGCTTGTAGTTGGCCTTGTCGACCACCACTGGTTTCAGCAGGAACGACGGCACCACCTTGACGCCATTGTTATAGGTCTTGGTGTCGTTGACCGGCACTGGTTTGCCGCTCAACATGGCGTCGACCATGTTGACGGTGACCTTGGCCAGTTCGCGCGTGTCCTTGAAGATGGTCGAGCTTTGCTCGCCGGCGATGATCGATTTCATCGACGGGATTTCCGCATCCTGGCCGGTCACGACAGGCATAGGCAGTTTAGGGGTGCCGTAGCCGACGCCTTTCAGCGACGACAGGATACCGATGCTCAGGCCGTCATACGGGGACAGCACGGCGTTGACGTGTTCCTTGCCGTAGTAGGCGCTCAGCAGGTTGTCCATGCGCGACTGGGCGACGGCGCCGTCCCAACGCAGCGTGGCGACCTTGTCCATGCCCAGCTGTTTCGAGCGCACCACCAGTTCGCCTTTGTCCATGTAGGGCTTCAGCACCGACATCGCGCCGTTGTAGAAGAAGAAGGCGTTGTTGTCGTCAGCCGAACCGCCGAATAGTTCGATGTTGTATGGACCCTTGGTGGTCTTCAGTTTCAGTGCCGATTCGATGTAGCCGGCTTGCAGCACGCCGACCTGGAAGTTGTCGAAGGTGGCGTAGTAGTCGACGTTTTTCGAGCCACGGATCAGGCGGTCGTAGGAAATGACCTTGATGCCTTTGTCGGCGGCTTTTTGCAGCACGTCGGACAGGGTGGTGCCGTCAATCGCGGCGATCACCAGCACTTTCGCGCCCTTGGTGATCATGTTCTCAACCTGTGCCAGCTGGTTCGGGATGTCGTCGTCGGCGTATTGCAGATCGGTCTTGTAGCCACGGTCCTTGAAGGTCTTGACCATGTTGTCGCCATCGGCGATCCAGCGCATGGACGACTTGGTAGGCATCGAGATACCGATCATCGGTTTGGTATCGGCTGCCGAAGCGGCCAATGCGAAGCCTGCCATAAGCATGCCGACGATGATGTGTTTGACTGGTTTCATTACTTGTCTCCGTTATTTAATGATTTTTGATCTAACGCCCGCTCGCACTAATAATGCGATGCTCGGATACTAAAGGGCATATAGATATCTTTCTAATGATTTTTAAACGCTATTCGATACCGAAAATGATATGCGTGTGTAGGCAGGCCATCCGGCCGAGGCAATCGGGCGCCGCCGGGGCGATGATGCTGGTATCTGGCGCCAGCGTTGAGCACCATCATATACCGATGTCCGATACCTGATCAGGTATCGAATAAGGCGAAAAATTGATTAGAAAGATATCGATGGACGCTTTAGTATTCTTGATGCGCTAAATAGTGGCGGATTTCGTCCCGCCGTGCGCCCCAACAATAGAGGAAGACATCGTATGTCGGAAAAGAAAAAAGTCGCATTGCGCTCCGCCGAATGGTTTGGTACCCAGGATAAAAACGGTTTCATGTACCGCAGCTGGATGAAGAACCAGGGCATACCGGACCACGAATTCCAGGGCAAGCCCATCATCGGCATCTGCAACACCTGGTCGGAGCTGACGCCGTGCAACGCGCACTTCCGCAAGCTGGCCGAGCACGTCAAGCGCGGCATCCTGGAGGCGGGCGGTTTCCCGGTCGAATTCCCGGTGTTCTCGAACGGCGAGTCGAATCTGCGCCCGACCGCGATGCTGACCCGCAACCTGGCCTCGATGGACGTCGAGGAATCGATACGCGGCAATCCCATGGATGCCGTCGTCTTGTTGGTGGGATGCGACAAAACCACGCCGGCGCTGCTGATGGGCGCGGCCAGCTGCGACATCCCGACCATCGTCGTCAGCGGCGGACCTATGCTGAACGGCAAGCTCGAAGGCAAGGACATCGGCTCCGGCACCGCCGTCTGGAAACTGCACGAGCAGGTCAAGGCCGGCGAAATCACCATGCACCAGTTCATGTCGGCCGAGTCCGGCATGTCGCGTTCGGCCGGCACTTGCAACACCATGGGCACCGCCTCGACGATGGCCTGCATGGCCGAAGCGCTGGGCACCTCGCTGCCGCACAACGCGGCGATCCCGGCCGTCGATTCGCGCCGTTACATCCTCGCGCACATGTCGGGCATCCGCATCGTCGAGATGGTCTTTGAGGACTTGCGCCTGTCGAAAGTGCTGACCCGCGCCGCGTTTGAAAACGCCATCCGCGTCAACGCCGCCATCGGCGGTTCGACCAATGCCGTGATCCACCTGAAAGCCATCGCCGGCCGCATCGGCGTCGACCTGGAACTGGAAGACTGGACCGACATCGGCCGCGGCACGCCGACCATCGTCGACCTGCAACCGTCCGGCCGCTTCCTGATGGAAGAGTTCTATTACGCCGGCGGCCTGCCGGGCGTGATCCGCCGCATGGGCGAGGGCGGCCTGGTGCCGCATCCGGACCAGCTGACCGTCAACGGCAAGTCGCTGTGGGAAAACTGCGTCGAAGCGCCGGTCTACAACGATGAAGTCATCCGCCAGCTCGATAATCCGCTGCTGGCCGACGGCGGCATCTGCATCTTGCGCGGCAACCTGGCGCCGCGCGGCGCCGTGCTGAAGCCATCGGCCGCCACGCCGGAACTGATGAAGCATCGCGGCCGCGCCGTCGTCTTCGAGGACTTCGACCACTATAAACAGCGCATCGTCGACCCGGACCTGGACGTCGACGCCAGCTCGGTGCTGGTGATGAAGAACTGCGGCCCGAAAGGTTATCCCGGCATGGCCGAAGTGGGCAACATGGGCTTGCCGCCGAAGCTGCTGGCGGCCGGCGTCAAGGACATGGTGCGCATCTCGGACGCGCGCATGAGCGGCACCGCCTACGGCACCGTGGTCTTGCACGTGGCGCCCGAAGCGATGGCCGGCGGTCCGCTGGGCATCGTGCAGGACGGCGACTTCATCGACCTCGATTGCTACGCCGGCACCTTGAACCTCGACCTGAGCGACGCGGAAATCGCCGCCCGCCTGGCCGTGCGCGCGGCCCAGCCGGCGCCGGCGCCGAAGAGCGGCTACCAGCAGCTCTACATCGACCGCGTCTTGCAGGCCGACGAAGGCTGCGACTTCGACTTCCTGGTCGGTTCGCGCGGTTCGGCCGTTCCCAAGCATTCCCACTAAAAGAATAGACGGAGTCACCATGTCCCATACTTTATTAGTTCAGTTCAAAGACGCCGCCGGCCATCGCCGCGTCGGCATCCTGGTCGAAGACAGCATCCGTGTCATCGACGGCTACGACAGCACCTACGCGCTGGCGCAGGCCGCCATCGCCGGCGAAACCCCGCTGGCCAGGCTGGCGCAGGACGCCGCCGGCAGCACCGTCTACGACTACGCCGAGGTGGCCAAGGCCGGCCGTTTGCTGACGCCACTCGACCACGCCGACCCCGCTCACTGCTACGTCACCGGCACCGGCCTGACCCATCTGGGCAGCGCCGACGCGCGCGACGCCATGCACAAGAAAATCGGCGGCGAAGTCGAGTCCCTCAGCGACAGCATGAAGATGTTCCGCATGGGCGTCGAAGGCGGCAAGCCGGCCGCCGGCCAGGTCGGCGCGCAGCCGGAATGGTTTTACAAGGGCGACGGCTCCATCGTCGCCGCCAGCGGCCAGCCGCTGGCCATGCCCGACTTCGCGCTTGACGGCGGCGAGGAGCCGGAGATCGCCGGCCTGTACGTGATCGGCGCCGACGGCCATCCCTACCGCGTCGGCTACGCCATCGGCAACGAGTTCTCCGACCACGTCACCGAGCGCCAGAACTATCTCTACCTGGCGCACTCCAAGCTGCGCGCCTGCGGCGTCGGCCCGGCCTTGCTGGTCGGCGAGCTGCCGGCGCACATCGAAGGCCACTCGCGCATCTACGCCGCCGACGGCAGCCTGCGCTGGGAAAAAGCCTTCGTCAGCGGCGAGCAGAACATGTCGCATACGGTCGCCAACCTCGAACACCATCACTTCAAGTATGATCTGTTCAAGCGTCCCGGCGATGTGCATGTGCACTTCTTCGGCACGGCCACGTTGAGTTTCGCCGACGGTGTCTCCGTCGCGCCGGGCGAGACCTTTGAAATCGAGGCGCCGGCTTTCGGGCCGGCGCTGCGCAACACCCTGACCGTGAGCGAGTCCGCCTACGCTCCGGTCACCACCCTGTAATTGGAAATATGATGACTATCACTGGACAAGCACTCATCGGCGGCGACGCCGTCACCGGCACTGCCACCGCGTTCAACGCCTACGATCCGACGCTGGGCACGGCCATCGAGCCTGTCTTCCACACCGTCGACGCGCAGCAGATCGACCGCGCCTGCGTGCTGGCGCAGTCGGCCTTCGACGCCTACCGCGCCACCAACGATACCGAGCGTGCCGCCTTCCTCGAAGCCATCGCCGCGCAGATCGTCGCGCTGGGCGACGAGCTGATCGTGCGCGCGATGGCCGAGAGCGGCCTGCCGCGCGTGCGCCTCGAAGGCGAGCGCGGCCGCACCGTCGGCCAGCTGAAACTGTTCGCCGACCTGCTGCGCGAAGGAAGCTGGCGTGACATGCGCATCGACAGCGCGCTGCCTGAACGCACGCCGCCGCGTCCCGACCTGCGCATGCGCCTGATCGGCCTCGGCCCGGTCGCCGTGTTCGGCGCCAGCAATTTCCCGCTGGCGTTTTCGGTGGCCGGTGGCGACACCGCCGCCGCGCTGGCGGCCGGTTGCCCGGTCGTCGTCAAGGCGCACCCGGCACATCCGGGCACGTCCGAGCTGGTCGGCCGCGCGATACAAGCGGCGGTCAAGGAATGCGGCCTGCCGGCCGGCGTGTTCGCGCTGCTGACCGGCGTCGGCAATGAGCTGGGCGGCGACCTGGTGCGCCATCCGGCCATCCAGGCCGTCGGCTTCACCGGCTCGCGTTCGGGCGGCGTGGCGCTGATGGCGATCGCCGCCGCGCGTCCGCAGCCTATCCCCGTGTACGCGGAAATGAGCAGCATCAATCCCGTCTTCGCCTTGCCGGAGGCGCTGGCCGCCCGCGCCGATGCGCTGGGCGCCGGCCTGGTCGGCTCGCTGACCATGGGCGTGGGCCAGTTCTGCACCAATCCCGGCCTGGTGCTGGGCATCGCCGGTGCCGACTTCGACCGCTTCTGCGCCGCCGCCGCCACCGCCGTCAGCGGCGCCCAGCCGGGCGTGATGCTGACGCCTGCCATCGCCGGCAATTACCAGCGCGGTCTGGAACACCTGGCCAGCCGTCCGAACGTCAGCATCGTGGCGCGCGCGCCGCAGGCCGACGTGGCCGGCCGTGGCCAGCCTGCCTTGCTGCTGACCACCGGCGACGCCTTCCTGGCCGATCGCGCCATGTCGGAAGAAATCTTCGGGCCGGCGTCGCTGTTCGTCGCCTGCAAGGACCTGGACCAGTTGCGCCAGGTCGCCGAAAGCGTCGAGGGTCAATTGACCGCCACGCTGCTGATGGACGACGGCGACCTCGCCGCCGCCACCGCGCTGCTGCCGGTGCTGGAACGCAAAGTCGGCCGCATCCTCGCCAACGGTTATCCGACCGGCGTCGAAGTGGCCAGCGCGATGGTGCATGGCGGCCCGTTCCCGGCCACCTCCGACGGCCGCAGCACCTCCGTCGGCACGGCCGCGATCCTGCGCTTCCTGCGTCCGGTGTCCTACCAGAATCTGGCGCAGGCCCTGCTGCCGTCCGAACTGCGCGACGCCAGCGACAGCGCCGGCTGGCGCCGCAAGGACGGCGTGCTGGTCCGCGCATCCGTATAAATAGTATATATAATATAAAGAATATCTATATCTATACGGGACAACATGGCAACCAGCTATCATAGTTTGAAGGGCAAGCGCGTCTTCATCACCGGCGGCGGCAGCGGCATCGGTGAAGCGCTGGTCAGCGAGTTCGCGGCGCAGGGCGCGCAAGTGGCCTTCGTCGATATCGCCGAGCAAGCCAGCGTGGCCTTGTGCGCGCGCCTGGCCGCGCAAGGCTTGCCGGCGCCGCTGTTCCGGCGCTGCGACATCACCGACATCGCCGCGCTGCAAGCCACCATCGCCGACTTCGCCGCGCAAATCGGCGACTTCGACGTCCTCGTCAACAACGCCGCCAACGACCAGCGCCACCAGCTGGCCGACGTCAGCGTCGCGGACTGGAGCAACTGCGTGGACGTCAACCAGCGGCCGATGTTCTTCACCTGCCAGTCGGTGGCGCCGGGCATGCAGAAGAAGGGCGCCGGCTCCATCATCAACGTCAGCTCGATCTCGTGGCACGTCAAGAACGGCGGCTATCCTGTCTACGCGGCGTCGAAGGCGGCCGTGGTCGGCCTGACCCGCGGACTGGCGCGCGACCTCGGCGCGCACGGCATCCGCGTCAACACGGTCACGCCGGGCTGGGTCATGACCCAGCGCCAGATCGACCTGTGGCTGGACGCCGAGGGCGAGGCGGACATCCAGCGCAACCAGTGCCTGCCCGGCAAGCTGATGCCGCAGGATGTCGCCAACATGGTCATGTTCCTCGCCGCCGACGACAGCAAGATGTGCACGGCGCAGGAGTTCATCGTCGACGCGGGGTGGTGCTGATGTCGCGCCCGGGTGAGGATGGTTTGTACACGCTGAGCAACCGGCAGGGCATGCACGTGCTGGTCAGCGCGCACGGCGCCACGCTGGTGTCGTGGCTGACGGCGGACCGCGACGGACGCATGGCCGACATACTGCTCGGCTATCCGGACCGCGTCGGCTACGAGGACAATTCGACGGCCTATTTCGGTGCGCTGGTCGGCCGCTGGGCCAACCGCATCGCCGACGCCAGGTTCACGCTGGAAGGCGTCGAGTATCAGCTGGACCCGAACGACCGTGGCAATCACCTGCACGGCGGCGGCACCGGTTTCCACCGCGCCGACTGGAGCGCAGTGCAGGACGCCACCGGCCTGACGATGACGCTGGAATCGCCGGCCGGCGAGGGCGGCTATCCCGGCAATCTGAAGGTGTCGGTACGCTACGAGTTGAACGACGACGGCGCGCTGTCGATCAATTACGAAGCCACCACCGACGCGCCGACGCCGGTCAATCTGACCTCGCATCCCTATTTCAATCTGAGCGGCAGCGGCAATATCGGCGACCATCTGCTGACCATCACGGCCGACGAGTATCTGCCTATCGACCCGAACGGCATACCGCTGGGGGTGGAGTCGGTGGACGGCACGCCTTTCGATTTCCGCCAGCCGGCGGCCATCGGTCCGCGCTTGCGGCTGGAAGAGCAGCTGAAAAACAAGCAGATGAAGGATGCGCTGGGTTTCGACCATTGCTACCGCCTGCGCGGCGGCCGCAGCGCCGAGCCGCGCGAAGTGGCGCGCGTGTTCGACCCGGCGTCGCGCCGCACGCTGACGGTGTCGACCACCGAGCCGGGCCTGCAATTCTATAGCGGGAATTATCTGGAAGGCGTCATCGGCCGGCGCGCCGAGCCGTATGCGATCCACGATGGTTTCTGCCTCGAAGCGCAAGCCTTCCCGGACCAGGTCAACGGCGCCGACGCGGAAGCGGTGATCTTGCGGCCGGGGCAGGTCTACCGGCAGACCACGATATATCGCCTGGGCGTGTAAGCGTCGCAGTAAAACGAGGGGAGGATGAATATCCTCCCTTTTTTATGGCGCTGGCCGATCCTGATTTGCTTCGTCTCAGCTCAGCTCAGCTTAGTAAATCTCGGCCGCCGCGACACGGATGGCGTCGAGCATCACGCGCGCGCCCGGCGACAGCAAATGGCTGCGCCGCGTGATGATGCCGAAGGAATCCATCTTGCACGGCAGCTCGATCGGCAAAATGGTCAGGATATTCAGCGACGCGTAGTAGCGCGCCACTTCGATCGGCATCACATGCAGGCTGTCGGTCTGCTGCAGCAGCGCGGTGATCAGCAGCAGCGCGGTGGTGTCGACCACGTTGGCCGGCGGTTGCAGGCCGACGTAGCGGAACATCATCTCGCAGCGGTGGCGCAGCACGCTGCCCTGCGGCGGCAAGATCCAGGCGCCGCCGGCGATGTCCTGCAAGCTCAGGCCGTGCGCCGTGGCCAGCGGATGGCCGACCCGCGCGACGGCGCACACCGGCTCCTCGGCCAAGCCCTCGTATTGCAGATCGGCGTCCGGCTGTTCTTCCAGGATGCGCCCGACCATGAAGTCCAGGCTGCCGCGCCGCAGCCGCTCCAGCAGGATGTTGCTGGTTTCCAGCTGCATGCCGATGCGCAGCAGCGGCGCCTGCTCCTTGACGCGCGAAATGGCGCGCGGCAGCAGCGACATGCTGGGCGCCATGATCATGCCGACTTCGACCTGACCGGCCAGCCCCGACTTGAGCGCGACGATGTCCTCGTGCGCCAGCGACAGGCTGGTCAGCGCCATGCGCGCATGCCGTATCATCGACTCGCCGTAGATGGTCGGCCGCATGCCGCGCGGCAGGCGCTCGAACAGCTCGACGTCGAGCATGTCCTCCAGGTCCTTGAGTTGCTTGGACGCGGCCGGCTGCGTCATATGCAGCTCCTCGGCGGCGCGGTGGATGTTGCGCTGCTCGTCGAGGGCGATCAACAGCAAGAGTTGGCGCGTCTTCAGGCGGGCGCGCAAAAACCAGTTCGGGTTCGGGGTATCCATGCGCTAAACTATATCAGAATCGATATCGGAAATGGCGAATAATTGATTGGTAAGATATGGGTCGCGGATTTACCATCGGTGCTCCTGATGCTTAGATACCCGTACTCCATGAATATCGTCACCATCGATGCCGGCACCACCAACACCCGCAGTTCGCTGTGGATCGATGGCAAGCTGGCGGCCAAGGTACAGGTCGAAGTCGGCGTGCGCGACACGGCCATCAACGGCAACAACCACGCCCTCAAGCACGCGGTGCGCGACACCATCAACGGCGCCCTGGCGAAAGGCGGTGTGGCCGCGTCGGACGTGGCGCTGACGCTGGCGTCGGGCATGATCACCTCCGCGCTGGGCTTGCTGGAAGTGCCGCACCTGCCGGCGCCGGCCGGCTTGCGCGAGCTGGCCGCCGGCATGGTCGAAGTGGCGATGCCGGAAGTGTTTTCGCAGCCAATCTGGCTGGTGCCCGGCGTGCGCAACCACAAGGAGCCGGTCGGCCTGCACAACGTCGAGGCGATGGACATGATGCGTGGCGAAGAGACCGAGGTGATCGGCCTGCTGACACGCTTGAACCTCGACGGCCGCGCCCTGCTCATCATGCCGGGTTCGCACACCAAGCTGGTCAGCGTGGACGAGCAGCGCCGCATCTGCGGCTGCGCCACCACCATCGCCGGCGAACTGCTGCAGGCGATTAGCCAACACACCTTGATCACCCAGACGCTGGAAGGCGGCTTCGCCGAGACGCTGGCGCCGCAGATGGTGCTGGCCGGCGCCGCCGCCGCCCAGCGCACCGGGCTGGCGCGCGCCTGCTTCAGCGTGCGCACCCTGGGCCTGTTCACGGCCAGCGAGCGCAACGACCGCGCCAACTTCCTGCTCGGCGCGGTGCTCAGCGGCGACTTGCTGGCGCTGAAAAACAGCAGCGCCATCCAGATGCGTCCGGACACGCCCATCGTCATCACCGGCAAGCCGCTGCTGCGCGACGCGCTCAGCCTGCTGATCCAGGAAAACGGCTTCTTTTATGGCAAGCGCATCGTCGTCAGCGACGAACAGCAAGCCGACATGGCCGGTTTCGGCGCGATCACCGTCGCGCACGAACGCGGCCTGCTTCCCCTTCATACCCAATAACTATTCTTACATTCGAGACACCATGAGCGATACCCCTAAACAAAAACTGCGTTCCCAAGCCTGGTTTGGCGGCGACGACAAGGACGCCTTCATCCACCGCAGCTGGATGAAGAACCAGGGCCACCCAAACGACGCCTTCGACGGCCGTCCCGTGATCGGCATCTGCAACACCTGGTCCGAGCTGACGCCGTGCAATGGCCACTTCCGCGAACTCGCCGAGCACGTTAAGCGCGGCATCCTGGAGGCGGGCGGCTTCCCGGTCGAATTCCCGGCCATGTCGCTGGGCGAATCGAATTTGCGCCCGACCGCCATGCTGTTCCGTAACCTGGCCTCGATGGATGTCGAGGAATCGATACGCGCCAACCCGATCGACGGCGTGGTGCTGCTGGTCGGCTGCGACAAGACCACCCCGGCCCTGCTGATGGGCGCGGCCAGCGTCGACTTGCCGACCATCGTGCTGTCGGGCGGCCCTATGCTGAACGGTAACTACCGCGGCAAGCCTATCGGCTCCGGCACCGACGTCTGGAAATTCTCCGAAGAAGTGCGCGCCGGCACGATGACGCTGCACCAGTTCAAGGAAGCCGAATCGTGCATGTCGCGTTCGACCGGCCACTGCATGACCATGGGCACCGCCTCGACGATGGCCGCGATGGTCGAGTCGCTGGGCGTGACCCTGCCGGGCAACGCGGCCATTCCCGCCGTCGACGCGCGCCGCAAGCTGCAAGGCCAGCTGACCGGCCGCCGCATCGTCGACATGGTGCGCGAGGATTTGAAACTGTCCAAGGTGCTGACCCGCGAAGCGTTCGAAAACGCCATCATGGTCAACGGCGCCATTGGCGGCTCGACCAATGCCGTGGTCCACCTGATCGCCATCGCCCGCCGCATCGGCGTCGACATGTCGCTGGCCGACTGGGACCGCCTGGGCCGCGACATCCCGTGCCTGCTGAACCTGATGCCGTCCGGTAAATACCTGATGGAAGATTTCTACTACGCGGGCGGCCTGCCGGTCATCATCAAGGACTTGCTGGGCAAGCTGCACGCCGACGCGCTGACCGTCACCGGCGCGACGATGGCCGTCAACGTGGCCGACGCCGAGAACTTCAACACCGACGTCATCCACCCTTTGGCAACGCCGTTCAAGGAAGAGGGCGGCATCGCCGTCCTGCGCGGCAACCTGTCGCCGCGCGGCGCCATCATCAAGCCATCGGCCGCGTCGCCGAAGCTGATGCAGCACCGTGGCAAGGCCGTGGTCTTCAACAACATCGAACACTACAAAGCGCGCGTCGACGATCCGGAACTCGACATCGACGCCGACAGCATCATGGTCCTGCAGAACTGCGGCCCGAAAGGTTATCCCGGCATGGCCGAAGTGGGCAATATGGGCCTGCCGAAAAAGCTGCTGGAAAAAGGCATCACCGACATGGTCCGCATTTCCGACGCGCGCATGAGCGGCACCGCCTACGGCACCGTGGTGCTGCACGTGGCGCCGGAAGCGGCGATGGGCGGCCCGCTGGCCCTGGTGCGTGATGGCGACATGATCGAGCTGGACGTGCACGGCCGCCGCCTGCACCTCGACGTCAGCGACGCAGAGCTGGAACGCCGCCGCGCCGAGTGGCAAGAGCCGGAGCAGGCCATGAAGGGCGGCTACCAGTCCATGTACATCAAGCACGTGCTGCAGGCCGACGAAGGCGTCGACCTCGATTTCCTGGTCGGCTGCCGTGGTTCGGCCGTGCCGCGCGAATCGCATTGAGCGTCCAGCACTAACATCGACGAATAGGATTTCATCATGATGAAGCACGATATTTTCCAGGGCATCCTGGACCGCCGCATGGTCGCCATCGTGCGCGCCGGCACGCCTGACGCCGCACTGCAAATGGCCGAGGCCTGCATCGCCGGCGGCATCACCGCGCTGGAAGTGGCCTTCACCACGCCCGACACGGTGGGCGTCATCAAGACGCTGCGCCAGCGCCACGGCGCCGACGTGATGCTGGGCGCGGGCACCGTGCTCGATCCCGAAACGGCGCGCCACGCGATACTGGCCGGCGCCCAGTTCATCATCTCGCCGAGCGTGAACGTCGAAACGATCAAGATCGCCCAGCGCTATCAGGTCCTGGCTATGCCGGGCGCGATGACGCCGACCGAAATCGGCCTGGCGCTCGACGCCGGCGCCGACATCATCAAGGTGTTCCCGGCCGAAGTGTTCGGGCCGTCGTACATCAAGGCGCTGAAAGCCCCGCTGCCGCAGGCGCCATTGATGCCGACCGGCGGCGTGACCGTCGAGAACCTGGCCGACTGGTTCGCCAGCGGCGCGACGGCGGTC